>Ga0082335_1000373_pt1 | contig 115572 bp, 94 predicted proteins | sample Subgrocontami58m_FD_72375 | JGI IMG/M metagenome (GOLD analysis project Ga0082335, IMG submission 72375) | Subsurface groundwater microbial communities from S. Glens Falls, New York, USA - GMW37 contaminated, 5.8 m (SPADES assembly) (version 2) ... | reverse complement strand
GCGGCGTCAGGTTCTCGAACAGGATCTTGTTCTTCGAGTTCTCGGGAGGCTCGTCGTTGACCTTGTCGACCTTGACCAGCGCGAAGTAGCGCTCGCCGTCTTTCGGGGTGCGGATCTCGCCGTTGATCGAGTCGCCGGTGTGCAGGTTGAAGCGCCGGATCTGGCTCGGGCTCACATAGATGTCATCCGTGCCCGCGAGGTAGGACGTGTCGGGCGAGCGCAGGAAACCGAAACCGTCTGGCAGCACTTCGAGCGTGCCTTCGCCGAAGATGGACTCGCCCTTTTTGGCCTGGTTCTTGAGCAGTGCGAAGATCAGTTCCTGCTTGCGCAGGCGGCTGGCGCCATCGATTTCGTTCGTGATGGCCATGTCCACCAGCTCGGTGACGTGGAGGTTTTTGAGGTCGGATAAATGCATAAGATAGAGTGAGGGCGCTACTCGGGAAAAATCAGGGGAAAAGTCAACGCAGCAGACGGAGCTTGCGCTCGTCCGGCAGGCCTCGTTACGGGATCGGCTGCCGGATAATTTGATACTAGGGTAACCAGTTCAGATATTGCTGTCAATAAATGCCGTTAGCTGGGATTTGGACACGGCGCCGACCTTGGTCGCTTCGACATTGCCGTTCTTGAACAGCATCAGCGTTGGAATGCCGCGGATGCCGTATTTGGGGGGTGTCGCCTGGTTGTCGTCGATGTTGAGTTTGGCGACCTTGAGCTTGCCTGCATATTCCCTGGCCACCTCGTCGAGGATAGGCGCGATCATCTTGCACGGTCCGCACCACTCGGCCCAATAGTCGACCAGCACCGGCATCCCGGCCTGCAACACTTCCGGCTCGAATGTATCGTCGGTCACGTGATGGATATGCTCGCTCATGGAACGTCTCCTGCGGCTCTGGTATGAGGGATATGCCCCCGGGAACGGGCGGCAACAAGGCTAGCTGGCGCGTATGCTAACCAAAATCCCGTGATTTGGGAAGCGCGGGCCCGTGGCCACCCCGCCGCGCGTGCATTTCATAGCTCCCCGATTCTGCTAATATGGCGTTTACGGCCGGATTGTAAAAACTGCATTAAGCCAAGGATAACCATGACTTACGTCGTCACCGAGAGTTGTATCAAGTGCAAGTACACCGATTGCGTTGACGTCTGCCCGGTGGACTGCTTCCGCGAGGGCCCGAATTTCCTGGTGATCGATCCCGACGAGTGCATCGACTGCACGCTGTGTGTCGCCGAGTGCCCGGTCGAGGCGATTTTCGCCGAGGACGACGTGCCGGACGACCAGAAGGAGTACACCGCGATCAACGCCGAGCTCGCTAAGGTGTGGAAGCCAATTATTGAGAAGAAAGACGCGCCCCCGGACGCTGATGCCTGGACTAAAGTCAAAGAAAAAAAGCACCTGCTCGAGAAATGATGCCGTGGTGCTAATCTTACATTGTCAAAAAAGCGGATTCCCTCCCCCTTGACGGGGGAGGGCAGGGTGGGGGTGAGAATTATCAAGACTCGCAACATTTTCACCCCCATCCCAACCTTCCCCCGTCAAGGGGGAAGGAGTTCTTGTGACACGGTAGCGCCGCTCGTGATGTGCTGACTGTTCGGCGCTATGATGCGCTGAATGTCTGCCGCCGCCGAATTTTCCCGTGCCACCAAAGCCGAAGTTTTTGCGCGCCTCGCCGAGGGGCTGGCAGCCGGCGTCACGGTGGTCACGCCCAACCGGCGGCTGGCGCTCGCACTCAAGCGCGAGTTCGATGACGCCCAGGCCGGACGCGGTCTCGCAGTGTGGGAATCGGCCGATATTCTGCCGTTTACCGCGTTCGTCGAGCGCGCGCACCAGGACGCGCTGTATTCTGATTCCATCACGGCGGTTCCGTTCTTGCTCACGCCCGCGCAGGAACAGCAATTGTGGGAGGAGGCAATCGGCGCCAGCGAGTGGGGGGGCGTGCTGCTCGCGACCGCCCGCACCGCCGCGCAATGCCGCGAGGCATGGCAACTCTCGCATGCGTGGCGAATTGCCGGCGCGCTAGGCGCGTGGGATGGCAATGAAGATGCGCAGGCATTTGCTGCGTGGTCGCGCGCGTACGCGCAACGCTGCGCGCGCGACGGCAATACCGATGCTGCGCGGCTGCCCGACGTCGTCATGGCGCTGCTGCAGCACAAGTTGCTGCGCAAGCCCAAACTTCTCGTCGCCTTCGCGTTCGACATTCTGACTTCGCAGCAGCGGGATTATTTCGCTGCCTGCGAAAAGGCCGGAGTCGAAGTGCGGGCGTGCGGCCCGGCTCAAATGGCGGCGAATCCCCGGCGCCTCGCCTGTGCTTCCGCGAGCGAAGAACTCGAACGCGCGGCGAAATGGGCGCGCGCGCGGCTTGAGGCCGGCGCTGACGCACGCATCGGTATCGTCGTGCCCGACCTCGATCAGCGCAGAAAAGCGGTCATGAATGTTTTTTCGCGCGTGCTGGCGCCGGGTTGGAACCTGCCCGGCGCAGCGGCGGCTCTAGCGTATTTCAATGTTTCGCTCGGCATGCCGCTCACGGAGTACCCGCTGGTGCATGCGGCACTGGCCATTCTCGAGTTGGCCCATGGCGAGACCGAATTCGCAGTCGCAAGCCGGCTCATCCGCTCGCCGTTTGTCGCCGGTTGCGACAGTGAGATGACGCAACGCGCGCGGCTCGACGCCGCATTGCGCAAGCGCGCGCCGGTGCAGCTCACGTTGCCGAAATTGCTGGGCCTGATCGAAAGCGCAGGTGTTGACTGCCCGTTGCTGGCGCAGCAGCTTGGCGCGCTGTTTGCTTACGCGAAGGAACACGTTGCCGGCAGCCGCTCGCCGCAAGACAGAGCACGGCAATTCTCCGCGCTGCTCGAGGCCGTTGGTTTTCCCGGCGATCGCGCGCTCGACTCGAATGAGTTCCAGACGCGCGCGAAGTTTCACGACACGCTTGGCGAATTCGGGCTGCTTGAACGTGTTGCGCCGCGCTTCACATACGCGCAGGCGCTCGCGCGGCTGCGGCGCTTGTGCGCGGACACCCTGTTTGAACCCGAATCGGGCGCAGCACCAATCCAGGTGCTCGGCATTTTCGAAGCGGCGGGACTCGAGTTCGATCATTTGTGGGTCAGCGGCCTGACCGACGAAGCGTGGCCGCTCGCGGCGCGGCCTAATCCTTTCATACCGGCCGCGCTGCAGAAGAAAGCGGGCATTCCGCAGGCGGCCGTCGAATTGTCGCTCGCGCGGGACAAACGCATTACCGGGGCGTGGTTTGGCGCTGCGGGCGAAGTGCTGGTGTCGCACCCGTTGCGCGAGAAAGACCGCGACCTCGTGATGAGCCCGCTGATCGCCGCGGTGCCGGCAGGCACCTGGGAATCGCTCGCAGTGCCCGACTGCCCGCGTTACCGCGATGTGATACACCGCGCCCGCGTGCTCGAATCCGTGGTCGACGGCGTGGCCCCTGCGTTGGTCGCAACTGCGGTGCGCGGCGGATCGCGCGTGCTCGCCGATCAGGCGGCGTGCCCGTTTCGCGCGTTCGCGCGCCATCGTCTCGGTGCGCAGCCGCTGGAAATGCCCGCGCCCGGATTAAACGCCGCCGATCGCGGCATGCTTGTACACGCACTGCTCAAATTCATCTGGGACAGGCTGAAGAGCAAGGCCGCGCTCGATTCGATCCCGTCCCGGGAGCTTGATGAAATTATCGGGAATGCGGCGGTAGCCGCGGTCGCCGAAGTCAGCGAAAAACGCCCCGGCGTGCTGGCCGGCCGTTTCGCGCAGCTCGAGCGCGAGCGCCTTGCCGGGCTTGCGCGTGAATGGCTGGCGGTGGAAAAGCAACGTCCGGATTTCGAAGTCGTGGCGCGCGAAGATCAGCGTGAACTCGAAGTCGCGGGTCTGTCGTTCAGGGGCCGCATCGACCGTCTCGACAAACTTGTGGGCGACGCCGGCGCTGGAGGTTACGCCCTGATCGACTACAAGACCGGGAGTGCGTCGGTCGCGGATTGGCTGGGCGAACGGCCGGACGATCCGCAGCTGCCGCTCTACGCGATCAATGCCCATGAAGATATTGCCGCGGTGGTCTTCGCGAAGCTCCGCATCGGCGGCATGAAATTCGATGGTCTCGCGCGCGCGGAGAAACTCCTGCCCGGCGTGGCCACCATCGGCAAGTCGCGCATCAGGCTCGCAAAACGTTACGCCTCGTGGGTCGAACTCGTTGCTGGCTGGAAACAGGAACTCGAAGCGCTGGGGAGGGGTTTTGCTTCAGGCGATGCGCGCGTAGCGCCCAAGCGCCTGTTCAAGACCTGCGAATATTGCGATTTGCAGCCGCTGTGCCGCGTGCACGAGCGGGTGTCTTCCTTCGATGGGGAAGAGGAGGAAGAAGCAGAATGAGCGAAAAATCCGTCGCTGACTTTAAGCAGCGCGAACAGGCGCTCGACCCGCGGCGCTCGTTCATCGTGCAGGCGCCCGCCGGCTCGGGCAAGACCGAGCTGCTGGTGCAGCGCTTTCTCCGATTGCTTGGCACAGTCGAGAATCCCGAAGAGATCGTTGCGATCACCTTCACGCGCAAAGCTGCAGCCGAGATGCGAAAACGCGTGCTCGAAGGCCTGGCGCACACGGATAAACTGCGCTGGCCGCTCGAGGACATCGGGCAGCGGCTGCGCATACACACCATCGACGCGCTGTGCGCTGCGCTTACGCGCCAGATGCCGGTGCTTGCGAAGTTCGGCGCGCAGCCGGAAATCGTCGAGGACGCGCGCGAACTCTACCGCGAGGCTGCACGCCGCGCGCTCGCGCTGCTCGAAACGCAAGACCCTGCCGCGGCACATGTCGGGCGGCTGCTGATGCACCTCGACGGCAATGTCGAAATCGTCGAGGGACTGATTGTCGGCATGCTGGCGCGGCGCGACCTGTGGCTACGCAAGACCGGTGAGGCACGCAACCGCGGCGAACTCGAAGCAGCGCTGAGCGCTGAGCGCGAACGGCTCGTCGCAAAAGCGCGTGCGTTGTATCCGGGCGAGCCGCCCGGTGCTGTTGACGCATGGCAACAACTCGCGCAATCCCTGCTCACCAGGACTCTTACATGGCGCAAGCGTCCGCCCGCACCGCCGGAGCTGGTTGGCAACGAACCGCTGCGGGTAGCGCTTGCTGCGCTGTTCTCCATGCCACCCGCGCGCTACACCGACGCGCAATGGGAAGCGCTCGGCGCGATCGTCGCGCTGCTGCCGCGCGCCACCGGGGAGCTGAAGCTCGTCTTCGGCGAACACGGCAAGGCCGATTTCACCGAAGTCGCGCAGGGCGCGGTGCGTGCGCTCGGCAACGCCGACGTGCCGACCGACCTGCTGCTGTCGCTGGACGTGCGCGTGCAGCATATTCTGGTGGATGAATTTCAGGACACTTCGATCAGCCAGCAGGAACTGCTCGAGCGGCTCACTGCCGGCTGGGAGGCAGGCGACGGCCGCACGCTGTTTCTGGTGGGCGACCCCATGCAGTCGATTTATCGCTTCCGTGCGGCAGAAGTCGGCATTTTCCTGCACGCGGGGCATCACGGCATCGGCGGCGTGCGTCTCGAACCGCTCGCGCTGCGAACGAATTTTCGCTCGCAGGCCGGCATCGTCGAATGGGTCGACGACGCCTTCCGGAGCATCCTGCCGCGCGAGGAGGACGAAACCACCGGCGCGGTACCGTACGCCGGCTCGGAATCGCATCACCCACTGGAACCGGGCGCTGCGGTGTGCTGGCATTGCTTTTTCGATGTGAACAAGGATGTGGCGCGCGCGGCTGAAGCACAGCGCATAGTCGAGATCATCGCCGCCCGGCGTGAGCAAAACCCCACGGCCAGGATCGCCATCCTGGTCCGTAACCGCACCAGTCTCGAACAGGTCGTGCCGGCGCTGAAGCGGGCGGGAATGCGTTTCCGCGCGATCGAAATCGAGCGTCTCGGCGAAAAGCAGGTGGTTCAGGACCTGTTTGCGCTCGCGCGCGTGCTCACGCATCCGGCTGATCGCATCGCGTGGCTCGCGCTGCTGCGCGCGCCGTGGTGCGGGTTGGCGCCCGCCGATCTGCATGCGCTCGCCTCCATCTGCTCTCCCTCTCCTGATCTCTCCTCCCCCTCTCCCTCGAAGGGAGAGGGCTGGGGTGAGGGTGAGGGTGAGGGTGAGGGTGATCGAACAATCTGGGAGTTGATGAACGACGACGCACGCATCGCTGCGCTGTCCACCGACGGCCGCGCGCGGTTGCAACGCGTGCGCGAAGTAATCGACACGGCACTGGCACAACGTTTGCGCGGTGGCCTGCGAGCGCGTATCGAAGGCTTGTGGCTCGCGCTTGGCGGGCCGGCATGCGTCGAAGACATGACCGACCTCGAAGACGCCGGAATATTTCTCGACCATCTCGAGTCGAACGAGGAAGCCGGTGACATCGCCGACATGACCGCTTTCGAGGAAAGCCTCAAGGACCTTTATGCACTGCCGGACGTGAATGCGGGCGACAACGCGATCGAGATTATGACCATCCACAAGGCCAAGGGACTCGAGTTCGACACGGTGATTCTGCCGGGGCTGGACCGGGTGCCCGGCAAGAGCGACCCGCCGCTGCTCGTATGGAAAGAGCGCCCGGACGGAACGCTGCTGCTGGCGCCGGCCAAGGAAACCGGCGAGAAGCAGGAACCGATCTACGACTATGTTCAAGCGTTGGAAAAAGAAGCGGAAGACAACGAAGCCGGCCGGCTGCTTTACGTCGCCGCAACGCGTGCGCAATCCAGGCTACATCTGCTGGCGCGCGCCGGCGTGGACGGCGAAGGCGCCGAGGCCACGGTGAAGCCGCCCGCAAAACGTTCGTTGCTGGCGAAAGCATGGCCCGTGGCGCAAACGGTGTTTAATGAATCGTTGAAGAACTGGACGCCGTTCCCCCGTGGGCCGGTGCCGGCGCCGGCACAAACCGCGGCGAGTGCGCTGACAAGATTAGCGCGCAGCTTCGTGCTGCCTGGAGCGCCGGCCCCGGTAAACCGGAGTGCGCGGAACCAAGCGCGCGGTACGGAAAACGAAATCGAATTTTCCTGGGCGGGCGAGACCGCGCGGCACGTCGGTAGTGTCGCGCATCGCTGGCTGCAGTCCATTGCCGAGGAAGAATTGAAAGGATGGGATTCAAAACGTGTCGCGGCGTTGCACAAGATTTTTGGTAGCCAGCTTGCCGCGCGCGGCGTGCCGGAAAACGAGCTGGATGCTGCGGTCCGGCACGTGACGGTAGCGCTGACGCATGCGGTGACGGACGAGCGCGGCCGCTGGCTGCTGGGCCCGCAGCAGGACGCCTGGAATGAACGCCGCATCACCGCGATCATCGACGGGGAGCGCATGAACCTTGTTATCGACCGCATGTTTTGCGATGCAGACGGTAAGCGCTGGATCGTCGACTACAAGACCGGTGGTCACGAAGGTGCGGACGTGGAGGAATTCCTCGACCGTGAACGTGTTCGCTACCAGGTGCAGCTCGAGCGCTATGCTGCCGCTGTCGGCGGCGGGCAAAAACCGATGCTGGCACTGTATTTCCCGCTGCTGGCGGGATGGCGCGAGTGGCGCACTACGTAGTAGTCTAACCCGTGGTGGCAAAAAATCCGGGAACTATATTTAGTTCCCATTTGTGGAACTATGTAGTATGATCGGCAAACTAAATGTGTAGAAACAACGAATGCGGATCACGGGACGTGACAAACTTGAGGAGTTCTCTGGCGCTCATGCAGACGCCCGCTCGTGGATCGACACCTGGATAGCAGATGCCGAGACGGCCGTATGGAAAACACCTCAAGACATCAAAACTAACTACGCGTCGGCCAGTTTCTTGGCCAGCAATATTGTGATCTTCAACGTTAAAGGTAACCGTTATAGGCTTGAAGTGCGAATTGCATACAACACCGGCATTGTCGTCGTGCGATGGGCAGGCACACACGCTGAATATACGAAGCGCATGGGTTAAACAGTGATTATGGAACCGAAAATTATCAAGACCAAAGCACAACACCAGGCTTATCTCGCTGAGGTCGATCGTCTCGCGACTGACGATCCTGCGTCCGGAACGCCCGATGGTGACCGGCTGGAATTGCTCGCCAAACTCGTTGAAGACTACGAAAAAGAGCGTTTCAAATTTAAGCGTCCCGATCCGATCGCTGCTATCCGTTTCCGCATGGAAGAGCAGGGGTTGCGTCAGAAGGACCTCGCTTCGCTGCTTGGCGGCAAGAACAGAGTCTCTGAAGTGCTCGCGCGCAAACGCCCGCTCACGCTCGCGATGGTGCGGGCGCTTAATGAATCGCTTCACATATCTGCGGAGTTGCTCATCCGTGAACTGGAGCCGGCACCGTATGTTCGCGGCCGCCCCGGTCGCATCGGCCACGGCAGCCCCCGGCGGAAGGCCGCCCTACCGGCAGGACGACGGCGCGCTGCGTGACTCACGCCAGTAACTGCACGAAAAACCGGGCACGCAAATCAGCAAGAAGCAAGCGCAGCCACCAGTAGCGCAGGCGCCTCGCCTACCATCGTTCGTCCGGGATCAGCCATTAGAATACAGGCGCTGGTGATCGCGGCAGGGCTCGCGGTGATGCTCTTGCGTGAAGCGCGGACGTAAATGAAAAATGACTCCCGCCCTGTCGACTCCATTATGCAATTAGCCAAGCCTGACCCCTTGCCACATTACACTACGTCAGTCTGTCCCAGTCGAGCAGGTATCCCATCGCCTGCTACAGGTTCTCAAGCACCTCGATTTCGTCTACGGTATCCTAAGGAATATTGCCAGTAGCTCGGCATTTGTGAGTGATTCTGGGCCTTTCAAGAGTAGTTTCTCTCGTGGGCGCTCTTCCGCCGGCCAGTTTGCTATTGCCTGCGAGTTCCTATTTCTTGGCACGGGTGCCCCATTAAGCCACGAGCGCTTCAAGTTTGATCGCTTTAGCGCAGGCGCGCACTTCTTTCAGCCGTCCGTGACCCGGATGGGTTTTTTCCGTAACGGTAATCAGGCCGGCCTTACCGAGCGCCGCAACGTCGCGCGTGACTGCGCTGCGGTCGCGCTTCATTTTCTGCGCGATCGATGCGATCGATCCGGGTTTTTGCTTGATCATCCTGAACAATGCCAGCCGCGCCGGGGTCAAGACGGCGAGCATATCTGCCGGATCTTCGAAACTGATTACGAAACTTTCCGGAATGGGCTTGCCGGCATCGGCGAGCCGTGCCAGCTTGCGCGCCCGGCCAAGAAAATCATCAAGTTTTTCAATCTTCACCGAAGCTTGCTTCATAAGGAACCTCGTTTTAACAGTTGATGCAACTCACCCTCGAACAGAGCTTCGATTTCCTCGAAGCTCTCAAACGCGATCCCGGTCACAGTCCCGAGGTAATGCCGGTGTTGGCGGCCATGCTGGCTGTCGTAACCCAGTACTCGCCCGTTGTCCCCGGCGAAGATCGAATGATTGATGTATTTCAGTCGCGGAGCAGGCATGACGGATTATATCACTCCTGAGCGCGGAATGGGGATGGTAGGTATCGGAGTCGTCATGCCAACAGCGCGACACAGCGCACTCACCAATGCGCTGGGGTTCGCGTTCATGCCGAGCGGTGGCTCGAGGCAAGTGGCGCCGCCAATAAATATTGGATTGCTACCTTTAGTCTGTCCGGAGTTTGAAAAGATTCACGAAAGAGATATCATTTCTGTCAATCTTGAAGAAGAAAAGATTCAGGAAGGAAACCGTATGCGCGTAACCACAACCGCCATAGCCGCGGCAGCACTGGCAATGGGCGCTGCAACAGCCGGCGCGCAGACCTATCCGGTCAAGCCGGTCCGCTTCATTCTTCCCGTCGCGGCCAGCTCTACCAGCGACATCTTGGGCCGGATGATCGCACGCCAGCTTGCCGACCGGCTGGGCCAGCAGATCGTCATCGACAATCAGCCCGGCGCCGGCGGCAACATCGGCGTGCCCATCGCGGCGCGCGCGCCAGCGGATGGCTACACTTTGCTGCTCGTCTCATCGGCGCAGGCGATTTCTCCCAGCATTTACCCCAAGCTCAGCTACGATCTGGTGCGCGACTTCGCGCCGGTGACGCAATTCACGGCGGGCCTGTACCTGCTGATGGTGCATCCCTCTGTACCGGCGCGCTCGGTCAAGGAATTGATCGCGCTGGCCCGTTCCAGGCGTGGGCAGTTGACCTACGGTTCCGCCGGCACCGGCACCGGCACCCACCTCACCGGCGAATTGTTCAAGGCGTCAGCGAAAGTCGATGTTCTGCATGTCCCGTACCGCGGCATGGGACCGGCAATCGGTGAGTTGCTGGGCGGTCAGATCTCCCTCATTTTCGGCGGCCTGGCCTCTGGCCTGCCGCACATGAAAGCCGGCAGGGCGCGCGCGCTGGGTGTGACCTCGGCCAGGCGTTCGGATGCCGCGCCGGAACTGCCCACGCTGGCCGAAGCCGGTCTCCCGGGTTTCGAGTCAACGACCTGGCAGGGACTGGCGGTGCCGGCAGCCACGCCGCGCGACATCATCAACCGGCTGCACGCGGAATCGGTGAAAATAATGCAGTTTGACGAGATCCGCACCCGGCTCGGCGCCATGGGCGCGCACCCGGTGGGCAGCAGCCCGGAGCAATTTGCAGCCTATATCAAGTCGGAAATCGCCAAGTGGGGAAGATTGATCCGCGATATCGGATTGCGCCTCGAATGAACACACATAATCAGAGCGGGCAGCGGACGCCGGTGCGTTGCGTTTTCAGGCAACGCGCGATTGCGCCGCTGTTCGTTGCCGCTGCGCTGGCGTGTGGTGCGGGCGCTGCGTATGCGCAGGGCGCTGCCGGCTACCCGAGCAAGGCGATCAGGATCGTTGTGCCCTATCCGGCAGGCGGGCCGGCCGATACCACGGCAAGGACGATTTCTCCGCGCATGACCAAGGCGCTAGGTCAGCAATTGGTGATCGACAACCGGCCCGGGGCATCGACCATCATCGGCACCGAGATCGTCGCCAAATCGCCTCCCGACGGCCACACCCTGCTTCTCGTTACCAGCACGATCTCGATAAACCCCAGCGTTTTTAAGAAACTGCCCTACGATGTGCAGCGCGATCTCGTGCCGGTCACGATGGTCATCGCGTCGCCCTTTGCCCTGCTCGCGCATCCCGCATTGCCGGTTCGGACCACTGCTGATTTGATCAAGCTCATCAAGGCCCGGCCCGGCCAGCTGATGTATCCTTCGTCGGGAGTCGGCAGCGCGAATCACCTTGCCGTGGTGCTGTTCAGCCGCATGGCGGGCATCGAGACCACGCATGTTCCCTACAAGGGTACGGCGCAGGGCATTACCGACCTGGTGGCAGGGCAAGTGCAGTTCTCGCTCCACAACCCGCTGACCTCGCTGCCGCTGGTGAATGCAGGCAAGCTGCGGTTGCTGGCGACGACCGGCAGCAAGCGGCTGACGATGATATCCAACATGCCGACGATATCGGAATCGGTTCCCGGCTATGAGGCGGGCAACTGGCATGCGCTCTTCGCGCCGGGCGGAACGCCGAAAGAGATTCTCGCCCGGCTGCACGTCGAGGTAAGCCGCGCGTTGTCGGCGGCCGAGGTCAGGAGCAAGCTGGTCGGCGGCGGCGCCGATCCGGTTGGGAGTTCCCCGGAGGAATTCGAAGCCTATTTCAGAAGCGAACTTGCCAAGTGGACCCAGACGGTCAAGACCGCGGGCATCACGCCCGAGTAGGCAGCTGGCCTCGATGCGGGCGATGGGCCCAGCGGATCAGACTTGCTTGAAGGCCCGTAATGACGCTGCGGTACGGTCGAAGGTCAGTGTCGATTCGCACCCCGCCAGGTCGTTGATGACGCCGATCAGACAGTAGGCAAAATCCGCCCGGCTCGCCTTGAAGTTGGCGAGCGCAGTCCGCGTCTTGCGCGAAAATCCTTTGCGCGCCCGGCCTATCACCGCTGCCGGCATAATAGTGATCGAAAGCTGACCCGATGTTTACCTTTGCCTGGCGCTGGATCGACGACAACATACTTGAGCTCGGGCGCGAGCTGCGGTGGTCGTATTTGCCGCCGCTGATGGTCTACATGGCGGCGGGCATTTCAAGTTTGACCGGCATCGTCGGCACCTTCTTCGTCAAGGATTACCTCGGGCTGTCCGCGGCTTTCATCGCGGCGCTCGGTTTCTGGGCGGTGATCCCGTGGTCGCTCAAAATGGTGCTCGGCCACCTGGTCGATCTGTTGTGGCGCTGGAAGAGCATGCTCGTCTATCTCGGCGCCGGACTGATCGCCCTGAGCCTGCTCATCATGGTTGGTCTCATCGGCGATCGCGCTGCGATGGCGGCCGTCATGCCGGTGGAGGCGTGGTACGTGTTGAGCGTGCTGCTCGCGCCGGTCGGCTACGTGCTGCAGGACGCGGTGGCCGACGCGATGACGGTCGAAGCCGTGCCGCGGGTGGAAGCGGATGGCAGCGCGATCAATCCTGAGCGCCGCAAGCTCATGCACACCACCATGCAGACGTTGGGCCGCGTCGCCATCATCGGCGGCTCGGTGCTGGTCGCGCTCATCAATCTCTACGTGTTCTCCGGCGTGCACGAGATGCCCGAGGCCGAGAAGGCGCGCGTCTATCGCGACGTCTACTTGATGGCGCTCGCGATTCCCGCGATCTCGGTGCTGGGCGTGATGATCGCCTCGATGCTGCAGGCGCGCGACCGGCGCCGGCTGCGCGCGCAGGGCAAGAGCGAAGATGAGGTGCGTACGCTGTTGTCCCAGCACGGCGAGCCGACCGCGCCCAACTGGTGGATCCTTGGCGGCAGTTTCGTGTTCGTCGTCTTCACGCTCGCGATGGGCTTCAGCCAGTTGCGTTACAGCCAGGAGATCATATTCGCAGGCTCGATGGCGATCGTCGCATTCCTGATCGTGCGCCTCACGCGCGAACTCGAGCCGGATGCGCGCGCAACACTGGTCGGCACCGCCATCGTCATCTTCATGTTCCGCGCCGTGCCTTCACCGGGGCCGGGCGTGACCTGGTGGATGATCGACGAGCTCAAATTCGACCAGCAGTTCCTGTCGGTGCTGTCGCTGATTGCCAGTGCGCTCACGCTGGCGGGCATGTTCATTTTCCGCCGCTTCATGGCCGAACGCTCGATCGCCTACGTCGTGGGGTTCCTCACGGTGTGCGGCACCGTGCTCGCGCTGCCCATCGTCGGCATGTTCTACGGGCTGCACCACTGGACCGCGGCCATCACCGGCGGCGTGATCGATGCGCATTTCATCGCGCTGGTGGACACCGCGGTCGAATCGCCGCTCGGCCAGATCGCCATGATCCCGATGCTGGCCTGGATCGCGCGCTCTGCGCCTCCCAACCTGAAAGCGACGTACTTCGCGATCATGGCCTCGTTCACCAACCTTGCGCTGTCATTGAGCCAGCTCGGCACCAAGTATCTGAATGAGGCTCATACCGTCACGCGTGAAGTGCGCGACCCTTTGAGCGGCGCGCTGCAGGTGCCGGCGGATTATAGCGAGCTCGGCACCCTGCTCATCGCCAGCATGCTGATCGGCCTGGCGCTGCCGTTTGTCGCCATACTGTTCGCCCGGCTCACGAAGTTCAAGAGCGCGTAGGGCGCGGCTTGCGCCCGCACGCGGGAGTGTTAACATTTCTACCGCAGCGGCGCCTGCCCGCGCGCCATAACCGAATCTTGAACACGGGGAGCCACAATGGATATTCTCGAAGTCTTACGCAACCGCCGCAGCGAGCGGCATTTTGATGGCCGGCCGCTGGCGCAGCAGCATCTCGATTTGCTGATCGAGGCGTTTCGCTGGGCGCCGTCATCGCAAAATCGGCAGCCCTGGCGGCTGATACTCGCGGAGAGCCCGGAGGCGCGCGCCGGTTTCGATGCGGCGCTTTCGGAGGGCAACCGGAAATGGGCGCCAGCGGCGCCGGCGAAATTTGTCGTGATAGGCACGGCCGAAGAGCAGCCCGATCGCAACGGCCTGAGCGCCTGGATACTCGAGGCGGGGATTGCAATCGAGAACATGCTGATCCAGGGCTGTGCGATGGGCCTCACCATGCATGCCATGGCGGGCTGGGACGAGCAGAAGCTGTTGCAAAGCTTCCGCATCCCGCAGCCGTTTCGCGTTGCCGCGCTGATGGTCGCCGGTTATCCCGGCCGCGTCGAGGATTTGCCCGAGGACGTGCGTGCCAAGGATCTGGCGCCGCGCGTCAGGAAAGCGGTCGGGGAGATGGCGTTTCGCGATGTGTTCGGAGTCGCGCTGCGCTAATCGACGCTCGCTCCGGATAGTTTCACCACTTTCGCCCATTTCGCGAGTTCGCTCCTGAGGTGGGCGGCGAGTTGCGCGGGTGTCGAGCCGATGGCCTCGACGCCCTGTCCCGCGAGGCGTTCCTGAATCTCGGCGCTGCCCAGGATAGCCACCACCTGCGCGTGGATTTTGTCGACGACGGCCTTCGGTGTTGCCGCCGGCGCGAGCAGCGGATACCACGTTGATGCGTCGAAGCCGGGCAACCCCGACTCGGCAACGGTCGGCACCTCGGCAAGCGCGGACGCACGCTTGCCACCGGCCACCGCGAGCGCGATCATTTTGCCGGCCTTGATGTGCGGCAGCACGCTGGGCATCGACGGAAACCACAGCGAGACCTGGCCCGACAGCAGATCCGTGATGGCCTGCCCGACCAACTTGTACGGCACGTGGTTGAGTGATATGCCCGCCATGCTCTTGAACATTTCCATCGTCAGGTGTCCCGAGCTGCCGCTGCCGGTCGAGGCGTAGTTGATTGCGCCCGGCGTCTTGCGTGCCAACGCGATCAGCTGGCTGACGTTGCGCGCCGGCAGCGACGGGTGTGCAACCAGCACGTTTTGCACCGACGCGATCAGCGTGATCGGAGCGAAATCCTTGAGCGGATCGTATGGCAGATTGCGGTACAGGCTCGCGTTGACGACTATCGACGCGCTGCTCATATAAAGCGTGTAGCCGTCCGGCGTTGCCTTGGCTGCGAGCTCGGCGCTCAGGTTGCCGCCTGCGCCGGCCCGGTTGTCGATCACGACCTGCTGTCCCCATGCCTCGGCGAGTTTCTGGCCGATGAGCCGCGCCACCAGATCGACGCTGCCGCCGGGCGCAAAGGAGACGATCAGCCTGACCGGCCGCGCCGGATAGGCTTGAGCAAGCGCATCACAGGCGGGTGCACTCAGCGCAAGCGAGCACAGCGCCGCGCGGCAAATGCCTGAGATCGGATGCAGGGCGGTTGCGGTGCAGCCGGGAATGGAAGCAATCATAAGGGCCATGTCCTTTCGATTGGTTTGGGCATCCTACTCCTACTGCGTCAGAAGATGGACTCCCCCTCACCCTAGCCCTCTCCCACGAGGGGAGAGGGGACCAGATAGCAGCTCGACTTGACCTTGACTCGCGCCGCATCTTACGCTTGCCCGCTACACCAACCTCATCGCTGAAGGAGACTTCGTGACCGCTGAGCTTTATCCGCGCTTTTCGATTGGGGAATTTGCGAGGCGGCACGCGGCAGCGCGTGCGTTGATGGCCGCGGCAGGGCTCGATGCGCTGGTGGTCTACGGCAACTCGGGGATCTCGCGCCACAATCATGCCGATATCCACTACCTGTGCGGATTCCTCGGCAACCGCAACAACTACGTAGTGCTGCCGGCGCGCGGCGAGCCGGTGCTTTTCGTGCAGTCCCACAATCACGTCCCGAATGCGCGCGAGGCCTCGTCTATCCGCACCGAATCGGGCGGCCGCGACTCGGCTACGACGGTCGCAAAGTTCCTGATCGATGCGGGGTTGCGGGCCGGCACGCTTGGCTATGTCGGCGAAGTCCCCGTGCAAAACTACCTCACGTGGCAGAAAGACCTCGCCGGCTGGCAATTCAAAGATGTGACGGGGCAGTTCCGCCGGCTGCGGCTCGTCAAGAGCGCTGAGGAGATCGAGTGGCTGCGCAGGGGTGCTGCGCTGACGGACGCGGCGCTCGCAAGCCTGATCGCGAAGGTGCAGCCGGGAATGCGCGAATACGAACTCGGCGCGATCGTGGAAGCCACCGCGCTGCACAGCGGCGGCCTGCCGCATCTGTGCTACCTCTCGTCTGGCCCGCAGGACGGCGCCGGCGCATGCGTGCCGCGCCAGAACCTTTCGCAGCGCGTGCTCGAGTGCGGCGACGTGATCAACACCGAGATCAGCATCAGTTACTGGGGCTACTCGGGGCAGATGCACCGGCCGATCTTTCTGCAGACCGAGCCGAATGATCTCTACCGGAGGTTGTGGGATACCGCGCTCGAAGCCTACACGCGCTGCGTCGCGGTGCTGCGCGCCGGCGCCACCAGCGAAGACGTGCTCGATGCCGCCAACGTGATCGACGAGCGTGGCTACACGATAAACGACGGCTTCCTGCACGGCTTCGGCATCGGGCTGTTGGCGCCGAGCATCGGCACGCGCCAGGCGCAGCGCGGCGTTCCCAAGCCGCCGTTTGTCTTCGAAGCCGATATGTGCGTGGTGGTGCAGCCCAACGTCGTCACGCACGACGAGCGTGCCGGCGTGCAGTTGGGCAACCTGTTCCGAATCACCAGCGACGGCGCCGAATGCCTGCACCGGCTGCCGTTGCAGTATTACGTCACTGCGTGAGCGTCGGAAGGTAGGCATTCTTTACAACTTTTTTATACCGAACCCTCGATAATCGGTCCTGGCTATAGACGCCGTCGTCCACACCATGACCGCAATGATCACCCGCAAGAAATTGTGATGCTCCCCGTCAAGAGAGCGCTGCGCAATGCGCTGGTCGGCGGCAGCGCCGTAGCTTCCTCGTTTCGAGCCTACCTCCTGGCCTTGGTTGCATGCGTGCTGACCACTGCCGTTGCCACGCCGCTCAGCGAGTACTTCGATCTCGCCAACATCGTGATGTTGTTCCTGCTGACCGTGCTGCTCGTTGCAGTTCGTCTCGGTCGTGGCCCGGCTGTGATGGCGTCATTTTTGAGTGTCGCCCTGTTCGACTTTTTCTTCGTTCCGCCACGACTGTCTTTCGCGGTAAATGACGTTCAGTACTTGCTGACCTTTGCGGTCATGCTGACGGTCGCCCTGATCACCGGTCAATTGACCGCAGGTCTGAAGCAGCAGGCAGAGCTTGTCTCCAGGAAGGAGCGACGTACCCATGCGCTCTACGAGATGGCTCGTGAACTCGCGGGAGCCTTGACGATAGCTCAGGTGGCCGAGATTTCGCGGCGGTTTCTGTGCAACGCTGTCGACGTGGAGGCAACTCTCCTGGTGCCGGACCGGAGCGGGCAGCTCAAGCCTGCCGCACAGGGTAACGGCGATCAACCGCAATATATCGCGCCGCAAATGGCCACGCTGGCTTACGAAAACACCTCGTGTACCGACCTCGATACGCCCCACCCCGTCGGATACTTTCCGCTCAAGGCTCCGACGCGGGTGCGCGGGGTGATGGCCGTCGTTTCTCCCGGCAAAGATATTTCCATGCTCCACGAACACCACGAGCTTCTCGAAACCGTCGCGTCGCTCGTCGCCATCGCAATTGAGCGGCTGCACTATGTCGAGGTTGCGAATAGCGCACAGCTTCAGATGGTGTCCGAGAGATTGCGCAGCTCCATACTTTCAGCCGTGTCGCACGATTTGCGGACGCCATTGACCGCGCTGGTCGGGCTGGCGGACTCGTTGAGCATCGCCAGGCCGCCGTTGCCGGCTCAGCAAAAAGAAACTGCCGAAGCGATCCGCGATCAGGCGATGCGGCTTAGCGGGTTGGTTGGCAATTTGCTGGACATGGCGCGCCTCAATGCCGGAGAGGTGAAGCTGCGCAAAGAGTGGCAGCCGCTTGAGGAAGTCATTGGAGCCAGCCTCAAATTGCTGGAAAAAAGTCTGGCCGATCATCCGGTCGCCGTCCATTTGCAGACCGGGCTGCCTCTGCTCGAATTCGATGCCGTGCTGATCGAGCGTGTGCTCTGCAACCTGCTGGAAAACGCCGCGAAATACTCGCCGCCCGGGTCGCCGGTCGAGATTTCCGCCCGGCGCCTGGACGCAGCAGTTGAGGTTTCCGTCTGCGACCAGGGGCCGGGAATCCCCGCAGGACTAAGCCCCGACATTTTCGAGATGTTCGTGCGAGGCGCGCGTGAATCGGCCAAACCCGGTGTCGGTCTGGGCCTGGCAATCTGCCGGGCCATTATCGAGGGACACGGCGGTTCCATCTCGGGCGGCAATCGTGCGCAGCGCGGTGCGTGTTTTGTTTTCACGTTACCGGCGGGCAACCCCCCCACGGTTGAAGCCGAGGAACCTGTACCGGGGACCTGCCATGAGTGAAGTCGCGCCAATAGTCGTCGTCGTCGAAGACGAAAGGCAGATTCGGCGCTTCGTTCGCACCGCGCTGGAGGACGAGGGGTGCCAGGTCTACGAGGCTGAAACCGGAGCTCAGGCGCTCGTCGAAGCCGGGGCGCGGAAGCCGGACCTCGTGATTCTGGATCTGGGACTCCCGGACCGCGATGGCATCACGGTCATTCGTGAGTTGCGCAGCTGGTCGGACGTACCCGTACTCATCTTGTCGGCGCGCTCGAACGAAGACGACAAGATCGGCGCACTCGACGCCGGCGCGGACGACTATCTCACCAAGCCGTTTGCGGTGGGGGAATTGCTGGCACGGACGCGCGCGCTGCTGCGCCGGAAGTTACGCGTCGGGGACACGACGACGCCGGTCGTCACTTTCGGTGGGATACGCGTGGATTTGTCTCGCCGCACCGTACATCGCAACGATGAACCGGTGCATCTGACGCCGATTGAATACCGGTTACTCGGCGTGCTGCTCGCGAATTCAGGAAGAGTGCTGACCCACCGGCAGCTGCTCAAGGAAGTGTGGGGGCCGTCCTACGTGGAGAGTAATCATTATCCCCGCATCTACGTGGCCCACCTGCGCGAAAAACTTGAAACAGACCCGGCACGGCCGCAGCACATCCTCACCGAGACGGGCGTCGGTTATCGGTTCCAGCCCTGACCCGGCGCGTTGAACAATCATGGACCACGCAGAAAAATCCGGGCAGTCAGGGGCCACGCTTGCGTTAGCCGCCCTCGGAGTGGTCTATGGGGACATCGGCACCAGCCCGCTCTACGCGGTAAAGGAGGTCTTCAATCCCAGCCACGGCATAGCCTTTTCCACCGCGAACGTCGTGGGCGGCGTGTCCGCGATCTTCTGGGCGTTGATGATAGTCGTGTCCGTCAAGTACGTGATTCTGATCATGCGCGCGGATAACAAGGGCGAGGGCGGGATCATGGCGCTGCTCGCGCTGGCATCCGCGTCGGTCAAGGACCACGCGAACTGGGGCGTGCCGCTGGCGCTGGTGGGCGTATTCGGTGCTGCCCTTTTTTACGGCGACGGCGTCATTACCCCCGCAATCTCCGTGTTGAGCGCGATCGAAGGCCTGGAGATCGCAACGCCCGCGCTGAAGCCCTATGTAGTCCCGCTGACCATCGTGGTCCTGATTGCGCTCTTTGCATTTCAACGCACCGGCACGGCGACGGTGGGAGCGCTGTTCGGGCCGGTCATGATCGTCTGGTTCGCGACGCTGGCTCTGATCGGCATCCTCAACATCCTGAGAACCCCGGAAATTCTCGGTGCATTGAACCCCTTGCATGCATTCGCTTTCCTCAGCCAGCATGGTTGGGCATCCTTCGTGGTGCTCGGTGCGGTTTTCCTTGCCGTCACCGGTGCCGAAGCGCTTTACGCCGACATGGGTCATTTCGGCAAGCGCGCGATTCGTGCCGCGTGGTTTTCGTGGGTGTTGCCGGCGCTGGCGCTGAATTACCTGGGGCAGGGGGCATTGCTGATCGGCAACCCCGCAGCCATTGAAAACCCGTTCTACCTGATGTTTCCGAATTGGGCACTGTACCCGATGGTCGGGCTCGCCACGGCCGCCACGGTCATTGCCTCGCAGGCGGTCATTTCCGGCACGTACTCGATCACCAAACAGGCGACCCAGCTCGGTTTCCTGCCCCGCACGAACATCGTTCACACTTCCTCGAAGGAAATCGGGCAGATCTATATTCCGAGCATCAACTGGACGCTGCTTATTGCAATCATAGCGGCTGTCATCGGATTCGGCTCGTCCACTAACCTGGCATCGGCCTATGGCCTCGCCGTATCCGGGACCATGCTGATCACGACGTTTCTGACCTTCTTCGTGCTGCGCTACGTATGGCATTACAACCTGCTGCTGTGCATCGCCTCGACGATTTTCTTTTTTGTGATCGATGCGGCGTTTTTTTCGGCGAATCTCATCAAGTTGGTGGAAGGCGGCTGGTTCCCGCTCACGATGGGTGCTTTGTTATTCACTATCATGGTGACGTGGCGCCGCGGCCGGGAAATCCTGTACGGCCGCCTCCGGAATTCGGCGATCGCGCTCGCGCCGTTTCTGGATTCGCTGTTCCAGGATCCGCCGCACCGTGTCCCGGGGACCGCGATTTTTCTCGTGGGCGATCCGAACGCGGTGCCACACGCTTTTCTTCACAACCTTGCCCACAACAAGGTCATCCACGAGCGCATCGTCTTACTGACCGTGGTATTCAAGGACATCCCCTGGGTGCCCTTGAACGAGCGCGTCATGGTCGAGCCCCTCGGGCACCACTGTTACCGAATCAAGCTCTATTTCGGCTTCATGAACCGTCCTGATGTACCGCAGGCACTCGAGAAATGCAGGGACTACGGCCTCGAGTTCAACATGCTCGAAACTTCATTTTTCATCAGCCGCGAGACCGTCATACCGACCGCCGGGGAAGAAATGGCGATGTGGCGGGAGCGGCTCTTCGTGACCATGGCCAGAAATGCCGGCAGTATCGTGGAATATTTCAGTATTCCGTCGAATCGCGTCATAGAACTCGGGACGCAGGTGGAGATTTAACCGCCGCCGAAGTATTACGCGACCCGGTGACTATTCCGCCCTGATATTGGCATCCTTGATGATTTTGGCCCACATGGCGGATTCGGTGCGAATGAATCCGGCGAGTTGTTCCGGCGTGGTGCCCGTCGGCTCGTAGCCCGTGTTATTGATCGGCTGCCGCATCTCGGGCAGTCGCACCACTCGGACGGCTTCCTCGTTGAGCCGCCTGATGATATTGCGCGGGGTGCCTGCAGGCGCCATCAGGCTGCCCCACGCCGTGACGTTGAAGCCGGGGTAGCCGGACTCGGCTATCGTCGGCAGCTCGGGCACCAGCATGGAGCGCGTGAGACCGGTGACCGCAATCCCGCGCAGCCGGCCGGTTTTCACGTGCGGGATGGACGCCGGCACGCTGCCGAACATCAGTTGCGCCTCGCCGGCCAGCAATGCGGTCGACGCGGGGCCGCCGCCTTTGTATGCGATGTGGACCATGTCGACCCCGGCCTGGCGCTTGAACAACTCACCCGCCAGATGCGGCGGGGCGCCGATTCCGGAGGATGCATAGTTGAGGCTGCCCGGCCTGGACTTCGCGAGCGCCACCAATTCGCTGACGGATTTGGCCGCCACCGACGGATGGAATACCAGCACATATTGCGCGGTTGCGAGCTGGGTGATCGGGGCGAAATCCCGCATCGAATCGAAGCCGACATTGCGGTAGAGACTGGGATTGGTGGTGAGGATGGTTGAAAAACCCATCATCAGCGTATAGCCGTCCGGCACCGATTTCGCGGTCACCCCCGCGGCGATATTGCCGCCTGCGCCCGCGCGGTTGTCGATCACCAGTTGTTGCCCCAGTGCCTCGCTCAGCCGGGGCGCAATCACGCGCATCAAGGCGTCGTTGCCGCCGCCCGGCGGAAAGCCGACCAGCAGCCGGATCGATTTCTGTGGATAGCTTTGCGCGGTTGCCGGGATGATCGTAATCGGGCATGTGGCCGCGAGCGCTAAAAATTCCGCAATGGCAAGCAAGCGTGTTCGATTCATGGCTCTCTCCGTGGTTTTGAAACCAGCAAACTCGCGAGATCGCGCACCTTCGCATCTTCCGGGGAGGTGATGAGTTGTATCAGTTGTTCGACCGCGGCCTTGCCCAATACCGGCTCGGACAGCGAGGCGAACTTGTCCTGCAGCGCGGCCACGGTCATGGGGCGGTCGCGTTCACCGGTCGCCGCAATCACGGTGTCCTGCAACTCGCGGCCATCGCGGCAGCGGATGCTCACCGCCGCCGGAAAACTGCGCGGGAAAAAGGGGTCAAGTGCCGTATCGTGGATCAGGCGTATGCGCTGTTTAAGGGCCTGCACATCCGGTTTTTCCATGCGCCGATCATCCGCCTGCGCCAGACCGAACCTGCCGTCCAGAGCGGCGGTTGCCATCACCGTTCTGCAATCGATGGAATTCGTATAGTTCCCGTCGACAATCCGGGCGGCGCCCGGCGGCATGCGAACTTCCATCGTGTCGATATCGCCGGCCGCGATGGAGGCGCGCTTCATGAGGTCGAGCATGGCGTCCAGCGCGGCGTGCATGGGGCGTCCGGCCGCATAGAGTTTCATCGACGAGTTCAGAATTTCGTATTCCCTGCCCAAACGCTGGAACCAACCGGCAGGCGCATCTTCTCCCCTGAACGCCCTGAAGTAGTTGCACGGGCCCGCGAATACCGCCACCGGGCCCAGAAAACCCTGTTGCGCGAGCAACGCCGCAGTCACGCCTCCTCTGGCACTCAGCCCGACCTGGAATGACTTCGACATGTGATGCGATTCCGTATGCCATGCCAAGGTGCCCGAAGCCTGGCTCGCCGTCAAGCCGAGCGCGTGATAGACCTGCGCGGCATTCAATCCCAGCAAGCGCGCAGACGCCGCCGCACTCCCGAAGCCGGAAACGATGCCAGTCAGATGAAAGTTGCGATCGAGCAACCGGTTATTGTCGACGGCGATTCCAAGATGACCCGCAACTTCATAACCGACGAGCAGCGCATTCCGCAATTGCGCCATCGAAGAATTCAGGTGCTGCCCCAGCGCAAGCACCGCGCCGCCGACCGCCGCACCGACGTGCTGCCGGCTCGGCAGGTGCACCTCATCGAGTTCGATGCCATGTCCAAGGGTGCCGTAAACCAACGCACCGGACACCACGTCGAGCCACGCATCGTCAGGCGCACCCGGTATGACGACATTGCCGCCCTGACTCATCGCCCGCGCGCCGGCAACGCAGCGTCGTCCGACTTCCTCGCGCGTGGATGCCACCATGACACCCAGCGTATCCAGCAGTATGAGATCTACATTTTTCCGGATATTTTCGGGCGCAGTGGCGGCGTCAAATTCCACTATCCAGCGCGCTACTGTTTCCGTTGCAGTTCGATCTGCGGTGGATGTTTCGTACATGGTTTGCCGCTGCCGCTAGACGATGCGCTCGAGCGGCAGCTGGAACAGGCGGATCTTGTCGTCGGGCCGTAGGATTCCGACATTGGCCTCGGTAATGTTATGAATCAGGGTTTCAAGCGGCGCCTCTTCCTGGAACGCGATCATGAGCACGGTGTTCGTGCTGGGGGCGCTGCCCCGGCCAAGGTGCGGCTCGGTGCCATGGCCCTTGCCTTTTACCTCATCCCAGCGCGTGTAGTAATCGATGCCGGCGGTGGTGAGCAGTTGCATCACGCGCACGGCGTGCAGTTCGTTGTGGACGACGAAAGCGATTTTCATGACAGGGTTTTCTCCGATAACAGTCAGTTCACTGGGCCTTGATTCCCGCTTCCTTGATGACCTTGCCCCACTTCGCGATCTCCTGCTTCAGGAACGCGCCGAACTCCTCGGGTGTCATGGGGACCGCTTCCGCGCCCTGTGCGAGCAGCGCATCCTTGGCTTCCTGAAGCCGTAGCGCGGCCACGACGTCCCGGTTGACTTTCGTCACGATCGCCGGCGGCGTCCCGGCGGTCACGAACAGCCCGAACCAGACGTTGGACTCGATGCCGGGAAAACCCTGCTCCGACGCAGTGGGGATGTCCGGCGTGGCCGGGAACCGCTTGCTGCTGAGCACTGCGAGCGCCTTGAGCCTGCCGGCTTTGACCTGGACATTTGCCGTCGTCGTCGACAGGAAGGCGGCCTGGGTTTCTCCCGAGACCACCGCGGTCAGCGCAAAGCCCGCTCCCTTGTACGGGATGTGCACGAGCTTTGCACCGGTCATCTGGTTGAATAACTCGCCGCTCAACTGGCTGCTGGTGCCGCCGCCGGCCGATGCGTAATTGACGCCGCCGGTCTTGGCCTTCGCATAGGCGACGAATTCCTTCAGATTGCTTGCCGGTAGCGAGGCGTTGACCACCAGTGCGATCCCCGAGTTCGTCATCAGCGAGATCGGCGCGAAGTCCTTCACCGGATCGTATGCCAGATGCTTGAACAGAAACTGGGCGCTCGCGTGCGTGCCGATATGGCCGATAACCAGCGTGTAGCCATCGGGCGCCGCCTTGGCGCCGATCTCGGCGCCGATGATGCCGCCCGCGCCCGGACGATTATCGACCACCACCTGCTGGCCCCAACGCTCGCTCAACTTTTGCGCGATAAAGCGCGCGGAGATGTCGGAGGTACTGCCGGGCGAGCCGGTGATCATGCGCACCGGCCGGTTGGGATAATTCTGCGCCGGGTCCGCGGCGATCGCCGCGGCACCTGCCGCCAGCGCCGGGATCAATGCTGTCGCCCACGTACCGATTCGTATCCAGCGCTTCATTTCGATCCCCTTAGGCGCTGCCGCTGGACCTTGTTGCCGATAGTCTCCGCGGCGACGGTGTTCTCGTTGAAATGAACGGCCATGCTGATCTCCCAGGATAACGGGCTTGCCGACTAATGTAGCCGCGCCAGCGCGGAAGCGCAAATTTGTGCGGCCGGATTTAACGGTCTACCATACGGGCAGAGGAGAACCGCAATGAAAATAACCCATGTTCAAACCCAAATCTTGCGGCTGCCCGTCGATGAGCCGCTTGCCAACGGACCCGCAGTCGCCGGCGCCACGCGCAGTTTTGTCACGCTGCAGCTCGGCACCGATGCAGGTATCGAGGGCATAGGCGTCACTTTTTTTGGTGGCGCGCTGACGGGCGCGCTCAAGGCCGCGGTCGATGCGCTTGGCGCGCTCGCCATCGGCGAAGATCCGCTCAGAATCGAGGCGATCGTGCACAAGCTGCGAACGGCTGCCGGCTCGTGCGGGCCGGGCGGCATATTCACGCTCGCGCTCTCCGCGATCGATATCGCGCTGTGGGACATCAAGGGCAAGGCGCTCAACCTGCCGCTCTCGAAGCTCGTGGGCGGACGCCGCGACCGTGTGCCGACCTACGCGAGCGGCGCACTGATGCGCGATTTTCCGCTCGAGCATGTCGCGAAGGCCGGGCCGGCGCTCGTCGCGAAAGGCTTCCGGCAAATGAAGATGCAGCTCGCGCTGCCGGGCGATACCTCGCCGGAGCGTGAGGTCGAACGCGCCCGGGTGATCCGGGAGGCGATCGGCGAGTCGATCGACCTGATGTGCGACATCAACCAGCGCTGGGACGTGCGCCAGGCGATTTCAATCGGCAAGCGCGTCGAGCAGTTCCATTTGTTCTGGCTGGAAGACGTGGTTGCCCACGACGATTATCCCGGCATGGCGCGCGTCGCTGATGCACTCGACACGCCGGTCGCCGGCGGCGAATACGTCTACGGCCCGGTGCCGTTCCGGCACATGCTGGAAGCGCGCTCGGTCGACATCGTGATGATCGATCTGGTGCGCGCGGGCGGCATCACGCAATGGCTCAAGATCGCCGGCATGGCCGAGGCTTTCAACCTACCGGTGGTAAGCCACCTGCTGCCCGAAATCCACCTGCACCTGATCGCCGCCATTCCGCACGGACTCACGGTCGAGTACATGCCATGGTCGTCCCGGCTCTACGAAGAGGTGCCGATGCCGGTCAAGGGCGAACTTACCGTGCCTGACAAGCCGGGCCTCGGCCTCAAGTTCGATCGCGACGTGCTCAAGCGCTTCGGTGCCTGAACTCGTCAGGCCGTGAGCTGTTTTGCGACCTGATCCACATATTTGAGGGTGAGCTCGCGCATTTCGTCGTGCGTGAGATTGCTCACCGGGTGCGGCATCTCGATGTACGGATGCCCGTCCATCCCCTTGCCGCGGAACTGCCACACCGCCGCTTTCCTGAACGCCGAGGTGATGACGACGGTCGCGGGAATGCCGCGTTTTTCAAATTCTATCGTGTCGTGCACACTGCACAACGTGCAGGACCCTCATCCGCCGAGTGCGGCGATGGCCACCTGCACTTCCTTGGCCATCTCGTTGATCAGTTCTTCGCTCGCCGGTTTCGAAAAGATCTCCTTGGTGCGGATCACGACGCGCGCCGCTCCATAGCGTTCGCGCAGGGCCTCGCCGATGGTTGCGAGTATCAGGTCACCGTGTTCCTTGGTGTTGTCGAGCAGTCCCACTACCTTGCCCGCAAGATCCATGGGGCGGGGCGCGAGCGCGATCCTCGCCTTGCCGCCGCCGGCGGTCGGATCGATGAATCCCAAATCATCAGCCATGGATCTCTCCCTCATAAGTGCCGTGCACGGCGAGACTGCCCGCGCCCCAGCCGGTGCACACGGCGGTAAACGGCCCGAAGCCGCCCGCCACGATCAGATGCAGATCGCGCGGGTCCTTGATTGCATGTACGAAGCGATCCTCGTCGGCGGGGTCGACGCCGATTTTTTGCGCGCGCTCGAGCCGCCAGATGCCGCCGCCCTTAAGGTCGCGAACCTTGCGCCCGGCGAGTTCGCAGAGGCGCCGGTGCGCATCGTCGCGGCTCATGCCCGCCTTGGCGCAGACCAGCGCCTGGCTCGGGCTCATCGCGACCACCATCGATGAACGCGGTACGTGCACGTTCCACGACGTCATGCCCGCCATCGCGTCGGCGATGCCGGTGAGCAGCCGCTGCGGTTCCGCGCTCACGTCGTCGAAGCAAAGCCGCGGGGGATCCACGATCGCGCACGTGATCACGTTGTCCGTGTTCTTGTAGCCTCGCGACACCGCCAGACTTTCCCACGGGCTTTGTTCCATGTTCTCGGTCAGGCACGCCGTGTAGCGCAGCGGCGAGCCGAAGACGGTGGAGGATCCCAATCCGGGAATGCCGCCGCCAAGGTTCATCAGCATCAGCCGGATCGCGCGGCCGATCGATGCATTGGCGCGGAATCCCGGGCCGAAGCAGCCATTGCCGCCATGCAGCCCGATCTTCTGCGCGTAGGGGCCGTTCACGATCATGAGAGGGGCCGCGCCCGCGAGCGTGCCCTGCACGCCGTTCACGTTGAATTCTTCGCGCAGCATCAGCGTAATGCCGCCGAGCACGACCGGCAGATATTCCGGCTTGCAGCCCGCCATCAGCGCGTGGATCGCCACGGTGCGCACCGTGGCGGGTTCCATCGCGGGCGGAATGCGGCCGACGACTTCATCCGGATCGCGCCGCGTGCCTTTGAGCATGCGCTGCACGCGTGCTTCGGTCGGGGTGACGACCGGCAGCCCGTCGGACCATTCCTTTTCCAGAAAAAACTCAAACTCATCCACTGCGTTCAATTTCGGTTTCTCCTGAAACGTAGTTTTACGCGGTCACCGCCTGCGGCGCTACCACCCGGTTGCGCAGCACGCCCAGCCCGTCGATCTCGAGTTCCTCGGTTTTCGGGCGATACCACGTGGTTGCACGAAGCCCAATAGTTTAATATACCGTGACGAGGGCAGGGAGCAATGGTTACCGCTACACGCGAATTCCAGGTCATGGTGAAACCGATCGGCGCGGTCTGCAATCTGGACTGCGGCTACTGCTATTACCTCGAAAAAAAGGATCTCTACCCGCACGAGACGGCGTTTCGCATGGCCGACGATGTGCTCGAGCGCTACATCGTCCAGCATATCTCGGCGGCGCCGCGCGAAGCCATCCTGTTTTCGTGGCATGGCGGCGAGCCGACGCTGCTGGGCGTCGACTATTTCCGGCGCATCGTCGAACTGCAGCGCAAGCACTGTCCCGCAGGGCGCGAAATCCTCAATGGCATCCAGACCAACGGCACACTGCTGGACGATGAGTGGGGCCGCTTCCTTGCGGCCGAAAAGTTCTACGTCGGGCTCAGCATCGACGGGCCGAGGGAACTTCACGATCCTTATCGCGTGACCAAGGGCGACAAGGCCACTCACAAGCAGGTAATACAGGCGTTCCGGCTGCTGCAGCAGCACCGGGTCTCGACCGACGTGCTGTGCGTCGTGAACGATCTCAACGTGCGGCAGCCGACGACCGTCTACCGGTTCTTCAAGGACCTCGGGGTCGAATACCTGCAGTTTTTGCCGCTGGTGAGGCGCGCCGGCGCCCACGGTGTCAACCCGCAAAGCGTGCCGGCGGAGGACTACGGGACGTTCCTGTGCACCATATTCAACGAGTGGATCAAGCACGACATCGGCCGCATCGGCGTGCAGAATTTCGACGAGGCGGCGCGGCCGTTCCTCGGCATGGAGCACGCGCTGTGCGTGTGGCGGGAAACCTGCGGCGATGTGGTGGTCGTCGAGCATAGCGGCGACGTCTTTTCGTGCGATCATTTCGTCGACCGCGAGCACCGCCTCGGGAATATCCGCGCAACGCCGCTGGTGGAATTGCTGGAACACCCCGAGCTGCGTCAGTTCGGGCGCAACAAGCGCGACACCCTGCCGCGCTACTGCCGCGAGTGCGAGGTCCTCAAGCTGTGCAATGGCGGCTGCCCCAAGGACCGTTTCATCCTGACCCCGGATGGCGAGGCCGGCCTGAACTATCTGTGCGCGGGCCTGAAAAAGTTCTTCAGCTACAGCGCCCCGTACCTGCAGAAAATGGCGGCCGCCAGGCAGTCTACCGAATCGATGGAGCGTTTCATGCAAGAGCTGCGCGCCGAGGATACGCAGGCCGCGCGCCAGGCGGGGCGCAACGACCTTTGTCCCTGCGGCAGCGGCCGCAAGTACAAGAGGTGCTGTCTCGGGAAATTGTCGGCTTGACCGGCTGTCGGATATCGTAAAATACGCAAAATTGCTCAAGGGAACGTCTAAGAATTCCGATTTCGTCATTCCGGCGAAAGCCGGAAACCAGTGAAATAAGACACCTGGATGCCGGATCAAGTCCGGCATGACGAATTTTTCGAGATTACCTCAAGGACGCCGGTATCCGGCCCGAATAATATTTTGCAGAAGGTAAACCCATGGCACGGATCAAAGCCGGACTGGCAGTCATCGAAGCATTGCGCGCGGAGGGGGTCGAGTACACCTTCGGCGTGGTCGGCACGACCACCAATACCATCATTACCGAGATGTATGGCAGGAGCGACATCCACTTCATCGACACGCGGCACGAAGAGGGCGCTGCCTTCATGGCCTACGGGTACGCGCGCGCCTCGGGCAAGCCGACGGTGTGCATCACCACTTCCGGGCCGGGATCGATCAATCTCCTGACCGGCATCGCGCTCGCCTACAAGGGACGCGCGCCGGTGATGGTGATCGCCGGCGATGTGCCCCGCGAGCACATCGAACGCGATGGCGCCCAGGCGTTCGACCTCGTCGATATGTTCAAGCCGGTGACTAATCTGGCGCGGCAGGTCAACCTGACCGAGCGCATCCCGGAGGCGATCCACGACGCGTTTCGCATGGCGCTCACCGGCAAGCGCGGCCCGGTGATGCTCGACATTCCGCGCGATCTGCTCGAGGGCCAGACGCTCGACGGGGAAGCGGCGTCGCCGCAGAGCTACCGCGACGTCGACGGCCGCGCGCCCGGCGATCCGCGCGCCATTGAGCGCGCCGCGGCGCTGCTCGCGCAGGCACAGCGGCCGCTGCTGCTCGCGGGCGGCGGAGTGATCGACTCCGGGGCCGGCGCCGAAGCGGTTGCGCTCGGCGAATTGCTCGACATGGCGCTCGTTCCCGCGTACGGTCACAACGATGTCGTGCCCAATGGTCATCGTCTCTTCATCGGCACGCCGGGCCGCAGAGGCTCCGGCGAAACCGCGGAAGCGATCCACCGCGCCGACGTCATACTCGCGCTGGGGACGCGGCTGAATCAGGGCTCGACGTTCTGGGATAACAGCGTCATCAACCCGCAGACCCGCATCGTGCAAGTCAACATTGACGCGCAACAAATCGGGCGCAACTATCCGGTGGCAGTGGGAATCACAGGGGACGCGAAGGTGGTGGCGCAGCAACTGCTCGACGCTTTGCGCCGCCTCCTGCCGCAGGGACGCCCCAACGCGGCGTGGCGCGCCGAAATCGAAAAACTCGCGGCGCGCCGCCAGGCGCGGCTGCAGGCCGAGTTGACACTGAGCGGTGATCCGATGATGCCGCAGCGGGTATTTCCCGAATTGCGCAAGGCGCTGCCGCGCGATTGCATGGTGACGCTGGACGCGGGGATCGCGCCGGGACTGACCTACGATCGCCTCAATTTCGAGCTGCCGCGCACCTTTTTCAACTACGCCGGCCACGGCGGCCTCGGCATGGGCTACTCTGTTGGCCTCGGCACCAAGCTCGGGCGCCCCGACCGCCCCGCGGTGAGCATCCAGGGCGACGGCGGATTTCTCTACACCTCGCAGGAGATCAACACCGCCGTGCGCAAGAAGATACCCCTGGTCAGCATCGTGCTGAACAACAGTTGTCACGGCGCCGAGAAACATCAGCAGCAGAAGTTTTACGAGCAGCGTTATATCGGCGTGGATCTCGAAAACCCGCGCTTCGACCGGCTGGCGGAAGTCTACGGCGCGCGCGGATATTACGTGACTCGCCCCGACGAGATCGCCGATACGGTAAAAGCGGCGCTGGCGTTGAATGGCCCCAGTGTCATTGAAATCCCCGTCGCCGAATATTTCCCGCCGGCGGCTCCCACGCCGGGTGGCGCAAAAGCATGAATCTCTTCATCAGCAGCTATGATCATTTCCTGACCACCGGCCGCGCGCAAAACGCTTACCCATAAACCCATGAAAAAAACCAGGACGGCCCGCGCGGCCACGGTCAGCCCGGTGCTGAGGGGCGGCATGCCGCAGGGGTTCGGTGCGCGCATCGTCTCGCTCACCCGCAGGAAAGTGATCGGCGAGATGCGCATCAAGCCGATGCACCGCGACCATGAAGGCAACGTCAGCGGCGGGGTCATCATGGCGTTTGCCGACGTGCTCGGTGCGGCGGGCGCGGTGGTCCACCGGCCGCCGCGGCATCGCGGCGGAACGATCGAATCGAAAACCAACTTTTTTGCCGCGGGGACCGGGCCGGTGCTCTGCGCCGTATCGATCCCGCTGCACATCGGCCGCACCACGACGGTGTGGCAAACGACGCTCAGCAATCCCGATGGAACAGCGGTGGCGATCGTAACGCAAACCCAGATCATGGTCCCGGTCAAGGACGCGTGAAAGGAAAAGGTATTCATGGACACCGGACTCAAAGGCAAGACCGTACTCATCACCGGCGCGAGCCGCAACATGGGCCGGCTCGCAGCGCTCGCGTTTGCGCGCGAAGGCGCGAACCTCGCGCTTTGCACCAGCGCCAAGATGAAAGAGCTGGAGCAGGTGGCGGCGGAGGCGCGCGCGCTGGGGGCGAAGGTGGTGGCCGAGTGCTGCGACGTGGCCGACCCGGCGGCGGTCTTCGCCTTCGTGAACAAGGCGCGCGAAGAACTGGGTTCGGTCCACGTCGCGCTCAACAACGCGGTCTACCGCGGTGCGGAGGGTGCTTTCCTCAATGTAACGGACGAAGTCTGGAAGCGCAGTTTCGATGTCAACCTCGGCGGCCCGCGCAACATCTGCCGCGCGGTGCTGCCATTGATGATGAAGCAGCGCTGGGGCCGCATCATCAACTTCTCCGGCGTCGATCCCTTTCTCGGCGGCAGCGTGACCAAGGGCATGGCGAAACTCGGGATCGTGGGCTTCACGCGCGGCATGGCCCGCGAGTTTGCCGAACACGAGATCACCGCCAACTGCATCGGGCCCGGCACCATCGACGTCGAGCGCGACGCGTTCCAGAAATCCAAACCGCTGCGTCCCATGCAACCGATCCGCCGCCTCGGCAAGCCGCAGGAAGTGGTGTCGCTGATGGTCTATCTCGCGAGCGAGGATGCGGGCTTCATCACCGGCCAGTGCTACCTGGTGAACGGCGGCATGTATTTCCACTGAGTTGCGCGATGCGGTCGATTACGTCGCGCGCGCTCATCTTTCAGTCATCGCGCGCTCGCGGGCGCGGTTGATGGGCTTGGCGAGGTAGTAAAGTATCGTGCGCTTGCCGGTGATCACGTCGACCGAAGCGAGCATGCCGGGCGAGATCGCAAGCTTCTTGCCGAAGTAATCGATCGTGTTGCTGCGGGTTCGCACATGCGCGATGTAGTAGGGCTCGCCCTGCTGCGGCACGACCGAGTCGGCCGCGACATGTTCGATCTTGCCTTCCATGCCACCGAAGATACTGTAGTCATAGGCCGACACCTTGACGATCGCGCGCTGTCCGACCTGAACGAAAGCGATGTCGGACGGACGCAGCCGCGTCTCGACCACCAGTGTGTCCTCGACCGGAACGATTTCCACCATCGGGCTTCCCGGCTGCACCACTCCGCCGACGGTCTTGTTTGGAATTGCTTTGACGACGCCGTGCATGGGCGCGCGCACCAGCGTTCGGCTGGCACGGTCTTCCAGCGCCGGAGTCTGCTCGGCGAGCTTCGCGAGCTCGCCTTGCGCCTGTGCGAGATCGACGCCCGCCTGCGCGCGGAACGTCGCATCGGCATCTGCGAGTTTACTTTGCGCTTCAGCGATCGCCGCCTGCGCCCGCGGAATCGAAAGCCGTGCCTGATCGAGGTCGGCGCGGGTCCTGGCCTGCTCGCGCTCGAGCCGCAGCAGTTCGACTTCCGATACGACACCGCGCGGAATCAGCGGCGCCGTGATCGCGATCTCCCGGTCGAGCAGGGCGAGCTGTTCCGCGAGCCGCTCGCCGCGGGTGCGTAACTCGGTCAGTTCGCTTTCGCGCTGCGCGAGCTGCTGTTTCAGCACCTGAGTCTTGGCTTCGAGCTCAGCCTGGCGCGCCCGGTACAGCCGCGACTCGCCTGTCGCCAGCGTCGGATTGCCTTTGGTCACGTCCTTGGGCATGGAGAATGCCGCACGGTTGCTCTCCGCACTGAGCCGCGAGATCTTCGCTTGCAGGGCGAGCGTTCCCTGTTCGCCCTCGCGTTGCGCGGCCACGAAGCGGGTCGGGTCGATGCGAATCAGCGGCTGGTCTTTCTGCACGATATCGCCTTCTCGCACCAGAATTTCAGCGATGATGCCGCCTTCGAGGTTGGTGACAAGCTGCACCTGGCTTGCGGTAATGACACGGCCGTCGCCGCGCGCGACCTCGTCGATCTCAAAGTACGCGGCCCACGCAATCGCAATTACCGCGAAGATTGCGGTCCCGATCAGCAGCGCGTGCGGCAGCCGCCGCTCGCGAATACTGCCGTCGCCAAGCTCCATGGGCGACCAACTGTTCCCCTCACCCCCACCGGGCCCCTCGCTACGCTCTCCCCGCTGGCGGGGCGGGGGAGTATTCAATGGCGGCTGCGGCAGGCCTGGCTTGACGTCGATTGCGCTCATCTTCACCCTGCCTTGCGCACGCGGCCTTGCGCAAGCGCCGCCAGCACATCCGCCTTGGGACCCGCCGCGACAACGCGGCCGCCGTCCATGACGATCAACTTGTCGACTATCGAGAGCATCGACTCCCGATGGGTAACGACGACCAGCGTGCGTTTTGCCAGCACCGCGGCGAGCCGCGCCTTGAACTGCTCTTCGCTTCCCATGTCCATCGCGGCGGTGGGTTCGTCGAGCAGCAGCACCGGCGGGTCGGCGAGCAACGCGCGGGCGAGCGCGACCGCCTGCTTCTGGCCACCGGAGAGCGCATCGCCGCGCTCGCCGACCAGCATATCGAACCCTTTGGGGTGGCGGTTGATGTGCTCATCGAGCCCAACCAGTTGCACCGCGCGCAACATCGCCGCGTCCTCGGTCTGCGGGGCGCCCATGGTGAGGTTCTGCCGCACGCTGCCCGAAAACAGCACCACGTTTTGCGGCATGTAACCGATGTTGCGTCGCAGGTCGGCGGGATCGATTTGGCGCGCATCGATTCCATCGACCAGTACATTTCCCGCCTGCGGCTGATACAAGCCGATCAGGAGTTTGGCGAAGGTGCTCTTGCCGGACCCCATGCGGCCGATCACGCCGACGCGATCGCCGGGCGCGATCGAGAAACCGAGTTCGTGCAGCGCATCCACCTCCTGCCCGGGATAGCGGAAGGAGACGCCGCGGAATTCGATGCGGCCGTCGAGGCGGGGCCGGCTCACGAAAGTCTGGCCGCGCTCACGCTCGACCGGCGCCTCCATGATTTTGTTGAGCGCGTTCAACGCGCTCATCGCCGTGTAATAGCGGGTGAGCAGCGCCGCGATCTGCCCGAGCGGCGCAACCGCGCGCCCGGTGATGATCGTGCAGGCAATCAGTCCGCCCAGGGTGATCTTGTTTTCGCCGGCGAGATACACGCCCACGATGAGCACCGCAACCGCGACTCCGGCCTGTATCCACCCGGTGAAATTGATCGCGAAGGCGGACAGCAGCCGCGAGGAGAGATTTTCCCGGGCGACGAATTCGACGAGGCCCTCCCACTTGCGCTGCAGTTGCGAGGCGGCGTTCAGGTGCTTGACATGCTCGATGGCTCCCAGGGTTTCGATCACCACCGAGTATTTCGCTTCCGTCGCCGCGAAACTGCGCCGGATATGGTCGCGCAGCGCGGGCTGCAGCACGAGTCCGACGGTAACCACAATGGGAATCGCGACGATGACCGGCAGCACCATCCAGAACCCGCCGATCCACCCGATAGCGGCAAGGAACACGAACACGAAAGGCAGATCGATGACCGAAACGAGCGTGGCTGAAGTGAAAAATTCCCGCAGCGACTCGAACTCGCGCAGGTTGTTGGCAAGCGTTCCCACGGCCTGGCGCGGCTGATCGAGCTTGAGATCCATCACGCGTGCAAACAGCGCCGACGAAAGCGCGAGGTCGGCGCGCTTGCCGGCGATATCGATGAAGTAACCGCGCAGGATCTTGAGCAGCAGGTCGAACGCGAATACGATCGCAACCCCGATCGCGAGCACCCATAGCGTCTCGATCGCCTGGTGCGGAACGACGCGGTCGTACACGTTCATGAAGAACAGCGGCGAGGCCAGCGCGAACACGTTGACGAGCACGGTGGCAAGCGCAACTTCCGAGTAGGTGCGAAGCTCCTGGCGCAGGGTTCCCCAGAACCAATGGTGCGTCTCGACGACGCGTTCGCTTTCGGTGCCGGCCGCAAAGCGCTGCACGTGAGAAAGCATGATCGCGTGCCCTGCGTAACTCGCGGCGAGTTCCGCCAGCGGCACGGTGCGTTCCTCCGCCGGGGAATCGGACGCGATAATTTGCGCGTCAACCGCGCCGCGCTTGACCAGCACGCACGCGCCGCGGTCCTGGGTGAGCAGGATCACCGGGAGTGCTGTGTGCGGAATCGCGGCGAGCGGCGTCGCCACTATCGTTGCGGCGAGTCCGGCGCGTTCCGCGGCGCGCCCGAGTAACGCTGGCGTCAGATGGCCGTCTTCGATCGGCAGTCCCGCGAGCAGGGCTTCGGCTGACACCGACTCGCCATACAGGCGCGCCGCCGCCGCGAGACAGGTCGCGAGCGGATCACCTGCACTTCGCACGGTATCGTTCATGGCTTGCGTTCCTGCCCGGCTGATTCCGGCACCGTGACGCCGAGCGCTTCGATGAGCCGGCCGAGACTTGCGAGCAGGCGGATTTCACCCGTCGTGACCGCAGCACGGCCCGCGATAAAGCCGTTCAGTGCATTGTAGCGTTCGTTTTCCGCATTCAGGACATCGAGCAGGCTGCGCTGCGCCAGCTGGAACTGCGCGCGGTAGGCTTCGGCGACATCAGCGCTCGCGCGCGCGTAGCGATCGAGTTGCGGCAGACGCGCACGATCCGAGGCAAGCGCTTCCCACGCCTGGCGGATGTCGCGCTCGACTTCACTGCGCGCGCGCTCGATCTCGGAGAGCGCTTCGCCGATCCGCGCCTGCGTCTCACGCACGCGTGCGTCGTCGCCAAAGCCGCGGAACAGGTTGTAGCGCAGCCGCAGCATGACATAGAGTTCGTCATTCGCGCCGGGCACACCGTCAAGGTCGCGGTTGCGCGAGGCACCTGCATCCAGTGTGACGCGCGGCGCGACCCGGCGGGCCCGTGCACTGTCGCGATCGTATTGTGCGGCCTCGAATTCCTGCTTCGCGGCGAGTATGGCGGGATGCGTGGCGAGCGCCTGCTCGAGTCCCGGCTCGAGCTGCGCGGGAAGCGCGGACGCCAACTTCCCGGGCGCATCGAGCTCGCCCGGCGCCATGCCGGTCAGATAGCGGTAAGCCGCTTCCGCCTGGCGCAACTGTCCATCCTGTTGCTCGACTGCCGAGCGCGCGAGGGCAAGCCGCGCTTCGGCCTGCACCACGTCGGCGCGGCGTCCTCTCCCCGCATCGGCGAGCGCTGTCACGTCGCCAAGGCTGCGTTCGTGCGTTGCGACGTTCTCATGGGCGATCCTGAGTTGTTCGCGGAGACGGTGCACCTCGATGTAAGTCTGTCCGGCGCGCAGCGCGACGTTCAGCGCCGTATTGGTTACGGCAAACCCTGCGCTTTTCGCCCGGGCCCCGAAGCGCCAGATCTGACCCGTTACCACGCCGCCATCGAAAAGCAGTTGGGATACCACAATATCCGCCTCGCGGCGCGTCAGCGTCGGATCATCGCCAAATGGGCGCGTGCTCGCATTATTACTCGTCTCACGGCCCTCGCCGAGCGATGCATTCACCGAAGGCAGAAACTCGGCGCGCGCCTGCCTTACCTGGGCGTCGATCGCTTCGCGGCGGGATTGCGCCCCCTGGATCTCGGGAAACCGCGCCACCGCGCGTGCGACCGCCTGCGTCAGAGTTTCCGCCGTGGCGGGAACCGCGAAGGACGCGAGTAACGCGGCAATCAGATTTGCGAGCAGCAGTTGGCGAAGCATGGGTAAAGTATTCTGAAGAAACAATGCCGGCAGCACGGGTTGTGCTATCGCAAATAACCTATGTCCGTGACAATTTTCAGCGTAGGGTGGATGAAGCGCCGCGCAATCCACCGGATCGAATCGAAGCAATCCGGCCATTGTACTAGGGTAGTGCTTCATTCTGTGGCCATTCCGCACGTCGCATGGGCGCCCGCGCACGTGCGGATTGAAAATCAGAAAGCTCCTTCCCCCCGCGGGGGGAAGGAAAACAAAACGCACCTTCCCCCCTTGCGGGGGAAGGCGGGGATGGGGGGATTCCTCTCCCGCAAAAGGGGAGGAGATCCGGGAGGCGTGCCGCGATGCTATAGATCAGAGCACAAAATTGCTGGTGTCGGTTTGCTGCAACAGCACGTTCTGAAGCGTCGCCATGGTAACAAACGAGTTCCCACCACCGTCGCTGTCGACTTGCACCAATGTATTGACGTTTGATGACGTGTCAAACTGCAGATAGCCGCCGGTGAACGCGTTCGTACCATCGTAGCCGCTGAAGGTTTGCAGCAGATCGCTCAGATTTAAAACGTCGCCTTCCGTTTTGGTGAAATCGGTGATGACGTCCCCCGTTGTGCCGCCATCGCTCAGAGCCTGATAGACAAACGTGTCGCTGCCGCCGCCGCCGGTCAGACTGTCGTTCCCGCCCAAGCCAACCAATTGATCGTTGCCGCCTCCGCCCGCCAGGGTGTTGGCGGCATTATCGTTGGCTAGTCCAGTGGAGTTGTCGCCGAGGAGCAGGAGGCTGCCGTTGTCGAAGGTGATGTTGGTCGTAGTGATTGACAACGGGCTCATGTCAAATGTGACTGTCTTGCCCCCGTAGGAAAAGATGGCAACCGGCGCGTTAGGATCGATGCGGACCGCAGCAGCCGAGATTGTGGCGTCATCGAACCGCAGTACGTCGGAAGCAGGATTGAACGAACTGATGACCTGCCCGTCGGTTAGCTCCGACCAGAGATAGACTTCGTTCGTGCCGTTGATGGTAACCGTAACAGTCTGCGTGTCGCTCGCCCCGCGCTCGTCGGCCACCCGTACCGTGAAGGTGTCGGTTGCCTGCTCGTCCTGCGCCAGCGCCTGCACGTTGGCCGCTTCGTTATTCAGCAGGTAGTTCCATTGCCCGTGGGCATCGACGTGGAGCGTGCCGTAGGCGCCGATCAGCGTGCCCTCGGTCTCGGCCGGCGCATGCGAGGTAATTTGTACCCGCGTCCAGTTCTCGTCGTCGCTCGTATCGCCCGGGGTCGCCACACCGAAGATTTGCGCGGTCTCCGCAATCGACACCGTGCGCGTCCACGCGCCTCCTGCAAACAAATCGAACGACGCGTGGATGATTCCCGGATTGGACGCCTCGTGGATCAGCCGAAATACGATCTGATCCTCGCCCGGCGCGGCGTTGAGCGGCGCGCTCCCAAGGACAGCAAACGTGCTCGGGACGAAGAAGTCGCGCTCCGTCAACTGCACCCGGACTTCGCCGTCCTCTTGGAGAATTAACCGCAACTGGATCACGTCGTCGCCTACGTGATTCGGCATATCCCGGTCACTCAACCGCAATCCGTAGCTCTGACGCACGCCTTCCGGAATCACCAGGTCATAACGTGCCTCGACGGTAAAGTCATGATTGATCTTCAGGCCCCGCACGGAATCCGTTGGATCAATATTGGTGTTCAGCAGGGCATTGAGCGCCACGAACGGATCGGTGGGCCCCAGCACACTAATTCCCGGCACCGCGAGTGAACTGTTCATCACCGCCCGACCGCCGGTCTCGGAGAACGTGCCATCCGTCTGGTAGGATGTCGGATTGCCGTTGCTGATAACGTTGTTGATAAAGTTCGGCGCCGAGGGCGGCGGCCCACCGCCCCCAAAGGGGTCCTCAAAAATCACCGCGCCGTTCTTTTCGATCCTGAGGTTATCGACCTTGAAGAGATAGTCCGCCGAGTAACTGGTCGTTCCGCCGTCCACCGACCAGCGCAGGAACGCGCCTTGATCGACGTCCGATGCCGTGAGCTGGCCGGTGGCGGTCTGCGTGTCGTCTTCGGTTACTGCGCCACTGTCGTTGCCTGCTGCAACCGCAATCACCGGCGCGTCATTCGTGCCGGTGATCGTCACCGTCACCGTCGATGAGGACAGCGCCCCGTGCTCATCGGTCATGCTGTAATTGAGCGTCACGACTTCGGTCGCATATTGCGGGAGACGATAGAAGTCGGTGCCGAGATGATCGAAGTCAGTGCCCGGATTGAACACGAGCTGGTTCGAGACAATACTCACGCTGCCTTTGCCCGGCGGCGCGTTCGCTGAGGTCAGCGTGAATACGTGGCCGTTATCGACGTCCGTGTCGTTGGCCAAAACGTCGAGTGTCAGCGTTTGATTCTCCGTGCCCGCTGCCGTGTCCGCCACGGCGACCGGGCCGTCGTTCGTGCCGTTGATAGTAACGGTCAGCGTCGAACTCGATGTCGCGCCTGCTGCATCGCGCATCGTATAGGCAAATACGTCGGTTACGCTTTGCCCCTGCGCCAGACCTTGAACGGGCAAAATGTTGTTATTGAGCGTATAGGTGTAGGTGCCATCGGCATTAAGGAGCAAGGCGCCATACGCGCCCGCGAATATACCGGTCGTTGTGACAGTCCTTGTATCACCGACGTTGGCATCAGTGTCGTTGGCAAGCACATCGCCGGAGGCGCTTAGGGCCAAATCTTCCTGAACCGACGCGACGTCAGCGCCTGCTACGGGTGCAACATTTTTTCCCGGCGGGACTGGCGGCTTCCCGCCGCCATTCTTGCCGGGCGGGGCTGGTGGCTTTGGCATGTGAACCTCCTTAACGAACAGTGCTGACGAACGACGGTACGTTCTGGGCGGGCGCATGGATGGCCGCCTGATAATACTATCGGTTAGGTAGCCGGCTGTCTATCAGGAAAACCTGACAATTGGCAATCAATCGCGAAACACACTCGTTATTATTTTCCGCTCCGGTACCCTGCAGCACCTCCAGGTAAATCAGTTCCGTGAGCGTAATCGGTTGCCGCTTATCGAGCTGCTCGCGGAAATAGACGACCGCGCGCGTCGCACGCGGCGCAACAGATTCGCTCACGCATTCAGCTTTGGCGTGACACGAGCGATATCCGGGGCCTTCGACAGCAAAGAAAAAACCCGCCGGTGTTGCCGGCGGGTTAGGTCCTGTTCTATTGCGGTGCGGCCTAAAGAATGAAATCTGTCGCGGTCAGACCGAGGCCTGCGCCCGTCAATATGATTTGCATGTCCGCTGTTGCGTTGCCGGTATTGTCAATATGGAGGATGGTATTACCAAGGCTCTCAGACCAGGTGACGCTGTTCGCAACGGTGTTCGCGTTGTTCCCCGCAAACAGGAAAGCTTGGTCTCCACCGAGGCCCGTATCTGCGTCGATCGTAGATAAGTCGATTTTGTCAATTCCGGATACGAAATCGGTGATGACATCCGCCAAAGAGAGTGTGCTCTCCGAGGTTGCATTGAAATCGAAGGTGTCGCTACCCAAGCCGCCCACCAGGTTATCGCTGCTGCCGCCGCCGGTGAGGGTATCGTTGCCGCCGCCGCCCTCGATGTAGTCGTCGCCTCCAGCGCCGTTGAGGATGTCGTTGCCGGCGCCGCCGACATAGAGATCCGGTCCTTCCGAACCGATCGGAGTCAGTACGGTCGTCTGGCTCTGCGGACCGAGCTCAAGATAATGGTTGACCAGGTCGACATTTGTATAGGTGTTGGCCGTAAGTCCGGTATTCACGACGTCGGTCGGCGTGCTGATAACGCCGTAGTCGATGATGCCGTAGTCGGCGGTATCGATCACGTTGTTCTGGATCGTGCCGCCATTGGTGTCAATCAGATACATGCCGACATCATTGGTCGACGTACCGCTATAGGTATTGCCGCTGACGTTCACGCCGTCGCCGTTGAACACGAGCAACCCGACCACCACCACGTTGGAGACCCCGTCGTAGCCGAAGCCGGAAAGGTGGTTGTTCGTTACCTCGCCGGTCACGCCGTGGGACAGCTGAATGCCGTTTTGGGCCATCACATGCTGCGTGCCAAAGGTACTTACGACGTTGTCATCCAGCGTCACGTCGGCATTGCGAATCACCGCCCCGGTCTTCTGGAAGCCCTCAAGCAGCGAGTGAGTGAGCGTGAACTCGTGCGGCGCCCCGATTGTGTTCGACACATGCAACGCATTGCCGCGCTGCACCCCGGACACCTGGCCCAAATCCGTGAGCGGATCGCGGATTCCGTCAATGGTGACGTGATCAACGGTGCCCGATGCATTAACGAAGGCGATACCGTTGAAGTCGCCGCCCCCGATGACCTGACCTGCTTGCTCGTCGCCATCAACCGCCACATCCTTGATCACGACGCCATCGGCGTCCTTTACCGTCACTACGCTGAACAAAGCGCGGTGCGCTGGCGATGCCGCATCGTTCGCGTACGAGGCCAGACCCGATGTCGGCGCATGGATTGTCACCGTCCCGGGGCCGCCAACGGCCTCGATCGTGAGCCCATCTTTACCGTGGCCGTCGATGACCACCTGCTCGGTGTAGGTTCCGGCCGCAACGAGGATCGTATTACCTGCAGATGCTGCATCCACTGCTCCTTGGATCGAGGTATAGGAGCCGAGCAGATCGACCAGCAGGAACGTGTGGCCCGCGCCGTCGGTGACCTTTTCCATGCCGGTGAGCGTGTCGGTACCCTCGCCACCGGCATTCACGACCCACTGGTTATTGAGCGCGTCGTAGCTGAAGTCCGAGGTGGACAGAGTCGCGGCGTAGGCCGCCGTATCGGTATTCGCATTGCCCTCAAGCGCGTCATTGCCCGCGCCGCCGGTGAGCGTATCGTTGCCGCCGCCGCCGGTGAGCGTGTTGTTGCCGCTGTTGCCGATGATGGTATTGTCGAGAGCATTGCCGGTGACATCGACGTTGGCGCCGTGGCCCAGAGAGTAGTCGGCGAGGGTGACGTTTTGCACTCCACCGCCAGCGATTGACGTGCCGTCGGCAAGAACGGTTGCCAGCGTCAGGTTCAGGTCGCCGGAATTACCGGTCGCGTTTACCGTCAGGTTGTCGACCATGATCTGCGAATTGACAGTACCGGTCGCGCCGCTCTGCACCACGATGGTGTCGCCAGCGTGGATATAGTCGCGCTGGTCGCCAAACACGGCGTCCGGCGTCGCGTCGAGCGCAAGATTCAGCGTATCGATTGAGTTGGTGACGGCGAAACTATCGAAAGGACCGGACCCGAAATCCCGCGTCGCAGCCACGAGTTCGCCGGTCGTCGTATCGACGACGTAGGCGTAGGTCGTGTCCGCGTCACCATTGTTGGCGAGGATTTCCGCGATCTGCGCCGCACTCGGCAAATTGGCGGCGTGATTATCGCTGCCGCGCAACAGGAACGGCGTCGTATTGTCGCCAAAGGTATTGCCGCTGATCGTCGGAGTCTGAGTAGGCTCGAGCAGCCAGCCGATGCCCGAGACCTCGCCGTTGATCACGACGGTATCGTAGCGGCCCAAGCCGCTGTTGGAATCGAATGTTCCTTCGAAGCTGTTGTTGGTGATCTTCTGATCGGCGCCGATTCCCAGCGCCGGATCGCCGACGCCGTTGGATACGATGATTCCCTCGTTCAGGATATTATGGTCGATGGTGAATTTGGTGATCTCGTCGGAGGCCGTCGTTCCGTTGTCGTTAAGGTAGATCGCGGCAGCGTAAGTGTAGTTCACCCCGCTCTCATAGACGTCGATGAAGTTGTTCTCGACGGTGACATTGTCGGCCCAGATTTCCAACACCTTGTTGTCGGTCTCCGGGCCGGCCTGCAGATGCAATCCCTGAATTATCGCCCCGTCGCCATCGTAGCCGACCCAATGGTTCGCACCGAACATATTCTGCGCGGCGGAGACGACCGTCGGACCATAGAGCTTGGCGGCCTGCGCGTCCGTGATCATGCTGCCGTCGAGTGAGCTGTAGCCCTGTAGCGTCAGATCCGGCTTGTTGATATAAAGGCCCTGGTAGTCGCCGGGCACATACAGGGAAGTCTCGCTGTAGGTTCCCGCCGCGATCAGGATCGATGCGCCGCCGGTGGCGGGCGCCGCATCGATCGCCGCCTGGATCGAAGTATAGGAACCGAGCAAATCAACCAGCAGGTATGTATGGCCCGCGCCGTCGGTGACCTTCTCGATGCCGCTGAGTTTGTCGGTGCCCTCGGCGCCAGCAGCCACGACCCACTGATTGTTGAGCGCGTCATAGCTGAAGTCCGAGGCGGATAGAGTCGCGGCGTAAGTCGCAGTATCGGTACCCGCGCCACCCTCAAGCGTATCGTTGCCGCCGAAGCCGGTCAGCGTATCGGTTCCGCCGTCGCCTCGCAGCGTATCGGCCAGATCCGCGCCGGATGGCGTGTTCGCGCCCGGCCCGCCATACCAGTCAAACGTACCATCGACGAGCTGGGTGCCGGTCGCAGTGACGTTACCGACGGCCAAGACGCCTGTAGCGACGCCGCTGACGAAGTGGTTGCCGGCAAGAAAAGTGACCTGCGATGCATCGGTGTCGAGGTAACCGGCGTACACGCCCGCACTGCTGTTCGTCACGGTGTTACCGCCGATGGTCGCCGTGGTGCCGGGGCCGAAAAAGTCCGTCACCAGGAACGCTGCCGAGGTCGAACCGTCGGACGAAGCAACCGCCAGGTTATTCGTGACAACGTTGTTCAAAATTTGAACGTGGGCTCCTGCCCCCGCCTCGACTGCGTAGTTAACACCATCGACCGCGCCCGTGCCGGTGAAACTGCTGTCGGAAACAGTGCCGGTGGAACCGACGTAGTGCGCGCCGACCCGGGCAATATTGGTGAACTCCGAATGAGTGATGTCGACGTCCGCGCCGAAACGCGCGCTCACGCCGAGACCTACATAGGTCGAGTATTGAATATTGTTGAAGTGCACGTGATCAATCGTGCTGTTACCATAATCGTAGATGGCCACCGCGATGTGATGGCCCGCGCCGTTGATCGTCAGATCCGAGAAATCGGCGTTCCTGCCAGCATTGACGAAGATCATGCCGCGTGCGTCGCCCGCCCCACCGGTATCGGCGCCCGCAAGCAGCGTCGTGGTGTCCATGCCCGCGCCGTCGATCGTGATGTCCTTGTTGATCACGACTTGCGATGCGCCCACGGAAACCTCGCCCGCATCGATCCGGATCGTGTAGGACGAGCCGGTGTCCGCATTGGCGGCATCGACCGCGTGTTTGAGGTCACCGAAGGATCCCATCAACCCGTTCGACTCATCGAACAACTGCACCGGCAGCGTGATCGCGAATGTCTGGCTGACCGACAACCCGCCGGAATCCGTGGCCGTGATCGTAATCGACGGCGGCAGGTGGTCGACGCTGTGTGCCAGCACGAGCTGATCTCCTGACACGGTGAAGTCGGGGTTGCTGGTGGTGAATGTGAACGAGGTGTCGTCCGGATCAGTGGCGGTGAGGGTACCGATGACAGTGCCGGTAGAATTGGTCGCTGGAATCGTAGTGTTCGACAATGCAATTGCAGTCGGCGCATCGTTGACTGGCGTGATGTCCAGCGTCGCGCTGCCTGCCGCCGTCAATGCGCCATCGGTCACCGTGTAGCTGAAGCTCACGCCGGTGTCATCGTTGAGGGCCGGCGTGTACGTCCAGGTGCCATTTCCGTTGTCATGCAGCGTGCCGTTGCCACTGGCAATCGCCAGACTCGTCGCCGTCAGCGACGGGCCGTCCACATCGCTCGCATTCGCCAGCAACTGCGCCTGTGTGATTACGGCGCCACTGTCCTCGCCAATCGCCGCCAGCGTTACCACACTGGTCGTCGGCGCATCGTTCACCGCGGTCACGGTGAGGTTGACGGTCGCGATGTTGCTGTTCGCGGTGCCGTCATTCGCTTTGTAGGTAAAACTGTCGCTGCCGTTGTAGTTCGCATCCGGCGTATAGGTAAAGGTGCCATTGGCATTGAAGATCAGCACGCCGTGCGCCGGACCGGACACCAACGCAGCTGTAAGGGCATTGCCGTCGAAGTCGGTGTCATTGGCGAGCACGCTTGCCCCGGTGAGCGTCGCGTCCTCGTTCACGGTGCCGGCATCATTGACCGCTATCGGCGCGTTGTTGCGCCCGTCCAGGTAGATGGTGCGATCGGCGAACTGCATCGCTTCGATGTGTTTGAGGCTGTCGCTGCCGTCGGGTGAGCCGTTGCGCGCGTCGATGACGGTGAGCTTGGTCCCGTCGTCGTGGTCGTCGTCGTGTTCGTTTGAGGCGACGAAACGGTAATCGCTGAAATCACCGCTGAAAGTCGCTACGTCATATCCCTTGCCGCCGTCGAGCTTGTCGTTGCCCGCCTCGCCGGCGAGGACGTCATTGCCGTCACCGCCCTTGAGATCGTCCTTGCCAGTTCCGCCGTAGAGTGTGTCGTTGCCCTTGCCGCCGTCGAGATCGTCATTGCCGCCATCGCCGTAGAGAACGTCGTTGCCGTCCTCGCCCATGATCTTATCTTTGCCGGCTTCGCCGTGGATCGTGTCGTTACCCTTACCGCCCATGATCGTGTCGTTGCCCGCCGTACCGATCAGGGTGTCGTCGCCTTTGGTTCCCTTGATCGTGCGACCCCGAACGTCATCGCGATCGTCGTCGCGGTCATCGCGGTCATCGCGGTCGTTGTGATTGGAAGAGCGGTTGTTGTCGTAGCTCATAAAACCTCCCGAAATGCGAGCGTCACGGAGCGCTCGCCGGTTGCGTTAACGAAGCCGATGTCATCGCGCACGTCCGGACATAAGTCCGCGATGATTGAATCTATCAAGAGCAGTCAGGTAAGTTCTGGTGGGCGCCGGAACCCTGCCTCCGGTCGCGTTGTGACTTTTTACACATGCGGCGGAGACTATAACCCTAATTTCTGTAGGGTTATGTGACTTTTATCACAGTGGCAATGTACCCCCTCGAAACGACGAAACCTTGCGCTATATCAATGATTGATAGGTGCCCCGCCAGTTCGCACGGCTACCCGGTATACGCGCGGCGTTGTTGCGCGGTGGCGAAGCCAGTTAATGCGCGACGCTAATTGAGGGCGATGGCTTTTCGCGCGAGTTCCAGCACCTTTGCGACGCACGCATCGAGCGGGTGCTGGGCGGTGTTCACGGTGAGTTCCGGGTGTTCGGGAACTTCGTACGGGGCTGACACGCCGGTGAACCCGGCGATCTCGCCTGCGCGGGCGCGTTGGTACATACCCTTCGGGTCGCGCGTTTCGCACACCGCGACGGGGCACTCACAATAGATTTCGAGAAAGTCGCCGCGCGCGAACATGCTGCGCAACCGGGCGCGATCGGCTGCGTACGGCGAGATGAAGGCCGCGAGCGTGATGGTGCCGGCTTCGACCAGCAGGCGCGCCAGCTCACCGATGCGCCGCACGTTCTCCGCGCGCTCGGCAGCGGAAAACCCGAGGTCCGCGCACAATCCATGCCGCACGTTGTCGCCGTCGAGCACGTACGTGCGGCAGCCTTGCGCGAACAACTGCTGCTCGACCGCGTGCGCGAGCGTGGATTTGCCCGCGCTCGGCAAGCCGGTGAACCACAGCACCACGGCGCGGTGCCCATTGCGGCGCTCGCGCTCGCTGCAGGTCACGCTCACGGGGTGCCACACTGCGTTTGGGCTTGGTTTCATATTAGGCCAGTCATTCCGGACGAATTGTAACGCTGTGCCGTGGGTCGTCACGAACCCCTCGAACCGACAAATCTTTGAGCTAAATCAATATTTGGGCCGGACGAAAACACTACATTCAAGCCCGTGAACTGATCTTTTGATGCTCAGAAAGGGCGCCGGGGCCGCAGCAGACGACGGGCCGCCGGATGTTGCCCGATATGTGAGGAGGGATCGATGTGAACGCAAGTCCGATGTCCAGGTTCGAGATTGTCACGCGAGAGGATTTCTCGGACGTCACTTACCTGTTGGAGTGCTACCACCCCCTGATGGCCAAGGCGGCGCGGGCGGGCCAGTTCGTCATCGTCATGTTGCACGAGCACGGCGAGCGCATTCCGCTGACCATTGCGGACTTCGACCGCAAGAAGGGCACCATCACGCTGGTGATACAGGCGGTCGGGAAAACCACCCGCGAGATGCAGCGCGAGTGCAAAGTCGGCACTTCGCTATACGCGATTACCGGCCCCATGGGCATTCCCAGCCATTTCGACAAGGTCAAGAAGGTGGCGTGCGTCGGCGGCGGCCTGGGCGTGGCGCCGATTTTTCCGCACGCGCGCGCGTTCAAGGAGGCTGGCGCGTACGTGATCGGCATCGTCGGCTTCCGCACCAAGAAGCTGATTTTCTGGGAAGAGAAATTCAAATCGTACTGCGACGAGTTCATCATCTGCACCGACGATGGGTCGGCGGGAATCAAGGGCATGATCACGGAGGGCATCAAGCTGGCCATCGAGAAACACTCCGATATCGATGAGTTCGTCGCGATCGGCCCGCCGGTCATGATGAAGGGCTGCGCCGAGGCGACGCGGCCCCATAACATCAAGACCATCGTCAGCCTCAATCCGTTGATGGTGGACGGCACCGGCATGTGCGGCGGCTGCCGCGTGAAGCTTGGCGATCAGGTGAAGTTCGCGTGCGTCGACGGCCCCGACTTCGACGGCCACAAAGTCGATTTCGACGACCTGATGATGCGCCTGAAGCGTTTTACCAGGGAAGAAAAAACGGCGCTCGAACGCTGGTCGGCAAGCTGCCGCATGCGCGACCAGGTCCATGTCGCGCCCGCGTTCATGATGGCCGAGGTTGCGCCCGAATTGCTGGCCGCGGGCGGCGATCCGCTGGGACTGCCCGATCCGTTTGACGATGCGCGAGGAGGCTAGGAAAACAAGATGGCGAAGAAGAAGACGATACGCACCATTCCGCAGCAGCGCACTCCGATGCGCGAGCAGGATCCGCGTGAGCGGGTAAACAACTTCGCGGAGGTCGCGTGCGGGTTTCGCGGTGAAGATGCGCTGCGGGAGGCCGAACGCTGCCTGCTGTGTCCGGACCAGCCGTGCGTAGCCGGCTGTCCGGTCGGGATCAACATCCCGGGTTTCATCCAGAAGCTCACCGAAAAGGATTTCCGCGGCGCCTACGACGTACTCACCGACACCAATCTGCTGCCGGCGATTTGCGGCCGGGTGTGCCCGCAGGAGACGCAGTGCGAGGGCGTTTGCACCGTGGGTGACACGCTGGAACCGGTGGCGATCGGACGCCTCGAGCGCTGGGTCGGCGACAACGCAATCGCCGAGGGCTGGGTCAACATCCCGTACATCGAACCCAACGAATTCAAGATCGGCATCGTCGGCTCCGGGCCCGCCGGCGTGGCGTGCGCGGCCGACATGGCGAAAGCCGGGTGCGACGTCACGGTTTTTGAAGCATTCCATCAGGCGGGCGGCGTGCTGCGCTATGGGATTCCGGACTTCCGCCTGCCCAACGTAGTGATCGACGCCGAGGTCAACAACCTGCGCAAGCTGGGCGTCAAATTCGAATGCAATACGCTGGTCGGGCGGCTCTTCACCATCGAGCAGATGATCGATGAGATGGGCTATGACGCGGTGTTCGTCGGCACCGGCGCCGGCTACCCGTCGATGCTGGGCATTCCGGGCGATTCGCTGAACGGCGTGCTCTCGGCCAACGAGTTGTTGACGCGCTGCAACCTGATGCGCGCGAAGGAGTTTCCGAACTACGATACGCCGCTGCCGCTCGGCCAGCGGGTGGCAGTGATCGGTGCGGGCAACACGGCCATGGACGCGATGCGCGTCTGCCTCAGGCTCGGCGCCGAAAAAGTTTACTGTATCTACCGCCGTTCGCGCACCGAGTGTCCCGCCCGCGCCGAGGAAGTTCATCACGCCGAGGAAGAGGGCGTCGAGTTTCATTGGCTCACTAACCCGGTGGCGGTCCTCGATGACGGCAAGGGCGGCGTGCGCGGTATGCGCTGCATCCGCATGGAACTCGGCGAGCCGGACGATTCGGGCCGCCGGCGCCCCGTTCCCGTGGCGGGAAGCGAGCATGATTTCGAATGCGACCTCGTCGTGTTCGCGATCGGCACCAACGCGAACCCGATCATGGGCCAGACTTCGAAGTTGAAGCTCAACAAGCGCGGCTACATCGAGGCTGATGAAAATCTCGCCACTTCCGTGGCCGGCGTATTTGCCGGCGGCGATATCGTCACCGGTGCTGCCACCGTGATCGAGGCGATGGGCGCGGGCCGCAAAGCCGCGCGCAACATGAAGGCCTACCTCGGCATCCGCGATATCGATTTTCCGTACGCGGCCGAGGGCAGGGACAGCACCAACAAACTGTTTGGAATCGACCTCAGGGAGCGCAACTTCGCGCGCGTGCGCGTCGTGGCGGCGGCAAAACCATGAACGACACTACCCTCAAAGAGCCGGTTAAGCCGGCACACCTGCAAGCGAGTAAGCCTGCCTCCTCCAAAGCGGCCACGGTGCTCAAGGAGCACATCGTCGAGGTGATCAGCGATTCCGGCGAGGGCGCGCAGCGCTGCGGCCAGACGCTCGGCTCGATCGCCGCGAAGATGGGCAACGGCATCTGGACCGTCGAGATCATCCCCGCCGAAATCCGGCCGCCGGCGCGCAGCGTGGCCGGCGCGAGCGGCATCCGCATCCGCATCGGAGCGGGCCCCATCACCAACGGCGGCGACGAAACACGCCTGGTGGTCGCGTTCAACGAACAGGTGCTGCTCGGGCGGGTGCGCGCCGGCGAACTCAGGTCCGATTGCATCATCCTGCTCGAGAGCATGTGGCGGGACCATCCGGATGCGAAAATCTCGGCCTCCTACGTCGAGACCTACGACGAGCTCGTGAAAGCGGGCTACCGGGTGCACGAAATTCCGATGGAGCGCGAGTGCCTGACGCTGGTCAGCGACGCCCGGCGCGGCAAAAATATGTTCGCGCTGGGCATGCTGTGCAGCATCTACAGCCTCGATCTGCAGCTCGCGCGCGAGCAGATTGCGCTCACGTTCGGCAAGAAGCACGCTGATGTCGTCAAGTCGAACGTGGTGCTGCTGGAGGCGGGCTACCAGTGGGCGGAAGCCAACCTCGACTTCAAATACAGCATCCCGGGGGTGCGCTCGAAAGAGCCGCAGATCGTGGTCAACGGCAACGTGGCGTTGGCGCTCGGCGTGCTCGCGTCGGGAATGGAAATCTGCGCGATGTATCCGATCACGCCGGCAACCTCGGCGTCGCACTACCTCGCCGAAGTTTTCGAGAAGATCGGCGGCGTGGTCCACCAGGCGGAGGACGAAATCGCAGCGTGTTCGTTTGCGGTCGGCGCGTCGTACGCCGGGAAATGCACTGTAACGATCACTTCGGGGCCTGGCTTTTCGCTCAAGCAGGAGGCGATCGGGCTTGCGGTCATGGGTGAAATCCCGCTGGTCGTCGTGAATGTCCAGCGCGGCGGTCCGAGCACGGGCCAGCCAACGAAAGCGGAGCAGGGCGACGCTTTGGCCGCGATCTTCGGCAGCCATGGCGATGCACCGAAGGTCGTGATGGCGGCGAGCACGATTGAAGACTGCTTCTATTCGATCATCACCGCGCGCAAGATCGCCGAGACTTTCAACATGGTGGTGGTGGTGCTGACCGACGCCAATCTGGCATCGTCGCAGCAGCCATTTCCGCGGCCGCAGTTCAGCGCAGCGTGGGTGGCGCCGCCGGTCGACCAGAGCGCCATTCCCGCCGGCGCGCTGCCCTACGACTGGGATGCGACGACCGGGCTTGCCCGCCGCTTCATCCCGGGCCAGCCCAACGGCATGCACACGCTGACCGGACTGGCACACGACCGTCAGAGCCACGTCGCCTACGACCCGGAAAGCAACGAGGAAAGCCTGCGTGCCCGCAGCCTCAAGCTCGCGGCGCTGCAGAAGACGCTCAAGGCGCCGCCGGTCTTCGGCGACAAGTCGGGCGACCTGCTTGTTATCGGCTGGGGCAGCAACAAGGGAGCGATCGAGGAAGCGGTCGAGACCCTGCGCGCGGAGGGCGCCAAGGTGTCGTCCATGCATCTGCGGTTCCTGCAGCCGCTGCCGCCCGGGATCAAGGAAGCGATGCAGCGCTTCAAGCGCGTGATGACCATCGAGAGCAACTGGTGCGATAGTCCGGAGGACGAAATCATCGACGAAGACAATCGCCGCTACTCGGCGCTGGCGATGCTGTTGCGCTCGCGCTACCTGGTTGACGTCGATTGCTGGAGCGAAGTGCGCGGCCAGCCCATCAAGCCGTCCACCATCTGCCGCGTGATCCGTGACAAGTTGAAACACAAGCCAGCAAAGGCGAAAAAATCATGAACATGGCCGCCACCGAATGTCTGCTCCGCATGTACGAGGAGCACCACGACCTCGAGGATTACCAGAGCGGCGTGCCGCGCTGGTGCACGGGCTGCGGCGACAACGCGATACTGACCGCCGTGCAGCGGCTGTGCCGCGATGAAGATTTGCGTCCCGAGAAAACCGTGTTCGTATCCGGGATCGGCTGCTCGAGCCGTTTTCCGCATTACATGAAGACCTACGGTTTCCACGGCATCCACGGGCGCGCGTTGCCGGTCGCCGAAGGCGTCAAGATGGCGCGGCCGGATCTGAACGTGTTCGTCAACACCGGCGACGGCGACTGCTGCAGCATCGGCGCCGCGCACTGGATCCATGCGATCCGCTACAACATGAACCTGACGGTGCTGCTGCACGACAACCAGATCTACGGCCTGACCAAGATGCAGGCTTCGCCGACTTCCCCGATCGGCACCAAGAGCAACACCACGCCGCGCGGCTCCTATCTCGAGGCGCTCAATCCGCTGACGGTTACGCTCGGCGTGCAGAACGTTTCCTTCGTCGCGCAGGCGGTCGACTGGATCCCGGAGGCGCTCTACGCGATCATCTCGGCGGCCTTTCATCACAAGGGCCTCTCGTTCGTGCGCATCGTCCAGCGCTGTCCGGAATGGCTGCCCACCATGTTCGAGCCGTGGATGCACGATCCGAACCGCATCCTGCTCGTCAATCACGAACGCGGGCTGCGCGTCAGTCCGGCGATGGCCAAGGTCTACCAGAACCAGCAGACTCACGATCCGCTGGACCTCAATCGCGCGCGCGAAATCGCGTCGAGCACCGACCCGATCCCCGTGGGTATTCTCTATCACAACCCGGACGTTCCCTGCTACGAGGAGACCCGGCACGCCGGGCAGTTGCGGACGACCGAGCGGATCCAAACGGGGCTCAACGCGGAACTCGATAAATTCACGGTGTGGCCGCAGGAAGCGGACGCGACTATGCAGCCGGCGGCGTGAAACATCGGCACAGGAATCGGACATGGATATGGAAGCAGAACTTCAGGAACACGTGGCATTTCATCTGACCGGCAGAAGGCCGGGTGCGGGGCTCGAAGCGGTCGGCGAGTTTGACCTGCGTCCGGCGCTGCTCGCCGGATACCGCGACCTCGCACAGCTTCGCTACGACTTTCCGCTCGTGTTGGTGAGCGACACTCCCGCCGACCGCACGTGCGTGCAGTCCCTCTCGGGAATCGTCGACGGCGTGGTGCACGAGATCGCGCAGGGCGACGATGGCGACCGCCTGACCCGGCACGCGCTGCGGCTCGAGCAAAAGATCCGCGCCGCGGTCGCGGCGGGCGCGAGAGGCTCGCTCTCCGCGTTGTGGAACAAGGCCGCGGGCCAGCTCGCGGCGCACGGGGATGACCTGCTCAAGGACAGCCTGAAGCGCGCGCGCGCGGCGCTCAAGGTCGACGGCGAAGTGGTCGACTGCGGCAAAGCGGCGCCCGTACAGTTGCTCGGGCACACCTGGGCGGCGGTGCAGGAAGCCAAGGCGCATCGCGTCCGCGGCGACATCGGCAAGCTGATCCTCAAACTCTCGAACATCCTGCAGGTCGATTTCGCTTACTCCAAGGCCGGACGCAGCGCCGACAGTCTGAAGGCCGCGGTCGGCGCGGCACATGCGGAGGTGTTCGACTTCGTGGCCATGTCGCGCATGCTCGGCAAATCCTCCCCTAACACCGCGCTGCCTGTGGGCCGGCACCGGCGGATCGAACAACTGCTCACTGTGCTCAAGTCGCAACGGTTTTTCGGTGCGCCGCGCGGAACGGATGCGGCGCCGGGTGGCGTGCAGCCGTACTCGTTTCTGTTCGACAATTGTGCCAGCGCTCTCGCGGCGTATCGCGAGCGCCTGCCCAAGGCCATCGAACTGGCCAAGGCGATCGCGATCGCCGAACTCGAGATCGACGCGCAATATAACGAAGCGCGGCACGATGCGCTGTTCGCGGAGTTCGGCGCGGACGGCCTCGATGCGCAGGATATGGCGCGGTTTCCGGACTACCTGGTGTGCGTCGGCGCCGCGCGGCTGCAAGGCGCCGAAAACGACACCCTGATGGAGATTCTTTCCGCGGGCCTGCCGATGAAGGTGCTGGTGCAGACCGATGACATCCTCGAAGAATCGGCGATTGGCGGTGACGCGCACCTCGCCTTCAGCCTGCGCAGCAAGCAGCTTGCCAACATGGCGATCGGCCTGAACGAAGTTTACGTGCTGCAGGCCAGTGCCTCGCACCTCTTCCAGTTTCGCGAGCGCATCCTCAAGGGACTCGCCGGCGCGGGGCCGGCGCTGTTCAGCGTGTTCTCGGGCGCGAGTGGCAAAGCCAGTGATCTTCCGCCTTACCTGATCGCGGCGGCGGCGATGGAGTCGCGCGCGTTTCCGGCCTTTACCTACGACCCGGCCGCGGGCGCGAACTGGGCCGCGCGTTTCTACCTCGAGGCGAATTCGCAGGTCGATCTCGACTGGCCCGCGCAGCGCTTTGCGTACGAAGACGAAAATCACCAGCGCGTCGAGGCCAACGTCTCCTTCACGCTGGTCGACTTCGTCGCCTGCGACCGGCGCTTTGCCAAACACTTTGCGCGGGTGCCGCGGGAGAAATGGAAAAACAGCATGGTCCCGGCCGGCGAGTACCTGGGGCATGAAGCGAAGGGCATGCCGGAGAAAGTTCCCTGCGTCCTGATGGTCGACCGCGAGAACCTGCTGCAGAAAGTCATCGTCGACGACAAGCTGATCCGGGCGGCGCTGCGCTGCCGCGACGCGTGGCACAGCCTGCAGGAACTCGGCGGCATACACAACTCGCACGCGGAGCGTTTGCTCGCACGCGCGCGCAAAGCCTGGGAGGAACAGGAACAGAAAACCACCGTGGCTGGCGCGCCGCAGCCTGCGCCCGCGGCGGCGGTGTCAGGCAAAGCCGCAACGCCACCGGCCGAGTCCGCTGCCGCCGCGCCCGCCGAACCGGAGCCGGCGCCCTCGTCCGATGACGCCTACATCGAGACCGCGCGCTGCACGACGTGCAACGAGTGCACAACAATCAACAACAAGATGTTCGCCTACGACGAGAACAAGCAGGCGCACATCGCGAACCCGGACGCCGGCACCTACCGCCAGCTCGTCGAAGCGGCGGAGAGCTGCCAGGTCGCGATCATCCACCCCGGCAAGCCGCGCAATCCGAACGAGCCCGGGCTCGAAGATCTGCTCAAGCGCGCCGAAGGTTTTCGGTAGCCACCGGCAATAAAGTATCCCCTCGCCCCGCTTGCGGGGAGAGGGTTAGGGAGAGGGGGAGAGGGCAGGGTGAGGGGGCACAAGATTTATCCAACGATGCCATCGTGAGCGAGCATTGACATTGGTGCATTACCGAGGTAATGTACAAACCATGCCGCTCGCCCAATCGAAACTGACCGCCCAGGGGCAGATCTCCGTGCCAGCCGACATACGCAAGAAACTCGGTGTCGGGCCTGGATCCGTCCTCGAGTGGGATGCGAAGAATGATGAGGTTATTGTCCGGAGAGCCGGGCGGCACACCTCAGAGGATGTGCACGAAGCGCTGTTTTCCGACGGCAGCTCCAAGCAAAAAAGGCCCCCAGGCGTGAAGGAAGGCATCAGAAAGCACATTCGCCAGAAGCATGCGCGCGATTGACACCAATCTGCTGGTGCGACTGGTCGTGCGCGACGATGCGGATCAGGTGAATGCCGCGGAGGCGTTTGTCTCAAAAGGGGCGTGGGTATCCCACCTCGTGCTGGCAGAAACGCTATGGGTGCTCGACGCGGTTTATAATCGCTCACCCGCGCAGATCGCGCGCGCGATCGACCGACTGCTGAACCACCGGGAATTGTCGCTCCAGGATGCGGATGTCGTCGCACTGGCGCTGGATCGTTTCCGCTCCCGCCCGTCGCTGGGTTTCTCCGATTGCCTCGTTCTGGAAATTGCCCGCAAAGCCGGTCATCTTCCGCTCGGTACCTTCGATCGGAATCTCGCCAAGCTGGACGGCACGCACCGTTTGTAGTGCACCCCATCTCCAGTAAAGATCAAGCGCTACTCCGCGCTAATTCCTGCTTCACGGATCGCGCCGTGCCACGAGTTTATTGAATGGCTGATACTTAAGCCTGCTCCTTAACGACGCAGTACACTGAAAATGCCGATGATCGAATCCACTGTCCCGCTGCACACGCCCTTGTTCCGCGGCAGGCGGCGCTTGCGCATCGCGCTGGTGGGCATGCCGAACGCCGGCAAGAGCACACTCTTCAATGCGGTTTCGAGCACGTCACCTCATACCGGAGAGCTGGCCGGCACGCACCGCGTCTACGGCGAATGCATCGTGCAGATCGGTTTGGACGAGGCGAGTGTCATCGACCTGCCGAGCATCCAGTCGCTGCATCACGTGGCGCAGGACGATCTGGCCGCGCTGAAATACCTGCTGTGGGGTGACGAGCGCCCGCCCGTATCGGTGCACGAGCCGGACGGGCCTCCCGCGCCATTCGCGCCGCCGGACCTGATCATTCAGGTGGTCGATGCCACCAGCCTCGAAAGCCATCTGGAACTTACGCTGGAACTGAGCGATCTGGGCCGGCCTTTGGTGATCGCGCTGAACATGATGGACGCGGCGTGGGAAAAGGGTCTGCACATCAACGTCAAGGCCTTGAGCAAGTTGTTGGGCGTGGCGGTGGTGCCGACCGTGGCGCTGAAAGGTCAGGGCATTTCGGAGCTGTTCGCTACCGCCGTGGCCGCGGTGCGCGAGGCCGCTTATCCGCTGCCGCAACCGGCCAGCAAGCACATCGGCGACAGTCTGCAGCGCTTGAGTCACGCGCTGAATCGTCCGGAGATAAACGCGGCGTTCCACGTGCCGCACCCGCTGCTCCTGATGCGGTTCTCGGCGGGTGACCGTTATTTCCATGATGAACTGCGCCAGCACTTCCCGGAGCTGCTGCCGGAATTGGAGCGATTGCGCGCCGAGGCCGAACAGAAACTCCCACGGCCGCTCGAAGAGGAACTGCATGCGGACCGTCATCACCGTGCGGCTACTTTGTTCGAGGCCGCGACGCGGATGGGCGCGCCGCACGAGGGCCGCGGCTGGCGTTACTGGCTCGATGAGCTGTTCCTGCATCCGCAGTGGGGTTTGATCGGCAGCCTCGCGGTGTTTGCCGCCGTGCTCTTCGTGGTGTTCGAGGTCAGCGCGTGGCTCGACTCGATGACGGCCGCACGCTTGGTCACACTGGTCGCCGACTGGCAGCCGCATTCGACCGGGGAAGTCGTCGGGCGCGCCGTAGTCGATGGCCTGATCGGATTGGTGGGCATCGTCGTGCCCTACATGATCCCGCTGGTGCTGTTGCTGGTGGCGCTGGAAGAGACCGGCGTGATGCAGCGCATCGCTTTCGTCGTCGACCGCGGTTTTCATAAAATCGGCCTGCACGGTGTCGTCGCCGTGCCCTTCCTGACCGGGCTTGGGTGCAATGTCCCGGCCATCTCGGCTGCGGCGAAGGTCACCAGCGGCCGGGAGCGCATCATCGCTTCGGTGCTGATCACCTTTGTCCCTTGTTCGGCGCGTTCCGCCATCATCCTGGCGCTCGCCGGCAAATATCTGGGCGGCACCGGCGTCTTCGCCATTTTTGCGCTGACTATCGTCGTGATCGCGGTGATGGGCCGCCTGCTGGCACGGTACCATCGTGAGTTCGGCCCCGGAGTGGTGCAGGAAATTCCGTCCTACGCGCTGCCGCGATGGCGGGTGTTGGTGTCCGAAACCTGGGCGCGCACCAGCGACATACTGACCATCGTCACGCCGCTGTTGGTCGGCGGCAGCGTGATACTCGCGATGCTCAACCACGTTGGCGCCGATGCGGTGATCAATACCGTGTTGACGCCGGTCACAAAGTGGTGGCTGGGGCTGCCGGTAGTACTGGGTGTGCCTATCCTGTTCGGCATCCTGCGCAAGGAACTGTCGCTGCTGATGATCTACCAGGCGCTCGGGACTTTCGAGATCGGCACTCTGCTCGATTGGGTGCAGATCATGACGTTGCTGCTGTTCCTGACCTTCTACATCCCCTGTATTTCCACCTTCGCCGTCATGCTCAAGACGATCGGCCGGAAAGAAGCATTGTCCTCGGTGGCGCTGTCGGTAAGCATGGCGCTGTTGGTGAGCGGAGCGGTACGGTTGCTGCTGGAAGGAACGCGATTGTTCACGGCGTGATGGGTGAACCTCTTTACTGTTCGGGCCCGGCGTAGGCGCCGGCCGTTTGCGGAAACAGGGCCTTGACGATCTTGAAGCGTGAGATGTCGACGGTCGCATCGCGGTGCAGGAACAGCGAGGCGTCGCGCAGCAGCTTCTCGATGCCGAAGTCGAGCATGATGCCATTGCCGCCGTGCAATTCCACGGCGTGCTGGCAGACTTTGAAAATCTCCTCGGAAGCGAACATCTTGACCATCACGCACAGCGCCTCGGCGTCGTGGGCGCGTTCGTTCAACGCGCGGATGGCTTCGTTCAGCAACGCGCGCACCGCGGCGAGCTTGGTCGCCATGTCGGCGAGCCGGAGTGCTACCGCCTGGTGCTTGATCAGGATGCGCCCGCCCTGCACGTAGTTCTGCACGTAGTCGGCGGTGCGCTCCAACGCTGCCATGCCGATGCCCAGGTTCTTCGCCGCGACGATGATCTTGCCCGGACGGAAGTAGACGCCCGCGCGGGTGAGCGCGATGTCTTCCACCAGGCAATGGTCCTTCGGCACCGCGCAGTCCTCGAACACGATTTCGCCGTTGTTCATGAAGCGCCCGCCGAGCGTTTCGTTGCAGCGCGCGACCGACAACCCGGGCGTATCGCGCGGCACCAGAAAACTCGACGTGCCCTTGGTCATGCCCGCACCCGGCTTGGTCGTTGCGTAGACGACGTAGAGCTTGGCGTCGTATCCGTTGGTGATGAATTGCTTGCGGCCGTTGATCACCCACGTATCACCCTTCAACACGGCTTTGGTATGCATCATCGCTTCTGGCACGTCGTACGGCAGCCAGCGGTCGGAGGCGCCGCGCGGCTCGGTGAGACAATGCGCGAGCAGGAACAGCGGGTCCTCGACGATGCGCGGGAACCAGCGTTCCTGCAGGTGGCGCGGCGCGATGTTCTGCAACAGCTTCGAGATCTTCCAGATCTGCGTCAGTTTGTCGCCGAGGCCCGAGTCGCCGCGCGAGATTTCCTCGGCGACCAGCGCGAAAGTCTGCACCTCGGTCTTGGGGTCTACCGGCGTGCCGCCGAATTCCTCGGGTATGCCCAGCGTGCGCACGCCGATCCGGTGCGCGCCCTCGAGCAACTCGCGCGTCGGCCGGCTATCGGGATTCATGTCCCATTCGCGCTGCCAGTTCGTGCGGATGAAAGGGATGACTTCGCCGTCGACGAAAGCGCGGATGGCGTCCCGCATCAGGCGCTGCTCTTCGGACAGTCCGCGTTCGATCATTTCCGCCATGACGTGACTCCACCCGGTTTGGGAATGCGCTGCAACAGATCGACGATATGAACACCAGTGAAGGGTGTCAAGCGTCGCGCGGCCGTTACGCGCCCGGCGACGTGCCATATAATAATCTTGCGTCCGAACGGTTTCCCGGCCCTGCATTGCGCGGAATCACTGCATCGTATATACGGGTTCTTCAGGCGGTTGTGCATCCATTGAGCGCAATTGCGCGTAGCGGGAATAGCGGTTTTTGCGCTAAAGTATGGCTTGGGAAGGGAGCGATTCCAGCGGCGAATCCCGGAGCGTTATGGGGGTTGGCTGCGCGGCATTTGACGGGGGAGTAGTTTGAGCAAGCTGCTCGACGACATCAGACGTGTTTCTCAGGCGCGCCGCCGGCTGGCGCTGCATGGGACCGGTGCGGACGCTACGGCTGCCGAGCGTCGCATCGCCGACGAGGCGCGCGCGCTGGACGAGCAGCAGGCCGCAGCAGCGGCGCTCGCCCGGGCGCGCCTGGAGCAGGAAGCCCTGGCGCTCGCGCACGAGCGGGTTCAGGCTGAACTCGCGGCGAGAGCGCAAGCTGCTGCCCGCCGCGATGCCGAGCGCGCGGCAGAGAAAAGCGCGAATCAACGCGTTGCAGCCGAGGCGCAGGCGGCGGCCGCGGCGCGGGAACGTACGGCGGCGGAACGCGAAGCAGCGGCGCAAGCGGAGCGCCGGGAAAAGGCCGAGCTCAAAGCGCGCCGGGCGGCTGAAGCCCGGGGCGAAACCGAGCGCCGCCTGATCGAGGAGGCGAAGGCGCGCGAGGTGGCTACGCGCGAAGCCGCGGCACAGGCAGTCGCGCGCTCGGAAGCCGAGCGCAAGGCGGCGGCAGCGGCCGCAGAACGCGCCGAAGCGGAGCGGCGGGCGGACGCAGCGGCGCAGGAGCGCAACGCGGCGGAAGCGCAAGCGATCGAGGACGCCACGGCGCGGGAGCAAGCCGAAGCGCAAGCCGAAGCGGTCGCGCAGGCACGCGCGCGCTCGGAGCAGGAAGCATTGCTGCTGGCACAGGAACGCGCCAAGGCCGAATCGAGCGCGAACGCGCAAATGAACGTGCGGCGCGAAGCGGAGCGCGCCGCAGAGGAGATCGCAAACCAGCGCGCCGCGGCGGACGCGCAGGCGGCGGCTGCCGCGAAGGAACGTGCGGCGGCGGAACGCAAAGCGACGGCGCAGGCGGTTAAGCGCGAAAAAGCCGAAGCCGAAGCGCAGCGGGCCGCCGAATCCCGGCGCGAAGCCGAGCGCCGCCTGATCGAGGAAGCCAACGCGCATGAGGCGGCCGAGCGTGACGCCGCGGCGCGGGCTGCGGCACGCGAACAAGCCGAGCGCGAAGCAGCCAAGCTTGCCGCAGAGCGCGCCGCAGCGCAGCAGCAGGCGCAGGCGGCGGCGCAAGAGCGCAGCGCGGCGGAAGCGCGCGCGCTGGCGGAAGCGACGGCGCATCAGCAGGCCGAAGCACAAGCCGCGGCGGCGGCGCAGGCGCGGGCGCGCACGGAGCAGGAAGCATTAGCGCTTGCACAGAAGCGCACGCAGGCCGAGTTGAGCGCGACCGCGCAGGCGAGCGCGCGGTGCGAGGCGGAGCGTATCGCCGAGGAGAACGCGCACCGCAGAGCTGCAGCGGATGCGCAGGCGGTGGCGGCTGCGGGTCAGCGCGCGGTGGCGGACTCCGAAACCACGGCGCAGGCTGCGGCGCGCGAGCAAGCCGAGCGCGAGGCGGCAAAGCTTGCGACCGAGCGCGCCGAAGCGGAGCGGCGGGCGCAGGCGGCGGCGCAAGAGCGCAACGCGGCGGAAGTGCGCGCACAGGCGGAAATGACGACGCGGCGGCGGGCTGAAGCTCAGGCGGCAGCGGCGGCGCAGGCGCGAGTGCACGCGGAACAGGTGGCGCCGGTAAGAATTGGCGCCTACGCGCAGGCCGGCAACGCGGCACAGATGGACCTGCAGCCCCAGGATGAGGTGCAGAATGACGCCCCGCCACGCATTGAAGTGGAGGCTGATTACGGGAGAACGAATGCGTCAGCGGCAGGTGCGCGCTCAGCCGTGCAAGCGCGGTCATCGAGGGATCGTACGGTCGCTGTCGCCAGCGTAATCCTCACGGCCGCAATTGGCATCGGAGCCTGGTTTATCGCGCAACCGGATGTGCAGACCAGCGGCGCCGTGCGCGTACCGGAGTATGTGGCCCAACCGGTTCCCGCACCGGCGGCAGCGCCCGTGGCCCAGCCGGTCCCAGTGCCGATGGCCGGGCCGGTGGGTGAAGCACAGGGTGTGCCGCTGCGTGTCGACGATGCGCTCGATCGCTTCGGCCGAAGCGTCAATGCGGCAGCGGCAAACCGCGGCAGCGGGCGCGTGCCGGCGCGTTGAACAAGAGTCCGCGCGCATTTCGCGCACCCCCTGCGGAAACGCAGCTGCTTTCAGCCAACCGCGGCGCACGCGTCGCAGCCCAATCCACCGTTATTTCTGCATTGAACGTGCGTGCGCGTAGCGGGAATGTCATTACCTGCGCTAATGTATGGCTTGGGAGTATCCAGGATTCGGGCTGTGAAGCCGGCTGCGTGGTCCGGGACAGGCTGAAGCTGTGTGACGGGAGAGCGTTTTGAGCAGGTGGATAGACGATATCAAGCGTGCCTCGCAGGCCCGCCGCGCGCGTGAGGAGAACGACGGTACCGACGCGGCTGCCGGTACCACACCGGCGAGCGATGCGCGTAAGGCCGAAGCTGAGCGTCGTCTGATCGAAAAGTCCCAGGCCCGTGAGGCTGCGGAGCGTGAGGCCGTGGCGCGGGCTACGGCGCGGGAACGGGCTGAGCGCGAGGCGGCAAAGCTTGCGATCGAGCGCGCGGAAGCGGAGCGGCGGGCGCGGGCGGCGGCTCAGGAGCGCGCGCGCGCGGAGCAGGAAGCCGCGGCGCAGGCGAGCCTGCGGCAGAAGGCCGAGCGAGCGGCCGAAGAGAGCGTAAAGCAACGCGCGGCGGCGGAAACGAAAGCGCTGAAGGAGGCGATGGCGCGGCAGCAATTGGATGCGCAAGCCGAAACGGCGGCGCGGGTGCGCGCCAGTTCGGAGCAGGAAGCGCTGGTGCTGGCACAAGCGCGCGAGCAGGCGGAGCGTGCGGCGCTGGAACAGGCACGTGCACTGCAGGAGACGGAGCGTGCGGCGGAGGAGAGCGCGAAGCAGCACGCCACGGCGGACGAGCAGGCGTTGGCGCTGGCGAAGGCGCGTGCGATAGCCGACAAGGAAGCGAGCGCTCAGGCGGGGCGGCGGGAGAAAGCGGAAGCGAAATTACGGCGGGTGAGCGAATCGCGGCTGGAGGCGGAGCGCGAGGCGGAGGCAACAGCGCTTGAGCGCAGTGCCGCGGAGGAGCGTGCCACACGGGAAGCGGTGGCGAAAGCACAAGCCGAGCGCGAGGCGGCGGAACTGGCTGCGGCGCGTGTCGAAGCGGAACGGCGGGCGCAGGCGGCGGCGCAGGAGCGCAGCGCTGTGGAATCGCAAGCGCTCGCGGAGGCGAAGGCGCGGCAGCAGGCTGAAGCGCAAGCGGAGGCAGCGGCGAAGGAACGCGCGGCGGCGGAAGCGCGAGCGCTGAAGGAAGCTGCGGCGCGGCAGCAGGCGGATGCACAGGCGGAGGCGGCGGCGAAGGCGCGTGCGGTCGCGGAGCAGGAAGCGGTGGCGCGGGCGCAGGAGCGCGTGCAGGCCGAGACGAGCGCCGGCGCGCAAGCGGAAGCGAGGCGCGAAGCGGAAGCGCGCGCGAGCGAGGAAGCGACGGCACGACAGCGGGCTGAAGCGCAGGCGGAAGCCGCGGCGCAAGCGCGTGAGGGCGCGGAGCAGGAGGCGCTGGCACTGGCGCGTGAACGCGCGCGAGCAGACAAGGAAGCGACGGTTCAAGCAGGGCGCCGGGAGAAGGCGGAAGCGAAAGCGCGGCGGGTGAGCGAATCGCGGCTGGAGGCGGAGCGCGAGGCGGAGGCAACAGCGCACGAGCGCAGTGCCGCGGAGGAGCGTGCCACACGGGAAGCGGCGGCGAAAGCACAAGCCGAGCGCGAGGCGGCGGAACTGGCTGCGGCACGTGTCGAAGCGGAACGGCGGGCGGAGGCGGCGGCGCAACAGCGCAGCGCCGCGGAAGCGCAAGCGCTCGCGGAGGCGAAGGCGCGGCAGCAGGCTGAAGCGCAAGCGGAGGCAGCGGCGAAGGAACGTGCGGCGGCGGAAGCGCGAGCGCTGAAGGAAGCTGCGGCGCGGCAACAGGCCGAAGCGCAGGCGGAAGCTGCGGCGCTGGCGCGCGAGCGCGCGGAGCAGGAAGCGGTGGCGCGGGCGCAGGAGCGTGCACAGGCCGAGGCGAGCGCCGGGGCGCAAGCGGAAGCGAGGCGCGAAGCGGAAGCGCGTGCGCTCGAGGAAGCAATCGCGCGGCAGCAGGCTGAAGCGCAGGCCGAAGTCGCGGCGCACGCGCGTGAGGGCGCGGAGCAGGAAGCCGCGGCGCTGGCTGCGGCGCACGAGCAGGCGGAGCGTGCGGCGAGCGTGCAGGCGAGCCTGCGGCAGAAGGCCGAGCGAGCGGCCGAAGAGAGCGTAAAGCAACGCGCGGCGGCGGAAACGAAAGCGCTGAAGGAGGCAATGGCGCGGCAGCAATTGGATGCGCAAGCCGAAACGGCGGCGCGGGTGCGCGCCAGTTCGGAGCAGGAAGCGCTGGTGCTGGCACAAGCGCGCGAGCAGGCGGAGCGTGCGGCGCTGGAACAGGCACGTGCACTGCAGGAGACGGAGCGTGCGGCGGAGGAGAGCGCGAAGCAGCACGCCACGGCGGACGAGCAGGCGTTGGCGCTGGCGAAGGCGCGTGCGATAGCCGACAAGGAAGCGAGCGCTCAGGCGGGGCGGCGGGAGAAAGCGGAAGCGAAATTACGGCGGGTGAGCGAATCGCGGCTGGAGGCGGAGCGCGAGGCGGAGGCAACAGCGCTTGAGCGCAGTGCCGCGGAGGAGCGTGCCACACGGGAAGCGGTGGCGAAAGCACAAGCCGAGCGCGAGGCGGCGGAACTGGCTGCGGCGCGTGTCGAAGCGGAACGGCGGGCGCAGGCGGCGGCGCAGGAGCGCAGCGCTGTGGAATCGCAAGCGCTCGCGGAGGCGAAGGCGCGGCAGCAGGCTGAAGCGCAAGCGGAGGCAGCGGCGAAGGAACGCGCGGCGGCGGAAGCGCGAGCGCTGAAGGAAGCTGCGGCGCGGCAGCAGGCGGATGCACAGGCGGAGGCGGCGGCGAAGGCGCGTGCGGTCGCGGAGCAGGAAGCGGTGGCGCGGGCGCAGGAGCGCGTGCAGGCCGAGGCGAGCGCCGGCGTGCAAGCGGAAGCGCGGCGCGCAGCGGAAGCGCGTGCGCTCGAGGAAGCAATCGCGCGGCAGCAGGCGGAAGCGCAGGCCGAAGTTGCGGCGCAAGCGCGTGAGGGCGCGGAGCAGGAAGCTCAGGCATTGGCGCGTGAGCGCGCGAGTGCCGACAAGGAAGCTACCGTATTGGCGGTACGCCGGGAGAAAGCGGAAGCGAAAGCGCGGCGGGTGAGCGAATCGCGGCTGGAGGCGGAGCGCGAGGCGGTGGCGACCGCACTCGAGCGCAGTGCCGCGGAGGAACGCGCCGCGCAGGAAGCGGAGGCGGAAGCGCAGGCCGAGCGCGAGGCCGAACGTCTGTTGCAGGAGAAGGCCGAGCAGCAGCAGCGGCAGATCGAGTTGGCGCAGCGGCGCGAGCAAGCGGAAGCGGAGGGGCGAAGCGCAGCTGAAACTCGCCGCCATGCTGAGCGCCGTTTGCTTGAGGAAGCGCAATTTCTGGAAGTGATCGCGCGCGAGGGTACGGCGCATGCAGACGCGCGCTCGGAAGCTGAGCGCGAGGCTGGGGAGTTGGCGGTGCAGCGCGCGGCAGCAGAGCGGCTTGCGGATGCGGCGGTGCGCGAGCGCAATGCGGCGGAAGCACGCGCGCTGGAGGAATCTGCTGCACGGCGGCATGCAGACGTACAAGCGGAGGCGGGAGCGCTGGCGCGAGCACGCGCGGAGCAGGAAGCCGTGGCCCTCGGCCAGGAACGAGCGCAGGCGGAGGCAAGCGCGAGGGCGCAAGCCACTGCGCGGCTCGAGGCAGAGCGCGTAGCGGAGGAGCGCGCGCAACGGCGCATCGTGGCGGACGAGCAGGCGGCGGGCGCGACGCGGCAACGCGCGGCGGCGGAACGCGAAGCGACGGTGCAGGCGTTGCGCCGGGGCAAGGTCGAGGCCGAAGCGCTGGCGGTGGCGGAAGCGCGCCGCGACGCTGAACGGCGTCTGATCGAAGAAGCGCAGCAGCGCGCGCAGGCGGAGCATGCGGCGCTGGAGCTGGCACGTGCGCGGCTGGAAGCGGAGCGCGCGGGGGAGGAGAGTGCGAAGCAGCGCGCCGCGGCGGAAGAGCGGGCGGCGGGGGTGGCGCAGGAACGCGCGATTGCCGAGAAGAAAGCGGCGGCAGAAGCCTCACGCCGGGAAGAGGCGGAGCGCGACGCTGCAGCGGCGGCGCAGGAACGCAGCACGGTCGAGGCGAAAGCATTCGAAGAAGCCACGACACGCCACGAGGCGGAGGCGCTGGCAGAGGCGGCGGCAGTTGCGCGCGCGCGCGCGGATACCGAGATGCGACGGCAGGCTGAAGCGCGACTCGAAGCAGATCGCGCGGCAGCGAAATCGGCGGAGCAGCGCGCCGAAGCGGAGCAACTTGCTCAGACCGTGGCGAGCGCACGCGCGGCGGCGGAAGCTCTAGCAAACGAAGAAGCCACGGCGCGGCAGCAGGCGGAAGTGCGAGCTGAGGTGGCGGCGCAGGAACGCGCGGCGATGGAAGCGCGAGCGTTGGAGGAAGCTACGGCACGGCAGCAGGCGGACGCGTGGGCGCAAGCGGCGACGTTGGCGCGCGGGCGCGCGGAGCAGGAGGCCTTGGCGCGGGCCCAGGAACGCGTGAGTTCTGAAGCGCGCGCGCTCGAGGAAGCGATGGCACGGCAGCGGGCTGAAGCGGACGCGGAAGCGGCGGCGCAAGCGCGTGAGCGCGCGGAGGAGGAAGCACTGGCACTGGCGCGTGAACGCGCGCGAGCAGACAAGGAAGCGACGGTTCAAGCAGGGCGCCGGGAGAAGGCGGAGGCGAAAGCGCGGCGGGCGAGCGAAGCGCGGGTCGAGGCGGAGCATGCGGCTGCGGCGATCGCGCTCGAGCGCAGTGCGGCGGAGGAACGTGTCGCGCGGGAAACGGAGGCGAAAGCGCAGGCCGAACGCGAGGCGGAGCGGATCGCGCAGGAGAAATTCGGGGAACAGCAGCGGCTGCTCGAATTGTCGCGGCGGCGCGAGCAGGCGGAGGCGGAGGCGCGCAGCGCAGCTGAAGCGCGGCGCGACGCGGAGCGGCGTCTGATTGCGGGAGCGCAGGCGCAGGAGACGGCGGCGCGGGAGGCGGTGGCGCAGGCTGCGGCGCGCGAGCAAGCGGAGCGCGAGGCGGTGGAATTGGCGGTGCAGCGCGCCGCAGCGGAACGGCTTGCGGAGGCGGCGGCGCAGGAGCGCAGCGCGGCGGAAGCGCGCGCGCTGGCGCAAGCGCTTGCACGGCAGCAGGCGGACGCGCAAGCAGAAGCGACAGCACAAGTGCGAGCGGGCACGGAGCAGGAAGCCTCGGTACTCGCACAGGAGCGGGCGCAGGCGGAGGCGAGCGCGAGCGCGCAAGCGACAGCGCGGCGCGACGCGGAGCGCGTGGCGGAGGAGCGGGCGAAACGGCGGGTTGAGGCGGATGAGCAGGCGGCGGGCGCGACGCGGCAACGCGCGGCGGCGGAACGAGAAGCCACGGTGCAGGCATTGCGCCGGGGCAAGGTGGAAGCCGAAGCGCTGGCGGCGGCGGAAACGCGGCGCGATGCTGAACAGCGTTTGATCGAAGCAGCACAGGCGAATGAGGCGGCAGCGCGGGACGCGGCGGCGCAGGCTGCGGCGCGCGCACAAGCGGAGCGCGAGGCGGTGGAAGTAGCCAAAGCGCGGGCTGATGCGGAGCGGCAGTTGCAGGCGGCGGCGCAAGAGCGCAGCGCGGCGGAAGCGCGTGCGCTCGAGGAAGCCACGGCGCGGCAGCAGGCGGAAGCGCAAGCGGAAGCGGCGGCGCAGGCGCGTGCGCACTCGGAGCAGGAAGCTGCAGCACAGGCGCGTGAACGCATGGAGCAGGAAGCGCTGGCGCAGGCGGCGCAGCGCGCGAAAGCTGACAAGGAAGCGAGCGCACAGGCGGCACACCGCGAACAGGCGGAGGCGAAAGCACGGCAGGCGAGCGAAGCGCGGCTCGAGGCTGAGCGCGCGGCTGCTGCGGCGGCGCTCGAGCGCAATGTCGCGGAGGAACGGGCCGCGCAGGAAGCGGAGGCGAGAGCACACGCGGAGCGCGAGGCTGAGCGGATGGCGCAGGAGAAATCCGCGGAACAGCAGCGGCTGCCCGAGTTGGAGCGACGGCGCAAGCAGGCCGAGGCTGAGGCGCGGGGCGCTGCCGAATTGCGTCGTCTTACTGAAAGTCGTCTGATCGACGCAGCACGCGCGCAGGAGGCTGTCGCGCGGGCGCAAGCTCAGCGCGAGGCTACGCAACTCGCCGCGCAACTCGCCGAAGCGGCGCGACTTGCGGAGGGGGCCGCGAAAGAGCGCAGCGTGGCGGAAGCGCAGGCGCTCAAGGATGCCACGGCGCGGCAGCAGGCCGACGAAAAAGCGCAGACGGCGGCGCAGGCGCGGACGCGCACGGAGCAGGAAGCGCTGGCGCTTGCGCAGGCGCGCGTGCAGGCGGAGGGTGCGACGCTGGAGCAGGCGCGTGCACGGATCGAGGCGGAACGCGTAGCGGAGGAGAGTGCGAAGCAGCGCGCCGCAACGGACGAGCAGGCGGTGGTGGCGGCGCAGGAGCGCGCAACTGCCGAGAAGGAAGCAATCGCACTGGCGGCACGGCGGGAACAAGCCGAGGCGAAAGCGCGGCAGGCGAGCGAATCGCGCCTTGCAGCGGAGCGCGAGGCGGCGGCAAAAGCGCTCGAGCGCAGTGCGGCGGAGGACCGTGCGGTGCGGGAAGCGGAAGCCAAAGCACAAGCCGAGCGCGAGGCGGAACGGCTGGCGCAGGCGAAGTCCGCGGAAGAACAGCGGTTGCTCGAGTTGGCGCGGCGGCGTGAACAAGCGGAGGTTGAGGCGCGGCGCGCGGCCGTCGCACGTCGCGACGCCGAGCGCCGTCAGGTCGAGGGAGCGAAAGAGCGGCAGCAGGCCGAAGCGCAGGCGCTCCGAGTGACCGCGTCGCGGCTCGAGGTGGAGCGCGAGGTAAGCGATAAAGAAAACGCGGACGAGCAGACCCACGCCGCAGCCGCTGCAGTCAGCGGTGGCTCAAGGTGGCTCCTGACGGCGGCGACCGGGGCGGTGGCGCTGGCGTGCGGGATCGGTATCGGCGCCTGGCTCGGGATCGGTACGCAGGCGCCGGAAGTGCCGGCAGCACCGTCGGAGCGCGCGGCGCGCGTGCCGGAGCCGCGGCCCGAAGCACAGGGTTCGCCCATGCCGCTGCGAGTCGACAATGATCTCGAGCGTTTCGGCCGCAGTCTGGATGGCGCCGCGACCAGCCGCCGCGGCGAGCGTGCGCCGGCGCGCTGAACTCATTGCCGGGCGTGCGAGCGATGCCGCCGCCGATATATGGAATCAGGAGATTTGCATGGCGGTAATGCTCGGCTGCGAAACACTGAGCGGCGTGCTCAAAATGCGCGAGGTCATCGATCTGCTCGAGCAGGCGTTGGCGCACGAGGCTGCCGGGAAAACAGTCGTCTCGCCGAAGTTCGTCACGAATTTCGAAGGCGGCGCGATGCGCATGTTGTTTGCCGCCGATTATCAGGCCGGCTATCTCGCGACCAAGGTCTATCACAGCACGCAGGGCACGGGCGCGCGCTATGTGGTGACGCTCTATCGCCTGCAGGACGGCGCACTGCTCGCGCTGCTGGACGGACAGGGGATCACCGACCTGCGCACGGGCGGGGCGAGCGGCGTGATCGCCCGGAAGGTGCCGATATCCGGTCCCGTTACCGTTGGTGTGATCGGTTCAGGCAACCAGGCGCGCACCCAGCTCGCAAGCCTCGCCACGGTTTACGACGTGCGATCGGCCGCGGTGTTCAGCCCGACTGCCGTGAATCGCGAGACCTACGCGCGCGAGATGTCCAACAAGCTCGGCATTCCAGTGACGGCAGTTGACTCGGCGCAAGCGGCGGTGCGCGGCCGCGCGGTGGTTGCCACGGCGAGCAATTCACGCAGCAGTGAACCGATCTTGCGCGGCGCATGGCTCGATCGATGCCGGTTGTTGTGCGCGGTGGGCAACACCCGTGCGCAATTCGCCGAGGCCGATGTCGACTGCTTTCGCAACGCGCGGCTGGTGGTGGTGGATTCGTGGCATGCGCTCGAGGAAGCCGGCGAGTTGCGGCAGGCGGTCAAGGCAGGCGCGCTGCCGGAGGCGAAGCGGGCGAGCCTCGCGCAAATCGTCACCGGCACAGTCACCGTGCCGCGCGAGGGGCTCATCGCGTTCAAGTCGGTGGGCTCCGCGCTGCAGGACCTCGCACTCGCGGCACGCTATTACGAGCTGCTGGGCGCGCGCCCGGGGCTGCCTGCGTGTGCAGACCTCGCAAGTCCGAGGTAACAAGCAGGTTCGGGTTTAAACTATTGATCTTCCAGCCGCCAACCAATTCGGGTCCAAAGGAAACAGCAAAATGGCGATTACACTCAAAGGCGTAATGCAGGCCCCCGTCACACCGCTCAAGGATGACTTCAGCCTTGACCCCGACGGGTTCGCAAAAATGGTGGACTTTCACGTCCGCCACGGCGCGCCCGCGATCGCGTGGCCGCACCACAAGGCGGAGTCGCTCAACCTCACCATCGCCGAGCGCAAACTCGGCGCCGAAGTGGCGGTGAAAACGGTCGCGGGACGGGTGCCGGTGTCGATCTTCGTCGGCACGCTGTCGGAGGAAGATTCTCTCGACATCGCGCGGCACGCGAAGAAAATCGGGGCGGACATGATCCTGGCGATCTCGCCGTATTGCCGCCGCCCGTCGCAGGAAGAGATATTCGATTCCATCGTCAGGATCGGCACCACGACCGATCTGCCTATCCTCACCTACAACTCGCCGTGGCGCAACGGTGAAGGCGTGGAATTTACGGGCGATCTCACGCGCCGCCTGATCGATCGTCTGCCGAACTATATCGGCATGAAAGACGCGAGTTTCCACAGCGAGAAGTTCATGGAGATTTCACGCGTGGCGCTCAGAATGCGGCCCGGTTTCGCGATCATCATGGGCGTGGAGCACCTGCTCGCCTCGTTCCCGCTCGGCGCGTGCGGCTCGTTCTCGTCGTCAGGCGCGATCGCGCCGAATCTCTGCAACAAGTTTTTTGCGGCGCTGGTCGCCAACGACTGGGAAACCGCGCGTGCGTGCCAGTACAGGATTTCGCGGCTGTGGCGGCTGTTCAAGGAGCAGTACCCGTCGTCGCTCAAGGGCGCGATGATCATGATGGGGCGACCCGTTGGACCGACGCGTTCGCCGTTGCCGACCGCGACCAAAGAGCGCATCGATTTCCTCCGCCAGCAACTCGAGGAACTCGATATTCTGCAGACCGAGCCCCACGGCTGGTAGCAATCACCAATCACCAATCACGAGTCACGAAAATGGCCACTTTCAAACCAGGTTTAGTGCACACGCCGGTCACGCCGTTCAAGCGCGACCAGAGCATCGACTTTGATGCGTACGGCAAGTTGATCGAATTTCATTTGCGCCACGGCGCGGACGCGCTGGCGCTGCCGATGCCAACGGGCGAGGACATGAGCCTGACCGATGGCGAACTGCGCACGCTGCTGGAGTTCGCGGTGAAGCAGGTAAAGGGCCGCGTGCCGGTGCTGGCGCACGTCAACGATGCGGGCACGGACATCGCGGTTGCGCGCGCCCGGCACGCCGAGCAGGCAGGCGCAGCGGCAATCGTGTCGCATCCGCCGTACTTCTGGCATCCCAAGGCGAGCATGGTGGTCGAGCACATCGTGCGGGTGGGAGCGGCAACGCGCCTGCCGTTTTTCGTTTGCAGCCCGCCGGTGGAAGACGTGGGCACTCCGCTGACGACCGAAATCACGCTGCAGGCCCTCGAGCGCCTCGACAATCTCGCCGGGGTGGTGGATGCGAGCATGGACTGGGTGTTCATGGTCGAAGCGATATCGCTGGGGCGCAAGACGCGTCCGGAATTTCAGTTGCTGGCGGGAACGGATTACATGGTGTCCGCGGGCGTAATTGGCGGCACGGGGGCGTTTTCTCCGCTTTCCGGGGTTGCGCCGAAACTCGTGCGGGAGGTATATGACTTGTGCGCGAAACAGCAGTTCACGCAGGCGCGCAAGGCGCAGGAAGACCTTGCAGCGCTGCATCACCTCCTGAAGACTGCGGGATTCGCGGGACTGAAAGGCGCAATGCGCGCGATGGGGCGCGACTGCGGCCAGCCGCGGCCGCCGGTGCGCGCTCTGGGCGAGATCGAATACGGCACGCTCGCGCAGGAAATCGCGACGATGGATTTTCTGCGGGCCGAACCGCGCGGCTGGTAAGACCGCCTTCAAAACATCATCTGGCCGCCGTTCACCTGGATGGTCTGCCCGGTGAGGAAACTTGCGCCGGGTCCGGCGAGGAAGCGCACCACGCTGGCGATTTCCTCGGCCTCGCCGTAGCGTGCGAGCGGAATGTTGGTGGGTGCGGGGCGTGGCGCGCGTCCCGGCCCGCGCGTCGTGTTCATCGTTCCCGGCGCGATGCAGTTGGCGCGGATGCCGCGGTCGCCGAACTCGCGCGCGAGCGCCCGCGTCATGCCGACCAGCCCGTGTTTGGCGACCGACCCGTGCACGCGGTTTTTCGAGCCGGAGAGCGACTGCATGCCGCCGAGCGTGATGATCGCGCCGCCGCCATGTTCGAGCATCGAGGGCAGGCACGCCTGCGCGCAGAAGAACGCGCCGTCGTGCGTGATCGCCAGCGGTAGTCGCCACTCCTCATAACTTAATTCGAGGAATGGCCTTTCGGTGCGCACCGAGGCGTTGAGCACGAGTATGTCGATGCGGCCGAAGCGCTTGAGTATGCCTGCAGCCATGGCTTTCACCGCGCCTTCGTCGGCGATGTCGGCGATGAAAACTTCCGCCTGCCCGCCCGCCGTGCGGATTTCATTCACGACTTTCTCGGCGGCCTCCCGGGAAGCGCGCGTGTTGACCGCCACCGCGGCGCCGCCCGCTGCGAGCGCGAGCGCGGTGGCGCGCCCGATATTGCGCGATGCGCCGGTGACGAGCGCCACCTTGCCCGCAAGTTCATTTCCCGGCCCGGACACGCCGACTGTCGTCGTTGTCATGTGTTGTCTCCTCCTTAAAGAATGGCAAGGATAGCCGAATTTGGATTACCATTCCCGCGAGAATAATTCACTGGCGGAGGAATCATGCGACACGTCGTGGCCAAAAGTATTATCGGAGTCGCGGTTGCGCTGCTGCCATTGCCCGCCGCCGCGCAAGCCTACCCCGACAAACCGATCCGCGTGATCGTGCCGGTGCCCGCCGGTGGTACGCCGGACGTGGTGGCGCGCATGGTGGCGCCCGGCTTATCCAGCCTGCTCGGCCAGCAGCTTGTCATCGACAATCGCGGCGGCGCGGGCGCGCTGATCGGAACGGAGCTTGCGGCAAGAGCGGTTCCCGATGGTTACACGCTGTTGTTCAGCAGCCCGGGCGGGCTCACGATCCTGCCGCATTTACACAAGAAGATCTCCTACGACCCGCTCAAGGATTTTGCGCCGATAAGCCTGGTCTGTATCGGCCCTTTCCTGTTGCTTGCGCACCCCGCGGTTCCCGTCAGGACCGTGAAGGAACTGATCGGGTTGGCCAGGGCCGAACCCGGCAAGCTCAACTATGCATCGGCCGGCAACGGCACCCCGAATCATCTCGCGATGGAATCGTTCAAAAGCATGGCGGGCGTCAACATCACTCACGTGCCGTACAAGGGCGCGCCGCAGGCGGTGACCGATTTGATCGGAGGCAGCGTGGAACTGATGTTCAACTCGATTCCGCCGGCGCTGCCGCACATCAGGTCGGGGCGGCTGAAGCTGCTCGCCGTTGCCAGCGCCCGGCGCGCGGCGCAACTGCCCGACATTCCGACGGTCGGCGAAGCGGGAGTGCCGGGCTTTGAGGCGATCACGTGGTTCGGGTTTGTGGCGCCCGCCAGGACACCGAAGCAGATCATCGCGCGCCTGAACGAACTGGTGGTCAAGGTCGTGCGCGCGCCGGAATTGAAATCGCAGTTCGAAATCCTGGGCTACGAGGCGGTCGGCGGCAGCCCGGGAGAATTCGCCACCTTCATCCGCGCGGAGTCGGAAAAATACGCGAAGGCGGTGAAGCTGTCGGGCGCGAAGGTTGATTGAGAAAATAAAATCCGTGGAGAGTCCATGAAAATCAGGTTGAACGGCATCGACGTCAACTATGTGATCGAAGGCAGCGGCCCGTGGCTGACGATGTCGCATTCGCTGGCGAGCAATCTCACGATGTGGGACGAGCAGGCGCAACTGCTCAGCAAAAAGTTCAAGGTGCTGCGCTACGACACCCGCGGTCATGGTGAGAGCAGCGCGCCCGCGGGACCCTATACGCTCGATCAGCTCGCGGAGGATGTGCACGCGCTGTTCGCCGCGCTCGGCATCAAGCAGACCCATTGGGTGGGATTGTCGATGGGCGGGATGATCGGGGAGACCTACGCGCTCAAATATCCGGGCGTGTTCCGGAGCATGGTACTGGCCGATACCACCAGCCGCCGCCCGCCTGGTGCGGCGCAAATGTGGGGTGAGCGCATCCGCCTGGCTCAGGAAAAAGGCATGGCAGCGCTGGTGGACAGCACGCTCGAGCGCTGGTTCACCGCGCCCTATCGCAACGCGCGCAAAGACGTGATGGCGCGCATCGGCGAACACATCCGCGCCACGCCGGTTGCGGGCTACGCCGGCTGCAGCCAGGCGATCGCCGCGATCGACGTCATGGACCGGCTGAAGGAAATCAAATGCCCGGTGCTGATTATGGTTGGCGAAGAGGATCACGGCACGCCGCCGGAAATGGCGAGACAGATCCAGAAGAATCTGCCCGGCTCGGAACTGCTCATCATCGCCTCGGCCGCGCATTTTTCCAACGTCGAGCAACCCGAGGTGTTCAACCAGGCGATGCTCGGTTTCCTCGACAAGCACGCCGCGTAACGCTCAGCGCGTAAGCTGTTCGCGCAGCCACTTCCAGGCGGCGGGTCCCCACTCGCGTTCGTTTTTCGCCGCGATGTGGCCGTCGTCCGGATAGACGCGTGCGACGCGCCCCGTCGGCGGGCCGGACTCCAACGCGAGATAAAGGTTGCCGATCGGCGTCAGGTGATCGATCTTGCCGTTGACGAGAAACATCGGCATCGTCAGCTTGTCGAGCAGCCCGTTGTCCTTCAGCGACCAGCGCAGGAATTCCTTGCGCTGTTCTTCCTCGGTGATCTTGTGTGACGCCGGCTTGGTGCCGCGAGGGCCGAACCAGTTGGTCTTCGCGCGCGCCTCGGCCGCCTTGCGCCACTCGGCGCGTTCTTCAGGCGTGCCCCAATAGCCGACCCCGCCCGGCGCGCAGGAGATCAGCGCTTTCACGCGCGCATCGTGCGCAGCAAGCCGCATCACCCACAGGCCGCCGCGGCTCACGCCGAAAGCGCCGAGGCGATTGCCGTCGATCTCCGGCCGCGCGCCGAGCGCGTCGAGCGCCGCCTGCCATGCGACGATCGACTCGGGCGCCTGCGGAAAAGTCGTCTGCCCGGTTCCCGGTGCATCGACGACCAGCGCCGCCACGCCCTCGGCGATGGCGTAGTCGGAGTACTTCTCGCGGTCTTCCTTGTACATGTCGGCGCCGCACATGACGAGCACCGCGGGTACGCGGCTGGATGCCGAAGCGCTTTTGGGCAGGCGCAGGAAACCGACGGCCTGCCTGCCGTCGCGCGCGACGCGGATAATTTCATGCGGCATGTCGCTCAGCTCGGTCGCGCGGCGGAAGCATTCGAGGTACTTATTGTATGACTGCTCCTTCAACGGACTCATGTCCGGCGGGCAGATCGGCGAGCCCGAGTGGTAAGGCGCGGGAAAACGCGCGAGGCTGTAATACGTTTTCGCCTGCAGGAACAGCTTGCGCGCAGCCGTCTTGTCGCCGCGCTTGAGCGCGGCTTCAGCTTCTTTCTCGTATGGCGCGGCAACCGTGCTCCACGCCGGGACCCAATTCTCGTCCTCGGTTCCCTTGAGCTTGGCGACCGTATCCAGCATCGGCTGCAGGTCGTCGACCAGATTGAACCAGCGGCGGTAGAAGCCGCCGATGGCCACGATGAACGGATCTTCGTCAGGCCGCACCGGAAGCGCTGCGAGTTGTGCTGCCTTGTCAACTTTACCGACCGCCATTTGCATCTCCCATTGGTTTTTGAGCTGGGCACGAACATTACGGCGGGCAGACGCGCTTGTAAAGAGCCGCTGTGCGGCCCGCGCGCCGATGTCATACAATTCCGGTTCCCGCACTGCACCCCACAAGGAAACGCAACGATGACTGCACTCAGCAGCGAAATCCGCGACGGCATGAAAATCGACTGGGATGTGCCGATTGCGATGGACGACGGACTCGTGCTGCGCGCGGACGTGTTCCGCCCGGTCGCGGAAGGGCGCTACCCCGCGCTCGTGAGCTACGGCCCTTACGGCAAGGGACTCGCTTTCCAGGAGGGCTACAAGACGGCGTGGGAGATCATGTGCAGGGAGAATCCCGACGCGGTTGCGGGCTCCACCAATAAGTATCAGAGCTGGGAAGTCGTCGATCCCGAGAAGTGGGTGCCGGACGGTTACGTCTGCGTGCGCGTCGATTCGCGAGGCGCGGGCCGCTCGCCCGGCTACCTGAGCCACAACAACGCGCGCGAAAACCGCGATTTTCATCTGTGCATCGAGTGGACTGCGGCGCAGCCGTGGTGCAGCGGCAAAGTCGGTCTCAACGGCATTTCCTATTACGCGAGCAGCCAGTGGCGCGCCGCGGCGACGCAGCCGCCGCATCTCGCGGCGATTTGCGTGTGGGAAGGCTGGGTGGACAATTACCGCGATTCGAACCGCCACGGCGGCATCATCTGCGTGTTCCGCAAGAACTGGCAGGACATGCAGGTGAAGACCGTGCAGCACGGCGTCGGCAGCCGCGGCGCGAAAAGCCGCCTCACCGGGGAACTCGTGTGCGGCCCCGAGACGCTCAGCGAGGAAGAACTCGTCAAGAACCGCGAGGACCTGTGGCAAAACGTGCTCACGCGTCCGCTCGACGGGCCTTATTACCAGGAGCGCACCGGCGACCTGTCGAAAGTCACGGTGCCTTTGTTGTCCGCCGGCAACTGGGGCGGGCAGGGGCTGCACCCGCGCGGCAATTTCGAGGGCTACATGCGCGCGGCATCGAAAGACAAGTGGCTGGAAGTGCACGGCGGCTCACACTGGGCGCCGTTTTACACCGATTACGGCGTCAAGCTGCAGAAGCGCTTCTTCGATTTTTTCCTGAAAGGCGCGGCCAACGGCTGGGACCGCCAGCCGCGCGTGGTGCTGCAGGTGCGCCATCCCGGCGAGAAGTTCGTCGAACGCCATGAAAACGAATGGCCGCTCGCGCGCACCGCGTGGACGAATTTCTATCTCGATCCCCATAACAAGAGCCTTTCCTCCACGCCCGTCGCCGCGGAGCAGTCGATCAGCTACGACGCCATGGGTGAAGGTGTGACTTTCTCGACGCCGCCGCTCGCGCAGGAAACCGAAATCACGGGGCCGATAGCGCTCAAACTTTTTGTGTCATCTTCGACCGCGGACGCCGATTTCTTCATCGTGCTGCGAGTGTTCGACCTGGGCGGGAAGGAAGTCGTATTCCAGGGCGCGCTCGATCCGCATACACCGATTGCCCAGGGCTGGCTGCGCGCATCGCAACGCAAGCTCGATCCGAAACTCACCTTGCCGTACCGGCCGTATCACACCCACGATGAGAAGCAGCCGCTTACGCCGGGACAGGTCTATGAACTCGACATCGAGATCTGGCCGACCTGCATCGTCGTGCCCAAAGGCTACCGCATCGCGCTCACGGTGCGCGGCAAGGACTACGAATACGAGGGCGAGGCGGCGGTACTGTCGAACATGAAGAACCCGATGAAAGGCTGCGGCCCGTTCGTGCACGACGATCCGGTCGACCGGCCGCCTGAAATCTTCAGCGGCAAAGTGACGCTGCACTGCGGCGCAAGCCGCAAGGCTGCCGTGCTGTTGCCGGTCATTCCGGCGAAATAGGGTAGACGGGGCCGCGGCTCAGGGCCGCGCCGCAATCGCATGGTTGGACACGGCTTCCAGCACGCGCTTGCCGCCGGTTGCGAATACTTCGGTCCTGACCACCGCCACGTTGCGGCCTTTCTGCAATACCGTCGAGCGCGATGTCAGCACCTTGCCCTGGCCCGGACTGATGAACCAGGCGGAAACGGCGGTGAGCAACGGGTGATGTGGTACCGCGCCGATCGCCGTTGCGAGCGCAGCATTCACTAACAGTCCGCCCTGCACGTGTCCGACACGGTTTCCCACGTGCATGCCGACGGTGAGGCGCGAGGCCGCGCCGCGCGGTGTGTGGCGCACGGCGGGATCCCACAAGCTGCGCGGAAATCCGATGTCAGGCGCCGCTTGCATTGCCTGCCCGACGCGGCGCATGACGTTCTTCTCCAGCGGATCGAGCTCTTCGGGCGCAAGTGACGGAATGACGGGTGGGCCATGTTTGTTTTCCCACGGCAAAGGATTGAGCTCGCGTCCTTCGGGCGCCGGCGGCGCGACCCAGATACCGGACATGCGCACGACCTCGGCGCCTGCGGCGAAAATGGCTCCCGTGCACGCAGCCTGCGGGAGCGCCGTGTGCGCGGAGAAGCCGGCAGAATTCGCCTCGGCACGCACTAACCCGCGCGCCGGCGCGCCCGTGAATTCGACGCGCAGGGAGAGCGTCGCCGTGCGCGCGCCCAAACCGACATACAGCCGGGTCGACGCCGCGAGCGCCATGTCCGCGAGCAACAGCAAAGCGCCCAGGTTCATCGTCCCGTCCGGATCGGCGCATTGCGGTCCCGACTCGAGTTCGAACGTAACGTTGCCGGCTTCGAAGCGGCGGCATTGCAGGTCCAGAAAGTAACCCGCAAAGTGATAGCCGGGAGTGCGGTTGCCCGCCAGCGCGCGCAGCGCACGCTGGCGGATCTGGTGTTCTTCGGCTGGAGTCATGATGAAAGGCTATTTTCGCACGAAGCGCCCGCCGGCTGAGAATTCGGGACGCGCTTGGCGTATTCCGCGGAAATAACGGTATAGTTCGGGCAGTACATTGCATAGGAGATGCCGCATGACCAGAACTGGATCGACACTCGCCATAATCGCCGCGGCGGCGCTGGCTGTTGGCAACGCGGCGGCCGGCAGCGCCCACGCGGCGCAACGTGAAGCGATCAACGACCCCGCACCGGGATACCCGGAGCGGCCGATCCGTCTCATGGTGCCGTTCCCGCCGGGCGGCAGCAACGACATCATGGCGCGTTACTTCGGCCATTACCTGACCGAGCGCTTCGGCCGGCAGGTTGTGATCGACAACCGCGGCGGCGCGGACGGCATCATCGGCACCGAAATCGTGGCGCGCGCGCAGCCCGACGGCTACACCTTGCTCATCATCTCGGCCGCGCACACCGTCAATGCGGCAACGCGCAAGCTGCCCTACGATCCGCTCAAGTCGTTCGTCTGGGCCGGGACTCTGGCGCTCGGCCCGAGCCTGCTCGCCGTCGGACCGGCGCTGCCGGTCAATTCGGTGCGCGAATTGCTGGATTACGGCAAAGCAAATCCCGGCAAGATCACGCTGGCGACCTCGGGCGGCTACGCGCAATTTGCCTCCGAACTGTTCCACCACCTCTCCGGGGTGAAGATGCTGGTCGTGGTCTACAAGGGGGGATTTCCCGCCTTGCTCGACGTGATGGCGGGGCAGGCGCACCTCAATCTGGGCTCGCTGATCCAGACGATACCGCACCTGCGTTCCGGCAAACTGAAGCCGCTGGCAACCAGCGGCGCCAAGCGCACCGCGGCGACGCCCGAATTACCGACGATCGCCGAAGCCGGCGTGGCGGGTTACGAAGCTAACAACTGGTGGGCGCTCGGGGCTCCCGCCGGTACGCCCGCCGGCATTATGGCGAAGCTCAACGCGGAGATCGCGAGATACCTCAAGCTGCCCGAAACCCGGAAGCGCTTCGATTTGGAAGGCGTCGAAGCCGACTTCCGCACCCCCGAGGAAGTCCGTAAATTTCTTCCCGTCGAGATTGCCAAGTGGGCAAACGTCGCGAAGGTCGCCAACATTCGCACGCAATGACGGACTAACCTGCGGCGGCGTCCTGCAGGATCATGTCCGCGCCTTTTTCCGCGATCATGATGGTCGGCGCGTTGGTGTTGCCGGAAACGAGCGCCGGCATGATCGAGGCATCGACCACGCGCAGACCCTCAATTCCACGCACCCGCAACCGCGCATCGACGACTGCCGCGGCATCGTTGCCCATCCGGCAGGTGCTGACGGGATGGTAGCTGATGCCGCCGCGGCGGCGCAGATAATCCAGCATATCCTCGTCGTTCACGCATGATGCGCCGGGTTCGACTTCGCGCGCGATGTAGCGGCGCATCGCGGGAGTGTCAGCGATGCGGCGCACCGCCTTCATTCCGGCCACCAGAACCTCGCAGTCCTTCTCGGTGGAGAGATAGTTGGGCCTGATCGCGGGCGCCTGCAAGGGATCAGCGCTCTGGATCAGCACGGTGCCCCGGCTCTCGGGCCGCAACAGCCTGACCAGCATGGTAAAACCTGAAAAGCGGTGGAGGTCGGCGCCGGCCTTGTCGGCGCTGTACAGCACGAGACCTGCCTGGATATCGGGCGATGGCACCGCCGGGTCGCTGCGCAGAAATCCTGCCGCGTACGACGCGCCCATCATCAGGAATCCCTTGCGCAGAAAGAGATACCGCAACGCTTCGACCATGCCTCTGCCGAAATTATGGACCACGTCGTTGAGCGTGAAAGCCTCGGTGCTTTCGTAAACGTAGCGGCCGTTGTAATGGTCCTGCAGATTGGCGCCGATCCCCGGCATGTCGGCGATCACGCCGATGCCGAAATTACGCAGCAATGCCGCCGGGCCCAATCCGGAAAGCTGCAGGAGCTGCGGCGAATTGAAAGAGCCGCCCGAGAGTATCACTTCGCAGCGCGCGTTCACGCAGCGCTTCTGGCCGTCGTGAAGAAACTCCACGCCGGTCGCGCGCTTGCCCGAGAACAGGATGCGCGTTGTGTGCGCGCGCGTGATCACGGACAGGTTCTTGCGCGATCGCGCCTGGCGCAGAAATCCCGTCGCGGCGCTGCTGCGCAGCCCCTTGCGCAAGGTCACCTGCACGTAGCCAAAGCCCTCCTGGCGGGCGCCGTTGAAATCGGGATTGCGCGGATAGCCGCATTGTTCCGCGGCGGCGATATACGCCTCGCACAGCGGGTGGGGCTCCGCCACATCGGATACCGACAGGGGCCCGCCCACGCCGTGATAAGCATCGGCGCCGCGCTGTTGATTTTCAGCCTTGCGGAAGTACGGCAGCACGTCGTCGTAACCCCAGCCCGCGTTGCCCAGATCGCGCCAGCGGTCGTAGTCTTCGCGCTGGCCGCGGATATAGACCAGGCCGTTGATGGAGCTCGTGCCGCCGAGCACCTTGCCGCGCGGCTGCGCAATGCGCCGGTTGCCGGTGGCTTCGTCCTGCTCGCTGGTATACAGCCAGTTGACGTTCGGATTGGTGAAATTCTTGCCGTAGCCCAGCGGAATATGGATCCAAAGATTGCGATCGGGTCCCCCGGCCTCCAGCAGCAGCACACGATGGCGCCCCGACTCCGTGAGCCGGTTGGCGAGCACGCAACCCGCGCTGCCCGCGCCGATGATGACAAAGTCGAACGGGTCCGCGGTTTGCATCTTCACAGGCTAACGTATTTTCCGCAGCCATGCCACTGCCGCGCCCGGCTTGACCCTGACCGCATGGCCGCGTATGTTTGGGCGAACGAATTATCCGCTTGGGCAGCAACCATCCGAGTATGAACTCGCCACCAAGATTGGGGGAGGAAATGGCATGAAACGCCTGTTGAATTCGCTGAGCCTCGCAATGGCATTTGCAGCGCCGCTGTGCATGGCGGCGGACGATTATCCCAACAAAGCCATACGTTTCATCGTGCCGTTTCCCGCGGGCGGCGGCACGGACGGCCTCGCGCGCATCCTCGGCGCGAAACTCACGGAGTATTGGGGGCAGCAGGTCATCATCGATAACCGCAGCGGCGCTCAAGGCAGCGTCGGCACGGCGGCGGGTGCCAAAGCAGCGCCGGATGGTTACACGATCACGCTCGCCCACTCGGGATCGCTGGCGATCAACCCGCATCTCTATAGCGCCCCTGGTTACGACACGCTCAAAGATTTTGCCGCGATTTCGGGCGGCGTCACCATGCCTTTCATACTGGTGGTGCATCCGTCGGTGCCAATCAAGACGATGAAAGAACTCGCGGCACTGGCTAAACAACGCCCGGGGGAGCTGACGTTCGCGTCGTCCTCTTCGGGGCCGCAGCTCGCGGGCGAACTGTTCAGGCTGACGACCAACACCAACATGGTGCACGTTCCGTACAAGGGCGGCGCGCAGGCTGTGATGGCGCTGCTCTCCGGCGAGGTGGGCATCATGTTCACGGTGCCGTTTCCGACGGTGCCGCACGTCAAATCCGGCAAACTGCGGCCGGTGACGCTGCTCGGCGCCAAACGCATCGACGCAATGCCGGATGTGCCGACGGCGGGTGAGGCGGGCTATCCGGCGCTCGGCAACGTTCACGAGTGGTATGGCGTAATCGCACCTGCCGCAACGCGGCGCGAGACGATCGCGAAACTCAATGCGGCCATCGTGCGCGCGCTCGGTTCGCCCGACGTGTTGAGCCGCATTCAATCGCTGGGCCAGTATCCGGCGCCCAGCACGCCCGCGGAATTTTCAGAATATATCCGCGTCGATTACGAACGCTGGGGCAAGGTCGTGAAGGCGTCCGGCGCCAAAGTCGATTAGGAGTTATTACGAAAATAATGTAACTCTTGAAGTGGAATTGGAATAAGTCCGACAAACTCCTGGAGACCTAAGATGCGGCTTTATCGATTCGGCAAGCTTGGCAGCCTCGACGCGCTGCAACTTCAGGAGGCGGCAGCGCCGCAGCCGGGAGCAGGCCAGGTGGCGGTGCGCATCCGTGCGTGCTCGCTCAATCACCGCGACCTCAATATCGTCTCCGGCAACTACACCAGTGTCGCGATCAAGCCCGCAGCGATTCCGTTGTCCGACGGGGCGGGCGAGGTGGCTGCGGTCGGTGAGGGCGTCACGCGCTGGAAAGTTGGCGACCGGGTCGCGCCGATCTTCACGCAGCGCTGGCTGGGCGGCGAGCTGCAGCACGAATACATACCCTCCGCGCTGGGCGGGCCGTGCGACGGCGTGCTCGCGGAGAGCATCGTGCTGAGCGCAGAAGGATTGTTACGGATACCCGCGCATCTGAGTTTCGAGCAGGCGGCGACATTGCCGTGTGCCGCGGTGACGGCGTGGCACGCCGCACTGGTGAAGGGCCAGCTTCAGCCGGGCGATACGGTGGTTACGCTGGGCACCGGCGGAGTATCGCTGTTCGCCGCGCAGTTCGCGCTGCTGGCCGGCGCGCGGGTGATCGCCACCACCGGCAGCGACGACAAGGTTGCGCGGTTGCGCAAGCTCGGCGTAACCGAGGTGATCAACTACCGAACGACGCCTGACTGGGACGCGCGCGTGCGCGAGCTTACCGGCGGACGCGGCGCGGACCTCGTGATTGAAGTCGGAGGCCCCGGGTCGGTCGCCAGATCGATCGCCGCCATCCGCTATTGCGGTCACATCAGCGTGATCGGCAACCTCGCCGGCAAAGGGACGATCGATCCCGGCACGCTGTTCGCCAAGCGTGCCTCGATGTGCGGCATCCAGGTCGGCAGCCGCGACATGTTCGAGGCGATGAATCGCGCCATCGAGGTCGCAAAGCTCGAGCCCGTGATCGACCGAGTGTTCGACTTCACGGAAGCCCGCGCTGCCTACGAGTACCTGGCGGGCGGCAAGCACTTCGGCAAGGTGGTGATCCGGGTGTCGTAGTTGCCTAATCGGCATGCCGTGGCGTACACGCAAACTTTAGATCAGCGCACTTACCGCTTTGCGGACCTCAAGGACTTGCTGGCGAAGGCAAGCCCCGCGCGCTCGGGCGACGCGCTCGCCGGCGTGGCCGCGAAAACGGACGAGGAGCGCATGGCCGCGCGCATGGCGCTGGCCGACGTTCCTCTCGAGCGCTTCCTGAGCGAGCCGCTGATCCCGTACGAGCAGGACGAGGTCACGCGCCTGATAATCGACGAGCATGACGCTCGCGCGTTTAGGGAGATTTCCGGCCTCAGTGTCGGCGATTTCCGCAACTGGATCCTGAAGAGCGAGACCGATACGCAAACCCTCACGCGAATCTCGAAAGGCGTCACGCCCGAGATGGCGGCCGCCGTGAGCAAGCTCATGCGTAATCAGGACCTGGTGCTCGCGGCGCAGAAGTGCCGTGTGGTCACGCGCTTTCGCGACACCATCGGTCTGCCGGGACGCCTGTCCGTGCGGCTGCAGCCCAATCATCCGACCGACGACGCGAACGGCATAGCCGCGTCCATGATCGAGGGATTGCTGTACGGCTGCGGCGACGCCGTCATCGGGGTGAATCCCGCCGGCGATAACCTGTCCGCGATCGTCACGCTGCTCAGGATGATCGACGAATTCCGTGAGGGCTTTGAGGTGCCGACGCAATCGTGCGTGCTCACGCACGTCACCCACACTATCGCGGCGATCGAACAGGGCGCGCCCGTGGACCTCGTGTTTCAATCCATCGCCGGGACCGAGAAAGCGAATGCGGGGTTTGGCGTCAACCTCGCCTTGCTGCGTGAGGCGCAGGACGCCGCGCTCTCCCTCAAGCGCGGCACCATCGGCGACAACGTCATGTATTTCGAAACCGGTCAGGGCAGCGCGCTGTCGGCCGGCGCCCATCACGGCGTCGATCAGCAGACGTGCGAAGCGCGGGCTTACGCGGTGGCGCGAAAATTTCAGCCGCTGCTCACCAACACGGTGGTCGGCTTCATCGGCCCGGAATACCTGTACAACGGCAAGGAGATCGTGCGCGCCGGACTGGAAGATCATTTCTGCGGCAAGCTGCTGGGCGTGCCGATGGGATGCGATGTCTGCTACACCAACCATGCCGACGCCGATCAGGACGATATGGACACGCTGCTGACGCTCCTCGGTGTCGCCGGGGTCAATTTCGTCATGGGTGTCCCCGGCGCGGATGACATCATGCTCAATTACCAGAGCACGTCGTTTCACGATGCGCTTTATGTGCGGCAGGCGCTCAAGCTGCGGCGCGCGCCCGAGTTCGAAGCGTGGCTGCAACGGCTCGACATCATCGATGCCCACGGCCGGCTGCAAACGCCGACGGCCAGGCAACGGCTGATCGCGCATGCGCACCGCCTCGCGCAGACATGAAACCCGGGCTGGATCTGATCATCGCCGACCCGTGGCAGGATTTGCGCCGGTTTACCCGCGCACGTATCGCGTTGGGCCGCACCGGCGACAGTCTGCCCACGCAGGCGGTGCTGGAGTTCGGTCTGGCGCATGCGCGCGCCCGCGATGCCGTTCACGCGACACTGCCTCGCGATGCAATTGTCGCTGCCGTGCGCAAGGCCGGTTACGAAACGGTTGCCGTGCACAGCGCCGCTGCCGATCGCCCGCAATACCTGCACCGGCCCGATCTGGGGCGGCGGCTCAACGCTGAGGATCACGCCAGGCTTATAAGGTTGACCGGGGCATCCAGGCCGGATGTGGTTCTGGTGATCGCCGATGGCCTGTCCGCGCAGGCTGCAGCCCGGCATGCGTTGCCACTGATCATCGAACTGGCGCCGCGACTCGAGGGGTGGAAGATCGGTCCCATTGTTGTCGCCGAGCAGTCGCGCGTTGCACTGGGCGATGAAATCGGCGAGTTGCTTGGTGCGGAGCAGGTCGTGATGCTGATCGGCGAGCGGCCGGGCTTGAGTTCGCCCGACAGTCTGGGCATCTATCTCACCTACCGGCCTCGCGTCGGACGCAGCGATGCGGAGCGTAACTGCATCTCGAACGTGAGGCCCGAAGGGTTGCGCTACGACGCGGCCGCGCGCAAACTGCACGGCCTTCTGACCGGAGCGCGGCTGCTGAAACTTTCCGGCATCCAGCTCAAAGACGAGAGCGATACCGCTTTATCCTTTCGATCTATCCACGGGGAACCCTGAAGCAGAAAAACGTAAAAGGAAATCCAAATGGCACGCATTCCAATAATTTCACCTGAAAGTGATCTCTCGCCGGTACAGCGCCGCGTGGTCGACGGCATCCTCGGCAGGCGCGGGGGACGCATCCCCGGACCGTACCGGCTTTCGTTGCACTGCCCGGAGATTACTGAACTCTGGCATCCGCTCGGAGAAATACTGCGGCTCAAGAGCAGTTTTTCAGACCGGCTCAGCGAATTTGCGATCGTGATTACGGCGCGCGCCTGGGATTGCGGCTACGTGTTCAACGCCCACTGCGGCGCAGCCGTGAAGGCGGGGATCGCGCAATCGGTGATCGATGCCATGCTCAAAGGCGAACGCCCGACGCTCGTGCAGGCCGATGAACAGGCGATCTACGACTATTGCACCGAGTTGTTCGAGCGCCACGCAATCAGCGACGCGAGCCATGCGCGCGCGCGCGAACTCTTCGGCATTCCTGGGGTGGTGGAACTGACTGCGCTGACCGGCTATTACTCGATGGTGGCGATGACGCTGCTCGCGCACGAAATGCCGTTGCAGGAAGGCGCGCGGCCGCTGCTGCCCAGAAAACACTGAGTTTTCGGCAGCCGTGGGAGTTCAGAGTGTGGCGTTTCGTTCGATCGGGTATTGCGCGGCAGCAGTGCTGGCGTTGCTGCCTGGCATCGCGGGTGCGCAGCCATGGAAGCCAGGCAAGCATGTGGAATTCATTTCCGCATCCGGCGCCGGCTCCGCCTCCGACGGCGTGATTCGTTCCGTCGAGCGCCTGCTGCAGGAGAAAAAACTCGTCGACGTCACCACGTCCGTCGTGAACAAGCCGGGGGGAGGCGGCACCATTGCCTGGACGTATGTGAATCAGCAACCCGCAGACGGGCATACCCTGACGCTCATCATCGGGAACCTGATCAGCAACTATATTATCGGCACGAGCAAGTTAAGCCACAACGACCTGACATGTGTCTCGCAGCTTTTCAGCGAGATGACCGCGGTGGCGGTGCGCAGCGATTCTCCGATCAAGGACGCCAGGGATCTGATGGCCCGCCTCAAGAGCGATCCCGCGTCGCTGAGCGTTGCCGTCGGCACTGCCTTCGGGGGCTCCGGTCACATCGGGCTCGCGCTCGCCACCAAGGGCGCGGGAGGCGACCCGAAGAAACTCAAAGCGGTGGTGTTCCCGGCGGTTGCGCAGGGATTGTCCGCGCTGTACGGCGGGCACGTCGACATGGTGACCAATCCTCATTCGAGCTTCGCGGCGCCTCTCAAGGAGGGACGGGTGAGGGTGCTCGCGATTTCCGCTGCTCACCGGCTGGGGGGCGACTTCGCGAACGTACCCACCTGGAAGGAGCTCGGGATCGACTCGGAAGTGGAGGCATTTCGCGCGATCGCCGGGCCGAAGGGCATGGGCGCACCGCAGGTTGCCTACTGGGAAGCCGCGTTGCGGAAGATGGCGGAAACGCCCGAATGGAAACAGATGCTCGAAAGCCGGAGTTGGGTGGAGCGCTTCACCGGCGCAACGGGATGCGAGGCGGGATTCAAGCATCAGTATGACCAGATGCGCAGGGGACTGCAGGAACTTGGCCTCGCGAAGAACTGAGCGGGAACATCGTCGCCGACAACCGGGCTGGAGCCGGCGGCATCATCGGCGTGGAGATCGCGGCGCATGCGCCCGCCGACGGCTGCACGCTGCTGGTGGCTAGCCTATGAACGTTGCGATACTCGACGATACGCTGTGCATTGTGCGCAATCTCGCCTGCATGGCGAAACTCGACGGCCATCAGGTCTCAATATGGAGCGATCACACCGAAGATACCGACGTGCTTGCGGAGCGGCTGAAGGACACCGAAGCGCTGGCGCTGTTGCGCGAACGCACGCCGATCCGCGCGCCGCTGATTGAGCGCTTGCCGAAACTCAGGATGATCACGCTGAACGGGCCTTATCCGCACATCGACGTTGCCGCCTGCACTCGACACGGCGTGAAGGTGTGCGCCGGTCCGCCGCGCCCTTCCTCGGCAACGGCAGAATTGACGTGGGGCCTGATACTGGCGGCGACGCGGCGGATTCCGCAGGAAATGGCGCGTCTCAAAAGCGGCCAGTGGCAGGGCAGTGTCGGCACGGGCCTGCGCGGACGCACCTTGGGAGTTTACGGATACGGCAGGATCGGCCGGCAGGTTGCCGGATTTGGCACGGCATTCGGCATGCGCGTGCTGGTGTGGTCGCGCGAGCGCGGCCTCGCCAGTGCGCGTGCCGACGGTCATGCCGCCGCGCCAGGCAAGCGGGCATTGTTTGAAGAGGCCGACGTGCTTTGCATGCACGTAAGATTGCTGCCTGAGACGCGCGGCATGGTGACTGCAGCCGATCTTGCGCGCATGAAACCGACCGCGCTGTTCGTGAATACCAGCCGCGCTGAACTGGTGGGGCCGGGCGCGCTCGTCAACGCATTGCGCGCCGGGCGTCCCGCTGCCGCCGCGGTGGACGTGTTCGAGCAGGAGCCGGTCGTCGATACCACACTTGCCTTGCTGAACATGGATAATGTGGTCTGCACGCCGCACCTCGGTTACGTCGAGCATGACCAGCTGGAGCGGTACTTCAACGATCAGTTCGAGCGCGTGCTTGCGTTCGAACGCGGCAGTGCGATCGACGTCGTCAATCCATGAAAGGGGGAAAATCGTGATCGTAGATACCCACGTGCATGTCTTCACGGACGACCGGAAGAAATACCCGCAGATCAGGGACACCGCGCGCGCCGGCTCCATCCCGAGCATCACCGAGATCGGGCAGACCGAATGGCCGGTGACGACGGCCGAAACGCTCATCGCGTCGATGGATGAGGCCGGCATCGACAAGGCGACCCTCGTGCAGGCGTACTTCGTCTACGAGTACGACAACCGCCACACGGTCGATTCTGCGCTCGCGCACCCCGAGCGTTTTGCGAGCATCGTGGTGCTCGATCCTATGGACCGGAATGCGCCGGTTGAGCTGAGCCGGCTGGTGGAGCAGCAGCAGGGCGTGATCGGATTGCGCTTCATGCGCGGCCGACTGCCCGCCAGTTCGCTGGGCGACCCGGCGACGTTTCCGCTGTGGGAACGCATGCAGTCGCTGGGAATTCCGCTGGCGGTCAACGACCGCATCGGCGACATTTCGAAAATCAGGAAAGCGATGGACAAGTACCCGAACGTCAAGGTGGCGTTCGAACACTCGTGGGGTCACAAGGTGGGAGCGCCGCCCGACTACGGCCTGCTCGACCCGCTTTTCGCGTTCGCGGACAACCCGAACGTCTACATCAAGACAGCCATCAACAACATCGCGGCCGCGCGTGAAGCAGGCGGCACACCCCAGCAGCTTTATACCAAACTCATAGAGGTATTCGGCGCGAGGCGGATCATGTGGAGTTCAAATTATCCGGCGCATCCGAAGTTCGGCGGAGTGAAGGAGCGGCTGGAAATCGCGAAGAAGGAGCTCGGGTTCCTGAGCGGCATGGACCAGGCATGGATATTCGGCGAAACCGCGCTTACGCTCTACCCCAGCCTGCGGTCAGCCTAACGATTCTGCTCTTTGCGGCGCTGTCGCGGCGCTTGCCGACTATACCTGTTCATGTATAATCGAGATGTGACCGACAAAGAAAAACTGCTCGAATGGATAGGGAGCAGTTACAAGGACCTGATGGCATTGCCGACCGACGTGCGGAGGTTCTTCGGTTACGCACTATCCCTCGCCCAAGCCGGCGATCAACACGATGCAGCGAAGGTGCTCAAGGGTTTCGGGAGCGCCGGAGTGATTGAGGTTGTCGAAAACGATGCAGGTGGCACGTATCGTGCCGTCTACACGGTGAAGTTCGAGGAGGCAGTGTTCGTCCTGCACTGCTTCCAGAAGAAGAGCAAGCGCGGCATTGCCACGCCGAAACAGGACATGGACATCATTCGCGCCAGGCTGAAAGTGGCCGCGGCGCGTGCAAAGGAGCTACGAAATGAAAAAACGGCTCATTAACGGTATCGAAGTGCGACGTAGCTCGGGCAACGTGTATGCCGATCTTGGCCTACCTGACGCGGAAAGACTCAAGATCAAATCGGGCTTGGTCGTCGAGATCAGGAAGGCCATGCGCCGCCTTGGGTTGACTCAACAAGAAGCGGCAAAGCGCATGGGTATCACGCAACCAAAGGTGTCCGACATGATGCGTGGTGACTTCTCCAATCTATCCGAGCGCAAGCTGATGGATTGCTTGAATCGGCTCGGCTACGACATCGAAATCAAGGTGAAGCCGGCCTCTAAGCCTGTTGGGCATTTGATGCTGGCTATCGGCCATATACCAAACTCGTAGAGGTATTCGGCGCCAGGCGGATTATGTGGAGTTCGAATTATCCGGCGCATCCGAAGTTTGGTGGCGTGAAGGAACGGCTGGATATCGCGAAGCAGGAACTCACGTTCCTGAGTAAAGCGGACCAAGCGTGGATTTTCGGAAAAACCGGGCTCTCCGTGTACCCCAGTCTGCGATCGTCCTAGGGGTAATGAGTGGTGTGTGAAGAGTTCCAAGACGTCTGGCGCCAATGACCGCTACGTGTCGTCATCAGACACTTCCCGCGAGATCATATCCGTGACCTCTACACCTGCTTCTTGTCGAGCTGTGCTCTGCGCTTTTTCGTGTGTTTGACCCCACGAACTTGTGTAGTTATACTGAGTCCAATTGTGCACAAAGTGACTCACTGAAGCGATTAATGCTGGAGGGTCTATGACGGACGCGTTGAGACAGTTTTTTAGGATTGGTGTGGCGGGAACTACTGCGGGATCCACCGTGGAGGTAAGCGGAAATGGTGTCGTGCGAGTCGATCCAGAGAAGCTTGTTATCTCCGACGAGGTCCAAGCTCAGATTGCCACACTCAATAAGTTGATCAAAGAAGGCATGGTTGAATTAACAACGCATAAATCATGAGGTGTGCCGACTAGGCACGCCCCATGGATGTAGCCCTTCTACTACTGCTTCCCTTAGTTGGCGGATACTACCTCGCCAATTCTTCTTACGCATTCAGATACCGCTCCGCCAGGGAAGACGGACATCGTCTGTACTTCAAGTCCGCCTTTTTAGGCGTAATCCTATTTTGTGCTGCGTTAATTATTCGATCGCAGTTTCTTGGTATTTTCGAATGGTATCGTTCGTTCGAAGTTTTCCTATCCCAGCTGATTCTTCCACTGGTGAAGGAACCCGAAAAGGGATACCAATTTCCGCTCGCCGTCATTTCTTTATACTCCATGATTCTCGGTCCGCTCTTGGGGTATGGTGGGAATTTTTTCCTAAATCGGGACACTTGGCTTTCCAGAGCGCTAAAGTACAGTGATCTTGAAAGACTGCTCAACACTGCCGCTCACAGAAAAACCCCTGTTTGCCTAACGATGGCAAACAATAAAGTATATGTGGGCTTTGTCGTTGCATCTGTAGACCCGACAAGAGATCTAAAGAGTTTAGGCATTCTTCCAGTAATCAGTGGTTACCGGGACGGCGGCACTGGCAAGATCACGTTCACAACTGACTATCGTCCGATATATAAACTACAAGAAAAAGGAACACACGACGCGCAACTTCCTCTTCAGCACTTAAAGGCTGCGGATTTTGAAATAATTCTGCCGACCGACAAGATTCATTCGTGCAACATGTTCGACTTCACGGCTTACAACCAATTTAATAAGAAGGTAGACGACGACACTGGATAGTGAGCTTCCGTCTATTTTTTGCCTACCAACCGAACGATCTCAAACCGCCATTTTCTGCGGAGTTCGAATTGTCCGGCGCATCCGAAGTTCGGCGGAGTGAAGGTGCGGCTGGATATTGCGAAGAAGGAACTTGCGTTCCCGAGTGGAGCGGATCAGGTGCGTATTCCGGACAATCGTGACCGGCGATTCCGGAACGTGACCAGCCATTCCGGGCTAAGCCTAAAATCGGTCACCTTCGGCCGGAATCCCCGGTCACGTTGCTCCGGAATCGCCGGTCACGATCAAACGGAATCGACTCCCGATTGGCGCTGGTTTTCAACTGGGGTGGGTTACCCTAGCTGGCGTTCCACTGTCAGTGCGTAATCGACGACATACCGAAGGCAAAATTCAGCGTCACCCCTTGTGTAATGATCTCGACATAACGTCACGTGGAATGTTCCGCTCTCTGCTCTGTCGACATCTGGCGCCAGGCGACTAAACCGCGCAAGATCCGGAACGCTTAGTTTGAGCAGGGCAGCCAAGGCAATAAGCCGAACGCGATCAATATACGCGGAAAGCGGATCAACGATGTCTTGGTAATCCCGCGTTTTTACGATAGGAAAGCGGAAATGATCTGTCGCAAAGGGAATTAGTTCGTCGACCGGGAGCGCTGCAACATGTTGAGCCTTAGCACACTCAACAACACAGTCCTCGAACAGATTGTTCGAGAACGCGAGTTCCGCCGTCTTTATAAAGCTTTTTACTTCTTCGTGCGAAATTAATTCCGCAAGCGACAGGGAGCCAAAATCTACCTGAAAAAACGCCTTCATGAGAGCGCGCAAAGACTCTTCAGCGTAACCTTGGCAAGTGACCGCCGCAGAATGCGCAGGCAAAATGCCGTTGTGTTTGTAAGACACCCTTACCTTATTTATATCCAGCAGCATGCCTTCCGAGACGGCCGGTGCGAGTTGATGTGTGTGAGCGAATTGCGCAATCTTTTTCAGAAGCTCAGTGAACGCTTCTTTGTCAGAGACCTTGATAGATCGCTGCTTAGCAATTTCCCACATCGTCATTTCTGTGGCGTCGTGAAATAACGATACGGCTACTCCTGCCGAGAGATCGTCATTCGGCCGCAGCGCGTCAACACCTCTGGAGAAAAGGTATTTTGACAGCAGTAGTTGTTTAGTTGCGGAGGGCATTAATCAACGAGTGAGGCCAATATGTTGGCTTTTTCGGCGGACGAAAAGGTACGGGCAAATTTGGGCGATTACGCACTATTTGACAGATTCCCCGCCAAGGGAGCATCCATGATTAGACGGCCTATATTTTTTAGCTACTGGGCTATGGGCTTGTGGCCAACCAAGACAATTGCGTCTGCCTGGGCTTCATCTATCGTGGAAACCGAGAATATTGGAATACCCGCCTTCTCAAACGCTGTTCTGACCTGTGAAGCCTTGGTGTTCTTGAGCAAGGTCAATTGGATCCCATATGGTGGTGGGTCAACTACCCCGGTTTTGCTGACGGAGAAAGTTGCTGGAGATTTGGTTATGGCCGAAACGATTTCATTGGCATAAAGGCCAGCTTCTTGGTCGGAAAATATCATTTTAATGAAAATACTAAAGGGCTTTTCGATCTTTCCGAGTTCCTTGGAGAGAATATCTCGCTGCTGTGCCGACAGCCTGCGAGGGGCGATCGCAGCCTCTAGCTTCAATCGCTCTATTCGTTCTCTTTCGAGCGTGGTCTGTAACTCAAGGTTGCCTTTTTCTAGGGCGGCCGCGCGTTCATCGGCTTGTGCGGCAGATAAGTGGAGTTGTCCGACTTGTGATTCAAAGCTGTGGTCACGAATACGAGTTCCCCAATTTAGAAAAAACACGGCAAAAGCCGTAATGACTGCGCCGACTATAGAGAATCTCCATCCCCATGCATAAAACTCATTCGCCGTTTCAAGAGAAATATCAAAGATGGACATTAACTGACTCCTTGATTGTTATAGGAGGATTCTGACGGCATACGGATACATGGGCTCAGTTTGCAGGAACCATGCTACTCCATTCAAATTCCGCGTGCCAGAACGGCCCAGGAGCGGCGAGCGGTTGGTGCTAAGGTAAGGGGCGCGTGTTTTGCGAAGCACTGGTACCATCAGGTCGAAACAGATTATGGCATTTGACAGGGGTGCAGCGGACCGAGATCAAGCGTAACATCGGCAGCTACGCGAGAGTCCGCGTATGGGGAATTTTATGTTGCGTTCATTTATCTCCGTGTTGGTATTGCTCGCTCTTGCGGCGGGCGCCGGCGCGCAGGGCTACCCGGTGAAGCCGGTGCGCCTGATCGTGCCGTATGCACCGGGCGGCGACACCGACATCGTTGCACGCCTGATTGCGCCGAAGCTGAGCGAGACGCTCGGCCAGCAGGTCGTTGTCGACAACCGTCCGGGCGCAGGCAGTCTGATTGGAACCGAAGCCATGCTGCGCGCGCCGGCCGACGGCTATACGCTCGGGATGGGAACGATCAGTTCGCTCGCGGTCCTGCCGGTGACGAAATCGAATGTTTCTTACGATCCGGTGCGGGACATCGCGCCGATCGTCCTCGTAACGATGGTGCCTTATGTGCTCGTCGTCCATCCCTCCGTGCCCGCGCGCTCTGTCATCGACCTGGTAAAGCTCGCCAAATCGCGGCCCGGGGAACTGAGCTACGGGACACCGGGCATCGCAACGGGGATACACCTCACCTCTGAGTATTTCAGCACCGTCGCGGGAATCAAGCTGGTGCACGTGCCTTACAAGGGCGGCGCGCCGTCGGTCGTCGATCTCATTGCGGGCAATATCTCGATGGTGTTCTCGACCTTTAGCACGACCGGGCAGCACCTCAAATCGGGACGCCTGCGCGGGCTTGCCGTCGCAGCGAGCGCGCGCGTGAAAGATTTCCCGGCGGTGCCGACGATGTCCGAGTCGGGCTATCGCGATTTCGAGGCTTCAACGTGGCACGGTGTGGTTGCGCGTGCGGGTACTCCGAAGCCGCTCCTCCTGTGGCTCAACACCGAAATCACGCGCATCGTGAACACCGACGAGGTGCGTGCGGCGCTGTTGAGTGCAGGATTCGATATCGCCGCCGGTCCGGTGGAAGATTTCGAGCGCTTCGTGCGCAGCGAAATCGGCAAATGGAAAAAAGTCGCGCAGGTCGCAAACGTGCGCATCGATTGAAACACTGATATCAATAACGGGGAGGCATGAGTGAGCACTGCAGCGGAACGTATTGAGCGGTTGAAGCAGAAGTACGGCGCCAAGGCAATCGAGAATGGTCTGCGGTTGCGGCCGGACGACTTTCTCGAGGAGGTCGAGTGGCGCGACATTATCGACCAGCACTACACCCACATCTGGCTGGACTTCACCTACGGCGGGTTGTTCACGCGCAAGGGGCTGGACGAGCGGACCCGCCTGCTGGTCTCGATCGCGCAGTTCCTCGCTCTCAACGAGATGGAGGAACTAGAGCGCCAGATTCCGAGCGCCCTTGCCGCCGGGGCTACGCCGCGGGAAGTCCTCGAGGTCATCCTCCAGGCGACGGTCTACGTCGGCTACCTCAAGGCCGGCCGGGGTGCGCGCCTTTGTATCAAGGTGTTCGAGAGGTTGGGCCGCCTCGACGAGGTCACGGGCGCCCAGCTACCGCTGGACGGGCGCGCGCGGGAGCGTTCGCTCGACAAGGAGCGCGCGCGCTGGCCCGCCGCGAAATCGGCCGAAGAAACGGCGCTGCGCGAGCAGCTCCTCGCCAAGTACGGCTGGCCTGGTGTCAGCTCCCGCATCCGCCTGCAAGCTCACCAGGGATACGACAACATGAAGAGCTGGGACCGCGTCGATCCGCACTATCTCAAGCTCTGGCTGGACTTTATCTACGCCGAGATGTACACGCGCGGCATCGTCGACGATCGCACCCGGCTGCTGGTGATGGTCGGCATCTGTCTCGCCGTGAACGAGCCGGTGCAGCTCGAGAACCACATGCGCGGCGCCATGCTGCTCGGCTCCAACCCGCGCGAGGTGCTGGAGGTGGTCGTGCACTCGACAGCCTACGTCGGCATGCCCACCACCGTCCTCACCGTCCGCATGCTGGAGCGCATCGCGAAGGAAGAAGGCCGCCTCGCCGAACTGACGCAGTAACCGATGCAATTTACGCTCAAGGGAGGATCTATGAAAAATTTACGTGGCTCCAAATGGGCTGTTGCCGCAATGGCAGTTTTCATGGGCTTGCTGCTCGCGCTTCCGATCGCAATGGCTGCGTCCTATCCCGAGAAGCTGGTGCGCGTGATCGTTCCCTGGCCGCCGGGCCCTACCGATGTACTGGCACGGCTGGTGAGTGTGGAGCTGGGCGCGCGGCTGAAACAGTCGGTGATCGTCGACAACCGCAGCGGCGCCGGCGGCATCGTCGGTATGCAAGTCGCCGTCCAATCGCCGCCGGATGGTTACACGCTGATGATTACCTCCACCGCGTATGGCTACCTGATTTACAAATCGCGGGTGAACGTCGATCTGGTCGAGTCATTCGCCCCGATCGCACTGATCGGCATCAGCGAAAGTGCGCTGACAGTCCATCCCTCGCTGCCGGTGAAGTCGGTCAGGGAGCTGATTGCACTGGCCAGGGCCCGTCCGGGGACGCTCCACTACGCCTCCTCAGGCGTAGGCGGTTTTCCACACATGAACACGGAACTCTTCAAGCTGATGGCGGGAGTCGACCTCGTGCATGTGCCATTCAAGGGCGGCGGCCCCGCCATACTGGACGTTATCTCCGGCCACACCCAGATCATCATCACCTCGCTGATCGGGGTGATGCCCCACATCAACAGCGGCAGGCTCAAGGTGCTGGGCGTCGGCAGCGCGAAGCCCGCTGCGAGCTTGCCCGGCGTGCCTACCATCGCTGAATCCGGCGTGCCCGGTTACGAAACCAGCATCTGGTACGGTCTGTTTGCGCCGGCCGGCACACCGGCGGCTATCATCGAGCAATTGCACGCCGAAACCACTGCCGTCCTGGCGATCCCGGAGCTGCGGAAAAAATTCGCGGCGCAGGGAGTCGAAATCAGGAACATGAGTTCCGCCGAATTCGGAAAATTCATGGTGTCCGAGGCTGCCAAATGGATGAAGGTGGTGAAAGAGGCCGGCATCCAGGGGGAGTAAGGGAACGCAAAAAACGCGCGGCCTATAGCGGCGGCCGGCGCGTGTGCCATTCGCTGGCACGCTCATACGCGGCGGCGGCTCGCAATAGCGTGACCTCATCATGGGTGCGGCCGACCAACTGGGCGGAAAGCGGCAACCCGGTATTGGAAAGGCCGCACATCAACCCGATCGCAGGATGACCGGTCAGATTGAATGGGCTGCGGGCCTGGCGGGGATACGTGCGTGCGAGCGCATCCTCGTCGTCTATCCTGCAGGCAGGGTCCATGGCGTTGGCGGTCAGCAATACGTCCACATCGCGAAATGCGTCATCAACCGCTGCGATCATTTGCAGGCGGTGCTGTTGGGCATGCACGTAATCCGCCGCTGAGTGAAAAGCGCCGATCATCAGCTTGTGGCGCGTGGCCTGGGCATAGTCGCCCGGGCGCTCGCGCAGCCAACTTGCGTGGATGGCCCAGGATTCAGCCTGCATGATGAGTCGCTGGACAGCGGCGAGCTCGCGCAGTGGTGGCAGCGTGATCGTGCGTACCTCCGCGCCTTCCTGAGTGAACACGCGCGAGACGCCGCCCAGCGCCGCCGCCACTTCGGGATCGGCGGACGTGTCCGTCTCGTGGAAGTGGCGCACGAAGCCGATGCGCAGGCCGCGCGCACCGCGCTCGAGGTCGGCGCCGAACCTGCTGCAGGAAACCGCCGCACTTCCGGGGTCGCGTGCATCGTGTCCGGCGATCGCGTCCAGCAGCAATGCCGCATCGCCCACGCAGCGTGTCATCGGTCCGATATGATCGAGCGTGAACGCAAGCGGGAATACGCCGCGGCGGGAAACCAGGCCGTACGTAGGCTTCAGGCCCACGATGCCGCAAGCGGCGGCGGGATTGCGGATCGAGCCGCCGGTGTCGGTTCCCAGCGCCAGCGGGACCAGGCCCGCCGCCAACGCCGCGCCCGAGCCCGAAGACGATCCGCCGGGATGATGCGCAACGTTCCATGGATTGCGCGCCGGCGGAAAGGGCAGGTCGAACGACGGGCCGCCAGTCGCGAATTCATGCAGCGACAATTTGCCTAGTAAGATCGCGCCGGCGGCGCGCAGCCGGCTGATGACGGCCGCATCTTCCGCTGCAACGTTGTCCAGCAGGATCTTCGAATGACAGGTGGTCGGCAGGCCGGCGATGTCGATGATGTCCTTGATGCCGACGGGCACGCCGTGCAACGGCCCGCGCGCCCGGCCCGCGACGATCTCCTTCTCGGCGTCACGCGCGGCATTCAGAGCGGCCTCGCTGTCCACGCGGATGAAAGCGTTGAGCTGCGGATCCAGCGCTGAAATGCGTTTCAGCAGCGCCTGCACCAGTTCAACCGGCGAGAGGCGGCGCGCCGCGTACGCCGAACCGATCTCGCTGGCCGTGAGCCAATGTGCTTCGGTCATGACGTCGTCCTCATCCGCATGGGCGGCCAGGGCTCGGCCGCCGGATGGCTGGCCGTGGGCAGAGCGCTGCGCGTGTGCGCCGCCGCCTGTGCGGCCGCGATCACGTCACCCGGGAACTCCTGCACCGCTTTCCCGAGCCCGGCCTTGTGCGCCAGGGCGAGCGCCTCGAGCGCGGATTCTTTTGCTGTTACTGACATGGCGACTCCTTCGGGTTGCGCGTCCATTATGCCTGCTTATTCCCAGGACCGCGTGCGGCCACCAGCAACGCGTAGTGACCATGGACAGACGGTTGTGTGCAGTGCAGTATTGGCGTCGGAATCAAAATCGAAAATGGCCGAAATGATTTGAAGGAACCCGCGTGAATCCGTCAGATAATGCGGCGCGCGGCTTTGCGCTCTGGAACCTTGGCTTCCGGCCGTTCTATTTGCTGGCCGGCGTGTTTGCGGTGCTCGCGCTCGCGTTGTGGACGGCGCACTACGCCGGCTGGCTCGCGGGCGCTTCGTACCTGCGCGATCCGCTCTGGCACGCGCACGAAATGATATTCGGCTATGCGTTCGCGGTGATCGCGGGGTTCCTGTTCACCGCCGTTTGCAACTGGACCGGACTGTCCACGCCGACCGGCGGCAAGCTGGCGGCGATAGTCGCGCTGTGGGTCGCCGGCCGTGTTCTGGTCGCCACGCCGTGGCCATTGCTCGCTGCGGCGGCCGACACGGCGTTTGCGGTGGCGCTGGCCGCCGGCATCGGCGTGCCGCTAGTGGCCAGCGGCAACCGGCGCAACTATTTCTTCATTGCGCTCATGCTCGCGATCGGCGGCGCGAACCTGGCGTTTCATCTTGCGATGAGCGGCCGCCTCGAAATTCCGGTGCGCGACATGCTGCAACTTGGCCTCAACCTCATCGCGTTCATCATGGCGCTGATGGGCGGGCGCGTGATTCCGATGTTCACCGCCAACGGGGTTCCCGGGACGAAGCCGGTGCGCAGGCTGTGGCTCGAACGCGTCGCGCTCGCGAGCCTGCTGGTGTTGCTGGCCGCGGACTTGGCCCACTTGCCGGAGGCGGCGGTCGCAGTGATTGCAGGCATTGCCGGCGCCGCGCATGCCTGGCGGCTGGCGCTGTGGCAGCCGCTCGCCACGCGCGGCACGCCGTTGGTCTGGATCCTGCACGCGGCGTATGCATGGCTCGCGCTCTATCTGATGTTGCGCGCGCTCGCTGGCTTCGGCGTCGTGCCGCCGAATCTCGCGACTCACGCGCTGACGGTCGGCGCCATCGGCGGCTTGACGCTGGGCATGATGACCCGCACGACACGCGGCCACACGGGGCGTACGCTGCGTGCCGAAGCAGCCGAGACGGCGTGTTATGTGCTGATCAATCTAGCGGCCGTCGTGCGCGTGTTCGTGCCGCTCGCGGTGCCGGCGTTTTATCGCGACGCGGTGATCGTGTCGGGCGTGCTGTGGGTTGCGGCATTCGCGGTGTTCGTCTGGAAATACTGGCCGATCCTCACGCGCCCGCGTGTGGATGGTCGCAGCGGGTAGCTTCTTGTGATACCATAGACATCATAATATGATACTGATTATGATATAAATGGTATGAAACAGACCCGATCTCGCAACCTGCCCGATGAAATCCGGCAGGAAATCAAGCGAGGGCGCCAAGCCAAAGGCTGGAGCCAGCTTGAACTCGGCCGGAAGGTGCGGCTTGCGCAGCGGCATGTCTCAGGCATCGAGACCGGCAAGATCGTGCCGCGTTTCGACACGCTCTTGGAAATCCTGCGCGCGCTCGATCGCGATCTGGTAATGGTGCCGCACGCGCTGTTGCCGGTCGTTCAGGCAGCGGTGCGGGATTACCGCAATCGCGAAGCGCAGGATAAAGCGGATGAACGCCCGCTCTATGCCGATAACGACGCGGATGGCGCCTCATGACGAAGAATCAACCCGGCGCTCTCGCCGTTCGCCTGTATGGGACGCGCATCGGTGTTATCACGCGCTTTGCGGGCGACCGTCATGTGTTTGCCTTCGATGAGGCCTACGTCAACGATAATAATCGCCCCACGCTCAGCCTTTCATTCAAAAGCCGCTCGGGCGGATTGGTTACGTCCGTTCGTCCTTATAACGTTCGCTTGCCGCCGTTTTTTTCCAACCTGCTTCCCGAAGGCCACTTACGCGAGTACCTGGCCGCGCGGGCGGGTGTGAAGCCCGGCAGGGAATTCTTTCTGCTGGCTATCCTGGGAGCCGACTTGCCTGGTGCAATTACGGTTACCACTGTCGATGCTGCTGTCGATGATCATGATGGCGGCGCTGATCGCCGTGATAATTCCCGCGCCTTACCCTTGCGCTTCTCACTTGCTGGTGTGCAACTGAAGTTTTCCGCCATCATGGAAGCCAGCGGTGGACTCACGATTCCTGCTGACGGCATTGGCGGTTCATGGGTCGTGAAACTGCCGTCCGCGCGCTTCGAAGGTGTGCCGGAAAACGAATTTGCCATGATGGAGCTGGCCCGCGGCATCGGCATTCCGGTTCCCAGGCTCAAACTCGTGCCCGTCAAGGAAATCGAAGGCTTGCCACGGGATGCCAGGAACACAGATGGCCACGCTCTCGCCGTGGAACGCTTCGACCGCAAGCCCGACGGCGGGCGCGTGCATATGGAGGATTTCGCGCAGGTCTTTGGCTTGTTTCCCGACGACAAGTACCAGAAGCGCAGTTACGCGAACATTGCCCAGGTGCTGGCGGCGGAAGGGGGCGGGGGGAGCGTAAGCGACTTCGTGCGGCGCCTGGTGTTCTCCGTGCTTATCGGCAACGGCGACATGCACCTGAAAAACTGGTCGCTGCTTTACCCGGACGGCCGCAGGCCGATCCTCGCACCGGCCTACGATTACGTCTCGACCATTGCTCACCTGCCGGACGACCAATTAGGGCTCAGCTTTGGCGGAAGCAAGCGGATCGATATCATTACCCAGGAACAAATCTCCCGCTTTGCCGATACAGCCAGTCTGGCTTTTGGTCCCGTATGGGATACCGTGGAGGGAACGGTGATTCAGACTCTTGAAGCCTGGAAGAAATTGGACGCCAAAGACGTGATGGCAAAAGCCCTGCGCGACGCCACGGAAAAGCACATGCGGCATGTCGCCTCGTCGATGAAGTGAGTTCAGCCGTCCGCGCCGTTGCCCGCTGTACCGTCGCGCGTGCAGCGGCTAGGTTTTGCCTGCGCGATGGGATATTCTTGTGCCCTTGCGAAATCGCAAGGGGAGAATTCACATGCCGAAGGCGAGCACTGACGGATATTACGAAGCACTGTGGCCGCGCAGCCCGCGCCAGGTTCAGCTGAAACCGCTCGCAAAACGGCTGGCCTCCCTCGAAGGCAAAACCATCGCGCAACTGTGGGACTTCGTGTTCCGCGGCGACGAGGTCTACGCGCATCTCGAAGAGGCGCTCAAGGCGCGGTATCCCGGCGTGCGTTTCGTCAGCTGGCGTGAATTCGGCAGCACGCATGGCGGTGACGAGCGCGAGGTCGTCGCAGCGCTGCCGCGGCGCTTCAAGGAACTGGGGGTGGATGCCGCCATCTCGGGCATGGGCTGTTGAGGCAGCTGCACGCCCGCCGTGTTGCGGGCCAGTGCGGTGTGCGAGGAAGCGGGCTTTCCGACTTCCACACTGGTGTGCGAAGGATTTCTCGGCCTCGCGGCGAATTCCTCGGTCGGTCTAGGCATGCCCAATCTGCCGGTCGCGCTCGTGCCCGGTCACACCGGCGTGCAGAGCGCGGAGGTTTTGCGGCGCAACGTCCTCGAGGTCACGGCCGATCGCGTGATCGAAAACCTCGTTGCCGCACCGGCTGCGGCCACTGAAGTGAGCGAGCCCGCGGCGCGCGACGTGATTTTCCGCGGCGGTTTCGATGAAGTGAATCGCTACTTCGTCGAGCACGAGCTGAGCGACGGCTTGCCGATCGTTCCCCCGACCCGCGAAAAGGTCGAGCAGTTCCTGAAGTTCACCGATCGCGCGCCCGACGAAGTGCTCGGCATCCTGCTGCCCGACAATCGCGCCGCGACGGTATGGAGCATCGCGGTGAACGGCGTGATGGCCGGCTGCCGCCCGGAATACATGCCGGTGCTGGTCGCGCTCGGCGAAGCGATGGCGGACCCGTACTACGGCGTCGAACACAGCGGCAACACGCCCGGTGGCGAGACGCTGATTATTCTCAACGGCCCGATCATCAAGGAACTCGGTTTCAACTATACGCAGGGCGTGATGCGCGACGGCTTCATCGCGAACACGTCGGTGGGAAGGTTCTGGCGGCTGTATTTGCGCAACGTGGCGGGATTCCTGCCGCACAAGAACGACAAAGCGACCTACGGCAACACGTGGCGCGTGGTGGTGGCGGAAAATGAAGATGCGCTGCGCGAGATCGGCTGGGAGCCGAACAGCGTCGAGATGGGCTTTGCTGCGGGCGACAACACGGTGACGATTGCGCGCTACACCGGGGGCAACCTCGTTTCGTCGGTATCCGGCAGCACGCCGGAGCAAATGCTGCCTTATCTCGCGGACGGGGTGATCAAGCAAACGTCGTGGCAAATCATGTTTACGGTCGGGCAGGGCATGGGCACGCTGCGTCCGCTCATCCTGTTGAGTCCGATTCTTGCCCAGACGATGGCGGCCGGCGGCTGGTCCAAGCAGGGTTTAAAGCGGCAGCTGTTCGAGCATGCGCGCATGCCGGCGTGGCAATTCGAGCGCTACCTTCGCGACTGGACCATGAAGCCCACGTGGGACCTCGCGCAGGAAGTGCGGCTCGGACGCATCCCGAAAGTTTTCTGCGAATCGGACGATCCCAACCGCATGGTTCCGATCGTGTGGGAAGCCGACGATTTCATGATCGCGGTCACCGGCGACCTGATGCGCAACAGTGCTTTCGTGTTCGCGCACAACGGCGTGCTCGGCTATCCGGTCGGCAAGCAGATTCGCCTGCCGAAGGACTGGACGCGCAAGCTCGCGGCCGCGAAAGCTTAGGGGCTCTTAAGATGTCGGTGCGTCGCAGGCGTGATATCTGGGATGTGGTGGTAGTCGGAGGCGGAATCGCCGGGCTCACCGCCGCATGGTATGCGGTGAGGCGCGGGCTTGCGACCGCGTTTTTCGAGTCGCAGCCGAATTGCGGCGGCCAGGTTGCGACGGTCAATGTGCTCGACGATTGGCCTTCGGCCGGCGAGAGTTCCGGAGTCGAGCTTGCCGCCGCGTTGGTGGACAAGCTGCACGGGCAAGGGGTGGAAGTTTCGTATCAGCCGGTGAGTGCGCTGGTCCCGGGACAAGATCTGCTGCGGGTCGAGACCGGGGGGCGCGCATTGCGCGCGCGCCGCGGTATCGTTGCCACCGGCGCGCGGTTGCGAACGCTGGGTGTGCCGCAGGAAGAGGCATTGCGCGGCAAAGGCGTGTCGCAATGCGCGCATTGTGATGGCTATTTCTTCCGTGGTCAGGATGTGGTGGTGGTAGGCGGGGGCGACTCCGCGCTGCAGGAGGCGCTGGTGCTGGCCTCCGGCTGCCGCACGGTCACGATAGTCGCGCGCTCCAGACTGCGCGCGAAGCAAGGCTACGTCGAGCGCGCGGCGGGAGCCACGAATGTTCGATTCGTCTGGGACTCGGTGGTGGACGCGGTGCTGGGAGAAGCGACGGTCAGCGGCGTGCGGCTGCGCAACCTGAAAAGCGGCGCGCTCACCGAACTCGCGTGCACCGGGGTGTTTCCGTTCATCGGCGTGGAGCCCAACAGCGGTTTTCTTCCGCCATCGGTGCGGCGCGATGAATCCGGGCGAGTGCTCACCGACGCGAGCTTGCGCACGAGCGAGCCGTCGGTATTCGCGATCGGCGCCGTGCGTGTCGGGTACAGCGGCGAGTTGGTCAATGCGGCAGGCGAAGCCGCCGCCGCCGTGGCGACGATCGCCGGCGAACTCGCGGCATGAGCCAAGGGGGCAATGGCTGAGGGTTCATCGGACTTTCGCGTGGGTGACATGCGTCAAAATATGCCGAGGACGTATCGCAGAAGGTTCCCTCTCCCCTCGTGGGACTACTCAACGCGGCAAGACCTGGAACCCCATCTGGCGGAAATGGTGGTCGGTGGTCAGCGCTTGCTTGAGGTGCAATTCCTGCATAACCACGAAGCTTGTGCAGTCGGTAAATGAATACGTTTTGTCACGGAATCGAAAAAATGTTTTCCGTGCTTTCTCCGCTCGCTCGATCCCAACCCATTCCCACCGCGCCCGCGCGCTGCCTTCGACCTGTTCCCACCACGCTTTCGCGGCGGGCAATCCCAAACGCATGCGGATGAGCGTCAGTGTTTCGTCCATTACGTAATCCGTCGTCACCAGCAACGCACCCTGCTCCAGCGCCGTATCGCGCGCCTCGCAGGCAGGCGCGTGAGACGGGTCTCCTGCGTCGGCGCAGGCCATCCAGCCTGCAGTGTCAACAAACAGGCCCTTCATCCGCCGTACAGGATGGCGTCGTGGTCGGCGGCGACCTTACCGTCTGTTGACCTGCCCACCGCCTTGGCGCGATACAGCGGGTCGGCTTGCAGGGCGCCGCGCGGCGTGTCCGCTTCGTCAATCGGCACGATCTGAAACGCACGGCGGCTGCGGTAAAGCACGGTGAATCGCGCACCCCGCCGCACGCGCTCGACCAGTTTCGGCAGCGACGCCCGCAGTTGCTTGGCGTTGATGGTGATATTCATGGCGGTTTTCCTATGTTCAACTTGAGTTGACCATGCATACAGGCAAAAGTCAAGTGCCGGGGGCGCCAATCGTCAGGGCTGCCTCGAACCGCGCATGATCATGGATATTCAATCACCACGCCGACGATGGCCAGGGGCACCATCGCCACGCGGGTGCACTGAAACAGGGCTAGCGCGTCATCATGGGCAAGTGCGGAAATAAGCTTCAAGGCCAACGACTTCCGTGATTCAATAGCAAACCTTGATAAGCTGATCGAGCTGAAGCCCGATGGTTATATATCCAAGAATTCATCCGTGACCGTACCATGGACTTTAATTTAACCGAGCCACAACGGATGTTTCGCGATTCGGTTGCGGCCTTCGCGCGCAAGGAACTGGCCGCCGGCGCGCTGGCGCGCGCGCATACGCCTGAGTTTCCGCACGACGTCGCGAAGCTGATGGCGAAGACAGGCCTGCTCGGCATCACCATGCCCGAGGCGGACGGCGGAGGCGGCGGCACGCTGATGGATGTGGTGCTGGCGATCGAGCAGGTGGCGCAATACTGCCCCCGCAGCGCGGATGTCGTGGCGGAAGGAAATTCCGGCGCGATCCGGGTGCTCGCGCATTTCGGCAGCGAGGATCAGAAACGCCGGTTTCTCGCGCCGCTGCTGCGTGGCGAGGAGGTGATCGCAGTCGCCATGACGGAGCCCGATGCGGGTTCCGCGACCACCGATCTGCAGACCACGGCCACTCCCGATGGCGAGGGCTTCCGCATCAACGGCTCCAAAATATTTCCGAACCCCCACGCCGATCAATATCTGGTCTATGTCCGTTACGGACCGGGCGTCGAAGGTATCGGCTCGGTAATGATGCGGCGGGATGCCCCGGGTTTTTCGATCGGCAAAATCTCGAAGTTCATGTCGGGCGCTGACTGGGCGCCGATTTTTTTCGACAATGTATACGTGCCACCCGAGGACGTGCTGCTGCGCGCGGGCGGATTCAAGAAGCAGATCGCTGGGTTCAATGCGGAGCGCATCGGCAATGCGGCGCGTTCACTCGCGTATGGGCAGTATTGCTTCGACGCCGCGCGCGAATACGCGAAGACCCGCCGGCAGTTCGGGCGTGCGTTGTGCGAATTCCAAGGATTACAATGGAAATTCGCCGACATGAAAGTCAAGCTCGATGCCGCGCGGTTGCTGGTCTACCGGGCTGCAACCAACGCTGACAAAGGCTTCCCGGCGGCGGACGAAACGACGATCGCGAAGCTGATGTGCAATCAAACCGGCTTCGACGTGGCGAACGAGGCGCTGCAGATCATGGGCGGCCTGGGCTACACGCAGGAGACGCTGATCGAGTACTGCGTGCGCCGCAGCCGCGGCTGGATGATAGCCGGGGGCTCCATCGAAATGCTGAAAAACCGCCTCGCCGAGATCATCTTCGAACGGCGGTTTTCGCAGCGCAAGAATCTCCCCTCTCCCTCGATGGGAGAGGGGCGGGGGGGAGGGTGAGAGGGGACCTTCTGCGATACGCCCATCAGCATCCTCTGACGCATGTTACCCGCGCGCATGTCCGCATCGAGTGACGCAAGGTTGCGGGAGGCGCTGTTCGCCCCGCGCTGCGTGGCGCTGATCGGCGCATCGGCGGACATCGCAAAGAATAATTCGAGGCCGCAACGCTTTCTGCGGAAACACGGCTACACCGGGCGGATATTGCCGATCAACCCCCGACGCACGGAAATACTCGGGGAGCCCGCGTACCCTGAACTGAAGCTGGCACCTGGGCCGATCGACCACGCCTTCATCATGGTGCCGGCACCGGCGGTGCCGGATATCGTCGCGCAATGCTGCGAACTGAAAATCCCTGTCGCGACAATTTTCAGCGCCGGATTTGCGGAACTCGGTGAGCAGGGACTCGCACGCCAGCGCGAAATGGTGAAGATGGCGCGCGCCGCGGGGCTGCGGCTGCTGGGGCCGAACTGCATGGGCATCGTCAACGTGCAAGGTAAGACCGCGCTGACCGTCAATGCAGTGATCGAACACGAACCTCTCACGCCGGGGCCGCTGAGCGTGATTTCGCAAAGCGGCAGCCTGCTGGGCAGCCTGCTGACCCGCGCCCAGGCGCGCGGGCTCGGTTTTTCCAAGCTGGTGTCGGTGGGCAACGAATGCGATCTCGGCGTGGGCGAAATCGCGGAAATGCTGGTCGACGACGCCGACACCGGAGCGATACTGCTGTTTCTGGAAACGTTTCGCGATGCACCCAAACTCGCGCGCGCCGCGCGCCGCGCGTTCGCCGCGGGCAAACCCGTGATCGCCTACAAGCTCGGACGCTCCGGCGTGGGACGGCAGATTGCGACCACGCACACCGGCGCCATGTGCGGACCCGACGAGATCGCGAATGCGTTTTTCCGCGCCCACGGCATCATCCGCGTGGATATGTTTGAGAGCCTGTTCGAGACGCCGCGCCTCGCGCTCGGGCACCGCCCGCCGGCCGGGCGCCGCGTCGCAGTGGTGACCGGTACCGGTGGTGCGGCGGCGATGGTCGTCGATCGGCTCGGCGTGCTGGGTGCCGAAGTCGTGGGACCGTCCGCGGCTGTGATCGCGAATCTTGCCGCGCGGGACATCCATATTTCGGATGCGCCGCTGACCGACATCGTGATGGGGCAATCCGGGGGCGGGCGCTATGCCACGATTCTGTCGGAACTGCTGGCGTCGGACCATTGCGATGCCGTCGTCGCCGTGATCGGCTCCAGTTCCCAGTCCGGTCCGCAGGTGATCGTGGAGCGGGTGCTCGAGGCCAGGCATCGCGACCGCAAGCCGCTCGCCGTATTCCTCTCCCCGCGTGCAGAACAGGGCCTGCTGCTGCTCGAACAAAACGGGATTGCCGGTTTCCGCACGCCCGAATCATGCGCCGATGCGGTGAATGCCTATCTCAATTGGAGCGCGCCCGCGCCGCCGGCGGCGCACGCTGGTCGCGAACTTGCTGAAGCGGCCGCCGTCGTTGCCCGTTCGCAAGGCGCGCGGCTCAACGAAAGCGATTCGTGCCGACTTTTTGCGGCGCTGGGCATAACGGTTGCCGAGAGCCGGGTGCTGACGCAGGCCGCCGACTGCGCCGATATTCCCGGCCCGGTCGCGGTAAAAATTCTGTCAGCCGACATTCCGCACAAGACCGATGCCGGGATGGTTCGACTGAACGTTCCCGTCGCGAGCGTTCGACACGAAGCCGAGCGCATGCTGGAAGATGCGCGCACGAAATTCCCCGCGGCGCGTATCGACGGCGTGCTTGTGCAGCGCATGGAGCACGGCATCGCCGAAGTCATCGTCGGCTACCGCCGCGATCCCGAAGTGGGCCCGGTCGTGCTGCTCGGCGCGGGCGGCACGGCGGCGGAATTACGGCGCAGCTTCTGCATGAGGATCGCGCCGGTGACCATCGCTCAGGCCGAGGCTATGATCGATGAAGTGCGCGATCTGGCGGTGCTGCGCGGTTATCGTAATTTGCCGCGTGCCGACTGCGACGCTCTCGCCAGCGCAATACATGCGCTATCGCTGCTGGCTTTGCTCGATGCTCGCATCGTGAGCGAAGCGGAGATTAATCCGCTCATCGTCAAGGCAGAAGGCGAGGGCGTGGTGGCCGTCGATGGGCTGGTGGTGTTTGCCGATTCCGCCTGACTGATTGCACGCGATCGTCCACCCTGCCATCAGTCGATCTTCGCCCCGGTGCGCTTGACGACATCGGCCCATTTCGCCAGTTCCTTCTTGACGAGCTGGGTGAACTGCTCTGGCGTGCCGCCGACAAGCTCGTAGCCCGCGCTCCCAAGCCTCTCCTTCGCCGCGTCCGACTTGATCGCTTTGTTGATCTCGGCATTCAATCGCGCGATGATCGATTTGGGCACTCCAGTGGGCACCACGACACCGCTCCACGTGATTACCTCATAGCCCGGCACGCCGGACTCGGAGATCGTCGGCAGATCGGGCAGCGCCGGCGAGCGCACTAGCGCGGTCACGCCCAGCGCACGCACGCGACCGGCTTTGACGTGCGGCGTCATCGATGCGAGGTTGTCGAAGGTCAGGTGAACTTGGCCGGAGATCACCTCGGTGATCGCGAGCTGAATCGCCTTGTACGGCACGTGAACCATGTCGGTGCCGGTCATGAGCTTGAACATCTCCATGCCGACGTGCTGGGTGGAACCGCTGCCGGACGATCCGTAAAAGAGCTGGCCGGGTTTGGCCTTCGCGTATTGGATCAGGTCCTGGACCGACTTGATCGGCAGGGACGGGTTCACCGTCAGGATATGCATGCCGAACACCAGTTGCGCCACCATCTGCAGATCCTTCTCGGGATCGTATTGCAGCTTGGTGACGAATGGATTCACCGCGACCGCGGACACGGGACCGTACGCGATCGTGTAGCCGTCAGGGGCGGCGCGCGCGAGCAGGAGCAGGCCGATCGCGCCGTTCGAGCCGGGTCGATCATCGACCACGAACTGCTGCCCCATCTGCTTGCTCAGTTCGGCGCCGATTACGCGGGCGATGATGTCGGGCGTGCCGCCGGGCGCGGAGGGAACAATGAAACGAACGGGTCGCACCGGGTAATTGTCGGTCGCCGCGGCGCAGGCGGCGGTCGCGCCGAATGTGGCCAGCGCGAGAATTGCAAAGCGCGCAGCGAGATACGTCATGGCATTTTCCTCGACGATCTACCGCCCAAGCATATGACGGTGGAGCGCAAAACGCAATCGACGTCCCTCCACGATGAATGATGCTTCCGCAGTGGCGTAAGATAATGACGAAGCCCCTGCGGTTTACTCGCGATGTGCAGCGTGCAAATGGCGTACCGGTCGAGCGTTTTGGCGCTTCCCGCTAGACCAAGGTAAGATCCGAAACACTTGCGGCGGTGGCGTTGGACCTCGTATCCTTCGCACGCCGCCTCGAAGATTCGGGATGAGAAGAGGAGACGGCATGAAGATAGCCAGATTCAGCGTTGACGGCTGGGACAGCTACGGACGGGTAGAGGGCGACCGGGTCCGGGTGATCCAGGGCGACGTCTTTGGGGAGCATCAGGAGACTCAGGCGTCCTACCCGCTGAACAGGGTGAAGCTGCTGCCCCCCACGCGGCCCATCACCTTCTGGGCCGTGGGACTGAACTACGCCGCGCACATCGCCCATCAGGAGGTGGCGCTGGACACGGAGCGCATCAAGCGCGAGTCCCAGGGGTTCCGTCCCTGGCACAAGGGTGTCCACTGCATCATCGGCCAGGGCGACGCCGTGGTGATTCCCGCCGACTCCGACTACGTGCACTACGAGGGCGAACTCGTCATCGTCATTGGCAAGCCCGCCCGCAAGATTACCCCGCAGGAAGCGCCCCACTTCATCTTCGGCTACACCGTGGGCAACGACATCAGCAGCGAGGGCTCCTGGCACAGCGACATCTCCAACTGGCGCAAGAAGGGCAGCGACACCTTCGGCCCGGTGGGTCCGTGGATTGAGACCGACGTGGAGGATCCTCACAAACTGGAGATCGTCACGCGTTTGAACGGCCGGGAGCGCGACCGGGGCAGCACTTCCGGCATGGTTCACAACTGCTACGCCATCGTGAGCGGCATCAGCAAGTACGCGACGCTGCATCCCGGCGACATTATCCTCACCGGAGCGCCGGGCGCTGTGGAGCAGATCAAGCCCGGCGACGTGATGGAGGTGGAGATTCCCGGCATCGGTGTCCTGCGTAACCCCGTCGTCGGGGAGGGTTAGCCGCAGCACACAAACGATGCAGTGAAAGGCCTCGTTCCCGTGGCCTCCACACAATTTAGGTGTAGTGGTCGCAATTAGATCGGGACCGGTTTTGCGGTGTTCTGCAGCATTGTGCTGAGGTTCCAGATCGGCCAGCTCTCGACAATCAAGATCGCCTTTGGCACTGACTGTTCCTCGGCCGAAGCGGCCGGTAAGAATGAGTCGCTGGCTGCCGACTTACGGCCCAACAGCGGTCTTTCGGGTTGCTTGCGTCGGCGTGGCACCCGCACCTTGTGGTCCTGCCTTGAACTTATCAGGTGATGCCCACGCTACTAGGCACTGTCATTCTTTGGACTCGGTGCGTTGGATCCGTGTGCATGATTTCCAGTAAAGCGGCAAGCACGCCAAGTGCTGCGCCTTGACCAAGCCCCATCTATAAGCGCAACGCGGCCCCCATGAACCAAGCTTTCCAACTTCTCGCCAAGCTCATTGGTGAGGCAAGTTAAGCCGCGCATGGACCTGCGCAGTTAGCTTGACGCGTAAACGCGCCGAGGCCGTTTGATGGCGCAAAGTTGTATCAATCGGGCGCAGCGACGAGTGCCCGCCGTCTTCGAAGGTATTCCGGCTGCGGGGTTCCGCGCCTTGGTACGCTTAACTTCTGCCCATCGTACGGTTCAAGCTGATTTCGAAGTGTCTGATCCTTTCCGACTCTGCCCCAGTCGATGCGAATCGTGAGATCGTCTTCGATCAGTAGGTATCCATTTTCAAAAGCGCGGTCCACAAGCATCGAGAGGCAGATACCATTCGACGGATCCAGCCGAATACTTTGATCCTTTCCCCACGGAACGATGTGTGCCGCGACAAGAAAATCCTTGGTCACGATGCCAGTGATCGCGCATCTATATCCATAGTTGGCCTTGACCGCCCCAGCAAACGCCTTCTGCGCGCTGCCTCTGGTCTTGGTCGTCGCGGTCGAATCGGGGACCGCGTAGCTCTTCTGCGTGATCTGTTGGCGGAAGGCTTCGACCTCATCAGGATCAGCCTCAAGCACCTCGGCAGCCACGTCGCCTTGAGGGACTACAGGGAAACGCGCATCCAACGTCTGCAACAAATCATCGACAGACGCCGCGACCCGCGGGGAAAGAGGCCGGGGCCGTAACCACGCGTCGTGATTCCGAGTCGGATCGAAGAACAGTCCGTGACCGGGACGTCGAAGGTAGCTGGTGAGCGCGTGACCCGTGTCTATATCAAGCACGTCGATCACTGTCGTTCGATCCTTGGATGCAACGAGTTGCGATAGTGCATTATCGATCTTTGAGCTCGGTGCTGTTCCGCCACTGTGAAAGAGCGACCATGCAAGTGCTGAACTCTGAGATGTCTTTGCAGCAAGATTTCGGATCTCCTGCGGCACGAGTTTTAGGTCAGCCCATGCATAGCTTTTGCTCGGGTTCTTGAGATAGGCGCGCAGGTGCAATGTCCTCGGCTCGTCCCGAAGCTTGATTGCCATCAGGTACGGCTGTCCAGCACCACGCTTACCGAGTAACTTGAACTCCCTCTCGGCATCCGCGAAATCCACATGAGACGGGTCGCCCGGGATCGTTTCAGGGGTGACATCGCTTGGAGCGAGTGTCATTTTCCAGACCTGCGGCGCACCCAAATGCGTTTCCCATTTTAGGTGTGGCCGATCTGCGGATTTGAAGACGAATTCGCCGGAAGTGGTTCCTGCTGGCCACAGATAAGTGAGTGGTACCGAGCCGGTGGCGCTCGCTGTGACCGAGAACAGATTGGTCGCCGTGTCCAAGAATTCTTTCTTGCGGGAGAGTTGGATGTAGTCCTTCGTATACCCCCCGCTTCGCACCTGCCGACCGTAGGTGGCTTGATGTGCCGCGGGCCCATAGTAGACGACCAATACCCACTCGACAGGTTGCGCCGTCATTCAAACCTTCCCGATGATGATCGCCTCGGGTGACTGGTGCGCTTCGACTTCTCGTCGACTCTGCGCAGCCACCGAGCGATGGGCCGTAAACTGGATGATTTCAGCGTCCGGGAACAGGTCGCGAACTGATACAGTATCGCGATTGGACATTACCCATCGCACACCGCGCCGAGATAGTCCTGAGCAGATCCGGGCGAGGTCAATGAGATCGGACATCTCAAACGTCTTCGCCGTGTATTTATTAAATTTCGCTGTAGGCTCTTTTTCGACGTCCGGACGTGTGAATACAGGCAGGTACGGCGGGTCGAGGTAGACAAAATCGCCGCAAGTAGCACTGTCAAGCACTTCGCGAAAGTCGGCGGCGACAATGTCTGCCTGCGTCAGGATGTCTCCCATGACCTTCATGGTAGCATCATCAATGCCTTTGAATCGACGGTCCCCCCAGGGCGCATTCATGGCTCCGGTTTGAGAGTTTTCCCGCCACAGGTGGTTCCAAGAAACTCCGTTCAGGTAGAGGAACCGTGCCGCCTTCTCAACGAGGCTAGGGGGAGTAGCCGAGCGAACCTCGTAGTAGAACTCTTTCGAGTCATTCGCCAAGTACCAGTCCAGCAGCGGACGAAGCTCTGACTGGTAGTCTCTCATCGCAACCCAAGCCGCTATAAGGTGGTCATTGAGGTCTGTGAGGCGAGAGCGACCGAATACGCGGGCAGCACAAGCGAGGAAGACTGCCCCTCCCCCGAGAAAGGGCTCGTAGTAGTTCCTGATCGTCGCCGGCACGTGCGGAAGGATGCGCGAAAGCAGCCGCGATTTCCCACCCGCCCACCTAATGAAGGGTTTGATCGGCGCCGAGTAGCCCCCCCCAGCGGGCCACGCGCCGGAGGGGAAGTCCAGAGTGGCCTGCCTCATCCTCCCCATGCCTCCATCTGGTGTATCATCCTGTGAGTCGTCATGATATACTGTATAAGTATCCAGCATCGAATCTTTCGATCTCGAGGTTCATATGTCTGACGTTCAACTGGTGTGGCCGAACAAGAACCTACCGCTGCGGGCATCGGGCGAGGCGGGGTACGAGTGGGTGCAGCTGACTGATCGCCGACTGCTTATACCACTCAAGTTCAAGCCCCTCACGACGTGCCGGCTGAACGCCCGCGCGAACGTGCTCGCAATCGGCGATGGCCTAGACGTTCTAGAAGCGCTAACGACGCGAACGACAGTCCTAAACGGTGGGATCCGGCTCGTATACATTGACCCTCCTTTCAATAATCATGTGAACTTTCGTCAGTATAACGACACCATGCAACGGGCGATGTGGCTAAGCATGATACACGAACGCCTCGCGGCGCTGCGCCCACTTCTCGCAGAGGATGCGAGCGTTTGGGTGCACCTTGACGACACAGAAGTGCACCGAGCTCGAGCAGTAATGGATGAGGTCTTTGGCGAGAACGCGTTTGTTGCCTCAGTCGTGTGGCAGAAGAAGACCACCCGTGACTCGCGCGCCGCCTTCTCGTCGAATCACGACACAATCTTGGTGTACGCCCCGAGCGGACCAAAGAGGTGGAAGACCTCGCGGAATCTGCTGGTCAAGGACGACGCGCAATTGCAGAACCGCGACGATGATCCGCGCGGACCTTGGGCCGACGCTCCTTTCACGGCGCCTGGTTATCGTAAAGCACAGCAGTACGACATCGTCACGCCGACCCAGCAAGTACAACGACCTCCGCGTGGTCGTTCTTGGTACGCGACCGAGCAGACCTACCTCGACCTGCTTGCAGATGGCCGCATCTGGTTTCCGAAGGGCGGCGACGGTTCACCGCGACTGAAGCTGTTCGCACATCAGCTCAGAGGGCTCGTGCCGTTTACGGTGTGGAGTGCGACAGACACGGGAACGAACGACGACGCGAAGCGACACCTGATGGCGATGTTCCCCGGAGTCGAGGTGTTCGACACGCCCAAGCCTGAGTCGCTCCTGGAGCGGATCATTCACATTGCGACCAATCCGGGCGAACTAGTGGTCGACATATTCGGTGGCAGCGGAACGACTGCCGCAGTAGCACACAAGATGCGCCGTCGATGGGTGCTCGCCGAGCGCAATACGCAGACGGTCCTTGACTTCCTACTGCCGAGGTTGGAACGAGTGATCGACGGTGCCGACCCGGGAGGCGCTACCGAGGCTACATCCTGGGTCGGCGGTGGCTGCTTCGAGGTCGTCCATGTGTCGCCAAGGTTCGGGACACTTTCCAATTGGTGCCGAGGCGAGGTTATCAAGGAGCGTCTAGTGGCGCGGGCAGAGCCTCGCCGCCTGTCGTTGGCCCGGGAGAGGTTACGCTCCGCTGCAGCCTGATGAGTGGCCGGAGTCTCCGATCACGTCACGTTTGGTCGCCCGACGAAATCGCGCCCCTTGCGGATCAGAAGTCAAACTGACCCGCTAACGGTGGTGGAATCGATACGTTCCTACGGTTGAAAGGAGTGCTGCCGTAATGCCGCCTAACGTCGCGCCGGGGCGCGACGCCATGAAGCGCCTCGGCTCCATTGGAGCGAGGCACGTGGCGAGTCTGGGCGGCACCCGACCCGAAACGGACCTTCGGATTCCAGAACGGGGGTTCAGTTCCGGGCGCCACTGGCAGCATTGGCCGACGAGCGGACGCAGATGGTGGTCGCAGTAAATGTCTCTTCAGGGACGCCGGATCACTGGCCCCAATTAGCTAACGGAGAACCTCGCCGCCGCCCCTTACTTCTTGAAGCGGAAATTCACAAGGTCGTAGTCCTGAATCACGTAGGTTTTTGTCTCGACGCGCATCTTGTTCGCATGCTTCGCCTGCGTTTCGCCGCCGGCGGCGACGAGGTCGTCATAGCTGATGATTTCGGCCCGGATGAATCCCCTCTGAATGTCGGTGTGAATTGCGCCGCCCGCTTCCTGCGCCGTGGCGCCTTTGCGGATCAGCCAGGCGCGGTTCTCCGTGCCGCCTACCGTGAGAAAACTGATATAGCCGGCTGCGCTCACCACGCGGATCAGGAAATCGTCGAACGCAGAGACGTCGGCCGCTTCAGCCACCACCATCGGTTTCGCCGTGATGAACGCGTGCGACTCGACCAACTGCAATTCTTCCGGCGTCAATCCGGCCTCGGCGACGATGCCTTCGCCTTCCAGGCAAGCTTTCGCCTTGTCGAGTACCGCCTTTTCCGCCGCGGGCGGATTACGCGCGAGTCGGGTTTCCGCGAATTCCAGGTCTTTCAAAATCAGATCGAAGCGGCCTTCCGGGGAGGCGACGATTGCATCGGCGGTCTGCGCCTCCTCTTCGCCGACGACATCGACCAGCGCGTGAGTCTTCTTATCCGCTTTGACAAGCTTATCGGCCTGATCCAGACGCGGATCTTTGACCTTGTGCTTGCCGAGCGGGACGCCAGCGACACCGACCAGAGCGATTTTCATGGCAGCAAGATAGTTATCACTTCTCCGGTACGGGCCCAAGATCGTTAATGGCCTCCTTCAGCAGTTCGTTCCACCGCGCGTTTTCGGGACGCCTGATCTCCGCGCTGGTTGGCCAACCGCTGACGCCCATCTGCATCCAGTAACTGTGTTGCGCCTGCATGCCTCCGGCGACGCCGAGGATCAGGTTTTCGGGTTTTCTCGTAATAGGCAGGGACTCACCCTCAGAAATGCCGCTTGCTCTGGCCTCTTCTTCATAACCCAATTTCTTCACTTCAGACCAGGGGATCTTCGAATTCTCCCACAGGTACTCTCTGATCCTTTCCTTGGACCAGCCCGCATGGACAAGCCCTGCGGCCGTGTTGCGGGAAACAAGGACGATCCCCGGGCACCCGTCATAAGTGTCAAGGAAATAGCAATTGTGATTGGGAACACGCATGAAGGCGGCGATCAGGTTCAAGGCCTTGAGAGCCGATGCCTCATCGCCCA
>Ga0082335_1000372_pt1 | contig 115607 bp, 127 predicted proteins | sample Subgrocontami58m_FD_72375 | JGI IMG/M metagenome (GOLD analysis project Ga0082335, IMG submission 72375) | Subsurface groundwater microbial communities from S. Glens Falls, New York, USA - GMW37 contaminated, 5.8 m (SPADES assembly) (version 2) ... | reverse complement strand
TATGATTATGTTGCAAATAATAAAATTCAAAAAGAAATCGTCGATAAATTGAAGCTTGGAAGATACTTACCTCCATAAGAAATCTTTAGGATTTAGCAGTTATGAGTTCAGAAAATCAGGTAACGAAGCAGTGGCGAGGTTAAGTAAAATCAAAAAATCAGCTGAAAATATTCCTGATTTTTTGCCAGAAGCTTATTTTTTCTTCATCTATTGGGGGGATTGTTTCAATTTTTATGACCGGCTTTTCAATCATTTTTGGAGCCTGCGCTGCGAGCTGTTCATTTGCAAGATTCAGCGCTCTCTCGACTTCCACCCGCGAATGTCCCTGATTTACCAATGCCCATTTCAAAGCATCAGAAGTGTATCCCTTGCCTAAATTTTTTTTAACATAATCTGCAAGCTGCTGGATATAATCTGTCTCGCGGGTTTTTGCCTTGTACATTTTTCCTCTTTTGACAATGGGATTAGGAATCGGGAGTTTAAAAAATCTTGTATCAATATCCTTTTTTCTTTTTTCTAAGCGATTTGTAGGCAATAGCTGAGATTATAAAAAGGATTATGGCGGCGATAACAATTAAGACTATCTTGCTGCTTAATATGCCTGGCTTTGATTCTGGTGAAAGTTCTGGTTCTCCTGCCTTTTCAGCCTGCTCTTTTACAGTTTCTCCAGTTCCAGCAGGAACAGAAACTTCTATGTATTTCCTCACAGTTATGCTCGTTTTATTATTTGCAATGCTATTCAATTTTACAGATAAATCGAATTTCCCATCACCTGTGACATCAAAATTCTTTTCATCACCGATATTAAAAACAGCCTGCTGAGGCGTGCTTGTGACAGTTATTGTTGCTGTTGTTGATGCTATTCCTGTAACTTTGATTGAATGCATTGCTCCTGAAACATTTACTTTAATCTGGTCGTTTTTCGCAAGTTCTTTGGTATATCCTGCATTAAACTGCTCAGTTGTCAGAGTAATCGTTGTAGCTCCTCCGCCTCCACCTGCTCCTCCGCTTCCGCTGCTGCTACTGCTGCTGCCAGGAGCAGCAGAAGTTTTATAGGTTGAGAACTCACAGTAAGGAACATTCCAGATACAATTTGCAGAATTTATAAGTGTTGCGACGCTTGTCCTATCAACGCAGTTATTTCCAGAGTCATCGCAATGGTACAGCCTATCGCAAGTTGCGCCGCTTGCAACTGGAATCTTGATTCTGCAAATTTCTGGATGGAGATTATTGACTATTTTATCTCTTGTTTCAGCAGGCAGTCCCATCTTGACAGAATCAGAAATGATAGAGCCAGAAGACTCAATGCTTCTTACTTTGTCATTTAGCCCCGTTTTAGTCAGGGTTACATTCAAGAACTCGAAATAAACAGAACCGTCGCTTTTTGATAGTTTGATATTCACATTTCTCCCAGAGGTGTAGTTTGTCTTCATTCCTGCATTCGGACCGCACATCTGCCCCTGCAAATGCTCATAAACTCCGTCCCTGTTTGCATCATAACTTACATTCCATCCTGACTGCATTTTTATTCTTGTCACGAAGCTGCAATAAGGGCATTTGCTTATTGAAGCGGGAGTTGAAAAGTTTGAGCATCTGCTTACAGCGCATTTATTATTTGAATCGCAGATTTTTAATTTGTAATAATAAGTTACTCCTGAAGCAAGGGGCGCTCCAGAATAATTAGTCATAGAAACTATATGCCATAAGTTATAGTCCCTTACGTTTGCGCTTGATATTCCTGTGTCATAGAATGTATCTGTTTTATTCAAACATCTCATGTCTGCTGCATAAAACTCAAGACTTCCATTTGTTGGCTTGTTTGTATCAAACATGATTGAAGCAGAATCCGGATATTCCTCAATTTTTACTCCGGTTACTAATGGAGTTGTTGTATCAGCATATCCTGCAGCATTTACTCCCGTAGTGCTGCATTTTGAAGAATACTGGCATGTCCAGTCAGAACAATCTGTCTTTCCATCTTGGTCATCATCTATGCTGTTAAAACAATCCTCTCCTTCGATAAATCCTTTCTTTAAGATATCCTCGAATTTTGCTGTGTCTGTGCCATAAGAGAATGCACTTTGAACATCAAAGTCCACTGCTCCAGGTGTTGTCCATCCCGGACCTGCTTCATCTGAGGGAGTTGTTACATTTCCGGTATTTCCAATTGAAACAGTATATACTCTCATATCTTTTGTAGAGTCATAAAGAGCGGGAAATTTTGTCAAGTCGCCTTTTTTTACGGCAAGCATCGCCCCTCCAATGTCAGAGCACATTATTTTCTTCCATGCATTAATCTTTATGTCAGTTGCTTTCCAGTTTGAGTCATCGCATTTATAGGCATTAAATGTTTCTACTGCCTTGCTGAGAGTTGAATTCCATTTGGAGGTATATTTAAATCTAAACTCGTAGCCGACTGCAGAAGAATTGTGCTCTAAAGAGCAGCCTCCAGAAGTGCTTCCGTCGGTATCAAGATACACAAAGAAAATTATTGTGTCATTTCCTGTTCCTGTTCTTTCTGTTCCGAATGTTGTTCCGCCTCCAACTCCTGCGCTCATGCTTGCATTTCCATGGACATTTGCCAGCCCCATAACAAAGCTGGATAATTTTTCTTTATTGCATACGCTGGCATTGCTGAAATCATAAACACCTACTCCGAAACCATAACTATCCCCCATATCTTTCATTCCGAATCCACAAAGGTCTATGCTTGCTTGTTTGCCTGTTTCAGGACAAGTATCTTGTCCGAGAGGGGACGGTGCTCCTGATTCCATTTCTGAAAAAGCATCATTCATACTTTTAGAATTGCACCATCCAGTATTGTATTTGCATTTATTTATATAAGTTGAATTTGCACAATCTGTCTGGCTTAATGAAGAACATCTTGGCTCGCAGCCCCACGTGTTATTTGTGCATAATGAATTTGATGTGCAATTCCCCTGCCACGCAGTATTATTCCAGGTTTGATAGCTTACGTTGCTCCAGCACTGGTCCATGATATTAGAACACCATCCATTCCCGCCATAATAGCCTGGATTCCACCAGCATCCATTAGTTGAATTGCATCCCACAGCAGTAGAATTATATTTCCAGCAATCTTTGTTCCAGTCTACTTCACATCTCTGTTCAGTGGTTGCAGCGATTGTCCATCCACAAGTTATGTTAATCAGAGTTTTATTAGTGCAAAGAGTTCTGTTTCCGTCGTATTTGTAACAATCGCCGCCAGTTACTGCTCCTGCCCCCCCGCCGGTTGCAGAAGAGGCTGATGAAAATCCTCCTGTTTTAGGATCACACCATCCTGGATTTTTCCATCTGCATCCATCAGTTGATTTACAGTTAGCTTCGATATTCCAATTAGTGGTATTTGAGCAAGAGGCCATAGATGTTTCTTCGCACCATCCGGATTCTGATTTCCAAGAACAACCCTTGTCAGTGCTGCAGGTCGATATCGTGTTGTAGCTTGAATTATAGCATACAGACTGGCAAGTTCCCCCTCCTCCGCCCATCCACCCTGCCCAGTAACATTTTCCATTTAAGGCTGAATCACAAGAAGATTGAGAATTATAACTCCAGCACATGTCTGCTACATTAGAACACCATGCGGAGTTATATCCCCCGTATGTTTCATTCCTCCATAAGCAGTTAGAAATACCACCGCAACTGGCGCTTGAGGTATAATTCCAGCAGTTTGCGCTCCAATTTACCTCACAACGAGGCTGACTCCAATCATCTCTTTTCCAGGAGCATCCTGAACGATTATTGCAGGAACTTTGGCCGGTAGAACTGTATTGCCAGCAGTTCTTTGGCTTGAAATCGGCATGATCGCACCATCCTCCGCCGCTTCTTGTACACCAGTCTGTCCCTTTTCCAGTTCCATCGCACCAGGTATCATTTGTCCATTCACAAGGATTAGAGCATTGAGTTCTGTTTTTGCCTATGCATAATTCCTGCTTGCTCCAGTCTTTCTCACACCATCCGCTTCCTGTACCATTGCTCCACTGACAGTTAGCATTATTACTGCACATAGTTGTGTTTTGATTTAACTTCCAGCATTGACTTCCTTTGAAATCACACCAGCTTCCCCAATTGTCAGTTATCCATTCGCAGCTGGAATTATAAACAGAGCATTTAACACTTGAGTTATACTTGAAGCAGTCTCCTGAAACAAAACCGCAACTTGAATCAGCGTAACAACCCGGATCAGCGCAATCAATCAGCCCATCACTTGTATCATCTTCGCCATTCCAGCATATTTCAACATCCTCGCCGGTGTTAGCAACACAGCTTCCTGTTGAGGAAGTGCCTTGCCATTTGCAGCTCCCTGTCTGATTAGAAATGCTTTTCCTTCCCTTGTTTGCGCAATCAGTCTGGCTGTTGCATCTGTCGCATGCATCCTCGCATGATTTTTCACTCTTTTTTATGCAGTATCCTCCTGTTGCAGTGGAATTGTCACTAATCCATTTGCATTCTTCACCATTTGAGTCAGGTTTTCTGTTGTTGCATATGTAGTCTGGTTTTTTAGTATAATCTGTGCTGTTTGTGCTGCCCTTGAATGTGCAGCTTGCGCAGTCAGTATCACAATTGCCAACAAAACCTTTCTTGAATTGGTCTTTGGCTTTGCAATATCCCCGCCCATTAGGAGCGGTTGTATCTGCCTTAAACTCACAAAATCCCAGCTTGCTTCCTAAACAGGCAGTCTGGACATTAGTTGCGTTAGATAGATTTATTGAATTTCCTGAGCTGTCTTTGTATTCACAGGCAAAACAAGCCTTGTCGCAATTATCCTCCTCGTCAAACTTGTATTCGCATCTTCCAGTTGATGCTGAAATACTTCCTTCGCAATAATCCTCTAAAATCCATTTGCCTCCTGCTGCCCCGCAGGGCAGCTTATTCTCGATAAACATTAAACTGTAACTGTTATTTCCAAAAACATCGCTTGCTTTAAACTCACACTTGCCTGTAGAATTGCTCCATAAGCAGGGCATATACCATGGACTTGATGCTAATAACTCGCACCTGCTTGAGGTTTTTGCATCTTCGCAAGAATCTTCTGCTTTCTGCTGGATTTGATTTTTACAATTTGAATCCATTTTATTTGCGATGCAACTGCCGTTGTACCATGCGCAACAGCTGGATAATACCGGAATATTGTTACATAATCTTGACTCATTCATATAGGAGCAATTCAGTCCATTTAGAGTAATATTCGCCCCATATGCATTTCCCAGTTCTACGCACTTTCCATTGCTGAAATTGCATCCTATTACATTATTGCATTCGGTAGAATTCATATCAAAGACGTAACATTTTGGATTCCATTCATTGGATATACTTGAAACATTTGTGCCCCAATTTCCAGCAGCACCTGGCTCTTTGCATGTTCCCCCTGCTGAAATGTTATTTAGATTAGTGTACTGCCACCAGCAGTACATTGAATCCTTGCAGTCTCGTTCTGTTGTTTTATTGATGCAGGAAGTACTTGAGACTGCTAAATCTCTAAAGCAAGAACCATTGCCGTTTGCAGCACTCATATTCTGCCATTTGCAGTTTAAATTGTATTTTGTTGAATTTCCATTGCATGAATTCTCTGTTCCACCGTTCCACGAGTCCCAGCTCCAACATTGAACTTCATTACACCATCCAGAACTTGTGGAAGATTTCCATCCACACTCTGATCTATTTGTGCATAATACTTGTGTTTTATAATTCCAGCAATCTTTTTTATAACAATTTCCCCCCCATGCATTTGCCTCCCATGCGCAGCTTATATTCTGAGCATTGGCAATACAAGAAGTCTCGTCTGTCCAAGCCGGACAGTCAACTTCCTGGCAATAGCTGTTTTTCCACTCGCAGTTTAATCCAAGAGAGGATGCAGACTGGCAGTAAGTTTGATTAATCCAATATTTCCAGCATCCATTGGCAGAACATCCACTTGAACTATCCCACGTGCAGTTTTTTCCATTCCATGGATCTTTTGCAGCGTTGCAGGATGCAGAATCGTAACTGCTCCAGCATCCCTTTTCGTTGCAATTGCCCCATTTACATCCTGTTGAATTCTGGCAGGAACTTTGATTATTCAGGCTCCCGCAATTAGCTCCAGAACCCCCGGCGTCGGTATAACAATAATCACTCCACGCGCAGCTTAATCTTCTCGAGTTATTAATGCAAGAACTAGCGTTTGTGCCAGAGTAGCTGTAACAACTTGTTTTTTCACACCAAGAAGTTGCGCTTCCTGGCGTCCATGTGCAGTTTTTTTGAGGAACAACTGTTGAGGCGCATTCTGACTGGGAATACAAGCTCCCGCAGTTTAATTCCTCGCACCATCCTGAAGAAGACCAAGAGTCATTTCTCCACTTGCATCCGCTTGCAGCAATGCATGTCGCCTGAGTTTTATCCCAGCAAGTTGCAGCTAAGACAGAGGATGGGAGAACAAGGACTATCAGAGATACAGCTAAAATCAGGCTAAGGAAAAGTTTCTTATTCATTTATACCTCTTTTTGATAGTAAGTTTAGTAAACTCTCCTTTTTAAATATTTCGCCGGCAAAAATTTTGTTTTGTTTACACTAAAATCCTAAATTCCCTAAAAATTAGGCATTAGGTTTATTTATCATCTTTGGATATTATTTTATCCTCGATAAAATTTTATTAATTGAAAGTTTTATATTTTTCATAATGCCTATATGGACATTATGCAATTAATCTGTATTTATAAAAATTATTTCTTTCTCCTCGGTATAGTCTAAGGATTCTTATTTTTTGTTACATGGCGCCTAAAAAGCTGGGAATTTTGGAATTTACAACTGCATCATAGATGATGCAGTTTTCATTTCTGACATAAGAGTTTTCTGGCTTTTGCCCTGCAAGCAAGCGGTATATAGTGAAAGACATAAATAATTCACCAACATTTTATGTCTTTCCCTTGATGTCAAAATCGCAAGATTTTGAGCACTATCAGAAATAAGAGGTATTTCTGAAGTACCAAAGGCATGAATGAGGAAATATCAATGTCCTTTGGTATAGCATAACGATTAAATAATTTATTTCCTGTAAAGAGGATACTGAAAGAATGAGCCGCGCCCTCTTCTTAAAACAAATGCTATTACTATCGCGGCGATTATGACTACTAATAGTATCATTACCAGAACCCAGAACCAAACTGATGAGAAAATGCTTGTTGATTCTGGCAAAGGAGTTGTTGTATCTGATGAAGAGGGCGTTGTATCTGACGGGGTGGTTGTTTCTGGTGGAGATGCTGGAACCACCTCATATATTGATTTGATTGTTATATTTGCCTTGTTGTTTGCTATGCTGTTTAGCTTTACATAAACATCATAGTAATTATCATTAGTAACATCAAACTTTTTCTCGTCTCCTATGCTGAATACTGCCTGCTGGGGCGTGCTTGAAATGTTAATTGTTGCCTGAGTGGAGGTTAAACTGACTACTCCTGCATAGTGAGTTGAGCTTTTTACTAAGAAGCTCAGCCGATTTTTAACTGCGAGTAATTTAGCGTATCCTGTTATGAATTGTGCAGGCGTAAGCGATTGAGTTGATGTCCAATACAAAGTTGACGTGCCTGTGCCGCTGCTGCTTGAAGTTGTTGAGGTTGTAGATGCTGCGAGAACAGTAGTACTTCCACTAACAGCAGGACCCGTGCCTGAAAAGTGAGGAAGTCGTATCCATATTTTATTGTTTGTTGTGTCAATATAGCAGGGGCTGGTTTCATTAATCTGGTTAGAGCTTGTTAATGTTCCATTCGTGCATGTCTTCGATGAAGTGAGATTTCCCCATGCTGGCGAATAGGTTGAATAGTGTGAATAATTTCCTGCAAGTGCTGATGGTGAAGTTCCATTCGCAGTAACATTCCATATTACATTCCAGTTGTCATCATAAAGCAAAGGTATACTTATGTTAACATCAGCAGAGTCATTTAATCCTGAACCAGCTGTTTCTGAATAGGGAATTGAGACTATGACATAATCATATATTGTTGGACCTTGCGAGCCGAATTTAAGCGCAGATGAGAAACTCGTGGAGGTTGTACCTGTTGTGTTTGCAGAGCTGTCAAATAGCGCATCTGGCGGTCCGCTTGCGAGCATGTCAACATTTACGTAATGAACTATTATTCCCCCGTAGCCCATTCTAAAACTTATCTTTCCTCCACCCATAACAGTCTGCATTGGATTAAAGCTTCCTTCTGCCATTGTGCTTGATGCTGTCAGCAGACAAGAACTGGCAGGATTTGGAATATCACAGCTTGAATTTGAGATATACAGGGAAATGTTTATACTACTAACTGCTACTGATGCGTCAATTGCGCCTGGATTGAAAGTTTTTATTGTGATATTTGGATTCGTTGTAATTGCTAAAGCACTCGTTGTTGAAACCCTCTTAGGAGCGTATTGTCTATTGCCACCGCTTGGTCCTCCGGAAGCATAAACATTCATTTCTTTTATTCCAGTAACATTAAGAAGAGGAATTGCAAAATTTGCTATTGATTGAGATTGTTGGATATCTGACATCCATGTAAATTCTAGTGCGCCGTAGCTGGAGTAGTCAACTGTTGTTTCTATATGCGCCTGGGTTTGAGTTAAACTTGAATTTGTTGCATTAACAAGATTGAATGTTTGTTTTTTTGTTGGAATTGCTATATTTTGTCCGTCCCCGTCAATTCTATCCATTGTTATGTTTCCTGCATTTCCAAGCAAGCCATAAATGGTTATATTGGTTGCATTTAATGTTGTTCCATATGCTAAACTAATATTTCTAAAACCGCCATAATAATTTGTTCCATTAACCAGAGAAGCAAATAATAAAATAGTTGAAGTTTCTGCTGTTGCTGGCAGAGATATATTAAAAAATCCTGTTGTTAAATTGTATAAATCTGATTGTTGCTGATTGGCAGCACTTAAATTATAGGGCATATCTCCATAGTCTGAATGAACCATGTTTCCTGGCTCTAATAAGTAAGGAATAACTGTGAAATTAGTCCAGACAGCAAGAGAGCTTGCATTCATAGGATAGCCAGAAGCATTTGTTAAATAGCCTGTAACTCGTGCCATTGTCATGCTGACATTAAACTGCTTATGAAGTGTTTTTGTTGTATGATTAAAGCTTGAAGAATAATTGAAGTTATATGAAGTGCTGGAAGAGAAATTATTCCAGTTATAGCTGACAGGCATGCTCTGATTTGGATAAATCATTATAGAATAATTTCTATTGGATGGAACATAAACATTTACTTCTGTAACCCAGTTAGTATGGTCCTCTGCAACTGGATAGCCCATCTTTGTATCTTTTACTTGATACTGGAAAGGAATTCTGGCTCCCGAAGCATTAATAGCAGTTATATTTATTGTTCCTGCTGGTGTTAAATAGAAGTTTGTTCCTGCTAGCTGAATCAGCATCACAGAAGGGAATGCTGGAATTGTTTTGCTTCTGAAATCTACATTGTTATTTGTTGTATTTCTGCGGATTATTGATGGCTCATACATCCATGAGCTATTTGAAGGAATGCTAAAATTAAACCATCCAGATGCATTGCTTGTTCCAGATGTGTAAGCAAGAGCAGAAAAATCAGCTCCTCTTACAGTAATATTTATTACTGAATTATTTAAAGCGGCTCCGTTCTCGTCCTTTGCTGTTCCATTGAACTGGAAGGAGATTAAATTGAAAGTATAAGTTGAGGAATTTCCTACGTTGTTGTCAGAATCTGTGCAATTTACGCTCCATGTGTTTGAAACTGAATATCCGCTTGAATTTGTGAATACGGTGCTTGCTCCAGAGATATTCACAGAAGAATTAAGGTTTATTTTGATTCCGTTTAATATCAGCGAGCAATTTGTTGTGCTGTCTGAGGATGTGTCTGTAATATTGAAAGTAAAAGCAGTGTTTACTGCAGGATTAATTGTGCTGTTGCCATTAGTCGGGGCAATCAAGGTGATTATTGGAGCAGTTGTATCCTGAACCCTGATTGAAACATTGGTTTGATATGCTCCAGTTCCATTCAGGCTTGTTATGCTTATATTATATCTCCCGGGGGTTGATGCAGAGGCATTAAACCAGAAATAGCTATTATTAGCTGAACCATTAATTAAATAATTAGTAGTATTTGTCCAAGACAAAACTGTTGATGTATTTGTGAATGTTACGAAAGGGGTATTTGTTCCGTTTGAATTAGCAACAAAGACAAATCCCCCTGCTGAAGGAAGAGTAATGTTCACCTGGGTGATGTTCCCGTTTTCTCCGACATTAGTGTTATTTAACGTTATATTGTAGATGTAGTATTGAGTAACATTAACATTTGCCAGATTAGAAGAAGTTAAGTGAATAGTTGAAACAAAATTTAATCCGATAACTGCTAAAAACATCAATGCCAACAGGAATATAAATTCTTTCTTCACCATCTTTTCATCATTTGATTAAAAGAGGCAGAAAAATCTCTGATTTTTCACCATCTTTTCTTTTTTTCTATTAAAGAGCAGTAAAACGGGTTTATAAACATTTCCTTCTGAAAATTTTCTCAAGAAAAGTGAACTTCCACATAGCAAGATACGCAAAAAGTTAATGTTATATCAACGGAAATAAATTTTCGGAAATTTTTTCCTTGATACTAAGAAAATCCTCTCTCTGCCCCAGTTAGGATTTTCGATGCCCAGAAAACATCCGAATGTTTTCTTTGGGATAAGAAAAGAAAGTCCGATTATTAATTTCTTTTACTATAATCCATAATTGATGTATTATTCAAAAGATTTTATGCGCGGGGGTTTCTTTGCTTTCACTCAAAAAGTTTTCAATTTTTATCTTAAATTTTGTATTCCAAATTGAAAACTTTTTCCACAGCCAGTTGCAGGGTATAACGATTAATCAAGAAATGCTCGGGCTCGCGATTTCTGTCGTTAATCCTATTTTAATCAATGCTCTCAAGGAAACGTTCTACTCAAAGTTTCTCTCGGTATACAATTAGTCGATAGACTCGAGAAACTTTTCGGGCTCAAAGTTTCTGTCGTAAATGCGATTAAGAGATGCTCTCCAAAAACTTCTCTACTCGCATTTCCTTTCGCAAATACTAATACTATAGGTCCATACTCTCAAGGAAACGCTCGGCAGCAACCATCTCGGGGACGATTACTACTTTTGCGCCGGCTTTTTTCAGCTTTGAGAATGAATCTCGCCCAGGAGTTTTTTGAGAAATATTAAATCTGACTCTGAGAAAGTTTGAGAGTTATAGAGAACTGCATGGCATAGGTGACATGTATTTTGCAGTTCTCTCCTATGAGAATTCTCATATCATCTATCCGGAAAACTGCGAATGTATGCGCTGCAACTCACGCAATTATCCATATCTCAGAAACTCATCTCCGTCTTTTATTCTCTCTTTCAAGCTGTTGAGGTGCTTGTTTCTTTCTTGAATGTATTTTTTCTTATTTGTTCCGAGATTTTCAATTAGCCTTGAAACATACTCCCCTCCTAAAAAGTGGGGCATTATAACATAATCTGCCCCCAGTTTATACAGCTCAAAGACTTCAGATGCGTGCCTTGCTGTGACAATAATAACTGCGTCTTTATCTTTAAGTTTGTTCAATAACATAAAACTGACATCTTTTTCCGGCATAGTTGATACAACAAGTTTTGCTTTGTTTATGCCGAGAGAGTCTAAAAATTCTGAATCAGAAACATCTCCATAAACACATTGCACTTTTCCAGAACACAGTTTTTTTACTCTTTCTGGGTTGAAATCAACAATAACATAATTCTTTTTTGATTTGATAAAGGATTTCATTATTGAAAATCCAATTCTGTTCTCTCCGAACAAGAAATATTCATAATCTTTCTCAGTGCTCTTTTTCTCACGGATATTTTTCTTTTCAAATATTGAGAGATATCTTGAAATATAAGGATAAATCTTATCGGAGTACATTATCAAATAAGTTGAGCCGGCAATTGTAATTAAGCCGATCATTGTTACAAAAGAAAGAATCTCGGGGGATAACTGCCCGAGTTTTACACCTAAGGCAATCAATATTAAGGAGAATTCTGAAATTTGGGCAACTGTCAAACCAGCCTGAAAACCTGTTTTCTTGCTATATCCCCATAAGCCCATTAAAATCATCACAATCAACGGATTCCCTATTAGAATAAACAAGGAAAAGATGATTGCAGGAAATAATAAATTTGTAATGCTTCCAATAATCATCTGGCTGCCAAGAAGCAGGAAAAAAGAGATTATGAAAAAATCTCTAAGAGGCTTTAATCTGGAACTTATTTCATAGCTATACGGGGACATTGAGAGAATTATTCCTGCTATTAACGCGCCAACCTCAATTGACAAGCCAATATAAAGAAATAGAGCAGCAAGACCGAGCCCCCACGCAATTGCGAATAAAAACAAGAATTCCTGGGACTTAGCAAAAAAGTTAGTCATCTTTGGAAGAAGATACAGGCTGACTGGCACCAAGATAAGAATCATCAGCCCCCCTTTCAGTATCATTTCGGTTAATAAATTTGCAGTGTTTCCTAAAGAGAATGAAGAGATAACTATCAGCAGGATAATTGCTATTAAATCTTGAACAAGCAAAAAGCCAATTGAAATTTTGCCATATAATTTTTCCAAATCCTCTTTATCCGCGAGAAGCTTCATTATTATGATTGTTGAGGAGAATGTAAGGGCAAGAGCAATATAAATTGCGGTGATCGGGGGAAAGCCAAGCAAGACAGCAATAAAATATCCAATTAACGAAGTGAAGATAACCTGCCCCGCCCCGGTTATAAGTGATATTTTTCCTACTTCTTTTATGACTCTTGGAGACATGTGCAAGCCAACTATAAATAACAGAAAAGCAATCCCTATTTCTGAGAAAGCATAAACTATTTCATTGCCTTGGAGTATATTGAGGAAGAATGGACCCACTAATATTCCCGCGAAGATATATCCAATGATCAACGGCTGCCTTAATATTCTTGCTATGAATGAAACTCCCAAGACAACTAAAAGCAATAAACTTAATTGAGTAAATATCTCTAACATTATATTGCCCTCATTGCCTCGAGAAGTTTTTCGGCTGCGACCAATTCAGGGACTACCACTACTTTGGCGCCGGCTTTTTTCAGCCTGCTTACAAATGCGGGCTTGTCTGCGCGCGCATAAACTTCAATAGCAGGATTCATTTCTTTTGCCAGCATTGTAATCAAAAGGTTTTTTTCTGTTTCAGGCATTGCAAGAATTATCGCTCTTGCAGAAGATATTTTTGCCTGATTTAAAACGGACTCATCGGATGCATCACCGTGAATTGCGATGAAACTCTTTTTCTTGAGATTTGAGAATACAACGGCATCCTTTTCTATTATAACATACTCCGTTTTATCTTTCAGAAAAGTCAGGGCAATATCTTCCCCAACTCTCCCGCCTCCTGCAATAATATAATGATTTTTCATCTTCTTTAGTCTATTCAAGAATTTGGAGATTTTTAAATATTCGCTAAAACTTCCTTCAAGCAGCATGTCAAATACCCCCCACAAAACCCACCATATCAGGAAGACTCCAAATATCGCAAGGAATATCTCCAGCAGCTTTCCGACTCCTGATGAAGAATGAAACATAAATGCAAGTGTTTCAAAAGTCATTAAAAAGGAGTCGAGAAAGGTTTGCCTGTATACTATCTTGAATCCTGTTGTGCCGACGGCAAGAAGAGCAAACAGCAGACTCAGGAAAATCAGAATCCTCTTAGGAAATTCCCGGACATTCTCTAATGACTTGTTTTTGCTCATCTTAGAATAATCGGCTTATTTTTATTATAAAACTCAATGCCTGCTTTTAGTTCCGGCTTTGATTCAGAGTAAAGAGTTATAATTTTCCCGCCTTTTTGTATTTTCTCACCTGCGTGTCTGTGAAGATATATTCCTGCTAATTTATCAGAGGGGCATCCGAGAGTCTTGGCGAGAGAGTTAATTAATTTTATATTTATCTCTTTTATTGAGCAGTTTTTTTCTGCGAGAATATCTTTCCTGAATTTTGCATCTCTTATTCCCGTTACGCGCCCTTTCTGGGCGCGTATTATCTGGATGAATTTTTCAAATGCTTTTCCTGAGTCAAGGATTTCTTTGGCTAACTTATATCCATTCCCTTTTTTTGCTTTTCCAGTCATTTCGAGAAGCTTCCCTGCCGAGATTAGCGCTCTCTGCTCGAGCAGGAAACACGGGCTCTCACGCCTCAGTACTTTAATCACGTCTTTAATTTCGAGAGCTGGACCTACGCCGTTTCCAATCGGCTGGGCAGCTTCAATGAGAATGCATTCAAGGTGTATGTTAAATTTTTTGGAAATATTTTTGAATTTTGATTCAAGATTAAGAGCTTGTTTTTTATTCACTTTAGCGTATTTTCCGTAGGGAATTTCAATCAGAACGTATTTGCTGCCTACCGCGATTTTTTTTGACATTATTGAGGCAAGAAGCTGGGATTCTGGATCGAGGTTGAGCAGCTTTTCAACCTGAATAATCTTGTCGTCAGCTGGCGCGAGCCCGAGATAGCCGCCCCAAACCATGCAGGCATTTGTTTTCTTTATTATTTTTCTTATTTCGGGGATTGAAAATTCAACTCTGCATATTACTTCGAGCGCGTCTGCTGTTCCTGCAGGAGTTGTTATTGCTCTTGAGGATGTTTTGGGCATTGTCAAGCCTGCTGCTGAGCATATTGAAACTATGATAGGGGTTGTTCTCCCCGGAATTCCGCCTACTGAATGTTTGTCTGCAATCAGCTTGTTTTTTAAATTCAGCTTCTTTCCATTGCTGACAATAGACTGAATCATTGATTTTGTTTCTTCAAGAGTCATGCCGCACTTGTATACTGCTGATATAAAATATGCTATTTCTGATTCCGTGAGCGCATTATCAGTTATATCCTTGATTATTTTGTTTATTTCTGACTTTGATAGCCTTCTGCATTCAAGCTTTTTCATTATTATCGGAATGCTTTCCGGCTGGGACGCGGGGGATGCACTTACGGTTTCATTTTCGCGCAGATTGAGCTTTTGAGACACTTCGGCTGAGACAGCTATCTCGTCCTCCTTCAGCATTCCTGAAGCAATATCAACAACTGCAATAATTTTGTGAGAATTCTTTTTGATTGTGATTCGGTCATCAACATGAATGCTTGATTTTAGAGCGAGTTTTCTGTGCAGGATTGCGACTGGTCTTCCTGCGCTCCATCTTAGAAATTTTACTTTTAGCTGCATTTTTCCTCTTTTTACTTTGTCTTTAGGATGTGGATGTTTTTAAATTTATAGTGGGGGAATTTGAAAGAGAGAAGGTCTGTGCTTTCGTGATTATCCTTGTGAGTTATAATCAAAATTAACTCAAATAAAATCATTAATACTAAAATAAATCGGCTAAATCAAAAAGTCTCCTGCAAGCATGTATCAACCACCTAACTTTTTTATTCGCTGAAATGAACTTATTTCGCAAAAATTTCAGAAAGCTTATTCTCGCGGTACGCATCTAAGACGAGAAGAAGATATGACAGAATCAGAGGACCGAGAACCAGTCCGAGGATGCCGAATACTATCAACCCGCCTATCATTCCGACAAGAACGACTCCTGAAGACAAATTTGTCCTTCTTGAAACAATGTAAGGGCGTATGAAGTTGTCAATCCATGAAATGAATATTGCGCCGTATAAAACCAGCCCTACTGCCGCCCCGATATGCCCCGAAGAGAATAAATAAAATGAGACAGGAATCCACACCAGCCATGCCCCCAGTATTGGAATAACTGACGCAAACACTGCAAAAACAGTGAGCAGCAATGCTTTTGGAACGCCGAATATGAACAAGCCGACGCCTGTGAGGAGCCCCTGGATTATTCCGACAATTATATGCCCGTAGACAACAGAGTTAGTTATGCCTTTGAACTGCTTCAGAAGGTTTTTTTCAACTGCCTGAGAAAAAGGCGAAACTCCTTTTGCGTATTCTTTGAGCCTGTCAGCGTCGCGCATACCAAAGAAAAATACGAACAGGACAACAACTGCCTGGAGCATGATTACGGGTATTTCTAACAGCATATTGGAAGCATACGAGAAAACTGAGTTGATTGAATGAGATATGAAACTGTTCATCAGCGCGAGAACGTCGACTGAGATATCTGCGGGAATTATGGTTCTTATAAATCCTACGAGGTCAACTTTCTGGCTGTAGGCATAGGTGTCTATTGCCTGCCTGACTGCGACTGGAAACAAGAACCAAATTGGAAGGAAGATTATGAAAAGCAAAAGCAGGACAATTATCAGCGCGGCGATATTTTTTTCCCTGACAAGAGAGAAAACTTTTTTATAAACGGGGCTGGCCATGTAAGCGAGGAGCAATCCCGCAATTACTGAAAGGAAAATCGGACGCAAAACAATAAATGACAGGACAAGCAGAATGAGCACTGAGCCGAAGACAATAGATTTTTTGAGGGTTAATTCTTCCATGATTTAAAAACGAAGATAATGTTTATAAATGTTGCTTAATTTCAGGGGTGATGGTTTGTTTTATAAAAAAGATATTTGAAGGAAGAATTGACGAACAAACTCATAGGCAGTTCGTGAGATTTTCGCGGGGGATTTTTGGGGGAAGGGCTGCGTTAAGTCTTGCTAAGAAAGAAAGAGTAAAGCTGGGCGGGAGCTGTGAGTTTGCAAATGATTTTGCTGAATTTATTTCGGAAATTGGAGATGCTAAATTTTCAGGAATAATTCTCAGCCGAATTGAGGTTCCGGATTTTGGAAAGGCAAAGGCAAAAAATGGAGTGTTTGTGTATAACGTTGAAAATATTGATTCGCACAGGATAAGGGAAATTTCGGAAAATGCCTACGCAATGCTGCTTGACGCTGACGGCGAGGGGATTTCGCTGAGAATGAAAAAAAAGCTTCCAAAACCAGGCAAGTCGGGCGAGCTGAAGATTGATGACAAGTTCTGCATTCTTGAGGCGGATTTGAAGTACTGGCAGGGAGCAAGGGATTTTTTCATGCTTCCTGAATGCTCAAAGGCAAAGATTTCGCATACGTATATTATTGAGGATGTTATAGTTGACAGGAATGAAAAGGATTTCGTGAAAATGCGCGAGGCAGCGAAGAAAAAAGGCAAGATAATCCGGAAGATGGCGGTTGATGGGAATGAATCTGTGAGCGAGAAGGATTTTGAAGCGTGATTATTTTAAATTCTTCAAAAGAATTTTAACTTCGTCCAGCTGATTTTTCAAATAATCATACAGGCTCTTGACTTCTTCAGTACTAGCTTTATTTTTATCTTCAAGATTATTCTTAACTGCGAGATACCGTTCATAAGCCTTTTTTCCTTTTGAAATTTTTTCAATCAGTTTTATGAACTCTTTTTTTGAGTAGTGTTTATTTTCTATCAAATTTTTGAGGAGATACAATGTTCGTATTCTCAGGATAAGGGTATAAGCCATCCTGTCGCTTAAATATCTTTTATTTTTGAATTTTTTAATAATTCTTTGGATCAGTTCCAATTTTTCTCGAGTAGTCTCAATCTGCCATTTTACATTTGCTTTTGTTACTCGCACATTTACTGAAGCCAGATAATCTTCGTTCAGGAGAGGAAGCGCTTCTTTTATCATCTGCCCAATCGGAAACAAATCGCAAGATAGTTTTTGTTTTATCAATTCCTGCGAAATAATCAGGATATTATAAATTCCTTCTGTAACTGCCGGTTTGTCTGTATCTTTTGTTACAATCATCACGTCTATATCACTGTTTTCATCTTCATCCCCCCGGGCGTAACTTCCTGTGAGATAGATTCCAGTTATCTCCTTTAAAGCCATATGCTCGCGGGCTATATCAAGGGTGTCTAACAAGATGGCTCTATGCGTTTTCTTTACTAACTCTATTCTTACTTCCCTGTTGAGCCATGCTCTTGGAAGTATGACTGCTGAGGAGTTCCCTGCCTTAACTGCTGTTTTTATTTTCAAATCGTGGTTTAATACCCCGCAACCTAACGCGGTAGATTTGAAAAGACTGAAATTGCCGGTCGCCGATAGAGAACGTTTAGGCAATTTCTTTATCTGAATTTCCATCGTTTTCCTCCAAATATTCTTTATCTTTCTCAATCTGCTTCAGAAATTTCTCGTCAATTTCTTTTCTCCAGTAATCCTTTGTAGTGTCAAGCCTTCCCTTCTCATTTTTTATTTTTTCTTTGTGTTTGTCTACCTGCTTCTGAACCGAGCTAACTCGTTTTTCCCGTACTTTCTTCATATGTTTCCTGTCTGTTCCCATATTCGCTTCCTGTTCAGACGTTCTTACATGTACTTACATATTTATAAATGTTTTGATTTGAGAGTTTGAGGCATAACGTCTCGTGGAAAAAGTTTTCACTTTAGAATACAAAATTTAATACAGCAAAGTGAAAACTTTTTGGGGGCGTTGAACCCCCTTTTTGATTACCTTCCTAACCCCCTCCCTTCCCCTCCCCTTCAACCCCCTTCAATTTTCCAAACTCGCCAACAACATTAAATCTTCCTCGCCACTCCGCTAAGAAAACAGAAGCCCAAAATCATCGCCGAATAGGTCGATAACAAAAACGAAAGATTTATAAACAACTGACTAATATCTATGTGTATGAATATTAGCAAGGAAGACCTGTTCAGAGTAAACCGCGGATTTGGTGGGGGATTAATCAGTGATTCAAGCCTTGATTATGCAATCGACATTCAAAATAATAAGAAGATTGGAATTTACAAAAAGTTAGCCTACTTAATGCGGGCGATACTGGTAGATCATCCATTCACAGATGGGAATAAGAGAACAGCAACATTTCTGGCTTTAGGATTTGCAGAAGAACACCGAAAGCAAGTGAATCCCGAGATACTAGAGCATCAGGTAGTTTCAATTGCAAGTCAGAATCTAATCGACATAAGAAATATCGAACAAAGATTAAGGAGTTGCATACTATGAACAAAAAAACAATAAGCAAAGCTTCAAAATCGAAAGATTTTGACAGTGCTCAGAAATTCAACGCAAAGAGAATTTCTGGCATAATGAAAAAATACAAAGAAGTGTTCAAAGATTTAGAAAACTATGACAAAACTCACGAATTGCCTTTCCATAGAAAGAGAATTGACATAACTTTATCAGTCAGAACCATCAACAAACTAAGAGAAGAAAGCAAAAGAACAGGCAAGCCAGTTTCTCATATTATCGAAGAGTGCATAAATTAGTTCGTTACCCCTCGCTCAAGTCCTTTTGCCCCCTCCCCTCCTCTCCTCTTTCTATCAACTCCTCATCAATCGCCCCCCAATAACCCATCAACACTAAACACTTCCTCGCCAATGTCGGGAATGCTCCGTGATGTATCTGCATTCCCGAGCATCCTGAAAATTTCATCCATAAACACAAAATTTTCATGAAAGCTCGGAAGGTTTAAAAACCCCCAAACCCCTAAATTCTGTGAAGGAAGTCAGAGATTAACTCATTCTAAAGATGAGTTGGTTTTAACTATGCTGCTGAATTATGGCGGTATAAACTGAAACTTAACAGATTAAAATGCCAGCGACACAATCGAGAAGCGGAAGCTTGCAGATTTGGCCCAGGTGCCGGGCTGAGAAATTTTTGCCTAGTGTGAACTGGGAGGCTGTTGAGCAGAATAAAGGATTGCTCGGATTTATTGTCTACAAAGTCGGAATGGGCTCTGCGCTTGTGAAAGATTTGACTGCCGGCTCGATGACTAAGGATAAGAAAATAACTGTTCCTGTAACGGTTTTAGAGTCTCCTTCTTTGAAAATTTTTTCGGCAAGATTATATAAACACAATAACTGCGTCGGAGAAGTCGTTTTAAGCAATGACAAGGAGCTAAAAAGAATATTAAAAACGGGGAAAGTCGGAAAAGTTGAGGAGCTTGACAAGAAAAATTTTGATGATTTGAGAGTTATAATCTATTCGCTTGTTTCAAGAACAGGCATAAAGAAAACTCCGGACATTATTGAATCTGGAATCGGGGGAAGCCTTGATGATAAAATCAGTTTTGTAAAAGAATATGCGGGAAAGGAAATTTCTGCATCTGAAATTATGAAAAAATCAGGATTAGTTGACGCAAGGGGATTGAGCAAGGGAAAAGGATTTTCCGGGCCTGTTAAGAGATTCGGGATAGGGTTAAAAGGGCACAAATCTGAAAAGGGAAGAAGAAGGCCGGGAAGTTTAGGACCGTGGCATCCGCATCACGTTACATTCAGAGTTGCTCAGGCGGGACAGCTTGGAATGCATACAAGAATACAGTATAACAACAAGATAATTGAAATAGGGAGAATAAATGAAAAAAATATTAATCCTGTTCAGGGATGGAAGCATTATGGGAATATAAGGACGGAATATATTATACTAAGAGGGAGCGTTTCTGGACCTGCAAAAAGGCAGCTTCTTCTTACATCTCCGCTGAGGCGGAGCAAGAAGCAGGATAAGAAAAATTTTGAGTTTGTGAGGCTGGAAAAATGACCGAAATAACATTTCAAGATGTGGAGGATGAGTTCGAAAAAGCAAGGGACAATATGAACAATAATTGCAGACTAACTTTTAATTTGACTCGCCCCCTGCATGCTACTTGGATTGATAATTGCACTCTTGCAAGATGGTTTTATCAGTCGAGCGAAGAGTGGCTAAAAGAGTATCAAAAAACAAGAAAGAGTTTCATGGACCAAGGAACTGTTGGTGACGCTGTCCAAGCATTCCAATTGGCAGTGGCACAACCAAGATTATTAAATGTGACATTAGAGGATTTCAGAAATAAGATAAGGAGCCACCCCGTATTTTCCCAGAATAATTTAGTTAGGGAGTATGTACAATGAAAGCAAAAATAATATCACAATCAGGAAACGCAAAGGAAATAGAAATGCCTGCATTTTTTAGTGAGAGGATAAGAGAGGATATTATCCAGAAAGTTTTTGAGGCAATGAAAGAAATCTCGCCTTATGCGGCGTACTATATGGCAGGAAAGCAGAATTCTGCTTCTGGAAATTTATCCCATTCAAGAAGACTCTGGAAAACAGCTTATGGAAAAGGAATCTCGAGAGTCCCAAGAAAAATTATGTGGAGAAGAGGAGATCATTTTTACTGGATTGGAGCTGAAACTTCGGGGACAAGGGGCGGAAGACAGGCGCACCCCCCAAAGATTGAGCGATTTGAAACTAAGAAAAAAATAAACAAGAAGGAGATGATTATTGCGATGAAGTCCGCGATTGCCGCGACTGCTAATCCAGATTATATTAAGAGGAGATATTCTTCGCTTTCTGATGTTAATATTAAATTCCCGATTGTTATTGATTCTGAACTGATTAAAATGAAAGCGGGGGAATTTTTTGGATTTTTGGAAAATATTCTTGGAAGTTTGTGGAGCATTTCGCTTCAGAAAAAAACAGTGAGAGCTGGAAAAGGAAAATTAAGGAACAGGAAATACAAGAGAACGGCGGGATTGCTTCTTGTTATAGGAGAAAAGGAAACTGGAAAATTCTCAGGAATAACAATCAGAAAAGTTGATGAATTAGAGGCAGAGGAATTCTATCCTCTTGGCAGATTGACTATTTACACTGAAAATGCGGTTAATGATTTGAGAAAATTGGAGGACAGGAAATGAGATTTACAATTGTGCCATTGACAACTGAAAAAGCAGTGAAGCTTATTGAGCTGGAGAATACTCTCATTTTTCAGGCGGACAGGCAGGCGAGAAAGGAAGACATAAAGAAAGAAGTTGAGAGCATTTTTCATGTTAAAGTTGCTAAAATAAGAACACTGACGAGAGGAAACAAGAAAAATGCGTATGTTAAATTGGATAAGAAAAATCCTGCAATTGACGTTGCAACTAAACTCGGGATGATATAAAATGATAACTGAAGAAAGAATTGGATGGAAAGAGAAATTAGCCGGATGGTGCAAGGAAGCAGAAACATCAGCAAGTGCAGCTATGATTGAGGAACAAGCAGCAAGGGGGGGATTTCGAGGAGAAAGAGCGAGATTAGTAACTGGTGAAAATTTAACATTATTGACAACAATTGTAAAATTAAACAATTCTATGCCTCAAATTAAAATGACAGAAAATAAAAAATATGTTGAATGTTGGGATAATTTAGATTTTCAATTAGCTAAATCAGAGGCAACAAGATAACAACATGGGCAAGACACTAATACAGCAGGCAAGAGGGCATGGAAGCTTTACTTATAGAGTAAGAAGAAAAGCATATATCTTCAAGGTAAAATATCCTATGGCGCAAGGAAAAGCAAAAGTTGTCCAGCTGGTTAATTCGCCTGCGCATACTGCTCCTCTTGCAAAAATAAAGATCAATAATGAAACATTTTACAATCCTGCGGCAAAAGGATTAGTTGAGGGGCAGGAGATTGAGCTTGGAGGAAAGGCAGAAATAGGAAATATACTTGCATTGAAAGACATTCCGTTAACAACGCGAATTTTCAATATAGAGTTGAATTCAGGAGACGGCGGAAAAATGATGCGGGCCGGGGGGACAAGCGCTATGGTAAGCAAGAAAGCAAATGGAAAAGTGGGAATATTAATGCCCACAAGAAAAGAAATATTTTTGGATGAAAACTGCCGAGCCACTATTGGAGTGGTTGCGGGAGAGGGAAGACTTGACAAGCCGATAGTAAAAGCGGGCAAAATGTGGCACATGATGAAAGCAAGAAACAAACTCTGGCCTAGAACTTCGGCTGTAAAGATGAACGCAGTTGACCATCCTTTCGGAAGCGGCAGAGGCAAAAGAATTAAAAGCAAGATAGCAAAGAATAATGCGCCACCTGGAGCAAAAGTCGGATTAATCCATCCAAGAAGAACAGGAAGGAGGAAGAGATAAACATGGCAACATTAGAAAGATTAGACATTGTGAGCAGAGGTTTGGTAGGGGTATTTGGAGTAAGTGCTGAGGAGTTAGTCATATCTCCAGGTTGCTTTGATGGCTATCGAATTAAAGATTTTAATCCTAAGCCCGGAGATAGATTAAAGTTTTTAGAAGCGATTGGTATTCCAACAGAAGATTATGCCTCTTTGGGGAGAATCAGCGAGAAAGGAAAAAAGACATTAAGGGAAATTGCACAAGATACAGAATATTGCCCAAGCGAAAGACTAAAGCAACATTTCTTAGAGATGTCAAAGACAGATACTCCTGCAGTATTGCTTAATTCGGTTACAATTTCTGACTGGAAGAGGATAGTTTCGTATTTAAATTCTCATGCGAGGGTAGCATAAATAAAAATGCCAAAAGAATTCAGTTATAGGGGAAAGACGCTCGAAGAGCTGAAGAAACTTGATACTCGGGAGTTTGCAAAATATCTCGGTTCAGATACGAGGAGAAGCGTTCTAAGGCACTTTGAAGTTATTGAAAAATTTGTCAAAAAATGCAGGGAGAGAGCCGAGAAGGGAAAGCCAATCAGAACTCATCAGAGAGACATTGTCATCGTTCCGAATATGGTCGATTATGCTGTTTTTATCCACAACGGAAAGGAATTTGTCCAGATAAAGATAATTCCCGAGATGATGGGGCACAGACTGGGGGAATTTTCAGTCACAAGGAAGAAAGTCCAGCATGGCGCTCCGGGAATCGGCGCAACTAAATCGAGCTCTGCTTTGAGCGTGAAATAATAAGATGGATTTAAATTTAAGAAGTAAATTTAAAATCTTGGAGATTTTCTCAAATCCCCAAGCTGTTTCGCTTAAGAGGTAAGCTCAACATGGAAAAACAATACACTCAGGAAAAAAATGAAAAATTGAATGCGAGAAAGGAGGATGTGAAGAGCATGCCTGCTCAGAAGGTCAGGGAAGAGAAGAAAGCTAAAGTTAGCGAAGGATTAGGCAAGGAGATTAGCTCTGCGGAAATTGATGCTTTGGCGGGAGTTGCGCCAAAAACTGTGCCTGGAGAGCTGACTAAAGAAGCGGTTGCTGAAGGATTCAAGGGAGAGAAGAGGGAAGAAAAGAAAGAAGAAGAAAAAGAAACAAAGAAAGAAGAGAAAAAAGATGAAAAAAAGGAAAAAGGAAAGCCAAAAATTAAGAAGGAAAAAGCAATTGTGAATGGATTGAACCTTGGAATATCAAAGAAGCACTCAATGGCTATATGCAACTTTATCAGAGGAAAAAATCCTGAAGATATGATTCCTATTTTGGAGAGAGTTGTAAAGTTAAAGGTAGCAATTCCGATGAAAGGGGAGATTCCTCATCGAAAGGGCAAGATGATGAGCGGAAGATATCCGGTTAATGCAAGCAAAGTTTTCATAGGCTTGCTGAAAACTCTTAATGGAAACTGCTCTGTAAATGGAATTGACAACCCTGTAATAACTTTGGCAGTTCCGAATGACGCCTCGCGCCCGTTCAAGCGGGGCGGGAGCATGAGGTTTAAAAGAACAAATGTTTATCTCGAAGCGAGGGAAAAAGTTGAGAAAGTAAAAGTGGAGAAGGGAAAGTGATAGAAGTAAATTTAAGAAGTAAATTTAAAACTCAAAAACAGGAAGTGTTTTTGAGATACTGGAGATTTTCTCAAATCCCCAGTCTATTAAATTTCAGACTAAGTCTGGAAGAGGAAATTTAATATGGAAGAAAAAAAATTCGTTCAATTGAAGAAAGACGAGCTTAATGTAAAGGAATTTGTCAAGAAAAGCCTTGGAAAGGGAAGAATATCAACTGTGGGAATAGAGTATACGCCTATAGGCGAGAAAATAATAATCTCGACAACAATGCCGGGATATGTTATCGGAAGAAGAGGGGAAAAAATATCTGAGCTGACAAGAGTGCTCAAAAAACAGTTCAAGCTTGAGAATCCGAATATAGAAATACAGGAAATATTAAAGCCCGAATTTGACGCGCAGGGTGTTGCTGATGAGATTGCCTTAATGATTGAGAGATTAGGGAGTCTGAAATTTAAGATTATTTCCTACAAAATGCTCGACAGAATAATGAGAGCGGGAGCATTAGGAGTTGAATTACGATTGTCGGGAAAACTTCCAAGCGAGAGAGCGAAGAGCTGGAGATTTGCGTCAGGATATTTGAAGAAAACAGGAGACACTGCAAAAATAGTAAACCGGGCGAATGCTGTTGCAAAAACAAGGATGGGCGTAATCGGAGTAAAAGTTTCAATTCTGCCTCCGGATGCGGTAATCCACGACCAGATAAAAATAACAGAAGAGTTAAAAAGCCAGATAAAGAAGCCACTTATTGAGGAAATAATTGAAGAAAAGCCAAAGAAGTCAAGGAGAAAGAAAAATGCAGAAAAATAAATTTTTCAGCCTTTTAAAATCTGAGGATTATTAAAATGGGCCGGAAGTACAAGGAAATCGAGAAATTAAGCGAGAATGCAAGGAAAGAAAAACTTGAAGAATTAAAAATGGAATTAATAAGGAAAAGCATAACTGCAAACAGAGCAGGGAAGGGCAAGGCGAAAGAAATTAAGAAGGCGATTGCCAGAATACTAACTCGTAATAATCAAAAAAACAAAGGGCACCACACCTCGGAGGGAGTGGCTTAAGAAGCTTTTTGTTTTTAGGATGCTCAGGAATGCGGAAATCGTTGAGCATTCCTGACATCACAAATCATAAAAATGGACATATGCCCAAAGTGCGGCCTGCCAAAGCAGGCGTGTGTTTGTGAAGAGATAGCGAAAAGCGAACAGAGAATAAGGATAGAAACTGTCAAGCGAAGGTTTGGCAAAATCACCACGCTGGTGAGCGGTATTGGCGAAGGAGTCAATATTAAGGAAGTTGCCAAGGAACTGAAGCAGGAACTTGCCTGCGGCGGGACAGTGAAAAACAATGCAATAGAATTGCAGGGTGACCACAGGAAAAAGATAAAGCCGGCGCTGATAAAACTCGGCTTTTCAGAGGATTCGATATCCGAATAAACACAAAAAACAAGAGAAAATGGCAAAGAAAAAACCAGAAATAGAAATAAAAGTGAAAGAAAGCAAAGACGGCGGATGCTCTGATGAGCAGTGCCCTGTTCACGGAACACTTTCAGCAAGAGGAAGAATTTTCGAGGGAACTGTAATTAAGAAATTCCCGAGGAGAATTGCAATTGAGTTTGAAAGAACTATTTTCATAAAGAAGTATGAGAGATACGCAAAGACGAAGACAAAGCTTCATGCAAGGCTGCCTGACTGCGAGAAAGAAAGAGTGAATGTCGGGGATTATGTTCAGATTAGAGAGTGCCGTCCGCTGTCGAAGATTATCCATTTCGTTTACATCAAGACTATAAGGAAGAGGGAAGGATTAAAATGAATTTAGATAAAAAAATCAGTGAAAAATATGAAGATATGCCTGTCTTGAATGTAGATTTAACTAATGATAATAACAGCAGGGATGAACAATTAACTTGTGTTGCAATTGAACAGCATTTGCAATATCTTAATGAGATGGTTACAGGACTAAGCGCAAGAGTTCAAGCAAGTTTAAGAAGAATGGAGTTAATGGAGGCGAGAGCATAAAATGAAAGCAATAAGCGCACGAGTAACGAGAGGGCTGAACATTGGAAGCTTAGTCGTGGCTGCGGATAATTCCGGGGCGAGGATGGTAAGAATAACAGGAGTAAAGCACGGGAAGTCAAGGAAGGGAAGACAGCAGTCTGCCAAGGTCGGAGATTGGGTGAAGGTTTCGGTCAGGGCGGGCGATCCTGAGATGAAAGGAAAGTTATTTGACGCGGTTGTAATCAGGCAGAGGAAACCATACAGAAGGTATACCGGCGAGAGAATTGCATTCACTGACAATGCTGTTGCATTGCTTAAAGATGAAAAAGGAAATCCAAAGGGAACGCAGATTAAGGGGCCTGTTCCGAGGGAAGTTCAGGAAAGATGGAAGGAGGTCGCGAAAATTGCGCAATCCGTTGTATAAAATGGAAAATGAAAGTTTAGTCAGATTATCTATGGAGCGCGTGGAAAGAGTATTTGACAGCATGGACTATAATAATCAGAGAAATTTATTATGGAGCTTGGTTGAAATTGAAGAGGAAGGAAAATCAAGATACAACCCGATGTTAGTGATGCACATCCAGAGCAATCCTCAACTTGGCGCAATAATCCATTTGGATGAAGTATACACTCAATCAAGAAAAATGGCAATGAGATTAACTGAATGTGGAGAGAAAACTAAATTATCAGAATTAATGGAGGCGGCATAATAACATGGGAACGTTAGCAGAATTAAATTTTGAGATGACTGAAAGAAGAAAGGTATTCAAAGAAGTAGATGAACTTGCAATAAAATTAGGGCTGGAAGAAGCATTGAAATATCTCATTAATACTCCTGCTGTGGAATTTACAATTACCCCTGAAAGAGCGGATGAATTAAGACAGATGTATGCCCAGCTTAGCAAATTAGCGCAAGGCATGAGAATTGATACTCGGGATTATGACTTAACATTTTCAAGGCAATTGGAGGAATATAGACAAAAATGAAAAAAACATTCAGCACGTCATGGAAATCAAGCAGGCAAGTGCGTAAACAGCGAAAGTACAGATTCAACGCCCCGCTTCACATCAGATATACATTCATGGCGTCAAACTTGTCAAAAGAATTGAGAAAGAAACTTGGAAAGAGAAATATAGAAGTGAGAAAGGGAGACATAGTGAAAATTTTCCGCGGAAAATTTTCCGGGAAGTCAGGAAAGATAACTAATGTTGACCTGAAGAAAACGAGAATAACTGTTGAAGGAGTACAGGGGCAGAAGAAAGATGGAACCAAGATAAATGTATACTTTCACCCGAGCAAAGTCCAGATTACAACACTTGGCGAGGGAAGAAACACAAAAGAAAAATCAGAAAATAAGACGGAGGAGAAAAAATAAAATGCACCTTACAAGAAGCGAAGTTTCAAGATTATGGCCGATAGCAAGAAAGGGCAACAAGTATGTAGTCATGCCTGCGCATAGCAGGGAGACAAGCATTCCTGTTCTTTTCGCGCTGAGAGAAATGCTTAAACTTGCAAAAACGAGGACAGAAGCAAAAAGAATAATCAAGCAGGAAAAAGTTGAAGTCAATGGAAAGAAGATAAAAGATGAGAAGTTTGCGCTTTCATTATTTGATGTTCTGAATGTAGACGGAAAGGGACACAGGCTGACTATAAAGAATAAAAAGTTTTGGTTTGAAGAAACAAAAGAGAGCAGAAAGACTGCAAAAGTTATTGGAAAGACAATTTTAGCCGGAGGAAAGGCGCAGATTAACCTTAATGACGGGAGAAATTTCATTACGGCGGAGAATGTGGGGGTTGAAGATTCTGTCGTATTTGATTTTAAGGAGGGAAAGATTGGAAAAGTCATCCCTCTTAAAGAAGGAGCAGGCATTTTTGTAATAAATGGGAGCCATCTTGGAGAGGAAGGAAAGATTGTGAGCATCGATGAAAAGAGCGGAAGCGCAGAGATATCAATTCATAAGGAAAAAATAAATTTGAAGCTTGAAGCCATAATGGCTGTTTGACTGGAAGAGGAAATTTAAAATGAATTTAAAACGGGAGATTAAAATTGAGAAAGTTGTCCTGAGCGCGGGAGCTACCGGGGAAAAGCTTGAGAGAGCGGTAAGGCTTATGAAAATTATAACCGGAATGAATCCAAAAATAGTCAAGAGTAATAAGAGAATACCTTCTTTTGGAGTCAGACCAGGACTTGAGACAGGAGTCAAAGTCAGCATAAGAAGAGAAAAAATAGCGCCTCTGCTGAAAAGGCTTCTTCAGTCAGTGAATACTGAAATAAAAGAAAGCCAGATAGAAATTAATCATTTTTCATTCGGAATAGAAGAGTATATCGAAATTCCTGGGCTGGAGTACCAGAGGGAGCTTGGAATACTCGGGCTTAATGTGACTGTTGATTTTACAAGAGATGGGAAAAGGGTTGAGAGAAAGAAAATCAAGAGAGGAAAAATTCCGAAGAGGCAGGAAGTCAGCAGGGAAGAAATTAAAGAATATATGATTAAAAATTTCAATTTAAAAATAAAGGAGAAGGGAGAAAAATGAATTTAGACATAAAACTTTATGAAAAAATTAGAGATATGCCTGCCTTGAAAGTAGATTTAACTGATGATAATAATAGCGGAGATGAACAATTAATTTATGATGCAATTGGGCAGCATTTGTCATATCTTAATGAGTTAGTTATTGGATTAGGGGCGAGAGTTCAAGCAAGCTTAAGAAGAATGGATTTAATGGAGGGAATTTTAAAATGAGTTCAAAAACACTTCTTGTTTTTGAAATACTGGAGATTTTGAGACCAAAAAATTCCCATAAGGAATTTTGGGGTGATCAAGAACCCGAACACTCGACTCGAGGGTTCTTGACAAATCCCCAGTCTTTTAAATTTTCAAGAAAATTGAAGGAGGAAAATTTAAAATGACTGCAAGCGACTGGAGAAAAGTTACAAAGCAATTAAGGCTGAAGCCTGCAAAGATGCAGAAATTCCTCAAGCATAACAAGCCGCAGGAGAAGAAAACAGGAATAGCAGCTAAGAAATGCGAGAGATGCGGGAGATTCGGAGCGCATATTTCAAGTTATGGATTAAATTTATGCCGGCAGTGCTTCAGGGAAATCGCTGTTGAAATAGGATTTAAAAAATATTCATAGGAGACTAAAATGAGCCACGATTTAATATCAGACGCGTTGAACCAGATAATGAATGCCAAGAGAGCAAAGAAAGACTGTGTAATCGTAAAAAGATATTCTAAGCTGCTGCTGAGCGTGCTTGAAGTTGCAAAGAAGCACAAGTACATTGAGAGCTATAAAGCTAAAGACAAAGAGCTTGAGATAAAGTTTAATCTCAATGAGTGCAGGACAATAAAGCCGAGATATACCGTAAGAATCAAGGAGATAGAGAGTTATATGAGAAGGTACCTTCCTGCAAGAAATTTCGGGATAATAATAATTTCAACTAGCAATGGACTCATGACTCAGGATGAAGCTGAGGAAAAGAAAATCGGAGGAAGCTTAATTGCTTATTTCTACTAAAATGATTTCAAAAATTTACACTTTTGAAATCCCGAATATTGAAATATTCGGGCGTTCAGAAGCAAGAAGTGTTTCTGAAATACTGGAGATTTTGAGAAATCCCCAGTCTTTTAAATTTCCAGCGAATGTTGGGGGAGGAAATTTAAAATGCGCCGTGAAATAATCGAGAAAATAGAAATTCCTGAAGGCATCGAGACAGAGATAACCGGAGAAATAATAAAAATAAAGAAGAATGGGAAGGAAATGACAAGAAAATATTCAGGATTTGAAGCAAAAAGGGAGAATAATTTTTTAATTCTGGAATGCAAGAAGGCGACGAAGACGGAGAAAAGAGAGATTAAGACTCTCGCAGCCCATATCAGGAATATACTTAAAGGATTTCATTCAAAATTTGAGTATAATCTTCAAATCTGCGCTGTTCATTTTCCAATGTCAGTAAATTTTGACAAAGCGGAAAATAAATTAATTATTAAAAACTTTCTTGGAGAAGTAAAACAAAGAACCGCAAAAATCGTGCCTGGAGCGGAGGTCAAAATTGAAAAGGAGATTATAACTGTGAGCGGTGAAAACAAGGAAATCGCCGGGCAGACTGCTGCGAATATTGAAAAAGCTACGAGGATAACAGGAAGAGACAGAAGAATTTTCCAGGACGGCATTTTTATTATAAAGAAACCAGGAGACAAAGATTAAAATGGCAGTAAGAATTAAATTTAATATTCAGAAACAAGAAGTGTTTTTGAAACCTTAAACTCTCAGGAGTTTAAGTGCTTGAAATCTCACGATTTCAAGATCCTAAATTCAGAAGAATTTAGGCGCTCGAAAATAAGAAGTATTTTCGAGATACTGGAGATTTTCTCAAATCCCCAGTCTTTTAAAATCCCAATAAAAATTGGAAGAGGAATTTTAAAATGGCAAGAAAAAAATTCATAAGAAGAAACCACGACAAGTATAAGAGACTTGGAGGAAGAAGAAAGAAGCTTATCTGGAGAAGGCCGAAGGGAAGGCACAGCAAAACAAGAGAAAGAAGAGCAGGATATCCGCAAAGACCGGAGATGGGAATGAAAAAGCCTGTTTCGGTCAAGCCGAAACTGATAATGAACCTCAGAATGCTTGAAAACGCAGTAAGAGGCGAGGGCGTTATAATCGCGAAGGTCGGGAAAAAGCTGAGAGAAAAGATTTACAAAGAAGCAGAGGGAAAAGGAATAAGGATATTAAATGAAAGAAAACAAATCGAAAAATGAACTTAAAAAAGAAAAAGGCGCTTGCGGCGAAAACATTCGGAGTTGGAAAGGGAAGAATCTCATTCGCACCAAGCAGAGCAGATGAGTTGAAAGAAGCGATTACAAAGCAGGATATGAGAGACTTGCTGGCAAGCGGGGCGATAACGATAAAGAATATTAAAGGAAGCAGAAAGAATATTCCAAATATGTCAAGAAGAGGAGCCGGAAAAATAAAGAAGAAAGTCGGAACCAGAAAGAGAGATTATATGAGACTAACAAGAAAGCTGAGAAGATATCTTGTGCAGCTGAAATATCAGAATAAAGTAAGCAAAGAAAAGTATAAGGAAGCAAGAAAGCAAATAAAGAGCAAAAATTTCAGGAGCAAGTTGCATTTCAGGGAGATGATTATCGGAGGAGGAAAATGAACTCAAAAACAAGAAGTGTTTTTGAAATCCAGAAATCTGATGATTTCTGGCTTTTAAATTTCCAACGAAAGTTGGAAGGGGAAATTTAAAATGATTACGGTAAGAAAAAGAAGAAGAATAGAAGCAAAGACAGATTACAAGGCGAGAATTGAAATGCTCAAAGGCAATATGCCGAGAGTAGTTTTCAGAAAAACTAACAGGTATATAACCGGGCAATTTGTAAAAAGCAAAGAAGCGCAGGATTTTGTGTCAATTGGAGTTGAATCAAGGAGCCTGCTGGAATTTGGATGGCCCGATGGGGCAAAAGGAAGCCTTAAATCGCTTCCTGCTGCTTATCTGACTGGATTCCTGCTTGGAAAAAGAATTTTGGACAAGGAAGGAAAAATAAAAGCGATACTTGACATTGGAATGCAGAGGAGTACACCAAAATCGAAAATGTATGCTTTTCTGAAGGGGGTTGTAGATTCGGGGGTTGAAATTTCGTGCAATGAAAAAATGTTTCCGGATGAGGCAAAAATATCAGGGAAGAATGCAAAAAAAGAAATCCCGTTTAAAAAAATAAAGGAGAAAATAGAAAAACAATGAATAAGGCTATAATGAAAGAAGAAAAAGAACATGAAGAGCCAAGCGAGGAAGAAGTAGTTGAAAAAGTGCTTGAGCAGACTGTAGGAAGGGAAGTTGCAAAGAAAAGCGAAGCCCAGCTTGAAAAAGAAAGGCTTTTGGAAATGGAGAAAAGAAGAAGAGATGATTCGCTTGCAAACTGGCATCCTAAAACAAATCTTGGAAAGCTTGTGAAAGAAAAGAAAGTAACAGACATTGATGATGTTCTTGACAAGTATAAAATACTTGAGGCGGAGATTGTTGACTCGCTCCTTGAGCTCGGCTCAGACCTTCTTGCAATCGGGCAGTCAAAAGGAAAATTTGGGGGAGGAAAAAGGAGGGTATGGAGACAGACGCAGAAAAAAACTAACGAGGGGAATGTCCCGACTTTCTCATGCATGGCTGTTGTCGGCGATGGAGCGGGGCATGTCGGGCTGGGGTACGGAAAATCAAAAGAAACACTGCCAGGAAGAACGAAGGCATTGAGAAACGCAAAACTTAAAGTTATTAAGATACGAAGAGGGTGCGGAAGCTTTGACTGCTTATGCGGAGAGGAGCACAGTGTCCCATTCAAGGTTGAGGGGAGATGCGGAAGTTTGAGAGTCATTCTTATGCCTGCGCCTCAGGGGACAGGGCTTGCAATAGGCGATGAATGCAAGAAAATTTTGAGATTAGCCGGAATAAAGGATGTCTACGGAAAAACGTTCGGGCAGACGAGAAGCACGATTAATCTCGCAAAGGCGTGCATGAAAGCTCTTAAACAAACAACGGAAATAAAGGATATAAAATGATAGAGTATCAAACAGTATTATTCGGAGGAGAACGGGCGAACTTAAGAAAAGTCGATGAGCATGCTGTAAGGATGATGGTTAAGACTCTGGGGGGCAAAGTTTTAGCCACAGGATACACTAAACTAATGAGCATACTCGACACCGAATCTACAAAAGAACGATATAACCTCATGCTGACTGCGCGATTTGAGAGTCCAGAAGTTGCCCAACATTTTGAAAGAACAGCGATGGAAAGAGGATATGGATTAGAGGGCAATAAAATTAGAGATATAAGAGAAACAGAAACGTCAGAATTGGCAACTAAAATAACACCACCTATAAAATGATAGCAATAATAAGAATATCGGGCATTCCGGAAATGCCCCAGAAGGCGGGCGTTACGCTGGACAGGCTGAGATTAAGAAAGAAGTTTACGTGCGTTTTGCTGAATGAACTTCCAGAGAATCTGGGAATGATAAGAAAGGTTGAAAATTTTACTGCTTTTGGAAAAATCGACAAGGATACGTTAATTGAACTGATAAAAATGCGGGGAAAAATGGCTGGCGGAAAAAAAGGAAAAATTGACGCTGAGAAAGTTGCCCACGACTTACTTAACTCGAAAACTCCAAAGAAAATTTCTGATTTTGGATTAAAGCCATTTTTTGCTTTACACCCGCCTCGGGGCGGGATTGATTCCAAAACCCACTATCCGCGCGGGGTTTTGGGGAATAGTAAGGAAGGAATCAACAAGCTGATAAGGAGGATGCTGTAAACATGACGGAAAATAATTTTAAGGTAATTGTGCTTGGAATCGTCTTCAATCCAAAAACAAGAAAGATACTAATTGGAAGGAGAGAACGTGATCCTTATATTAAAGAGCTAAGCTGGTGTTTTCCTGGAGGAGATGTAAATGTAGGAAATGAACCTGAAGATACACTAAAAAATGAAATCAAAAACAAGACAGGACTAAAAGTTGAAAATTTGGGCGCTGTTTTCTCAAAAGTATACCCGGAAAAAAAAGATTTTTTGGCTATTTATTATTTATGCGAGGTTACTGACGGAAAAGAAAAAGCAGAAGAAAAATTCGCTGAAATAAAATGGGTTAATCCGGAAGAGATAGAAAATTATTTTACAACCTCGTTTCATCCTAAACTAAAAGAATATATCCTAAACTTAAAATGAAAATGGATTTGTCAAATGTTGTGGCAAGAGAGAAGATATTTGGTGGGAGAGAGTTAGTCACAGCAGTCTTCACAGATTATGTCGAGACTGTTAGACAGATTGGGAGAAGAGCCCAGATATGCCAGAGTGGGCGGAAGAGCGGAGAGATGATAAATGTTAATAGCTACAAACCCGGAGATGTAAACTACCTTTTTATTATAGGAACGCTTGAAGCAGCAGGAGTTTGCGCATGAAGCTGAAAAAAAGAAATAAGAGAAGCAGAATACGGGGGAGAAGAACTTGCGGATGGGCGATGAAGAAGCATAAAGGAAGCGGAAACCGCGGGGGAAAGGGGATGGCTGGGACCGGAAAGAAAGCGGACCAGAGAAAAAGCTGGGTAATCAAGTATCAGTTTCCATATTTCGGCAAGCAGGGATTCACAAGCAAGAGCACTGAAAAAAAGCGTGTTAAATTTATAAACTTAAAAGATATTGAAAGCAGATACGGCGCCGGGGAGATTAATCTTAAAGGGTATAAAATTTTAGGAGAGGGTGAGATAACAAAGAAGTTTGTGATTAGCGCGAAAGCCGCCTCTAAGTCAGCCAGGGAAAAAGTAGAAAAAGCCGGCGGGAAAGTTCTTCTTTTGGAAAAAGAAGCAAAACCCTCCAATATAAAACCGGAAGTGAAAAAAGAAGTGAAGAAATAAGAATAAACTATAGTGAAAGACATAAATAATTAACCAAAATTGTATGTCTTTCCCTTGATGTCAAAATCGTAAGATTTTGAGCACTATCAGAAATAAGAGGTATTTCTGAAGTAGCAAAGGCGCGAACGGTAAAAATTCAGCGTCCTTTGCTATATCTGCCCCAAATGGCGGGGCATATACGCAAGGATAAATTCAGAGGTAAAACTTGATAAAAAATAAATTTTTTAAGAGAAGGCAATTCAGGGGCGTCCTTGCCTAATTTGTAATTAAAAATGGGGCTGCAGAATATTTTGCATAATCTGCCTGAAGTGCAGGGGCCTGTAGAAAAGAAGCTCAGCTTTAATGTAAAGCTTAAATGGACTTTGATTATTCTTGCTGCATTTTTTATCCTTGCGAATGTTCCGCTGTATGGATTAGCAAAAAATTCGCTGGAAAGATTCCAGTATCTTGCGATTATTTTGGGAACTGATTTTGGAAGTATAATCTCGCTCGGAATAGGGCCGATTGTCATAGCGTCTATTATTCTTCAGCTTTTAGTCGGAAGCAAGATACTTGACATAGACACTAAGTCGGAGGAAGGAAAAAGATATTTTCAGGGATTGCAGAAAATGCTTGTGTACTTCTTTATAATATTTGAGGCGCTTGTTTATGTTTTAATGAATGGGCTGCAGGCAATGCCGGGATATACTTTCATTGTTATTTTTCAGATGGTTTTGGGCGGGCTTGCAATAATGTTTATGGATGAGCTGATGAATAAGTGGGGATTCGGGCACGGCGTTTCGCTGTTTATAGTCGCAGGAGTTGGATGGAGATTATTTGCCGGCTTATTCCAATTCATCGGAACTCAGGGGGGGAATTGCCTGCTTAATTTTTCGGGAATTGATTCGATAGGATGCCCGGGGCAAATTCTGGTTGTTCTGCAGTCAATCATGAACGGAGATTCTACCGGAGCGTTACTTGCGTTAGTTGCAATTGCGGTTACTGCTGTAGTTTTTTTAGTGGTGGTTTATGCGCAGTCACTCAAGGTTGAAATTCCTCTTTCATTTGACAGAGTCAGGGGATATAGCATAAGATGGCCCCTGCAGTTCTTTTATGCGTCGGTTATCCCGGTTATTCTTGTTTCTGCGCTTGCTGCCAATATACAGCTGTTTGCAGGGCTTGTTGAAAGCTGGGTTGGGCGGGCTACTTGGCTTGGAACATTCTCACAGGGGACCGCTGAATCAGGGCTGGCATTCTGGATTGCAGGACAGCGTAATTTGATTTCCCTTGCAATTACAGGAAGCTTAAGTATAAAGTATCTGTTTCAGGGAATTACTAATACATTATTTTATATGGTATTTTCAGTTATCTTTGCTGTGTTCTGGGTTAAAACTTCGGGAATGGATGCTTCATCACAGGCAAAAAATATTATCTCTTCGGGATTGCAGATTCCCGGATTCAGAAAGGATGAGAGAATTTTAGAGTCTGTTCTTGAAAGATATATCATGCCCCTCACTATTATGGGCGGGGCGGCGATCGGGCTGTTGGCTTCGCTTGCTGACTTGTTGGGCGCGTTGTCGGGGGGGACAAGCATATTGCTTGCTGTCATGATAATTTATCAGTATTATACAAGCATTGCGCAGCAGCACGCTGTTGACATGCATCCTGCGATGAAAAAGTTAATGAGTTAACTTTTGCCTGTCTCGTATAAGAAGTATACTCGACATGAAGAAACTTATGAAATATAGTCTAAGAACAAAATATTTGAGCGGTTTTTGTTCTTATCCTGTCTAGCAAAGGCATAAATCTGCTCAATTTTCAATGTCCTTTGCTGTAATCTTATTCTGGGCATAAAGTAAGAAGCAGGATTCACGAAATTGATTTAGAGGATTTGGAAGATATGTGATTTCCTCCTCTCAATTAACATTAATTAAAATAAGTCGGCGAAATCGATGAGCAAGAGGAATCGATTGAGCAATTAATTCCAGTCGAGCCGAACATTTCCACGAGAGTACTTAAATTGTATCTACGAGTGGAAATGTGAGCAATAAGGCGAGGGTAACACAAAATATCTTCTATTTTTCACCAATTTTGATTTTCTGTATTTTTTCTTTAAGCTTTGGTAAATCAATTTCAATTATGTTCCACACCCTATCCATACTAACTCCAAAATAAGCGTGGCTCAATATATCTCTGAATCCCGCAATTTTCCTCCAAGGAATATCTGGATGTTTTTCCCTGAAAGAATCTGGAATGCTTTTAACCGCCTCTCCGATTATTTCCAGACTTCTTATTATAGCATTTTGTTTTAGCTTATTGCTTTTAAATTTTTCAAGGGTTAATCTTTCAGAAAATGATTTTATATCCTTGATACTTTCTGAAATATCTTGAATGAATAAGTTAATGTCTCGGTTCATATTATTCTTATTTCTTCGTTTAAGATGCGATTTTTAATTAAAGGTTTAATAGCAATATACTCTACTAAGTCTACTTTTTTCCCAAGAGCATCCTCTAATTTTAACTTTAATCCAATAAAACCCAGCAAGCTCATATTTTTGTCTTCAATTTTTACAACTATATCAATATCGCTGTTTTCCCTCTGCTCGCCTCTTGAATAACTGCCAAAAATCCCCGCTTTGCTGACTTTATTTTTCTTTAAGATAGATATTATCTTGGATTTAATCTTTTCTATTTCTTTGCTGGGTTTTATTTTTTTGAAAAGCAGTTTTTTATCCGCTTCTTTTTCTTTTTCTAAAATATCTGAGCCCGATAATTCGGTTCCAAGATATCTCCTCTTTTTTGAGACTTTTTTGCCTTTTCTTATAGAGATGACTCTATAATAATACCTTTTACCATTAATGTTCCTGACTTCTGTAAATACCATGCTTATTTGATGTCTACAATATTTATAAATCTTTCCATGTAGACACAAGAGAAAAATAGCCCCTGAGAAATAAAATTACCAAAAACCTATTCTCCTAAACACATTCAAATTAAAGATTTATAAATTCTAAATCTCGATAATTTCAAGAAGAATTATATTCTGATAATCACAATTTTAACTGCAATGCATTAAACTGCTCTGGTGTTTCGATTGCATCTCCAAAAACAGTTAAATCAATACATTCGCCATGATACGTGAATCCGAAACCAGCAGAGTCCATTCTATCCTTTCCTTTGTCATAAGCTATTGATGCTATTTTTCTGCCTTGCTCATCTGAAACCAGAAGCATAGATGGCATTGAATTAAGAACTTGCGACAAATCGCTTTCATTTATGCCTGCAAATTGTGGTTTTTTGTTTAAAACACCTTCTAATTTTCTGAGAATATCCTGCGTAACTCTGCATCTTGACTCGTTGAAGGGTTTATCCTCGTTGTGTCCACGGCACCTTCTTAAGTCATATTCTTTTTGGATATCAGCATACCGCGTTTCTGCCATAAATATTGTTCATTATTCTCCTTTATAACTCTTTCGTTTTGTAGTAATTACCTAGTGATAGTGAATTTACCGAGGAGTTCGGCGATAGTTTATTGATAGATTATTTATGAAAATCACTGGAGAGATTTAAAAACCCCTGCCGCATTAAGATATTATGAGAAAAAGATTTATATTCTTGGCTATGATTGTGTCAATTATTATAGCATCGGCGTGGAATAGTTATCCTGCAATCAAGAATACTGCGCATGCTATTCTTGACCCGACATTCGGGGCGCTGCTTGATTTTAATATTACTGCAGGAATGCTGATTATTGTTTTTATTCTGACGCTGCTGATGAGCTTAATACAAAAATACGCAACTAATCAGAAAGAGCTGAAGGAAATACGAAACGAGCAGAAAAAAATTCAGGAAGAAATGAAAAAATACAAAGAGAATCCTTCAAAAGTTATGGAGCTGAACAAGAAGCAGATGGAATTTATGTCAAGAAGCTTCAGAATTTCAATGGGGAGCATGGTTTACACTGCTGTTCCATTTGTCCTATTTTTCAGATGGTTCGGAGATTATTTTGCGCAGCCAATGTTGGTTGGATTTAAATTCTTCGGAATACTCGGCTGGTTCTGGTTTTATCTTATATTCTCGATAATTTTCAGCACTATGATAAGGAAAGTGATGAAGATTGCCTGAGAAGACTATTTCTTTCTAATCTTAACTGTCCAGAGATAGAGAAAAGCCGCGAGAAATATTCCTAAAGAGTCAATCAAAAAATCCCCGAATGAGCCGGCTCTGCCTGGGATAAATAGCTGATGAAACTCGTCTGAAACAGCGTAAAAGAGCGAAATGAAAATTGCAGGAATTATTAGACTGATTTTTCTTGCCCTTGTGAATGCGATTGAGAGAAAGAATGAGAGCCAAAAAAAGATAAAAAAATGGTAGAGATATGACAAAATTCCACCCGCCCCGCCCAGTCCGAATGTGAGCGAAGATACATAAAAAATTGTTATAGCAAGTGAAAGTGCAATAAGCCATGACAGAATAACATATTTTTCTAAAAACACCTCTTTTTCTTCCATATCATAGCATGACAGGAAGGATATTTAAGCAATATTGCAGTGGATTATAATTATTGAATATCAAAAAACAAAATTTAATCAACCTAATAAACCTGCTTGTGCCATTACATTAATTTTTAATCGTTGTTCTAGGGGAAGTTATCAAATCAACAAATCCAAAAGCTTAATAAACCAACAATAATCAAGAAAGACATGGCGAAGGAAGAGATAATAATAAAACTGAACATGCTTGAACAGAAGGCAGAGGAAAAAAGGCAGCAGATTCTTGAAGTTGACAGGCAAATTGAGGACTTAAGCGGATTGAAGCATAGTTTGGAAAAACTTGGAGAAAGCAAGGAGAAAGAAATGCTGTCGAGCTTGGGGAGGGGCGTTTTTCTGAAAACAAAAATAGACGACAGCAAGGTGTTTGTCAATGTCGGGAGCAGGGTTCTTGTAAGAAAAACATTCAAGGAAGGAGTTGAGATAATTGACAAACAGCTTCTTGGGCTTGAGGAAATAAAGTCGCATTTAATGAGCGAGATTGAAGAGATTAATGCCGGGCTTTACGAGCTTCTTGAAGAGGCGCAAAAGGAATCGGGAACGGATTAACCTTTACTCTTTGATGCAATAAAAGGATTATAATAAATCATTAATGAACCTTCATATGGCATCCAATACTACTAACAACCCGCCATTTACTATCACTTTTGATGTTATGGATAACTGCATTGATTAGGTGACAATTTAGCGCAGTTATACAGAAAGAGAACTGCAGAATATAGGTTACATAAGCTACGCAGTTCTCTATATCTGCATAGCAAGATAATTTATTATTAAAAAAATAGTTAGCTTTTCACTTTCCTCAGAAACTCTCTATAACTCAGAATTCCGAGCTCGGAAACAATTCCCCCAACATATTTTCTTTCTATTTTCTCAAAAGCGGGATTTCTTATCTTAATATGCTTCGGAACGCGCTTCCAAACTTCGTGAAAATCGCGCTCCTCGATTTTCACATATCTTGCCGAATATTTCCATGAATCGGCAACGATATACATCGGAATCTTATGAAGAAAAGCAAGCTCGGCAATCATTCCGCTTCCTACCTTATTTATGACGCCATTCTTAAGAATAGCATCCGCACCGAGGATAATTAAGTCAACTTTTCTTGTCCCCTGCTTTTTTTCAAGAGCAATATCAATTGCAGAGTCAATAAAGCTTGTAACTTTTACTCCTGCTTTCTCAAGTTCCCTTGCTGTCATTCTTCCCTGAAAAAGCGGGCGGGTTTCAGTATTATAAACTTCAAATTTTTTCCCGTGTTTTTTAGCCTTAATTAAAGCAGTAACGACATTTGTGGAATGGCAGTGGGTAAATATAACAGCTTTATTTTTTATTATTTTGAAAACGAACTGGTTTATTTTGCTCTGGGCAGAATCAAAATGTTCAAGCGTCTTTTTGTATCCGAATTTTTTGAAGTTATGAAGCGTGTTTACGAGCATCGGCTCCGTCGGACGCGCGCTGATGAGCTTCTTTAGTGCCTCGGGATGCGCAAGGCAGGAATCTTCAGAGTACATTGAGCAGGCGCGCAGGGCAGCTTTTGCAATATTTCTTGCGCCCTGAATTTTTATCTTTTTGATATCTTCTACTGTCTTATTGAACCCCTTTTGATTGCTCATTGCAATTGGAGGCATAGAGAATATTTAAATATATATCTTAGCTGGGTAGAGAATGCTGGAAATGATTTTAAGCCCGAGGAAGGCAAAAAAAAGGCCATGGGAGATGATTTTTGTCGGAATATTCTTTGCAAGCCTGTCTATCTTTCTTGTAAATTGGGTATTCTCGCAGGACGCTGTTCTTTCAAAGTATTCTGGAATTTTAGTTGTGACGTTTACAGTCATGTTTTCACTTCCATTTATGTATTTTCTTATAAGAGATGAAGAAGAAAATGATACGAAATCTGAGGGAGCATTCAGGATGCTGAAAGCACATTGGGGCGCCGTGTCCGCATTGATGTGGCTTTTCATGGGGTTTATTATTGCGTTTTCGTTTTGGTATATTGTACTTGGCTCAACTCAGAATTTCACGGCGCAGATAGAGACGTACTGTTCTATAAACCGCCCGGGGAATTTTAATGAATGCGTTGACCAATATGGCGCGAAGAAAATAACCAAGACTACCGGCTTTCTGACTTCTTCTGAAAAGCTGTTTATGATATTTGCAAATAATATTTATGTCCTGATTTTTACTCTTGTTTTTTCGCTCATATTCGGGGCGGGCGCTATTTTTGTTCTTGCGTGGAATGCATCTGTTATCGCGGCAGCGATAGGAATTTTTACAAAATCTGAATTGTCGGGGCTTCCCTTGGGGCTGATGAGATATATGATTCACGGCATTCCGGAGATAATGGCTTATTTCATTGCTGCGCTTGCCGGAGGGATAGTTTCTATTTCTGTGATAAAAAAGGATATAACCAAGGATAAGTTCTGGACCATTCTTCAGGATTCGCTGAATCTTATTATTGCGGCAGTTATTATCCTGTTTGTTGCTGCAATAATTGAAGTTTTTATTACGCCTGTGCTTTTCTGAAGTTAAAAATAATTATTAAGCACATTTCATATCTGGAGAGGTTGCAAAGGCGTTTAGTGGGGGCAGGTGTTGAATATTGATTTTAGCCGTTTAGTTGATAGGGGAATAAATATGATATTTAAACTGCGCCAAACATAAGTTTAAATATCGTATTTATCTAAAAAAATAAAGAGAATATCAATTCTCTCTTTGTTAAAATGGCGGGATATGTTTGTAAAAACTGCGGGTTCAGGACTGAGACAAAATCTGCAAGATGCCCTTATTGCGAGAAAGCGGGGCTTGAAGAAGAAAAAAGCGCAGAGGCTCTGTTAGACAGCGTAGATGAATGAATTTCTTAAGATTCAGAAAATGGAACAAAAGCAAGAAAAGGCGGATGAAGAAATAATTGAGGAAAGGAAAAAGAAGATAAAGGAAATTTTATTCGGGAAAAATTTCTGGGTTGTTATAGCAGTTATTATCGCACTGATTTTTGGCGCGTATATAAGAATCCAGCCGATGCTGGACCACGGAGGAAAGCCGGGATTGTGGGATATTGCTGCGAATTCTTGGACACTCGGACCTGACTTGGATCCGTTTCTATTCTTAAGATATGCGAAAGAAATGATTGGCGGAAAATTTGAGAGCATTGACATGATGAGAAGTGTTCCGCTTGGATTTGATAATTCAATGGAATTGCAGATGGTTTCTTACATGATTGTTTTAACTTATAAATTTCTGAATTTATTTGGAAGCTACAGTGTTGATTTTGCAGGAGTGATAATGCCTGTTTTCATGTTTATTTTGACTATTATCTCTTTTTTTCTGTTTGTGAAGGAAATTTTTGCGAGGAAAAATTCAGGCAATAAAAATCTGAAGGCAAATGTAATCGCAGTTATTTCAACTTTCCTTATGATTGTTATTCCTGTCTTCCTGTCAAGGACAGTCGCAGGCATTCCTGAAAAAGAGTCTGTTGGATTCTTTTTTATGTTTTTAGCTTTCTATTTTTTTATTAAAGCGTGGAAATCTGAAAAAATCAGAAATGCGATTGTTCTCGGCGTTCTTGCAGGAATATCCACTGGCTTGATGGGGCTGACGTGGGGAGGAGTTTTGTATGTGTATTCCACTATTGCCATTGCGAGTATAGTTGCGTTCATACTTAATAAATTCAGAAAAAAAGAGACATTAGTTCTTGTTTCGTGGCTTGCTTTGTCAATGATTGTGACTCTGCTTTTTACAAAAAGGTTTTCACTGACGGGATTTTTAACAAGCATTGACACTGGGCTGATAATTTTCACACTACTTGCAATCGGAATACATTTTCTTCTTTGGAATAAAAAACTAATCAAAATAAAATTCCTGGAAGAAAGCAAACTTCCAAGAAATATTCTCTCGATAGTTATCGCACTGCTGGCAGTTATTGTAATAATCCTTATTTTCTTCGGACCATCGCTTATTACTGATAAAATAAAAGCAATCAATCAGATGATGTTCAATCCTATTGTTGGAAGATGGATGACAACTGTTGCTGAAAATAGGCAGCCGTATTTTACAGAATGGGGTGCGAGTTTTGGGCCGTTTATTAAAGGAGTTCCAATTATGTTCTGGCTCTTTTTTGCAGGAAGCGTTCTGCTGTTCAGAAAGATGCTTTCGAACATAAACAAGAAAGATGCGTGGATTATGACGTTTTTTTACATTTTGTTTTTCAGCGGGCTTGTTTTCTCAAGATACGCGCCTCCTCCTGCTTTAATGGACGGAGAGGGATTTGCGAGCAGGGTGTTTTATTATGGCTCTGCTTTCCTGCTGTTCGCGAGCCTGATGTATTACTATGTTAAATATCACAGGGAAGGCAACGACGGACTGGAGAAGATTGATTATGAGTACATTCTTTTGTTTGCGTTGTTTGTTTTATGCCTTTTTACTGCCAGAAGCGCCGTAAGATTAATAATGGTTCTTGGTCCTGTTGCTCCTATCTTTGCGTCATATCTTGCTGTAGAGTCTTTTGCAGGTTTCAGGAGAAATAAGGATGATGAGACAAAGAAAATAATTTTTGGACTGCTCACTGCAGTGATTGTAATCTTATTGCTGTTCAGCTTCTGGACATACTACAAACAGGTAAAATCAGAGGCATATAGTTTTGTGCCGTCATATTACACTCAGCAGTGGCAGAAAGCAATGGGATGGGTAAGAAATAACACTGCTGAAAATTCTGTCTTTGCTCACTGGTGGGACTACGGATACTGGGTGCAGAGCATGGGAAACAGGGCGACTGTGACTGACGGAGGAAATAAGATTGTTTACTGGAATTATCTTACAGGAAGGTTTGTGCTCACAGGAGACAACCAAAAGGATGCATTGGAATTCCTATACACCCATAATGCAACTCATCTTCTGATAGATTCAAGTGATTTGGGGAAGTATGGGGCATTTTCAATTATTGGAAGCGATATAAATTTAGATAGGTTCTCTTCTGGACCTCCGACAATGATTTCTGACGCAAACAAGATTCAGGAAACGAGCACAGGGATTGTCAGAATATATGAGGGAGGATACGGATTGGACGAGGATATTATCTACAAAGACAATAATGCCAGTGTTTATCTTCCGTCGGGGCAGGCAGCAATAGTGGGCATATTTTCTGAGAGCGCGCAGAATAATGGCTCTGTTTCATTTAAGCAGCCTGAGGCTGTTTATTATTATAGTAACAATCAGATTAGGCTGCCTCTGAGGTATATTTATTATAACGGAAAGCTGATTGATTTTGGAAATGGAATTGGCGGAACGGCGTATATTATCCCAAGAGTTTCGCAGGGCAGCAGTGGAATGCAAATTGATAATCTCGGCGCAGTAATGTACCTCTCGCCGAGATTGATGAGAGGTTTGCTTGCCCAGATTTATATTCTAAACGACACTTTCGGGAATTTCAAAAATTTCAAACTTGCGCACAGCGAACCCAATATTATCACTGACAGCCTGAACAGCCAGGGAGCAAATCTGAATGAGTTTGCGTATTTTGACCGCGCGGGAATTCTCGGTCCAATTAAAATCTGGGAGATTCAGTATAATGGCGATGAGAAAGTCAATCCCGATTACCTCGACACGGATTATACTAAGTATATAAGCTGGCAGTTGTGAGAAAAAAATAAGCTCACTTCCAAATATCCATTGATTGGATTGGGAGTTTATGCACTCTAAATCTTGTGAGATAATGCTGATTAAATTAAAAATAAGGTAATTTTGTGAAAATTATTGCTGATAAGATAATTTGAAGAGATGCAATCTCTTCTGATTTTAAATAGTATAGTGAAAATAAAGATTTAAAAGCAGAAGATTTCTAATTAAATTATGGAGATTATTTTACTACTTCCGGCAGCAATAAGCTTCATACTATGCGCATTGCTTCTCCCGAAATGGATTAGGAAATGCTGGCAGAATGACATGCTCTGGGAGAACATGAATAAGTATGATCATCCAAGAAATGTTGCTGCTTCTGGCGGGATTATAATAGTCATGTCCTTTGTTCTTAGCGTACTGTCTTATATCGCAATAAAGACATTTATTCTCCATGAGAACGGAGGAATTGACGTTTATATCTTCTCCCTGCTGAGTGTGATTTTGATTTTAGCCATAACCGGGCTGACTGATGATTTGCTTGGATGGAAGCATGGAGGATTATCCAAGAGATTCAGGATTTTTCTGGCAATTGCGGCGTCAATTCCGCTTGTAGTGATAAATGCGGGAGAACAAGCAGTAAATATTCCATTTTTAGGATACATAGATTTCGGAATAATTTATCCATTGATTATCATCCCTATTGGAATTGCCGGCGCTACTACGACTTACAACTTCCTGGCTGGAATGAACGGGCTTGAAGCGGGACAGGGAATTATTATACTCTCCGCTATGGCGCTTGTTTCGTATTTAACCGGGACTGCTTGGCTTGCATTGGCTGCAATATGCATGATTGCCTCATTAGCAGTATTTTATTATTACAATAGATTTCCAGCCAAGGTTCTTCCAGGGGATATAATGACTTACTCTATAGGCGGACTAATCGCGAGCATGGCTATTCTCGGAAATATCGAAAGAATTGCTGTCTTCTTTTTTATCCCGTACATACTTGAAGTTTTTCTAAAGCTGAGGGGAAATTTAAAGAAGCAGTCATTCGGAAAGCCGAATAAAGACGGGAGTCTGGAATTGCCGTATGACAAGATATATGGGATAACTCACTTGTCAATACTGATACTTAAAAAGTTCAAGAAAAAAGTTTTTGAAAAGGATGTTGTCTATTTAATACATGCATTTCAGATAGGAATTATACTAATCGGGCTGATAATTTTCAGGAAGTCTATATTCTAAAATGATAGAAAAAATAAAGAATTTAAACAAGGACCAGTTAGTCCGGGGGAGCATGACATTATTTGTTATGCTTGGCATGTTTAATTTGCTTAACTACTTGTTCCAGATGTCAATGGCAAGAATGCTGGGGCCTGCGGATTACGGCATTCTGGCTGTGTTGATGTCGTTGATATACATATTCAGCATACCCAGCGAAGCAATACAGACTATCATCTCAAGATACGTCAGCCGTTACGAGATTAACAAAGAGTATGGAAAGATAAAAGATCTTCTTTTCAGAAGCCTCAAGAGGGGGCTGTTATTCTCTACCGTTGCGTTCGGGGTGTTTATCCTGCTGAGCTCATTCCTTGAATCCCTGCTCGATATAGAGCTCTGGCTTCTTGGAATGACTGGAGTATTTTTGTTCTTTACATTCAGTGTGCCAATTGTCCGGGGGGTTCTGCAGGGCAGGAAAAAATTCTTCAGTCTGGGCATGAATACTGTTGCCGAGGGGTTCGCAAAATTAATTATTGCGCTGATTCTTGTCTTTTCTGGAATGAGAGTTTACGGCGCGCTTGGTGGAGTGATACTTGCGAGCGCAGTTGGATTCGCGCTGGCATGCGTGCACATCCGAAAAGTTATATCGAAAAAGAGGGAAGCTGGAAGCTTTGAGGGAATATACAGATACAACCTTCCGGTTCTTGTTGGAGTCAGCGCGGTTGTTCTGATTTATAGTTTTGATGTAATTATGGCAAGAGTACTCTTTTCGCCAGAGATAGCTGGAGTGTACGCATTTGTGTCGCTTATAGCAAAGGTTCCCCTGTTTCTCAGCTTTTCAATAAGCAAAACATTGTTTCCACTGTCATCTGAAAAGTTTGAGCAGGGCAAAAAAACAGCGCAGTTTCTAAGAAAAGCTGTAAAGTTTGTTCTGATTATCTCGGTGTTTATGCTTCTGCTCTGCTTAGCATTCCCGGAGCAGTTAATAAGAATTGTCTCTTTGGGCTCATCTGAATATCTTGGGGCGGCGAATATTCTTTTCATAGTAAGCCTTGCATTTTCGTTTACAGCATTTACAAATGTGCTGCTGATATATGGGCTCTCAATAAATAAAATCAGGAAATTAGCATTGCCTCTGCTGCTTTTCGTTGTTCTGGAAATTACGGCGCTAAGTATTTTTAGGGGCAGTTTAATTGAATTTTCGATTGCTCTTCTTGTGGTAAACTTTGCAATGTTTTTGTACTGCCTTTTAATTGTCCGAAGATGATAGCAATAATAATTCCGGCGCATAATGAGGAGAAAAGGATAGGCGAGACTCTTGACAGGTACGGGAAATATTTTGAAAATCTTAAGAAAAAAAAAGAAATTGATGATTTTGAAATAATTGTAGTTATAAACAACACTCATGACAGGACAGAGGATGTTGTTAAACCGTTTTGCAAAAGGTTTCCTGAAATCAGATACCTAAACTTCAAAGAGGGCGGGAAGGGATTTGCGATAATTAGGGGTTTTAAAGATGCTATTGAAAAAAATTCTGATTTGATAGGATTTGTTGATGCAGATATGGCGACTCCGCCTGAAGCATTCCATGATTTAGTGAAAAATATCAAAGATTGCGATGGGGTTATCGCGAGCAGGTGGATGAAAAAGAGCATAATAAAAATGAAACAAACTATGCTCCGCCAGATAACCAGCAGAGTTTTTAATTTCCTGACGCGGAGTATCCTTCTTCTTCCGTTTAAGGATACCCAATGCGGAGCAAAGCTATTCAAAAGAAAAGCTATTCAGAGCGTTATTGATGAAATAGGGACAACGAGATGGGCATTTGATATTGACCTGCTTTACAGGATGAAAATGAAGCATTATAAAATAAAAGAAGTCCCTGCTGTCTGGGAAGACAAGGCAGATTCGAAGTTAAATCTAAAGAGAGTTCCATTGCAGATGTTTTCGGCTGTAATACGGCTTAGATTGACATACTCGCCTCTTAGATTTATTGTCAGGGCATATGACCTGCTGCCTGAAATGGTTAAAATACACAATGTCAGATGAAAAAAAAAGACTATTATGAGTATTGGTATGAGAAGAATGAAAAAAAGGGATTTGTCCCGCGCGAGATTAAATCCCTCTCTATTTTGAAAAAAATCATTACCCGGAATAACAGGATTTTAGATGTTGGATGCGGAAAGGGCAGGATTATTGAGGAATTAAAAAAAGTAAGAGGCACGGAAGTTTTTGGGATTGATGTTTCAAGAAAATCGGTCGATATATGCAAAAAGAAGGGGTTAAATGTCAAGCGCGCTGACGCGGAAAAGATGCCCTTCCCCAGCAGTTCTTTTGAAATAGTCTACGCCGGGGAAGTCATCGAGCATTTGTACAATCCTGACGCATTTCTTGAGGAAAGCTGGAGAGTACTCAAAGAAAGAGGCAGGCTTCTGATAACTACCCCCAATCTATCTAATTGGTATAACCGAATATTATTTTTATTCGGAATTCAGCCAGTGTTTATTGAGACAAGCACGAAGAGCAGCATGGTAGGGGCTGGAATATTAAAAAGACTTAAAAAAGACAGCACGCCTATAGGGCATATCAGGATTTTTAATGTTCAGGCAATAAAAGATATACTTGAATTAAACGGATTCAGGACTCTGAAGTTATGGGGATCTGAATTTGAGCATTTTCCAAGAAAAATAAGATTTCTTGACAGATTTTTCTCGCTGTTTCCCAGACTGGCATCTGAGATGATTATTCTGGCTGAGAAGGACAATAATCTTTAAAAGGATTATGCAGGTAGTGATATGATGGCTAACAAATTGAATACAAACGGTGGAATGAAGATAAGCTTTCTAATGGCTGCGCATAATGAAGAGAAGATAATAGGCGAGGCGCTGGACAGTCTTTCTAAAATTCCCTATGAAAATTATGAGGTTATTATCGGCTTGGACGGATGCACAGACGGAACTGAGGGGATTGTTAAAAGATATTGCAAAAAAAATAAAAAGATGAGATATTTCAAACTTAACCTGCGGGAAGGAAAGCCGGCTGTTATCAATGAAATAATACAAAAAGCAAAGGGAGAGATAATCATAATTAATGATGCAGACTGGATTTTTAAATTCGGGAACGAAAAAATGTTCAGAAATATGCTTTCTGTTTTTAAAAATCCAAAAATTGGGGGCATTGCTGATTCATTTCCAGTTGAATGGCAGGAAGACAAATTGAAAAAAGCAGGCATTGGATTCAAGATGGTTGCTTACAGCTCTTACTTCTGGCTGCAGTTTCAGAAGAAGGCTTTTGCAGAAAAAAACAGCAGTGAAGAATATGCTTTTCTGAAAAAGCCCACAATGTTCCTGACTAACATCTTCAGAAGAAAGTTATATAATCGCAACTCATCACTTGGCGATGATTTTGAAAGAACATATGACGTAATGGCTCAGGGATACAAGATAGTATTTTTTAGTGATATTGAAATGCCGCGAATGATATCTACTTATGATAAAGTGAATATTAGAGATTTGTTTAAACAAAAAATCAGGACAGCTATTGCAAGACGGCAGATAGAGCCAGAGCAGAAAATAAACTTTACTAATTACTACTTTCCTGCGGTAGTATATATGAACCGGGAATCGTGGAAAAATGGGGTGGAAACTGGACTGCTGGTAGCGCTGTGGACTGTTTTGACTGCCTTTTCCTCCTTGCTGTCGAGGTTCAGCAAAAAAGACACAAAGGAAGGATGGACATTAAGAGCTAAAAGAGGAGATTAGTTATTTTTCCAGCTTCGTTTTGACAACTGGGACAGAATGGGAATCTTGCTTAAAATTCTGAGTTTTTTTGAGATATACTCTTCGTCTATAAAGCATTCTTTGCATATTCCTCTCCTTCCTGCTGCGAGCGCTTTCCTGAAGTTTCTTGTTTTCTGATTATTCCAGACTTTCATAAATCCATCTTCAAGAGCATTGCCGAAAACAATCTCGTTATCACAGACATAACAACAAGGGACAACATTTCCGTCCCAAGTTATTGAGGGGTAATACCATGGATAGAAACAGAATTTCTGAGTTTTCCTGGAGATGTCGCCCCCACAATCGAGAAATTCATAAATATGCTCAATATTCAATGATGCGTTTGTCTTTATTTTTTTAAGTTCGGTTTTGAGCAGGTTAATCTGATTTATGCTTACTTTCCTGTTGTCAAGATTATTGTTTGCTCCGAGCGGAAGAGAGATATCCCCGTTTATTGAATCAACATGCAGAGAATCCAGAAATTTTATAAATTTTGGAATGTCCTGAATGTTCGATTTCTGAAGAACAAAGTTAGTATGTATTTTTGTATTGCTGTTTGTATGGTTTCTTTTCTGAATGAGTCTTTTCAGGTTCTCTATTACTGTTTCAAACTTCCCGCCTTTTCTTATTTTTTCAAAGCTCTCTTTATTTATGCCATCGATGGATACTGAGACGATGCTGGGGCGGGATGAGAGCAGATTATCCGCATTTTTGTCATCAAGAAGGGTTGCATTCGTATCAAGTTTAAGTATGCTTCCTCTTTTTGCCGCATATCTTATTATTTTAAAGATATCCGGATTAAGCAGGGGTTCTCCAATTCCAGTTAGATTCACATAAGATGGAGTGATTTCATCATAAATTTTTTTAAAATCATGAAATTTCAAAACACCCTGCTTTCTTTTCAGTCCCTTGCTTAGCGGGCACATTATACATCTAAGATTGCATACCGCGGAGGTTTCAAACTTTATGCCAAACGGCTTTCCTGCTTTTTCGCCTGCCCTGAACATCCAGAATGCATTTGACACTACTCTGAGCGCATGACGGAAATACTGGGGCAAAGTAATGTTTTCCTTGTATATTGACATCAACGAAAAAATTAATATAGGCTTAAATATCTTGTTATTTCATGAAAATCGCAATGATGTATGACTTCTTTTCAGAGCATGGGGGAGTTGAAAGGATTATGCTGTTTCAGGCAAAAAAGCTCAGAGAAGCAGGGCATGAGGTAAGTTTTGCATTTGCCTATGCGGATGACAAGTTTAAGGAAGAGCGGCTTGGAGGATTTAAAACGATTGAATACTCAGCGCTTCCTGTTAAAAATGAAACTCTTCAGATATGCTCCAGTATTATCAGGAATGATATGGTTGAAAAGTTTAGGGACTTTGACTTGATAATATGCCACTCGTTTCCGGCGTCATATCTTGCTTACCGCATTAAGAAAAAATTCAAAATCCCATATGTTCTTCATCTTCATCATCCACCCCAGTTTCTTTATACAGCTGATTTAAACTGGGCAAAAAACTCGTTTAAAAGAAAATTTTCATATTTTATCGGGAAAATTTTCAGGATTCCTCTGAGAAAGTTTGACAAATTCTGCGTCAAAAATGCGGATTATTACTTTGTTGAGAGCAAGGCAGTTCAAAGGATGGTTTATGATACTTATGAAATAAGAGGAAACATCCTGTATCCGACTATTGATGAGAAATTTTTTTCTAATAAGGCAGTAAAACTTCCAAAAGAAGTAAAGGGAGAATATATTCTTGGGAGCGGAAGGATAATCAGGCAGAAGAGGTTTGATTATCTTATAGACGCTGTTTCAAAGCTGAAGAATAATATAAGAGTTGTTCTTGCCGGAAAATATGATGAAGAGGTAAAGAGGGAATTGGAATCTCTTGCCAAGGAAAAAAATGTGCGTGTCGTATTCTTGGGACCAAGAAGCATTGGCGAGCTGATTACTCTTTACAGCAAGGCAAAAGTTTGCGTGCTAACCTGCCCAAAGGAATGGTTTGGGCTTGTGCCTGTTGAGGCAATGGCTTGCGGATGCCCTGTTGTTGCATGGGAGGATAATTTCGGACCGCAGGAATCTATAACTGCGGGGGTGAGCGGTTTTCTTGCAAAGCCGTATGACACTAATGACTTGGCTGATAAAATATCAAAAGCGCTGTCTAGGAAATGGAGCAGGAAAAAGATAAAGAAGTCTGTTGAAAAGTTCAGCGAGGAAAATCAAAAAAAGGTATTTCTTGAAGGTTTGGGAGAATATCTGCGTTGATTCTGTCTATTTAGTAGAAAAAAGAGGTAAAGAGATTTTTTAAAATTTTGCATACATACCTGAAATCCTCGAGTGTTCTTATTTTAGATAAAAATTCACGATAAAGCACAAAAGGATTCATGTATCTTGCTAATTTTGTTAAATAAAATTTTTTGTAAATCACTGCGCGAATGAAATTTAGCTCGTCTGAGGAAAGTGCTTTTGAATGATACTTAGTCAGGATAAATGTTGATGCCTGCTCAACGCCCCCGTCAAGCAGGCCTTCTTTAATAAAATCCTGATGCATTCTTGTCCCAGGATACGGCTGGGCGACAAAAACAAATGGAAAGTTTATTTTGGAGTTGATGATATAATTTGCTGTTCGATAGACTTCGTCGCGTGTTTCATAGGGAAATCCTATTATGAAAAAAGATGCTGCCCAGAGCCCTATTTTATGACAGTGCTCTATGATGCGGTTTGCTTTTTCCAAATCAACGCTTTTTCCGATGTATTTCAATGTTTTTGCGCACCCTGACTCTATGCCAAGAGATATTCTGTAATATCCTGATTTCTTCATCATGTTAAGAACTTCTTCGTCAAGAGTCCACATTGCTACGCCTGAAGGAGTATCCCATTTTATGTCCAGCTTTCTGTCAATTATGCCTTTGCAGATTTTCAGCATTCTTTCCTTGTCCAGAGTCATATTGTCATCATTAAATCTGAAGTGCCTTATCCCGTATTTTTTGTATAACAAAGTTATCTGCTCAAGAACTTTTTCTGGAGACATTGCCCTCCACTTTCTTCCCCAAACAGTATGAACCGAGCAGAAAGCGCAATTTCCAGGGCAGCCTCTTGAGGTTATTATATTAACTGACGGGGAGCGCATTGAAACCTGGTAATTGTCAGGATGAGCAAAATACTTTTTGAAATCAATCAAATGCCACGAGGGCTCTAAAATATCCAAGTCTTGAATTAATTCGCGGGGATTATTCACTATTAATTTGCTGTTTTTCGTCAGAGCAGTGCCTTTTATGCTGTTCAGATTTTTTTTATCCCTAAATCTTCGGGCTATTTCAAGCATTGTTAATTCGCCTTCGCCGATTACTGCAATATCTATGTTTTTGTTTTTAAGAACAGAATCCGGATTTGATGAAGCATGGGCTCCTCCTGCAACTGTGAGTATGCTTTTATTTACTTTTTTTACTATATCTGCAATTTCAAAAGAATCCTGCTCAAACATTGTAAAAGAGCAGTTTATTCCGGCAATATCCGGGTTGAAACTTTCAATTTCTTTTTCTATCTGTCTGGGAAAAAGCCCTATCTTAACAGTATTTGCATTAATTTTCCGTTTCTGAAAGCAGTAAAGAGGACAGTCAAGGATTTTCACTTCAAATCCGTCTTTTTCGAGCATTCCCGCGATGTACATAAATCCAAGAGGTATCTGATGATTTGAAATCTTTATTTTGATATCTGATGAAAGCGGAGGCTGAATTAGCATTATTCTACCCTTCTTTTTCTCCCTCATCAAAAAAGCTGGTAATAATGGTTTTTAATGTTTATTGTGCTGAATTAGTCATACAATGCGCTGAAATTATTGCACTCTTGTTTACAGGCAGAGACAGACGCTGTCTACTCGGCGAAAATACTATCTTTTGAGCTAACAGAATCGTATTTAATCTGATAAATCACTAATATTGGCTGCTGTGATTGCGAGTCTGCAAAATATGCCTTAACGGGGCTAAGCCTATCCTGATTTTGCTGAGTCCATTCTGGCATCCAAGAGGGCACACGCTCAAAATTAGACACAACTATATACCTCGGCTTAAGCTCCTGAATTTTTTCATTGAGATAGGTTTCATTGTCTAAGTCAACATTAAATCCAATGCCGTATACTTTTCTTTCAGAATAATATGAATGCTGAGGAACTGACCCGCTGAAGATAACGTCCTCAGGATTGGAGTTTTCTTTAATCCATAATCCTGAATCTCTGACTTGAGCATAGCTGTCAAGTTTTTGCCTTATCAAAGGGTCAACCCGCGCAACCTGGGTGTAAAGCCCTATAACAAGAATAATTGCGATGAACAATATTGCAAGATTCTTTTTTTTGAAGAAAGATGCAAGATAGTCTGAGAACGAGACTAGCCCCCTTGCAGTAACTGCGAGAACTGCTGTTATGAAAGAAAAGAACCATCTGAATTCAAATCCCTTGGGGCGAATCAGAAAGATGAAGCATGACAAAACAGACAGGATAAGCAGAATATTGAACACGTCTGACTTGAAAGCCAGATTTTCTTTGTCCGGTTTGATTGATTTCAAAGTTGGAAGATAGATAAACAAACTTGTCAAAATAACCGCGAGTCCAATCAGGAAAACATAGAACAGGACAGAAGGGATACTTGGAGACAGAGACTGATACAAGCCGTAAAAAACAGAAAGAGAATTCCATGCCATGGGAAACTGGGGCTGGTAATACATAAGAAGTCCTGTTCTCGGAAGAGAGAGGATGTAATATGCCGCTGAAACCAGTAGAACGGCCGCGAGGATGACATAAACGGCATTTTTTTTCCTGAAAATTAAAGAGGCGTTTAGAACTAAGATTATAGCGAACATTGCCGGAACGAAAATAAAATTGCCTGCTCTGAAAAAAACTGACAAAACCATAAACAAAAAGATAAATATCGGGGAATATTTTGGCTTGATAAACCAAGAATTTTCCTTTTTTACGTATGATTTGAATAAGATGTAAATTGAAAGCATTTCAAAAATCAGGGCGATATTTTCTGTCTGGAACCTGTTGCTGTAGAATAAATGCTCCCAGAGAACCGCCAGTATCAACACAGAGATTATTGCTATTCTTTTGTCAGGATACATCTCTTTAATCAGCAGGAATGTTAAAAGAAGAACTATGAGCGCAGGAATCAGGAGAACAATAAATCTCAGAAATGGCTCTGATGTTATTCCCAGCTTGAAAAAAAGCGACAAGAACAGAGAGAGCCCCGGCAGCCTCGCGGATATTAACTGGTACTTAGCCATTCCTGCATAGGTTTTGGCAGCAGCCATGTATTCTGACTCATCCCACCAAAGAGGCTGATGAAGAGTGAGAAAGAAATAATAAATTCTTATTATCAGGACAAATGCTATTACAAGAAATATAACCAGATTATACGGGTTTTTCAGCCATGCTTTTATTTTTTCAGTTTTATCCTTATTTTGAACCTCGTTTTCAGCCATGAAAATCTTAAGAATAGATGGTTTTTATTTGTTTCGAAACTTATAAGAAAAGAATATTTAAAGCAAGATAGTATGAATGCATTATGAAAGCGGAAAATTATGAAGAATACAATGAAAAGAAGTATGAAGAAAATTACTGGCAGGTAGACCGCTCGGGAAACAAGTGGTTCAGCAAATACGTTAAGGAGAGAGTTATCGGAAGATGGATAAAAAATATGAAGAGCAGAGGAGTTCTGCTTGATGCCGGCGGGGGAGTTGGAAACTGGGCTGCTTATTTCAAAAAATATTTTAAAAAAACTATTGTCCTTGATGTGTCCCGCCTTGCTTTGAAGAGTATTCCTGAAAAAGACATAATAAAAAAGCAAGGCTCTGTTCTTGATATTCCTATTGAGAGTAATTCTGCAGATTGCGTGATTCTGATTGATGTTTTTGAGCATTTGCTCGAAAAAGACTTGGATAAAATGCTCGCTGAACTCGGGAGAGTGCTGAAATCTGACGGGAGAATTATAATTTTCACAAGCCAGATGGGATACGGGGCAGGGATTTTCTGGAAGATGATTACAAAAAACAAAAACAGGCTGACTGACGGGGACTTATCGGAGGGGCATCTTAATCGGCTTACATTTTCTGAGTTTAACAAACTGATTAGAAGAAATAATCTTAAAATCGAGGATTATTATCATTATTCAATTATTTTCCAGCAGGCAACTGACTTTTTCAAGGATAGTTTCGCAAGAATCGCAAGCAGGATTCTTGGGAAGAAAGACGAGGGAAAAAGGCAGGGGCAGTCAATAAAGGAAGGCGCAAGAAAAATTGAGAATAATTTTTTGGTTAGAATGGCGTTGTTATTTTTCAGCGTGATATCTTACCTCGATATTGTTCTATTCGGAAAAATCATTCCTGGAGCTTCAATATTTCTCAAGCTCAGGAAAGCAAGTCATTAGTGAGAATTTCTGATTCTTTCAATAAGAGCAGTTGTTGAAATATCTTCTTTAAGCTGAATAATTGCTATTTTCCCGCCATACCCTTCAACTATCCTTCTTTCTTGCTGATTGATAGTTTCAATGTTGTAATCCCCTCCTTTTGCGTAAACGTCCGGTCTGAATGCTTCAAGATATCTTGCTGGACTGTCTTCCGAAAAAACTAACACGTAATCCACACAGCCAAGCGCTGAGAGAATTTCGGCCCGTGCTGATTCTGGTCTTATTGGGCGGGAGGACCCTTTTATTCTCTGAATAGAGCTGTCAGAGTTAATGCCAACTATGAGGCAATCCCCTTCGCTTCTTGCTCTTGAGAGGTATTTTACATGCCCTTCGTGCAGAAGGTCGAAGCAGCCGTTTGTCCAAACAATCTTTTTTCCCTTTAATTTTAAATCTGAAACTGTTTCGATAATTTCCTGGAATGTTCTCACTTTCTTTTCTTCACCTGAAAGTTTAGATTCAAGCTTGCTGAGTTTAACTTGATATGTTCCTGCCTTGCTGACTGATATTCCTGCTGCATGATTTGAAATTATTGCTGCCTGTTCAAGCGAGGCATTTGATGCAAGCGATAACGCAAGAGCAGAGATTACAGTATCTCCTGCTCCAGATACATCATACACTTCCTGGGCATATGTTGGAATTTCCATTTCCTTATCTGAAAAAAGAGCCATGCCTTTTTCTCCGCGCGTTATTATGACGTTTGCGCCTGATTTTGCGCGGATGTATCTTCCTGCTGAAGTGAAATCAGATTTTCCTGAAATTTCAAGAGCTTCTTTCTCATTAGGAGTTAAAAGAAAGCATCCAAAGTATAGTTGAAAGTTTGAAGGCTTTGGATCTATAATCACTCGTTTTCCTGCTGACAGAACTGCGCGCATTAATTCGGGCGTTACTGTGCCTTTTGCGTAATCTGAGACAATAATTGCATCTGAATCTGCCGCTTCTTCAAGGAGAGATGCCCTCATTTTGCCTGACATTTTTTTTATTTCCTGGCTTTCATAATCCATTCTCACAAACTGCTGGTTTCTGCCGATGACTCTTACTTTTAAAGTCGTGCTGGAATCTGACTCGGAATAAAATTTTATTTCTTTTTCAGCAAGAATGCCAGTTAATTTTTTTCCTGCGTCATCATTCCCTAAAAATCCGAACAGGACTGCGTTTCCTCCAAGGGTTTTTATGTTTGCCGCGACGTTTGCCGCTCCGCCTGCTGAAAAAGACTCTCTTTCGACTTTAATTACAGGAATCGGAGCTTCGGGGGATATTCTTGAGACGTCGCCTGAAATGTATTTGTCAAGCATTACATCTCCTACGACGATTATTTTCTTTCCAGAAAAATTTGAGGTTATTGCAAGGAGATTTTTCATTGAATTAGGAAAACAGGGGGATATAAAAGGATTATTGTGATTAAGTATTATCTGCACATGATGATAATTTAATGCTGAATTTTTAATATTTGCCTATTAATCCTGTGCAATCAGTTAACATTAATTTGTTATTTGAATTTTTTGTTATATCTGTATATCTTTAATAGGAATTTATTAGTCAATTTCTCTCAGAACCTCATCAGCTGAAATGCTTTTTGTCAGCTCTTCTGAATACTGGTCTGATTTTTCAGGAAAGAAGTCTTCAAGCAGGGGAGATGCAAGTTTTTTCAGAAGTTTATAATCTTCAACCTCATCTGGAGAAGTGCAGAAGAAAAGCCCTATTGCCTGCTTATTTAATGCAAGCGAAACGTGCAATGCAAGGGAATCAGCGCATACCATTTTTTTGCATAAGGAGACAAGGGAAGAAAATTCTTTAAGGGTGTTTTCAGGATTATTGACAAAAACTTTAATTTTCTTTTCTTCAAGACGGCTTATAAACTCGCGAAATCCTTTAATTTCATTTGGGCCTCCGAATATGAGAATTTCAAAACCTCTCTGGCTCGCTTTCACTATGAACTCTTCAAGATTTTCCCTGTGCCATGCTTTTGAGGGCCATCTCGCGCTTGCTCCAAGATGAATGCCTATAAGCTTTTCAGAATGAATGTCATTATTTTTTACAAATTCTTTGGCGTATTTGATGTCTTTGTCATTCAGAAAGATGGGGCAGTGATGATGATTGTATTCTAGCTCTGCTGATTCAAAAATCATCTGCTGATATGTCTTTTTATTTGTTTTTTTCAGTTCATCGTCAAACAGCGTGTTTAAGTAATATTCAGAAGCGAGATTAAATGCGGCAGGATAGCCTGATTCAGAGTAAAATCCGTATTTTTTATCTGCTTTAATTTCCATTGCGAGTTTTGTTGCTTCGTCATCTATATCAAAATTATAAAGAATGTCAAATTCTAAATGGTGTTTTAAGGGTATTGAGATTATTTTGCTGACATAAGGATTGCCCTCAAATATCTGGATTGATTCTGGCTTTGTTATCCAGGTTATTTCTGAATCAGGATATTTTTCCTTTAAGGCGGGCAGTATTGACAGCGTTCTTACTACGTCTCCTAATGCCCCGAGTTTTATGATGCAGATTTTCATAGAAAAGTTAAAAAAGAGGAGTATATAAGCACTATTATGAAGAAAGTCTATGTTGCGGGGAAGTTGTGCACCGAATCTGAGAGAGAGCAGGCAGAGGAAGTTGCTAAACTGTGCGAAGAATTAGGATTCAAGACTTTCCTGCCTCACCGAGATGTCGGAATAGCAAATGGGATTAGAGATGTTAAAAGAGTTTTTGAGGGAGATATTACTCGCGGAATGAAGGATGTTAAACTTGTTATTGCATTGCTTGACGGATTGCATGTCGGGGCAGGAACTGCGTGGGAGTTAGGATATGCTTATGCCAAGAAAATTCCGGCTATCGGGCTTAAGACTGATGAAAAAATTGAAGACGCGTTAGAAAGTTTGTCTTCAATTTTAATCGGGAGCATGAAGATAGTTACGTCTATTGAGGAATTGAGGAGCGAGTTGAAGAAGTTTAGGAAAAAGAAATCGAAAATCACCCCTGAGTTGTAATTACTTTTTAGTGCGGACAAAGCAAAGGTTTAAAAACGAAACATTTTTTATATTTTTATGCTGCCTGCAACTGTGAATTTTGGGCGTGAAAGGGAAATTACCCATGAAATTGGAAAAGGGCTGGAAGATGCATTTAAGCAGGCTAAGGTGATAGACAATCAAATTGCAAAATCACTCAATCACGGCATGGGCGTACTTGGCTATATCGGCAGACTGCCTTTTGTTGGAAGAGCTGTAACAAGATTCAGGGCAATTAGGCCCCTTGCATCGCTTGAGTCTGAATTAAGAACTGCCCTTAATGATTCACTTGTTTCTTTAGTCAGGGTTGGGGAAAAGGCAAGCAATGAAAAAGAAAGAATCCAGCAGCTTCATGAGCTGTACGGCGCTGCTGAGAAAGAAGAGTGGGGACCGCAGGAGTTTATTGGATTTATTGAACAGAATACTGACATTAATTATACTGTTAATTTAGAGGGCAGGCAAATTGATATGAAAGAACTTTTTGCAGAGGTTGATTTAAGGCTTTCTCCTGAAAGAAGAGAAGAAAAAAGAAAAGAATATCTCGAATGGTTCAGCCAGCATATTAACTTAAGCGAGCAGTATCTTGGTTCAATGCAGGCTTTGTGTTTTGTTGGGTGCGAGTGGATTGGGGGGATGACAAGAAGTTATTTTGATTTGACTCAGCTAAGAGGCGGAATGGAAGAGGTTCAAAGAACATTACAAAACTTGGGAAGAGGAGGAATCGCTTCTGTTACGAGCCAAGATGCTATCAGAAAATACGGAACAGCATACATTAATGGCATGAGAAGCCTGCTTCAGGGTTACAGAAAAATGTGCGCACTAAAGGACAGCGGTTCGGCTGAATTCAATGGCGCGCTCCGGCAGTTAGAAACTGATTTGAACAGCACGAACAAAAAACAGGAATTACCGCAGGATACTCAAAAAACGAGAAGGTTAGTTTATAATCCTAATAAATAATCCGGGAGGTAAAATGAAATTTACATTGGAATATGACCGAAGCAATGGGCTTAGAGTGAATGGAACTTCTGTAGCTGGAAAAGCATCAGAGTATTTCCATGCACTTAAGGAGAAAGCAAGAGGAATATATGCGCGAGCGAGAGGCGAAGCAAACCGAGTGCATGTAGAAGGAAGCCTTGAGATTGAAGTAAGAAAGGACGAGAAGTAAAATGGGACCTTTGGCTGGAGAAGAATTATTTTGTTATTTGGGAAAGTTAAATCAGAGAGTTGGTGAGAAAAAGTCGTTTGAGCAAGAAGGAAGTTTAGCTTACTCGCTGCATTCTCAAATGCATGACTTGCTTGTTGCTGAACAGGATTTTCTAATAAGGGTCTATGGAGATAAGTCGGTTCTTTCTTTTTCTGGAAATGGGATGCCTTCTGTTGAATCACTTGCTCCTGATTTGGAGAAAATGTGCCAGATTGATGAGCCAAATTTCAAGGGAGTAGTTGAGGGATATAGGAAAGGGGTTAAGGTTGAAGGTTTAAACGAGCAGTATAAAGAAGTTTCTGGCGATGAGTGGGAAAAAGAGAGAAAAGATTACAAGAAAGAAAGATTAATTTTTAAGCAGGGATTTGAAATTAGCGAGAGTGATGGAAAGCTTGAACTTTCATTACGCGAGGAATTTTATCTTAATGAGCCGGATGAGCATTCACAAAAGTTTCCTGTTCTTGCCCGAGAGGGAAGGGCAAAGTATCAGGTTGCGTGGGGGCAATTGTTTTCAGAGATTGATGAGAAATGTTATTCTTTAAACAGGGCTCTTGCGGTTAGGGTGGAAACTTTGCCTGCTGTCAGAGACGGGGCGATAGAGAAGGTTTCGGGGTTGGCTAAGGTTGTTGGGGGCGGGTTCTGTCACGGGCTGGCTGTTTCAAGCAAGACTATGGTTCAAACAGTTCCAAGTTTCTTAGCAGGATTTTTGACAGGGCATTTTATGATTCCTACAAGCGTTAGGTCGATAGATGATTACGAAGATAGCCACAAGAAAAGAGAGAGCAATCTTGTTATACTTTCTTTCGTTAAAGGATGGAATTTAGGCGCAAATGGATGTATTGCTCTGGGAATTCTTCCCGTGATGGAGTATGGTTTTTCGTCTGCAATTTTTGGATGGACAGGATTGCATACGTTGCTCATATCAATTCAATTAGCAACAAATGCTGTCTCGGGATTTTACGAGTTAGGGAGATGGCATTATAAAAAAAATAAAAAACAAGAAGCTGAAGAAGTAAAATGACAACACTAATAGGAAATGAAGTTTTTGAATATCTGAGTTATTTAGACTTAGAATTGGGGAAAAAGATTCCTGAAGCAAGCAATGGAGATTTTTCCTGCATAATGCACAGGCAGATGAGAGGAATTATTGATGCTGAAAAAACGTTTTTAAGATATGTGAATTCTACTGGAACTCGGCCGGTTTTATCTATTTCGCCTGATGGTCTGCCTTCTGTTGCTTCATTAAATCCTGATTTGGAGAAAATGTGCGAGTTATCGGAAAGTGAGAAATCATTGGGCGAGATATCTCGGGGGTTCAGAAAAGGAATTAAAGGAAAAAATAATGACGGCGAAGACAGACAATCGTATGCTCCGGTGTCTGGGAAAGAGTACGCGGTGGAATTAAAGAGATATACTCCTGAACAACTAAACTCTCAAATTGGTTTTGCAGTAAGCGAGACAGATGACGGAAAGTTTGAGCTTGCGATGAGAGAGGATTTATATTTAAAAGGATATGACCTGCGCTCTAGGGAATTTCCAGTTTTAATCAGAGAGGGAAGAGCGCAGTATCATGTTGTCTGGAATAGGTTAATTGAAAACTGCGAGGAAAGTTTTTATGTTTCAAATACTGCTTTGGTTTTGCAGGGAAAAATTGCAAAACCCCGGACAAAAATATTTGATGATATCAGCAAATTTTATAGCTTTAATAGAAAAGATTACAAGCCATTTAGCAAAAGGATACCTTTTTTTGGAGTGAGAAACTGGCGTCCTGGCAATTATGCTCAATTCCTGAGCGCAGGAACGCGCGCGAGGGTTGCGATTACAAATAATATTTTAGAAACGATTGGAGGCGCACTTGGAAGGCAGGTTAACTTAAAAGGATTTAGAAGGAATGACCTTGAAAGGGTATTAGCTTTTTCTGAAGTTCCATTTAAAAATGCACCACAAACTACGCCAAAAGAAGAAGATTTGTTTGAGATGGAGATAGATATAAATAAGGACAAGGCTAAGAGAGTAAAGAGCAAATTTCCTACTGCATTTTATTTAGTTTATGGGGCTGGCGCAGAAAAAGTTGGAGATATAGAATACCATTTGCCAATGGACAAGATTCATATTTGCCATGGCTCGTATGGCGGGACATGGCGCGAGGACAGATTTACTCTTGGTGCGATAAGCCTGAATATTTTAGGTTCTGCAATTTCAAATGAGGAGCAATTTAAAAAAATTCAAGAGGGATTAAAGAAAATTGAGAAAAGATGAGATAATGGACATAGCATTATCAGACTGTATTGAAAAAGTGCTTGAAGATGATTCTATTGAGGCAGTTTATATTTATGGCTCTTATGTAAATGGGTATTATCGGGAAGATTCTGACATAGATGTTGTTGCTCTAACTTCTCAAAGTTCTAAGAATAAGCCAACAAAAATGCCTCCGAATATTAGTGCTCATATGATTCATCCATCTACTTTTCAAACATTTAAAATGGGATGTCCATACACTCATCTGAGAATGGTTCCGGTTTATAACACTGACAGGGTTAGGGAAATTTCTGATAGAATAAAATCAGAATTAGTAAGAAGAGAGCTAATCCGGTTTAGACAGGCAGGTGTTGAAGAGTTTGATGTTCTGGAACCACTTAAAAATTATCTTCTTGGCTACGCTGTTAAAAGACCTTGGAGAATGAAGCCAATTAAGAGAATTTTTGCATCAAGCGAGTCTCGGAGAATACTAAGTGAAGAATATGGAAGAGTACTAAATTTGTTAGAGCAGAGAGGCATGGTTGGACAAAGAGGGGATAAGTTCAGAATAAATCCTTATTTTGTTTTTGATGAAGAAGTTGAGAAGTGTAAAGATGACTTTTTATTTAAAGTTAAAAATTCGTATTGCGGATGGCATTACTTAAGAAATGTTTCAGCAATGATAGATTTCAGAAGGAGAAGAATATAAAATATATACTCTAATTAAATAAAAAATAAAAACAACTTGAATATTGTAATATCATGAAATTATTTATGCTTGAACAAAAAAAGTTTAAACCTGTAACTGTTGAAGAAAGAGATAATATTCGTTCTTTAGCTGGAAAACTGATAGACAATCCAAATTCCGCAGAGTTATTTAATAACCTTCACAGATATTGTTTACAATTTCTAACAGAAAAAGGCATAGAATCTGGCTTTTGTCGGAAGGTTAAAAGATATCAATCTACAAATCAAGATATTGATTTTTGGGTAGATTTACAATATAGAAGAAGAATACTGCTTGAGTCATTAATGATATCTTACAATGAAAGCACTTCAATTTCAAATCAATTACATTTGATGAGAAAAAGAGAACTAACGGGCCCGATTGACACAAAAAAATCATTTGAAGAGCAATTTCAATTTGTTCATCCATATGCACTAAGAATAAAAGGGAGAAATAAGAAATATAGAATAATTAAATATTAGGAGAAGAAGATGATAAGATTTTCACAAGGTAAACTGATATTAGAAAAAAGGGTTATAGATTTATCTACATTTGAGGTAAGACCTAAAATAACAGAACAAGACCTAGAAAGAGATTATGATTCTTTTATTTTGCGAGTTAGAGAAGTTGGAGATTATTTTGAAGATGCGTCTTCTTTTGATAGAGCAATCATTGATGCTGCTGATGAGAAAAGGCCAAAGTTAATTGCAAGAGAAACAAGATACCCTTTTCTGTGGGCATTCAGAACGAAGTTTATGCCATTTGATTTTTTAAGACCTTCTACAAGAAGACTGCATGACAATTATTTTATGGTTGCTCATTGCATGTCAAATATTCCAAGAAAAACTGAGCCAGAAGATAGAGAAAAACCTCTGGATGAGAAGCTTAGAGGGGACATAACAGAGAAGTTCAAACGCTATCCGGGTTATGAGGGGATAATTGAAATTCCGAATGATGAAACGCAAGCAAAAGCCAAGGCGAATTTATTCCATGAAGCAACGCATTATATTCTGGGCAGGTATCTTGCTGAGACGGGGAGAAGTTTTGTGAAGACGTTTATTCGGGAAGACCTGCCTCAGTTGGAAAAATATCAGGCTGAACATGCAATGCAGGAACATGCAGTTGATATGCTGAGTGACAAACTCCTTGTCCACGATTCTGAGGCATTGTTTGAAGCCAGGTGGCCATCTTACTGTCTTTATGATATCGGATTTACAGCAACTGTCAGGAGTATATCAGCTTTGGCAACAGCATTGCTTTTAGGGTGCTCAGTTAGCTGCCCGTATCTACTTCCATTAGCCATTATTCCTGTAACAACTGGAAATTTAGCTCTAAAAAAGCATAAGGAAACCAAAAAAGAAGAGATACTAACGCCGTTTGAGTATCCGAGATTTAAGATTTAAGAACAACACAAGCTAATCCAGAGTCCTTGTTGATTTTGTCTCTTTCTCACGCCAGCCGTCTGAATAACTCTGTTTTTTCTTTATCTCGCTGAATGCTTGGTAATAAAGATACAAACGAGCAAAGTACAGCTGAATTGTCCACCAAAATTCTTTCAAATTTGAAGGATAAGTGAAGAGATAGTGCCATCCATGCTTTACTTCATTCCAGAATGATTTTGTTCTTGGCATATCCGGAGCAATCTTATTAAGATTTTCATGGGCTTTTATATTCCTGATTTTCTGCAATAGCCAATCTTTCCAGTTATCAGGATTTTTTACATAGACTTCAACTTCTGGAAGATACTTTATCTTATAGCCCTTTTTCCAAAATAAATAAGGAATAATTGAATCTTCAGAGGTTTCCATTGGAAAATCAAATATTACATTTTTTCTAATTGCAAACAAATAGCCAGAACACTCAAAGAATTTTTTTTCTTTTGAGAGCTTTAATCTTGCCTTGTGAATGCCATCAAAAACAAGATGCGCCCAATAGCCGTACATTGAATTTCTTGAATCTATTGGAACAGGATGAGCTGTTACTGCTCCGATTTCCTTGTCTTTAAATGCCTTGGAAATCTCGGCAATTGCATTGACTGAGACATAAACATCTCCATCAGTTGAGACAAAGATATCATCACTGGAACTGGAATTATACTCCTGAAATAACAAGTTCAATGCGTATGACTTGCCTTCTCCGGGGTCTGGGTAAAAGTTGAATCTTTTATCTTTTATATTTTTTCTCAGAAATTTTTCAACTTCTGGAAAAGGGTCAACAACAGTAACTCTGAGCTTTTCTTTTGTTTTCTGATTTAAGAAGGAATTTACTGCTCTCAGAGTTGATTTTGGCTCGTTATAAGAGGTTATTATTATGTCTATCATTTTACATCAACTGGATAGTCGGCTGGACGGATAATTATGATTTTCTCGCCAGTTGATTTTTTTGCAACAATTCTGACTTTTCTTGAGCCCTGTTTGCCTATGTCTGAGATTTCAGTTTCTTCAACAATCAAAATCTCGCCTCCGAGCGAGATTTTGTCTGATTTTCTGACTTCTAATGCTTTTTTCCTCATGTCTATCTAGAACTAATAGAATTTATAAGGTTTGTTATAATAACAAGTTTATGGGAAAAAATGCGATAGTTCTGTGTTCTGGGGGGCTGGATTCTGTTGTTACGAGCTATTATGTTAGAAAAAAGTATAACAAGATAATTATTCTTTTCTTTAATTACAATCAAAGAAGTTTAATAGAGGAAAGAAAATCAAGCAAAAAATGCGCTAAAGAATTGGGCGCTGAATTCCGCGAGATAGAGCTGAAATGGCTTGGCGATATATCTGGCTCGCTGATAAACAAAAAAGGAAAGATAGGAAAGATGCAGAGGGCTGACTTGAAGGATACTAAAAAAGAATCAGAGAAATTTTATGTTCCGTGCAGGAATACTATTTTTCTAACTTATGCGCTTGCATTGGCTGAATCTTTAATGATTAAAGAAAAAGAAAAATATAATGTTTTTGTCGGGTTTAAGTGTGAGGGAAGTGAAAGCTATCCTGACACTACTCCCAAATTTGTTTCCGAAATGAATAAATTAAGCAAAATCTCTACAAAAGGCTTTAAGATAATTGCGCCTTTGATAGAAATGGACAAAGAGGACATTGTTCTTCTTGGAAGGAAGCTTGGCGTTGATTTGGGGAATACCTTCAGTTGTTATGCTCCGAAAAATGGAAAACAGTGCGGATTTTGTCTTGCGTGCATGCTAAGAAAACAGGGATTTTACTGGGCTGGAATTGAGGATGGGACTGAATATTGGCAACAATCTAAAATTTTATCTGCAATAGGATAAATGTTCAGCGTTTAATAGGCTTTTTCTATCATCGGATGAGAGATATAAGAAGACTCATTTTGAATGTATATCTTGGAATGATGTTGATGGAGGATATTAATTCTTTAAATATCAAGTAAGGATGATGAAGATAACAAAAGAGAAAATGAAAGCATTAATCTTAGCGGGAGGCAGGGGAAGAAGATTGAATGAGATGACTAAGAAAAGAAACAAGAGCATGGTTGAGCTCTTTGGGAAGCCTATTATTGAATACAATCTTGAGCATGCTGTTGAAGCGGGAGTAAGTGAGATAGTGATTGTTGTAGGATATAGAAAAGAGGAGATAATCAACAGAATTGGAAATCAGTATAAAGGAATAAAAGTAACTTATGCTGTTCAAAAAGAGCAAAAAGGGATGGTAGATGCAATTGAAACTGCTAAAAACGCTGTTGGAAAGTCGGACTTTATTCTAATGCTTGCTGATGAAATTATGATTAATGCTGATTTAAGGGGAGTGATGAAAAAATTCCGAGATGAAAGTCTGTTTGCTGTCTGCGGAATAACATTTGAAAGCGATAGAAGAAGCATAGGAAAGACTTACAATGCAATGACTAATGAGAAAGGCAGAGTTTTCAGGCTGATTGAAAAGCCAAGATTTCCTGTGAACAGCATAAAGGGAACAGGGCATTGCGTATTCAGAAATGAAATTTTTGAGTATATCCAAAAAACCCCCATAAATGCCAACCGCTGCGAAAAAGAGATGGTCGATATGATTCAGTGCGCTGTTGATGAAGGGAAAAAAGTTTATGTCTATCCCCTCTCAAAAGAGTATACGAATATTAACAGCACAGAAGATTTAGATGTTGCAAAAGAAATGATTGAAAGGCATAATCCCCGAGTTTTGATAATTCATAACCAGATGAAGTATTATGGCGGAGGAGAGCTCCTAATAGTAGAGCTAGCAAATTGGCTCACAAAAAGAGGAATAAAAAATGATATATTGACTCTTTCAAAATCAAGAGATGTTGAAAATTCGCTGATAAACACAGAGATAATAATTCCTGAAAATAACTTGAATATAGAGCCGCCAGGATACCGGGATGTCAAGAGCATTTTAAAGGCGATAAGAATATTCAGAAAGAAATTAAGAGAAATAGAGAAAAATTATGATGTGATAAACTTCCATGATTTTCCCGTAACCTGGACTTTGTTTCCCAAGAAAAAGCCGTGTGTTTGGTTTATGAACATGCCTCCAAATTTGTGGAGCAGGCCAGACGCAGGATTCTTTTATAGGGCGCTGAACAAAGCGAGGATTCTTGCAGACAGGATTATTGTAAGAAGCAGTGTTGATTTTATTGCTGTTGCAGAGAGCCTGAATCTTAAGAGGGCATTTGAGAGATACGGAAAACAAGCGAAAATGGTTCACTTTGGAATCAATCATGAATTTTTTTCTAATGGCGAAAAAGAAAAAGCAGTTAAAAAGTTCAAGTTAGATGGAAAGTTTGTTGTTGTTCAATCTGGAATGATTACTGAAGCAAGAAACCAGCTTGAGTCTGTGAAGGCAGTAGAAAAAGCAAAAGAAAAAATCCAGAACATTTTGATGGTATTAGCTGGAAAAGAAGAGGATAGGTATGCCCAAAAAGTGAAAGAGTACATAAAAAATAAAAAACTTGAAAAGCAGATTCTTTTTACAGGCAACTTAAAAAGAGAGGAGCTGAGAGATATTTATATGGCGGCAGATGTCGGATTGTTTCCAATAGGGGGGCAGGGAGGAGTTCTTGCGCCTTTTGAAGTATTATGCGCTGGAACTCCGATAATCATATCTGAAGATATGGAAACTTCCGAGTTAGTAAAAAGGCAGGATATTGGAATATCTACAAGTGAATATGACAAAGCATTGGTGGAAGTTTATAATAACAAAGAAAAATATTTAGAACAGGCAAAAAAAGCATCATTATTCGTCAAGAATAATCTTTCTTGGGGGGCATTTTCAGACAGGATGATTAAGCTGTTTGAAAGTGCGTGGAGAAGGCATAAATGATTATTTCCCAAGTATAACTTTTAACGGGCTTCTCCTCAAATTCGGAACCATTTCGCATAATAAATAGCAATTTTCGTAGCACTTCATGTCCTTTACTTTCTGAGTATAATCTTTTTGAATTTTAAACTTGGTTTTTATATTTCCTAAAGGGGGAACTCTGCCGACTAGGTTTTCGCACGGATAAATATCCCCGGTGTAATCTACATAGAGAGAATTAGTTCCGGCATAACAAAGGTTAGTTACTATTTTTTTAGAGTAGAACTTTTTGAAGAAAAGCAGATAGCTGTCATCAAAAAACGGCCTGCGTCTTTCTGAATATATCTTCTTTAGCTGACTTATAACCTGAGTTTTCTGGGAGTCGGTTAATCCCCTGTTTTTTTCTGTGTCTAGTCTTCCATAGTCCATTTCGGGAGAGAACATTATATTGATGTTATGCTTTTTAGCGAAATTCCACGCCCACAGGAGTTGGTTATAGTTTTCTTTGGTCACAGTAAAAATAAAGCTCATATTCTGCCTTATCTTCTTTAGCAATTCAATTGTTTTTAATAATTTTTTAAAATTCCCTTTAACGCCCCGCGTCTCGTCATGAGCCTGTTCATTCCCGTTAAAAGAGAGAGTTATTAAAACATCGCGGGGCATATTCTTTGTCTTTTCACAGATTACTTCTGGAAGAAGGGCATTTGTAAGAATAGTAACATGCAGCTTTGGATTTTTTTCTTTGAACATACGGACTATTTTGTCTATATCTTTTCTCAAAAATGGCTCTCCGCCAGTTAAAGTTAAAAATTTGATTTTTTTGAATATCTTTGAATTAGCAAGATTCCTTAAATCGTCCATGCTTGGCTCTTCCTGATTCCTTTTTTTCCAGATATTGCAGGTTTTGCATCTTGAATTGCATCTGCAAGTCAAGCATACTACCATTTTTCTCATTCTTTTTATAGGAAGAATTGTTTCCAGCGCGTAAAGTAAATCAGTTTTCATTTAGATTATTGAGTGTTTATTGATTTGATAGGCAGGGCATAATGCGCACTCCTTCGGACATGTATTTGCTCTTATCATTTTTCTCATGTTGTTATATCTTGGAGAATACCACACTTTCCTGAAGTCCTGCTTGAGGGCGTTTCCCAGGCTCATTTTTTTCTGCCACTCTCTTTGATTTGCCTCGTTCTGCCCGCAGCAGGGAGTTACTGTTCCATCAACAAAAATAAACGGCATGATATGCTCTTTGCAGCAGGAAATTGAGCTCTTGTTAATTCGGGATGACCAGTTAAAGTTTATAGATATGCCTTTCTTTCCAGCATAGCGGACTACTTTGTTTCTATAAGAATCGTCTATTTTGACTTCGTAGGGCGCTGCTTCTTTGAAGCAATGGAGAAGAGGAGTAATTAAGACTTCGCCGACTTCGGTATTCAACGATGAAACAAAATCTAAAAATTTGAAGATTTCGTCTTTCGACTGCCTCGTGATAATAAAATGGAAGTTAAGAACCGGAAAATGCCTTCTCATCTGCTTCTTTAGCCTTGCAAATGTCCTGACATTCTGAATAATCGTATTAAAATCGCTTCCGCGGCAGATGTAATCGGATGTTTTTTTTGTTGCTCCATAAATTGAGACAAACTGAAAATCGGGACCGATATTAATTAATTCTCTGATTTGGGCTTCATTTTTAAAATGTGCAAAGTGGTCAAAGACCTCTATGATTGTTCCCTTTGATTTTGCATAGGCAATCATTTTATGATAATTGGGGTTCAGATAGGACGAGCCGATTCCTGTCAGGCCGAGCCATTTCGGCTTGCCGAAATCATCGAATATTTTTTTGAACTGCTGGAATGACATGTTCTTTGATGACTCGCGCCAGTACGTATGCTCGCAGTTATGGACTACCACGTTATTAACCTCAAAGGTGTTATCTTCTGTTTCCAGGTTGTATACTCTGCCGCAAAAATGACTACTTAAAATTTTTCTAACAGGAAGCAAAAAGTGATTTTTCTTTTCTTCATATAACCTGATTTTTCGTTTGCTTGTGTTTTCCTTATTTAAAAATCTGTAAAAATCAGGAGAAGTTATTCTGAGATTGTACAGATTATTGATGTGAACTTTTCTGCCCTCAATAATCGACTCTCCCTCTCTTTGATTTACATAAAGTCTTGCAAAAATATCAAGCCTTGACAGAATCTTTTGCATTTGCAAAGCAAGACCTCTGGAGGAAGTTGTAAGCTGAATGTACCTTGAGTGAGTATATCCATCTCCTTGGATAAATCCCGTTATAAATGAGTGTAGTAATTCTTTATTTTCCAATAGCATTATAAACTGCGGGATTTTTTTCTCCGTGGCAGATTTTCCAAACTGGCTAAGCCAGGTAGCTATTTCAACAGAATGAAAGGTTACGCTCACAGAAGTCCTATTCTGAGAGATATTGGCTTTCTTTCCGAATGAACTATTAATCAGGTTAGTGGCGGTATTAATTAATTCGTGTTCATGCTTCCCAAAGTATAAGGTAATAACTCCGTTTTTCCCAATAGACCTCCCTTTTAATTTTCTTTCAGTAGTAATTGAACACCCTTCTGCTAAATAAAGCCCCAAAAACTGCATCAACTCTTTTGATAAAGGATATTTTTCTTTCCATTCTGAGAATTCATGAAGCTTTGGAAAAACCAATGCATAATCGTTATTTAATTTTTCTGCTTCAATGAATTCAAAGTTATCAGAGTAATCATACCTCCTATCTTTTCTGGGTCGTCCCTGCCACTCTCTTTTTGAGACAAGAACTCGGTGATTGGGTGTAAGCAAAATAGGAAGAATACCTTCTGAATTAATTTGAATTACCTTGCCATCATACTCTCTGCTAAGACGTTCGTCAACCTTTTGAATTCCGGATTTACCATAAACACAGTCCCCTCTTGTTATTTCCTGAATTTTTTTAGGAGATGGCGCAAGAACTAATGTGCCTTCTGGAACGCATACTTTGCATCTCATTGAGCAAACTGTTGTCGGCTCTATCTCGAGAAAGGGGGGGAATAAGTCTATTCCTAACTTTGGCAGAAATTTATTAAGCAGGAAACTTGCCCAATTCTTATTCCACCAAAGAGGATAAACCCAGAACATGTTGTATATCTCGCGGGATCTTCCTGCGAGGACAAAATTTGAGAAAAGCTTCAGCTTACGCTTTAGTGACATTGAGGGCATGATATACTCTCGAATATAAATCTTTATAAATATTCTTGTGATGATGAGAATACGGCAATTTTCTGGAGAATCATGGAGAAAAAAATATTATTTTTGAAGGCAAGGACGGGGCAGGATGACCCGTCTCCGCCAATGGCATTCAGCTTTCTTGGAGGCATTGCGAAAAAAAAAGGCTGGAAGGTTCTGGTTGAAAACCTAAATGCTCAATACAATAATAAAACTAACCAGGATATAGCCAATTTGATTAAAAAAGAAAAACCGGCTATTGTGGGAGTGCATATATTCACTAACTGCGCGAGAGATTCTTATAATCTTATCAAGGAGATAATGTCATTTTGCAAAATAATAGTTGCAGGGGGGCCGCATCCGACTGCCTGCCCTGGGGAGGTAATTGAAAAAGGCGCGGACATTGTGGTTATTGGAGAAGCTGAAATTTCCTTTCCTGAACTGCTTGACGCGATTTCTTCGGGAAGAAATTTGAAAGAAGTAAGAGGAATTGCGTATAAAGAAAATGGAAAAGTCAAAAAAACGGAGCCGGCAGAGATAATAATGGATTTGAATAACATTTCTATGCTTGACAGAAGCGTGCATAGGCTGTCTGATTATGTAAGAACAAAAGATGAGATAAACAATCTTGGACAGATACTTTCCACAAGAGGATGCCCTGGAAGATGCGCTTACTGCTATTCTGTGTTTGGAAAATGCTACAGGTTTATGTCTGCTGAAAAAGTTTTTGAGGAAATCAGCTATCTCAACAAGAAATATGGAATAACTGTGATTAACTTTATAGATGATGCATTTACTATAAACAAAGCCCGGCTTAATGAATTATGCGATTTAATAATAAAATCTAAACTGCAGATTGAATGGACATGCTCAACAAGAATTGATTTTCTTGATGAAAATATGATAAACAAGATGAAAAAGGCAAACTGCACAATGATAACTCTTGGAGTGGAAAGCTGTTTGCCCCAGACACTTCTTAAAATGAAGAAAACAGGAAATCCTGAATGGTATGTTTCTCATACAGATGATGTGCTAAAATGGTGCAAGAAAGCAGGAATAAGAGTTGGAGTGAATATGCTTGCGGGGTTTCCGTGGGAAAGCGCAGAAGACATGAGAATAACTCAGAAGTATATCGGAAGAATAAAGAAGTATGTTACAAATGGGTTTTACGGGGGAATTCTCCAGCCCCAGCCAGGAACTGAGATGTATGAAAAATACGCGAAAGAATATGGATTTGAGCAGTGGTGGATTAAGAAAAAGCCGCTCTTTAAAGACAATTACCGCCCGTTTTTTATGACTTATTATCATCAGTACTGGGATCATCTGAATAATAATTTCTTTAAATTTTCAGAGGAGTATTTCCGAGAAATAGATAAGTTGTACCGGATGATGGGCGTGTGGTATATCTATGTTATATCAAGGAGAAGATTCAAGAACGAACTGGCTGTGTATTCTGTTTATCTTGGAGTTCTTGCATTGAGCATTATTTCTTATGGATTGTTTAAGATATCAAGAAAATTGGAGAGAAGCATAATGGAAAGAGTGAAGAAATTCAGCTATAGATTTAAGTTCAGGAAAGGCGCTGAAAATTATGATTTATAAAGCCGAATTTGCATAAATATCAATGAAACAAATGAAAATTATCAGCATCACTCCGAACTCGCCTATCTTAGTAGACGAAAAACATGCCCAAAATCTTGCATGGAGGGTTTCGAATGAGTGGGCGTCTCAGGAAGATGTTGAGATGAAGCGTTTTCATCCTGAACTGGAAATAGAGGGATGGATGCATTCCAAAGATATTGAAAAAATAAAGGAAATTGAAATAAAAAACGTAAAATTCAGGATTTTCCGCACGGATATTTCGATAAGGCACGGCATGGAAATTTCATTTCAGATGCTTAGAGCTCTTGCCCGTGAGATTAGAAGCATAAAAAAAGGAGAAAAACTGGTTGTGCATCTGCACGAATATCACAGCTGGCAGTCTTATCTTGTTCTTCTGTTATGTTCAGAAAGGGCAAGAATAATCTGCCAGCATCACGGGGGCAGAAGCCCTTTTAAGAATCTTATGAAGTACAAGAGGCTCTTTTTATTTCTTCCCGCGGTAATTTTAATGCAGTTCTTTGAGAATTTGCTTTTTAAAAAAGTCGATGTTTTCTACGCGTTAAGCGACGAGGAAGCCGGCTATCTCAGAAGAATCGGGGCAAAAAGAATTGAATTTTCAACAATGGGGATACAAGATAAGTATTTTTTAAAAGCTGACAAAGAGAGATTGAAAAGAAAGCTGGGGCTTGACAAAAATAAAAAGCATGTTCTTTTTCTGAGCAGGATAAAGACAACAAAGGGCGTGAAAGAACTTTTAGATGCTATGAAAAACATTAATGCTGATCTCCTGTTGATTGGAACCGGGGAGGACAATGAAAAATACAGAAAGTACGCGGAAGAGAGCAAAATAAAAAATGCAAGATTTTTAGGCTCAATATATGGGGACGAAAAGCTCGATTATCTTTCCGCATGCGACTGCCTTGTGCTTCCAAGCCATACTGAGGGCGCTCCTGTTGTAATAATGGAAGCTCTGGCAAGAAATCTGCCTGTTGTTGCCACAAATGTCGGGGGCATTCCCAAGATGATTAAGAATGGACGGGAGGGAATGCTAATCAATCCAAAGTCGTCAAGGGAAATATCTTCAGCAGTAAACAAGGTTCTCGCGTGGAAAAAAGCAGACATAAGGAAATATGCTGAAAAGTACAGATGGAAAAAAATAATAGACTCTACTCTGGAGGACTACGAAGGATGAATTTTAATAAAAAAGTTTCGGTTGTAATTCCAGTGTATAATGAGGAAATAGATTTGAAAAAATGCCTGGAAAGCCTTGCGAGCCAAACTTTGAAAAATTCTGAGATAATAATTGTTGATGACGGAAGCAATGATAATACTCTTGAAATAGCGCGAAAATTCAAAAATGTGAAAATCCTTATGCAGAACCACCAGGGCCCGGGAACAGCGAGGAATTTCGGGGCGAAAGAAGCAAGGGGGGATATTCTGGTTTTTATTGATGCTGACATGACATTTGACAAGAGCTATTTAAAAAATCTTGTCTCGCCGATATTCCGAAATAAAAATATAATCGGAACAACTCACGAACTCGAAATTGCATCAAATACTTTTAATAAATGGAGTTATTTGTGGGGAAAAGCAAGGGTTTCAAAAGAGACGGCAAAAGAAGTGAAAATTTTCAGGGCAATAAGAAAAAATAAATTTCTTGAGCTGGGAGGATTTGACGCAAAATACGGCTATGCTGATGACCAGACATTATGGTTTAGGCATAAAATCAAGCCAGTTGTTGCTGAAAATACTATCTGCTATCATAAGAATCCTGACTCTCTTAAAAGAGTTTACAGGCAGGCAAGATGGATAGGCGCTAGCTGGAAAGAAAGATTCGCTGTTTTCAGATATCCTGCTGTTAATTGCGCAGCTGCTGCGCTCATGCTGATAATCCTGCCATTTGCAGTTTTGCTGAAAAGCGTCCAAAGAAAACGAAAGGAAAAAAAAGCCGGTTTTATGGATATTTTCAAGTTTAATTTTTTCAAGTTTTATGGCTATTTTACGGGAGTTGCGAGGGCGGTTTTTCTGAAAAAGTATCATGCATAAATTGAAGTACACTAATTCTTAAATAATCCCTACTAACAACTTACAGCAACAAATATCTTTTTCTGTCATTTAATGCAGCAATATCCTCGAGCTTCTCAATTTTATGTCAGGAAAATAAACTGCATCCTTTAGGATGCAGACGTTGCTGCAACGTCAAGAATCTCTGATTCTTGAGCGCCCCAAAAATCCATAAAAGATTTTTCAGGCGTCAAGATTTTCCTGAGCATCCTAACCAAGAAAAGCAAAGCTTTTCAGGGCCCCGAAAACAAGAAGTGTTTTCGCGGAAACAAAGGGCTTCGCAAACCGCACCTCTCAGGAATGCAAATTCCTGAAGACCCTAAAATTCCTTCTGGGAATTTTTTGGTTTAGGGTGCGGTGCCCTTTGTTTTTTTGATAATTGTTCTAAGAAAGCTAAAAATAAGCAATTTCAATATACGGGAAGGAGTATGGTTTGATGCAGTTAAGGTTGCATAAAACCATATAAATGCTTAAAAAACATGCATGGCTTCTGGTTTTATGACTTTGAGATATTTAATATCTCCCGAAGAAAGGAGGAAAAAATTAAAAAGGGCGCTGGAATCCAAGAGAATAGTCAGAGGAATAGAAGTTCATAACGCGCTAAGCGCATTGATAGCAAATGACATTAAGGTTGAAGTTGAAAATACCGGGACAAAAAAGACAAACGAATTTGACTTTTTCTGGGAAAGCAGCCTTACAGATTCTGCATCCAAGGGATATCCGGATATAGAGATTATAAGCTTTGACTCGAGGCTGAAGACTATTTCTGAGATTATAGAAGTGACAAATAAGCCGATAATTGTTGATGGGGATACTGGGGGGGATATTCACCATTTTGAGTACTTGATTCCAAAACTTGAGAGAATAGGGGTTTCTGCAGTGATTATTGAGGATAAAATATTCCCAAAAAGAAACAGCCTTGAGTCGGGCACAATTCAGGAGCAGGAAGAGCCCGAGAAATTTGCTGAAAAAATTTCTACAGGGAAAAAAATACAAAGAACAGAAGATTTTATGATTATCGCAAGAATAGAAAGCCTCATAGCCGGCAAGCCGCTTGAAGATGCTGTGAACCGCGCAAGAATTTATCTTGCAGCGGGCGCAGACGGAATAATGATTCACTCAAAGTCCAGCAGCCCCGAAGAAGTCATGAAATTTGCAGAAGAGTACAGGAAGATATGCAGAGAGATGAATATAAAAAAGCCGCTGGTGAGTGTTCCAACGACTTATAATTCTATATATGAATCTGAGCTTGCAGAAAATGGATTTAACATTGTTATTTACGCAAATCATATGCTCCGCGCGGCTTACAAGGCAATGGAAACGACAGGAAAAATTATCCTTGAAAATGAAAGGTCTCTTGAGGCAGATTCCCATATTGCGCCCGTAAGCGAAATTTTCGAGAAAGTAGGGTTTCTTGACATCAAAGAAAAAGACAGGATGATGTCTGTAATCCCTTCTGTAATAATTCCTGCAGCAGGGGAGAATCCGGAGTTAAGGCATATTCTTGGAGACCTGCCAAAAGCTCTTATAAAAATTCACGGGAAGACAATACTTGAGCACCAGACTTCCCGGCTGAAGGAAGCGGGGCTTAATGATATAAATGTCGTCGTGGGATACAACAAAGATAAGTTTGATATTCGGGATGTAAACTATCTCATCAATGAGAGTTATTCTGAGAACGGAATTCTTCACAGCCTGATGCTTGCAAAGGACAAAATGAAAAAAGGATTCATCTATATGAACTCTGACCTTTTGTTTGACAAAAAGCTCATTCGCGAAATTCTTGAAAGAAAGGAGGACATTATTCTTGTAATAGACAATTCCTATTTATATCACAAACATGAGATAGACAAGAAGCTTGACGCAGTTATAACCAAAAAAGGGAAAGGAGCCTGCTACCAGAGACTCAGAAGCTCTGACGATGAAATTTTAATGATATCCAGAAATCTTTCCAAGGAATTAATGACTCACGAATACATCGGAATGGCTAAGTTTTCCCCGGCTGGGGCTGAGAGTTTGATTAAGATTTATGAAGACTGTAAATTAAAATGCGCCGGCAAATTTCACGAGTCAGAAAGTTTTGAGAAAGCTATGGACATAGACATGCTTCAGGAGTTAGTTGAGAGGGGATTCAAGATTTCAGTTCTTGAAACCTCCGGAGGATGGATAGAGATACATAATGAGAAAGATATAAAGCTCGCTGAAGACGTGCTGAAGTCCTCCTAAGTAACCCTTCCTTTTATTGTTTCTTTTCTTTCAGGATGCTGCTTCAAAAACCTTGAAAACTTTTTTTTCCATGCTTCGGGGTCTCTTTTTTTTGAAAACTCATTAAATTCTTTTGTTGCTTTTTCAACTGTTTCCTCCAGTTCAGTTTTAGAAATAGTAAAATCTGGAGAACTCCGGGGAATTAAAATTTCTGACAATTTGAACTCTCCCTTATATTCAGATTCATTGAGATATCCTTTTGCCTTGCATTCATCATAAAGCTCTGAGCCCGGCAGAGGATTAGCTATAAAAAATGAAGCACTATCAAAACATGCTTCGAATGGATATCTCAGAGTCTTTTCTATTTCTTTCATAGTTTCGCCTGGAAAGCCCACGATAAATGTTCCGTGAACCTGCATTCCATTCTGATGGCAGAGTTCTGTCAGGCTTTTGACTTGCTCTTTTGAAGGGACTTTTTTGTGAATTATTTCTTTAAGAACTCTCTCGCTGCCTGATTCGATTGCGAAAGTTGTCTGATATGCTCCAGCATCTGCCATAAGAGTTATTACTTCCGCGTCAAGTGTCTGAACCATTACTCCGTTCGGAGTGCAGAATGAGATGTTATACTCCTTTAGTTTTGCAAAAAATTCTTTTGACCATGACTTGTTTGCAGTCAGGTTATCATCAGAAAACTGTATTTCCTGTATTCCGTATTCATCAATCAGCATCTTTATCTCTGAGAGGACATTTTCTATGCTTCTCTGCCTGAATTTTCTGCCAAAGTAATTTGTGCAAAAGTTGCATCTTGAAGGGCATCCTCTTGAAGTCATAACTTGCTCGACTCTTTCTTTTCTTGTAAATGGACCGAGAGGAACCCCGATTTGAATATACTTCTCCATGTCGATAAGCTCGCGGGCTGGAAAAGGAAGAGAGTCCAAATCTTCTATCCTTGAAACTGAGGGGTTTATTCTTATGTCTGTTCTTGTTTTGTAAGCGATTCCATCAAATTTAGGATTTTTTTCTGATGCCATGCATTGAACAAGATTAAGAAATCTCTCTTCTCCCTCGCCGAGGATAACGAAATCGACTGAACTTTTTGAGATTGATTCTCGGGGGGCTATTGTTGGATGAACTCCGCCTATAACCACTGGAATTCCTTCATAAACTGATTTTGCTACATCGCAGCAATGAAGCGCGTCTTTTTGCTGCGCCGAGAACATAGAGGTTATTCCAACTATGTCCGGACTAAATGAAGAAATTTCGCTAGCTATTTCTGAATCTGACATTCCGAAATTCATTGAATTGCCTAATTGTCTTTCTGTTTCATAACCTTCACAAATTGAGTCGAGAACTCTGACTTCATATCCTTTGTTTTTTAAAACTGCCCCGATGTAAAGCAAACCCAGTGGAGTAATTAGCCTTTTCAGACTGTCTCCTTGAATAGTATTGCTTGGCCGGATTAACATAACCTTTTTTGTATTCATAATTTCCTGACTGAGTGCTAATTTAAAAGCATTTGGGGTGCAGGGTATCTATTTATCCGAGATAATACTTTTTCAGCTCGTTCAATGTCTTCTGGTTTGTCTATTTCAGCCCATGCGAATTCCTGAGATATGCCTTGCCAGGGCAGTTTTTTTGAGGCGAGAAATGCGCAGTCTTCATAATACAGAGAAAAATTATTTTTGAGAGTTTCGCCTCTGTGTATTTCAAACATCTGCTGCATGAATTCTGCTGAAAATTTTGAAATGCCTGTAAATTCATCTACAGGAATTTTGGGCTTTTTCTTTCCGAGATAAACCATCTGTTTCTGATAATCTAAAGTAATATATACCTCATCTCCGCTACCCGAACAAGGTGAAAGTATAACTGCATCTTTTTTAGGATGCTGCAAAAGCCGAGGGATTATTCTTTTATCATAGATTATATCTCCGTCCAGAACGAGGCAATCTTCTGGATGTTCAAATGAAAGAAAAAGAGAGTGCATGCTTCCGCTGTCAGTATATCGCGGATTTTCTGAATAAGAGATCATAACATCCTGAAATCTTTCTCCAAATCTGTTAATTATCCTCTCTTTCCTGTACCCCACCGCGATAGTTGCTTCTTTAATGCCTGAGGAGAATATTGCTTCGAGAGAGTATTCTAACATTGGCCTGCCCCGTATTTCAAGAAGGGGTTTGGGATCTCCATTAAGAATTTTTTGAAGACGCGTACCTGCCCCCGCCGCAAGAATGACTGCTTTCATCTTAAAATATGACTGCTTCAGCATTTTTTAAAGCTAAAATTAACTTGTCATTATCTTCCCTGTTTCTCACGGCTATTCTGACATAATTGTCACTTTTCATAAATTCCTGATTCAGTGCGCTTCTTAAGATGATGTTATGAGTATCATAAAGATATTCTGCCAGTTTTTTGCTGCTGATATTTGTTTTGCAGAATATAAAGTTACTTTTAGTTGGGCGTGGGTCTAGGAAGGGTATTTCCTGCAGTTTTGAAAAAAGAATGTCTCTTTCTTTTTTTGTTTCTTCTATAGAATTCCAATATTCTTTTTCATGATTTGGAAATTCCTCAATAAAGTATTCTGCAATAGAGTTAATGTTCCATATTGGGAGTATTTTTCTTAGTTCTGATTTAATTTCATTGTTTTTTGTAAGAACATATCCCAACCTGAGCCCTGCGAGCCCCATTGTTTTTGTAAGAGTCTTTATTATTATGAGATTTTCGTATTTTTCAGTCAAGTCTTCAACCGAGTCATTGCAAAAATCTATGAATGCCTCGTCAACTATGAGTTTAATACCTGTATCAAGAATTTTTATTATGTCCTCTCTCGAAGCAGTGTTTCCTACAGGATTGTTCGGATTTACTATTACTGCAAAATCACATCCTGATTCTTTTGTCTGTTTTATGAATTTATCCGCGTCCAGCCTGAAGTTCTGCTCTTCCGGCAGAGTAAAGTAAACTACTTTTTCTTTGGGGAAAGTGGTATACTCGTTGAATGTTGGTATCGGAACAAGAATTTTTGTTATCATTGGGCTTAAGGCTCTTATTGCCTCTGAAGAGCCATTAGTAACTATCAGATTTTCTGCATTAAAATAGGGCAACTTTTTCCATTTTGAAAGATAGGAGGCAATTACTCTCTGTGCTGAGGGATAGTGCTCAATGAGCAGAGGAAGCTTGTCTTTAATCTTATCAATGAGCTCTTTTGTTGGAAAGTGGCAGTTGACTAGGTAATGAAAATCAAGAATATCATATCTCCAGTATCCGCCATGAAGTGATTTTATTTCGTCTAAGCTAATTTTTTTCTTAAATATTTTCTCCGCAATCCTCAGGTCATTTAAATCGTCAATTTCAAACCATCTTAATTTTCCAGTCTCAAATGCTGTTATTTTTGCGCCTTTTTCTTTGACTATATCCTGCAGGATATACTCTATCGGCTCTGTTCCATTACTTTCTGAAACATGCCGGCTTAGTGCCGGCTTGAGAATATTTTCAGCAAAATTCCTGTCAAACTTATGGATGTTTACTGTTTTGAATTTGTCTTCTATAATAAAGTTAGCATAACGTCTTGACTTGTGCACCCAGTCATTTACTTCATTTCCTTTCAGCTCGACAAAACTGCCGTCCAGTGAAGGATTGTATTTTTCTACAACAGTTGAAGTGGAAAAGTTTAAATTTAAAAATTCAGCAAGCAACTTTCTCTCGAAGAAAACGTCCCCTTCCAGTATAAGGATAGAGTCATAATTTTCTAAATTTTTGAGCGCGAGCCAGAGTGAATAGCTCGTATTTGTTTTGCTGTAGATATCATTCTCAACATAGCTGACTTTCATTCTTTTGAATTCGCTGCCGACTCTTTCCCGAATCTTATCTGCTAAATAGCCCACGACAATTATTGCCTCATCGATTCTAGAATCCTCCAGGTTTTCAAGCATGTTAATAAGTATGGGCTTGCCATTAACTTCTGTCAGGCATTTTGGCATTGTGTCAGTTAGGGGCTTGAGCCTTGTTCCCATGCCTGCTGCGAGAATGACTGCTTTCATGCTAGATTCCTTCCTCTTTGAATACCTCTTTCAGGTTCTGCAAAAACCAGCCTATGTCATCTTCAGTTATGCTTCCTAATGTGGCTATCCTGAACATCCTTTTGTCAAGAACTTCTTTTCCAGAATAAATAGTAATTCCTCTTTCCTTGAGCTTGTCGTGCACTTTCCAGTAATCCATCTTTTCGGGCATCTTTATTGTGGTAAGAATATTTGACTGCATTTTTTCCGGGAAGAGGACTAATTCAAATCCCATTTCCTTCAGCCCATCCCTCATTTTTCTGGCTAGAGCAGAATATCTTTCAATTCTCTTTTCATAGCCCTCTTCTGCAAATTCCTGAACTGCCTTATCAAGCGCAAAAATCAGCTGGACTGCCGGCGTGAATGGAGTTTCTCCTGACTGCTCCTTTTTCCATTGGGAGTATAAATCAAAATAAAAACTTCTTGACTTGCCTTCAAGTTTTGCAATTTCTTCAGTTCTTCCGATAACAAAAGAAACTCCTGGAAAACTTTCAATGCATTTGTTTGCGCTTACGGCGCAAAATGCTATGTTGTCTTTCTGCAAATCAAATTCATGCCCCCCTATGCTGCTTACTCCATCAACGCAAAGCAGTTTGCCGTATGATTTCGCAAGATTTCCTACCTCCCCTAATGGCGCCAGCATTCCAGTAGTTGTTTCGTGGTGGATTAGATAAATATGCGTTATGTCTTTGTCATTCTTAAGAGCATCCTCAATTAACTGAAGATTAATTGGCTCGAGAGGATTGAATTTCAGCCTGTTAAACGGAATTTTATATCTCTCAAGAATTTCGCATATTCTGTCAGAATACTTTCCGTTGTTAATAACGAGAACTTTTCCTTGAATGCTTGAACATATTGCTTCATTGCATCCCGTCCCTGATGAAATAAAAAGCACTGCGCTGTACATTCCTTCGCCGTTGAATATCCGGACTATATTTTCATTGACTCTTTTAAGAACCTCCCGGAATTCCGGCTCTCTATGGCAGATGTCTTTTGTTTTTATTGCTTCGCGGACGCTCTCAGAAACATTTGTCGGACCCGGATTAAACAGTTTATTCCTCATTAGACTATGTTCCAGGTAATGTTTTTAAGTTTTTGTATACTTTCCTGATGATTACTGAGACATGATGGAGACTTACTTTTCGGCATGTCAAAAAAGTTAAATTAACCTGAAAACACTTAGAAGATGGATTGTTTAAAAATAATGGGGCAACACAAATCAAAATGCTATATTGGTTTAAGATTATAATTCTGCACGATTGATTATTCCCTAAGATATCTTTATTAACGTATATTATTTCTAGGTAAGATGGAAAGCCTGACTGAAAAAGTAGTTGAAGGGAGTTTCTGGGCTGGGATGGCGAGCGTTATAAGCAGATTTGGCGCGCTGATATTCAGCATATTGCTTGCGAGATTTTTACTGCCTGAACTCTTTGGATTATACAGCCTGACAATGTCCATTGCCCTGCTTTTTATGATTGTATGCGATTTAGGAATAAATGAAACTTTGATAAGATATGTTGCGTTTTACAAAAAGAAAGAAAAGATTGCCGCCTACTCGGGATACCTGCTTAAAGTTAAATTCTATTTTTCTCTTGTTTTTTCTTTCATACTCCTTGCAGGGGCGTATCCTCTTGCAGTCTTTGTGTTCAGGAAGCCTGAATTGTTTTTCCCACTGATACTTTCTTCTCTCTTCGTTCTGTCCTCTTCGATTGTTTCATTTTATTCTTCGCTGCTTTATGCCGTGAAGAAAACAAAGTATATTTTTTTGAAAGAAGTAATTCTGCAAATACTGCAAATATCCTCTGTTGTTTTTATCTTCTTATTTTTTTCCTATTCGGCATATGTTCCTGCCGTGATAATTGCGGCAATTTTAGTCAACTTAGTTATCCTTATGTTCCTGAGACGCTCAGTTGTAAAAACTGTGCCCTACGCATTTAAACCTACGGATGAAAAAATAGACAATAAAGATTTATTTAAATTTCTTGCCTATGCCAGCATTATTTCTGTATCTGGACTGCTTTTCACTTATGCCGACACGATTATTCTGGGATTTTTTGTTTCTTTCGCATATATCGGCTACTACAAGGTGGCATTTGGGCTTATTTTCGGGATAATCGGGCTTTTCAGTTATCTTGGAACTGTAATTCTCCCAATATTTACCCGGCTAAAAAACCAGAGAGCAGAGAGGGCAATCAATAAGGTGCTGAGAATTGTGATGATTTTTGCAATTCCCACCGCATTCGGGCTTATTATTCTTGGAAGATACTTTATAAAACTTCTGTATGGCGATGCTTATCTGGCGGCTGCCCCAGTATTCAATATACTCGCAGTATTGCTGATGGTGTATCTTCCTTCAACATTGATACTGACAGTATTTTTTTCAATGGGCAAGGCGAAAAAAGCGGCGCAGATTAATCTGCTTTCTCTTGCTCTTGCTGTTGCGCTTGAACTGATATTCCTGCTGGTTTTTGCAGGATATTCCGAAGCATTGTCTTTGACAGGAATCGCTGCTATCGTGGTGTTCTCGAGGGCAGTTACACTTTTTTATACTTTCTTTTTAGTCAAAAAAGAGACGGGAATAAGGATTAATCTAAAGCAGTTTGCAAAACCGTTTATTTCTGCGTTAGTTATGGCATTGGTTTTATATTCCATGAATCATTACGTGATAAAAGATATGAGTTTATTCTGGGGGATTGCAGAAATAATTATCGGAATGATTGTGTACGCTTTAGTTATGACTCTCATGAGAGGAATTACAAAAGAAGACTTTAAATTGATTAGAATGATTCCTTTAAAGAAAGATGTTATCAGCTTTTTTAAAAAGAAGGATGAATGAACCTCTATGCAGAAGTCTGAGAGCAGATATGCTAAAACAACCCCTAATCTCTTTTATTGCTTCAGTATAACATAAGGATAACAAGAGATGAACCTCCACACAAAATTTCCAGTCTCGTTATTTTCTGATTATTATTCTCGAGACTGAAAATTTTCAGCAAGCTGTGCAGCATCCAACCCGCTCTAACAGCCCCCTACATCTGCCCCAATTTTAATTTTTGATAACCCAAATATTATCTGTAATAGGATAATTTTTATAGAGTTATTTATCGTTTAATGGGTTTTCTTTATATCAAATGACATTGAATTGAAGATATTTATGTCTTTGATAGACAGGGAAAGAGTTATGTCTTTCACTATAGCTTTCATCCAAAAAGTTTTCAATTTTCTATTTTCGAAAGGTTTATTCTAAATTGAAAACTTTTTCTCACAGCAAGTTGCGGGGTATAACGATAAATTAATGTTAATCCACAATTTAATTTACTATTCAAAAGATTTTATGTTTGATAGGTTTTCTTTAGTTTCTGCCCTGCAGCGGACAGCAGAACGTAATAATGAGAGGTTATCCCTGAATGTTTCCTATTTCTTTATAGATTAAGATAAAACTTTTTGTAAAAGCATAGAATGATGCAACTGCCATAATCCAGAGGTAAAGCCATGAGAAGTTAAAAAGCGCTGCAAAAAAAATGAGGGATAAAGCATCTGCGGGACGCAGCATCTGGAGTGTGTATGACTTCAGTTTCTTAAAGAATCCTGCCTTAAAGCTTTGATGCCCTGCGGCAAGATTTTTAGCGCGCATGCTTTTGATTAAGTCAAACCTATCCTTTGCGATTAATGCTTCAAAAACCTTCAATTTATTTAAATTATCAAAAACAAGAAAAAGGCATGACCACAATCCAAGATAGAGATATAGAATATTTCCATTAGTGTGATATACTCCTATTCCCATTGCGAGAACTAACATCCCTCTGTTGACATACGAAGAGAAATAGTCAAGATAAGCGCCGCCTATTGTGGTATGTTTAGTTGCCCTTGCAACTTCCCCATCAACGCAATCAAGCAGAAAAGCAAAATGGTAAATCAACAGCCCAATTAAAATCGGCCAGTATCCTCCAATCATCATAGTGAATATTCCTATGAGCGCGATAGCCATCCATGCTAAGCTTATCTGATTAGGAGTGAACGGAAGATATCTTGCAAAAAAGTAAGACAAGTAAGGGGATAGTTTTGTAAATGGCCTGAAGTTGATAGGATGATTTTTAGTATCTTCTGCCACTTCCCTTATTCTTTTCATTGTTATCTTTTTATTCATACAATCCATAATTGAAAGCGGTTTTTAAATGTTAATGATACAAACTCCAGCACGACTAAACTTTTAAACTGAAAAAACGAGGAAAATATATGGCAAAGGTTTTATTTATACAGCCGAACTATGACATAAAAAGAGCGGGAGAGCTCCCGCCCTGGATGCCTGTTGCTTTAGTTGAGCTTGCGAGCTACATCAAAGAGAGGGGGCATGAAGCAAAAATTCTTGACAGAAATATTCATTATGATACTAACCTGTTTATTAGATATCTCAAAGGTTTTAATCCGGATATTGTCGGCATGACTTGCTATACTTCTCCCGTCATAAGGGATATTAAGCAGGTTTCGAAAATCGTGAAGGAAAATTCAGATGCTTTGGTTGTTATCGGGGGGATTCACGCAACTCTTGAGCCGAAATCTTTGCTTGATTTTCCGCAGATAGACTATGTTGTGCGGGGCGAGGGAGAAGAGGCTCTTCTTGAAATTTGCAATCTGATTGACAAAAAGAAAGCCAGCAATAAGAATATTCTGAAAATAAAAAATGTGAATTATAACGAAATGCGCTCCCTGATAAGTTTGAATGAGCTTCCTGTGCCTGATTACTCTCTGATTGAAGTAAAGAAGTATCCTGTTGCAACTTTTTATACCAGCCGCGGCTGTCCCGGAAGATGCAGGTTTTGCTATAATCTTGGAAGAAAGCTCAGATTTTATAATACTGAAAAGACAATTAAAATGATGACCTCTGTCTTAGAAAAATATAAAATTAAAGAATTTACTATTGCTGATGATAATTTTGCGAATTTAAGCAAAAGAACGGAAGACATCTGCAATGCTCTGTCGAGATATAATGTTATTTTTCATATATTTATGAGGGCGGATCAGGCGCATGACAAAGTAATGAGAAACCTGAAAAAGGCAGGATGCTGGGCAATACAATTTGGATTTGAATCAGGGAGCCAGAGAGTTCTCGATTTTATAAATAAAGACACTAAAATTGAGCAGAATGTAAAAGCAATAGAGCAGTGCAAAAAGCACGGGATTTTTGTAGACGGAAGCTTTATGGTTGGGCTGCCGACTGAAACTACTTCAGAGGTTATGGAGACTGCGAGATTTATAAAAAAATACAAGCCGGATAACGTGGATATTAAAATGTACAAGCCATATCCATCAACAGAATTTTATGATTATGCCATAAAAAACAATTTGATTGAAAAACCTAAAAATCTGGCTGAATGGGAAAACTTCTGCGATTTAAAAGAAGGCAATATAAACCTTAGCAATGCTCCTACGCCCCTGCTGCTGAAAGTTGTAAATGACTTGAGCAAAACATCTTATCCAATATTGTTTAAAAAGGCATTTCTCCTGGTGAAAAACGGGCATTTTGACTATGCCTTTTTTAAAACAAAAGACGTTCTCAAGAAAAAACTAGGATTAAAACAAGATGACCAAAAAACAGGAAAATGAAATTAATATTTACTCATCTTAAGCCGGACATATGGCAGTATAAAGTTGCGAAGACCCTGAGGAAACAAAAAATTGAAACTGTTTCTGTCTCTCTGCTTGAGTGCAACAGGAAAATGTTTGATAAGGCATTCAATAAAATAATAAGCTTGAATCTTCCTAATCTGAAGCCTAAAACAATTTTGAGAAAAGCTTTAACGAGTCCGTCTGGTTTTATCAGGTTCTTTTATTATTTACTAACTATCAAAGCAGACGCAGCGATATGCCAGGGGGCTCCTCATTACCTTACCGCTCTTTTTATAAGACTGTTTAAAGGAAAATTTCCGAGGATTTATTTTCCGTATGATATGAACTTTTCAAGATACAAGAATCCTGAGAAGTTTTTCCCAAAAAGGGAAATATGGGGCGAAAGATATTCGTTCAGAAACTGCGATGGGATTATCACGAAAAGCCTGAAAGAAGAAATCAGCTCATTACCTGAAAATTTTAAAGCAAAATCAAAGCCCGTGCTGGCATTCCACTGCTATGCGCTGGATGAATGGAATCAGAAATTCAGCAGGCAAGTGAAGCTTTCTTCCAAAGATAAAGAAATTCATATCGTATACTGCGGTTCGTACAATCAGCCGGAAGATGTGCTGGCAACACCTACAAAAGAAGTTGCAAAGAAAATAATCAGCCAGATGATTCATTTTCACATATATCCTACCAGCCAAAATATAGACAAAAAAGATTTTGATTATATGGATCCTGAAAAGAAGTTTAGAAAGTACATCCATGTTCAAGATTACGTCCACCCGGAAAAGTTGTCTGAAGAACTTTCGAGGTATGACTTTGGGCTTCATTATGCAATGGGCGATTCAAACATCAAGCCGCAGGCATGGAACTATGCAGCAGCTAATAAATTCGCTTCATATCTTGAGGCGGGAATTCCTCCGATAGTAAACCGGGAGGCAACAATTTACACCAAGCCCATGACAGAACAAAGATTTGGAATTGTTATAGACAATCTGCTTGAGATAAAGAAGAGGACGGCAAACAAAGGATACAAGAAAATGATAAAAAATCTTTGTGATTACAGGAAAAAATACTCGGTTGAAAAGCATATAGACGAGATTATCGGTTTTATTGGTTTGCTCAAAAAGCAGTAGGCATGAAAATCCTATGCGAATTATCACAACAAAACTTATAAAGTAAATGCGTGGCTTGATATTATGAAAATAGTCTTGTCTACACTACCCAAAGAAGGCAGTGCTGTAATCTGGATATCAGCAAATTATTTTACTCCGGATTACGCAAGATATGTGCCTTTGGGAATTCTTTCTCTTGCTTCAAATGTTCCGGAAGGGCATGAGGTGAAGATACTTGACCCTCGCAGCGAGAATTGGAGTATTGACAGAACAGTAGAGGAAATAGAAAAAGAAAAACCAGACATACTGGGATTATCGACGACTACTGTTCAGGCGTATCCTATGATGAAAGTTCTGCAGAGAACTTCTGCGCCGTACAAGGTTGTGGGCGGGCCGCATTCTACTAATTACGCAGAAACTATTCTAAGGCAGGGTGCCAATGCTGTTTTTGTCGGGCAACTTGCTGATTTGGAATTCGCCGAAGCAGTTAAAACGAGGCCAAAGGGAATTGTTCGCTGCAAAACGGATATCAATCAAATAAGGTTCCCAGACAGGAAGTTTATTGATGTCGAGTCTTATTACTCCAGGGGAAATCTATTTGAGTCAAACAGGAGAATGGTGATGTTCTCGGGAGTTGGATGCCCCCATAACTGCATTTATTGCGACGTTCAGACCAAATTAGTTCAGAGAAGAACCCCGAAGTTAGTTCTTGATGAAATGATTTACTTAAGGGATATGGGCGCAGGAAGCATACATGTTTATGAAGACAATTTCAATACAGATGAAAGATATTTGAAAGATTTATGCGCTGAAATGGACAAGAGAAAATTCCATTCAGAGTGGAGCGGGAGGGGGCAGGCAAGGATGAGCCTGGAAACTGCCAAAATGCTCTCGGATAGGGGATTTAAGAGAATTCATGTTGGAATAGAATCTCTGTCTGACAAAACTCTCCGATGGTTCAGAAAACCTCAGAACTACGCGCAGATAAGAAAATTCTGCCAAACTATGCATGATGCATCAATAGACGTGATTGGATTCTTTATTGTAGGGGCACCCACAGAAACAGAAGAAGATAAGAGAACGATGCTGTCTAAGATAAGAGATCTCGGCATAAAACATTCTTTAGTTAGTATTTTACAGCCAGTTCCAGATACAGATTATTATCGGGAATTACTGAAGAACGGCACTTATGAAAAAGATTATTGGGGCGAGTATATCCAAAATCCCACACCGAACTTTATGATTCCTTTCCCAAATGGCAGAGAAAAATGGCAGGAGGATGCAGATTTTATTACGCAATTAATTGAAGAATTTAAAAAAGAGACTCATTGAAAGTGTAACAAAGATTTTAAATTTACCAAGAAAATTCAAATAGATATTGATTTGAAATAATCTTTATAAACCCCTTCCTTATTCTAACAATATAATGAACATTTTGTTTGCAGTGCAGGATACCGCATTTTTTAAGCCTCTGGGGTTAATGCAAATGTCAGCAATGGCTAAGCAAAGAGGGGACAAAACAGACTTGGTAGTTCTGTCCAAGGAAAATATTTGGGATAAAATTCGGGAATACAACCCAGATGTTGTCGCGTATACTGCCACAACAGGCGAGCATAAACATTATGTAAAAGTTAACAAAAGAATAAAATCTGAGCATAAGAATATCTTTACGATTATGGGCGGGCCTCACGCTACTTTTTTCCCAGAGATTTTGAATGAAGCAGATCTGGATGCTATATGCATCGGTGAGGGAGAATATGCTTTTGTAGAACTGCTTAATCGGCTGGAAAAAAAAGAGGATATTTCAGGCTTAGAAAACATTCTTATTAGGGGTGGAAAGACTAATGGGCTACGGCCTCTTGTGCAGAATTTAGACAGCCTGCCTTTCCCAGATAGGGCATTGTTTTATGGAAAAGAAAAAATGAAAGATGAGCCTTCCCTTTTGATGGGATTTATGACCTCAAAAGGATGCCCGTATAACTGCACTTACTGCTTTAATCATTCTTATCGGAAAATGTATGCCGGAGAAAAATACCTCCGATCCCATTCTGTAGGCTATGTACTGAATGAGATACTTGATGCCCAAAAAGTGTCTGATTTTAAATACCTGAGATTCATGGATGACACATTTGTGCTGAGAAAAAAAGGATGGCTTGAAGAATTCAGCGAGAGGTATCCTAAAGAGATAGGACTGCCATTTGCCGTAGGCTCGCGATTTGATTTGATGACACCAGAAAATGCAGACTTGCTGAAAAGGGCAGGTTGCTGTTCTGTTTCAATGGCAATGGAGTCTGCAAATCCGAGAATAAGAAAAGAGATATTGGGAAGGAGCATGAGCAATGAAGATATAATCCTTGGGACAAAGTACTGCATTGAGAGAGGAATTTCTGTTCTCACATTCGCAATGGTGGGGCTGCCAACCTCAAAAATAGAAGATGATATCGGCGCTGTTGACCTTTCCATAGAAGCAAAAATCCCTATCACAGAATTTTATATTTTTAATCCATTTCCAAAAACAAGGCTATGTGAAATGTGCATTGAAAAAGGGTGGTTTGACGGAGATATGTCCAAGATAAACACACACAGTTTCAGCTCTCCTTCTGTGCTCAGCTGTTTTACAGACAGGGAAAAAAATGCCCAGGTGAACATACGATTTCTGGGACCAGCCGTTGTCCGGCATCCATCTTTAAGAAACATTGTGATGAATCATCTGATTTATCTGCCAACTAATCGGGTGTATGAGAGAATTTACGACATTGGGAAGACGTTAACCTATCAATCAAAAGTTTACAAGATGGGCTACTCTTTGAGAGACCGACTTCAAGTCCTTAAAAAGGTATTCAGGATAGAAAATGCAAAAAGGGAAGGTTGAACAGAATGAGAAAGAACAAAATATTGATTATAAAAACAGGATATTCTGAAGTCCTGGACAGAGAAAGCAATTCAAGAAAAGTCAGCTTTGGAGATATTCTAAGAATAACGCCCCTCCTGCATGTTTACAAAAATGATTCTGTAACCTGGGTGAGCGATGAAAATGCTTTTCCACTGCTGGAAAACAATCCGTATATCAGCAGATTACTTCCGCTTGACTGGATAGTCTCTGAGCAATTGAAAGCAGAAGAATTTGACAAAGTGATAAATTTAGAGAAAATCCCAGGAATATGCGCATTGGCAGACAGTATACGCGCCAGGAGAGCAAGGTATGGCTTTACTTTTAATAGCCAGACTGGGGGGGTTGAAGCATATGACAAAAGCGGAGAAGTAATAGAAGTAAGTTATGACATTAAACTAAAAAGAGAGAATAAAAGAACAGCTCAGGCACATTTATTTGAAATGGTTGGAGAGAAATGGAATGGAGAAGAATATGTATTAGGGTACACCCCAAAAACGAAGGAGAAATATACTGTAGGCCTGAATACTCAAGTTGGACAGAAATGGCCTACAAAATCTTGGGCAGATAAAAACTGGGACAGGCTGGAAGAAATGTTAAAAGAAGATTGTACAAGCGTGAGCAGACAGGACAAACAAGATAATAGAGTATTACGCAACCTTTATGAATACATGGACTGGATAAACTCCTGCAAAACAATTGTAACCAACGATAGCCTGGGGCTTCATGTTGCGATTGCACTAAAGAAAAAGGTATTAGGATTATTTGGAGCAACACCCCATGCAGAGGTTTATTTCTATGAAAGAGGAAAAGCCATACTGCCTGAGCCTGTTCCTGACTGCCTGCCGTGCTTTGAGAGTGTGTGCGGAAGAGGGCATAACTGCTTAGAGGACATAACACCTGAAAGGGTATTAAATGAAATCAGAAAGTATGCGGGCAGCTGAAATCTATACACTATTCGTGGGCAGGATTATTCTTTTAGGATTAAGAGAAACCAGTCTTTTAAAAATTGGTCTTGTGTGATTTATCGCCGTAATGACAATGCTTGCGTCTTCGAGGCTTCCAACTTTTTCTTGAGGCATTGTTTCAATTGGAAAAGCAAGATGATACATTCCCTCTTTGCTTTTGTCATCATCAATTATGCAGCCACAGTAAGCCAGCGCATTATCCAAAGCATAGTTCAGGACAGGAAGTGTCAAGATAGAGCCGTAGCCATATATTTTCTCCCTGCTTTCATGCAAAAGTCTTAAATGCCTCTTTGTCAAATCCATTCTCCTTCTGAATAAATCGTAACTCTCTGCAAATTGCTCCTTTTCAATTGGGCCAGGAAGATTATTCATATTTTTGCCTGACTTTTTAAATGCAACCAATAAAGAGCCCCAATAAGAACGATTGAACTGGCAGTCAGTGATTTCTCCGCCAAGAGAATTTAGCATGGTAGCAAATGAATTAACTGAAAAATAATGCAAATGATGATGGAATATCTGATCAAACCTGCTTTCCTCAACAAGTGTGTCAAGGCAGGGAAACTGTAAAGTGAAAAGTGTTTTATCGCCTGAATTTTCCAGTAGTTTTTGAATCATAAGCCGGGGGTTTTCTATATGCTCAAGATTGTGGCTGCTGAGGACAAGCGTATTGCCCTGCTGGCTCATGTAATTTTTTAAATCAACATTCTCAAAAAAGTCTCCTACTGCTGTAATCTTTTCATCCCTGATTTCTTGACCTCTTAAAACAGGGTCTATGCCGACTAACCTTCTGGCAATGGGCTTCAAAGAAGAAAGAAAATTCAAATCATTGCATCCGATTTCCACTATCGTATCGAGGGCTCTGCTTCCGAGATTTTTTTCTATAAACGCTCTGAAGGATTCATTTCCTTTTGAAGTTGCGGCGCTGTTTGACGTCCTGAAAAAATAATCACTGTACAAAACGTCCTGTGGAATTATGTTGGAAAGCTGCCCGTGACCACAATGCTCACACAGATGAAACTTCTGATCGACGAATCCTACCGGCTCATCAAGCATTTCTTTGGTCATAATCTCGGTTAGAGGATAGTTTGGCAGACTTATTGCTGGCAAGCCAAATTCTGACTGGCATGCTTCGCATTTGTTTATCTCCTTAAATGGAATGTTTTTGAATTTGTCTAAGCTCATTTTTAATTTAAATAAAGTTTATGTGCGCGGGAGTTTCTTCAGGAACCTCGCATTCATCTAAATTTATTTTTCCGTCTTTAACTCGAGATAAAAATTGATTTATGTAATGCTGTCTGCAATTAGTTTCACAATCATGGTTTACGTTGACTGCCTGAATTTTCTTTTGCACCTCCCAATATCGCTCGCTCTTCACAATTTCCTCAAGAGGAGAAGTAATTACGTTGCCCATCAAGAATTCATCTTGTCTTATGTTAAACCAGTGTCCACATGGAAAGACACGCCCATTCCCGCTTATTGCAAGTATGAACTGAGTGCCGTTACAGGAGGTATAATCCTTCAAACCAAGATTTCTAAGCTTTTGCCTCTTGATTACAACAGAATAACTCTCTGTACTTTCCAGTTCAGCTTCACTAAAAATAGGTTCCATCTCAAGATATTCATTGTCAGGAGAGTCCAGAGATTTTGAACTGTTGTCAGAGCAGGATTTAAAAACAGCATAATCCACTCCGATTTGCTTCCCAAGTTTTGCTAGAGGGATTATTTGATCAGCATTCTGTTTTGTGATAATCATCTGCAGGCCAAGAGTGGCGTGATGCTTATTTCCTCTTTTCATTTTCACAAGCATCTCAGCATTTTTAACAACTTTGTAAAATATTTCCGGATGCGTCTGATGAATTAACGCATAAGATTCAGGGGTTGCAGAGCTTATGTTAAACCTTATCCATTTCAAAGAGGACAGCATGATTTCTGCTTTGTCCTGCCGTATAAGAATGCCGTTTGTCGCTAAGCTCATGTCTAAGCTTATTTTTGCAGAGTGCTCTAATGCAGCATACAACGCAGGATTCAGAGTATTTTCGCCTTCTCCTATTAAAGCTATAGATCTAACTCCAATTTTCTTTGCATCGCTCAGCAATCTTAAAAGAGGCTCTTTTGGCATATCAAACCTCTTCGTTGCGTTAGTTCCATAACCTGCTCTTCCTTGCAAGACTCCATAGCAGTAAGTGCATGCAAGATTGCATCCGGTAGTAATTCCTAAGTCTATGTGCAGAGGAGAGATTCTCTCTCCTCGCCCCCATGCTTTTACCCGGTCAAGATGCCACAAAAGTTTATGACCGTCCATCCTGTATCTGTCATTCACACATCCCAAAAATTCAATGAATTTATAAATATTGTTGTAATGGGACGCGTGAATTAGTTCTGCTGCACGTAATACTCGCGTGGGCAAGATGGCGGTGTATAGCAATAATCCTTTTAAATGCGAGATATGGGGTAGTAATGTGGAAGATTATAGTCACTTGGAAAAGAAGGCGAGAGAACTCAGAATAGAAACGCTGGACTTGTCTTTAGAAACAGGAGATGCTCATCTGGGGGGCTGTTTTTCTGAAATAGAGATTTTAGTGTCTTTATATGGCTATGTCATGAAAGAAGAGGATACTTTTATTCTGAGCAAGGGTCATTGTTGTCACCCACTTTATATTCTTCTTAGGCAGAAAGGATACAATCCCAAAATAAGCGTCCATCCCGACATAGATCCTGCAAATGGCATTTCATGCACAACCGGCAGCCTTGGGCATGGGCTGCCAATAGGTACAGGAATGGCTTTTGCAAGAAAAATTAAGAAGCAGAAGGGGAGAATATATGTTTTGATGGGTGATTGCGAGTGTTACGAAGGAACTCTTTGGGAAGCTTCCAACATAGCAAGACATTATAAATTGGATAATCTCGTCGTGATAGTTGACCAAAATAAACTGGGCGCGCTTGGGAAGATAGATGACACTCTGGGTTTTGGAAATCTTTCGGAAACTTTTAGGGTATTTGGATACTATGTTTCTGAAGTGGATGGGCATAGTTTTCAGGAGTTAATTCCAGCATTGCGGAAGCAAGGTTATGAAAAGCCGCGGGCAGTTATATGCCATACCGTCAAGGGGAAAGGAGTGAGTTACATGGAAGGCAATCCTGAATGGCATGCGCGAAGAGTCACTCCCGAAAGAATTAAGCAGGCGTACAAAGAGCTAAAATGAGAAGAGCATTTGGAAAGCTGATGGTCGAACTTGCAGGGAGGGATCCGGATATTTACCTCATAGTTGGCGATATCGGCTATCGTATATTTGATGAATTCAGAGAAAAATTTCCAAAACAATTTATGAATCTGGGGGTGTGTGAGCAAAGTATGATTAGTGTCGCTTCTGGAATGGCGTTAGGAGGACTAAAGCCTTGGGTTTATACTATCACTCCCTTTTTAATTGAGAGACCCTTTGAACAAATCAAGCTTGATGTGGACGAACAAAAGGTAAATGTGAAATTGGTAGGATACGCTGATTATCCAAAACAAGGGCCCACTCACAGAACATTAAACGAAAGAGGACTAATGAGCCTGCTAAAGAATACGAGGCTATACTTTCCAGAAAATTCAGAGGAGACGAGACGAGATGTTATTGAGGCTTACGGCAACACAAAACCCGCATTTATCAGCCTGAAAGAAGACAAATCTTACAAATAATTTCTCATGTATAACTCAGCAACCTTCAGATTAATCGGCAGTTGCATTATGCCCAATTTTAGATCTTCGGGCAAATGATTTTTAGCAAGATATTCAATAACCTGCTTTTCTCCCTTGGAAATTTCAGAATCAGTTTCAGCTTTAATTCTCATGCCCACTTTTCCAAGAGTATCGCATATAAAGTATATTCCCGCTTCAAGTTTGATATCCTCGTAGCGGGCAGGCAAAGTTCTGCATATGTCTCCTGCTCCTTCGCCCGATAGGTATTCTAAACTTGAATGTCCCCCGCCTGTTAGTTTATCTCTTACTTCTTTTCCAACTATGTCGTGCGTTTCAACGCAGCGTCTGATATACGCAATACCTTTGTCTTCCAGTCCTGCTGATTTTAGCCGAGGGCTCAAGAAATCAACAATCGCGGCAGAAAGAAATTCATGCTTTCGGTTTTCCTGAAGGTCATGCAGGCAAATTATCTTGCCGAGGTCATGAAATGGAATGCTCATTTCCAGAAGATGCTGCTTTTTTATCCCTCCTATTCTTTCTGAAAGCAAAACAGTTATTTTTCTATCAACGCTCCAGGATTTTAGTATCTGCGGCAACTCTTTCAAAAATGATTTTCTAACTCTTCGGGTATGTTCGAGAAGCCCAAACTGATGCCATCTGATAAGTCGTTTATCCAGGAAGTCTGGATTTTCCGCATATTCCGGAATGTTGTGAGCCATCGCTATTTCTTTGATAATCGCGGGTAATTCCTCCTCAAATAAACTAGCAATATAGCGCTCATTCATGATATTGCCGATATCATAATAATGCTTATAAACCTTACCAAGATATCTCACCCATGAGATTGGAAGAAGAATTTCAGAAGTATTTTTCCGGGAGAATAACTAAAGTAGATAATTTGAATCACTGCGGAAATAATAAACTTTTTTCTGTCACTCTTCCGGATGGCAAGTATCTGCTAAAGTTGTACTCGCATAGGCATATGGATTGCTGGAACAGAGGCGAATCTGAATTTAAGGCTCTTTCTTTTTTAAACAAAAAGGGATTTGAAGAGGTTCCAAAAGCCATTTCTTTTTGGATGGAGGATAACGCAGCAGTTTATTCATATGCCGCTGGGCGCAATTTAGACCCGTTTGAAATAATGCCCGAGTATGCTATTAAAGCAGCAGATTTTTTAGCAAGGCTGCATTCTCTGAGTAGCGAAGATAAAAAATTGTTTGGCCCTGCAAGTTCGGCATGTCTCTCACTTGAGAATTATATTGAAGTGATAGACCGAAGATTGGCATTTGTTTCAAATCCTGAAGCAGATTCCACTGCAACAGGATTTCTGGAGAAAAAAGTAAAGCCTCGGATTAATGAACTCAGAGACGAATTTCGCAGAAAAACATCGGGCATTGATACAAAAAAAACTCTGCCAATTGAGAAACAAGTTTTGACTCCGGCTGATTTTGGATTTCATAATATTCTTGTGTCTTCTCAAGGGTACACCTTTATTGATTTTGAATACTTTGGAAGAGACGACCCTGCAAGACAGATTCTTGACTTCATCCATCACGACAAGTCAAAAGGGATGGGTCGGAATTTAAAAAATATTTTTTGGGAAGCCTACACTAAAAATGCAAAAACTGACTCAGAATTTATGGAAAGGATTTATCTTGCTGATCCTCTGGTGGGCATGGCTTGGGTATTGATATTTCTGAATGTTCTTTCCAAAGAGTATCTTGAACATCTCAGATTCTCCAGAGAAGAATCAAGAATTCCGGAAATAATCAAAAACAGAATAAAACTAGCAGAAGTTAAATTGACCCAACTTAGGTATTTTTAGCGGACATTCGTCAAGCGGCAGAAAATAATGGCTATTTGATTGTTATTCTCGCATACAGCAATCATTTTAAACCTTTAATTGTCAGTAGAGCTATAAAAAAGAGATAAAATGAAAAAAGAGATATGCCTGCCTTGGGGCTATAAGTATATTGCTGCATTCTTGACAATGAGATGCAATCTTAACTGCGGTTATTGTTTGAATGCTTTTGGCAAGGCTTTTGACAGAAAGGGATTTAGAGAAGCTGAGGGAAAGGAGTGGATTAATGCGCTGAACAAGATAAATTCAAGAGAAGAAGTGCCTGTAACATTCAGCGGAGGAGAGCCGTCAATTCATAAAGACTTTGTGTATATTGTTAAAAATTTAAGGCCTGAGCTGAATATAGACATCTTAACTAATCTGAAATGGCATTCTGGATGGGAAAGATTTATCCATGAGATAACTCCTGAAAGGATGAGGCGGGAATCTCCTTATCCGTCAATAAGAGTTTCTTATCATCCGAGCCAGATGAATGCTGGCGAGGTTATCGGCAATGCCAGAAGAATGGTAGATGCGGGATTTAGTGTAGGCATTTATGCTGTTCAGTATCCCTCGCCACAGCAGCTTGAAGCAATAACAGAAATGCAGTTTTTATGCAAAACTGCCGGGATTGAATTCAGAGTCAAGGATTTTACCGGAAAATTTGAGGGAATTGATGATTCAGGAAGAAAATTTTCAATAACTTATGGAAACTACTCTAAATATCCTGAAGCTTGTTTTTCAGAAACAAGGAAAAAATGCGAGTGCAAAACAAGCGAGCTGCTGATTGCGCCTGACTGCAGAGTTTACAGATGCCATAGAGATTTATTTGCTGAAGAAAATCCTGCCGGGAGCCTGCTTGACGGAGATTTTGAAATCAGAGATACTTTCAGGGCATGCGGGAATTATGGAAACTGCCATCCGTGCGATGTTAAAGTCAAGACAGATTACAGGCAGAACACGGGGCATACAAGTGTTGAAATCAAACATACAGACAACTGCATTACTTAAGTGACAAGCTTTTCGTAGTTCTCTGTCTGGATAACTGCACTAAACGGTCATCTAACCAATGCAGTTATCCATAACACTGGAAGATAAGAAATCTTTTAAAGTGTTTTAGTTATGTTTAATGAGAGAAAAAATGGATTTAAAAGAAAAAGTAGAGACCGACTTCGCAGCAATTAACGGGTGCATGCAAAAGGAATTTCCTGAACTGAACTTTCAAGAAAAAGGAGATGAATGTACTGGAGCGAACTCTTCTGGGAAAATAGTTTTGAGAATTCATATAACTTCTGACTGCCGAGTAGTCATAAGAAACAGAAGAGACGGACAAGGGGACGAGAAAATATTCAAAGTGCTTGAAGCGTTTAGAACGAGAGAGGAACTTGAAAAAAAATACGTTCGGTATGTGCCAGGAATGCAGGCGGCATCTCACTTTGAAATAAACTACTAAAATAGCTGAACAAAATTGATGAAATAAAGAGCTAAAGAAATATGATATGGAATGTTTATAAATAATTTTTGTCTGGAAATATTGTGAAATTTAGAGAGAAAGGCATTATTGAAAAGATAAGAGAGATGTTAGATTTTGTTTTTGCGCGGGGCATTTTAATGAACTGATAAGAAAGAAAGGGTATTTTATATGTATACTGCACAGCAAAAATGCTTTTAAATTGACTGAATATACAAAAAGGGAAGAGATGACATAAAAGATGATAAAAATTGAGACAGAGGGAACTAAACTTATATTTCACCCAGAGAGAGTTGCTGAATGGAAAAAAACGGGTGATTGTTTTCCTATTTATGCTGAAATTGGGCTAACCAACAGATGCAATCACAGATGCATTTTTTGCGCTCTTGATTTTATAGAGCATAAAGGAGCAGATATTAACAAGAAAGTTATGCTTTCCGCATTAGAGGACATGGCAAGCCACGGAGTTAAGTCTGTAATGTTCGCCGGTGAAGGCGAGCCGCTTTTGCATAAGGATATTTCCGAATTTGCAGAAGCTGCAAAAAAAAGCGGAATGGATGTTTATATGACAACCAATGGCGTGTTTTTCTCTGAAGAAAAGGCGGAAAAGATTTTGCCTCAATTAACCTGGATAAGATTCAGCGTTGATGCCGGAACACCAGAGAATTATGCTCTCGTCCATCAAACAAAGCCTGAAGATTTTGAAAAAGTTATGAGAAACATACAAGAAGCTGCAGAATTAAGAAATAAAAATAATTATCCTGCGACTGTCGGCGTTCAGGCGCTTATAACAAAACAGAGTCTTGGAGGGATATTAACTCTGGCGCAGAAATTAAAGGAAATCGGGGCGGATAATCTTCAGGTAAAGCCTTATTCGCGTCATCCTCTCAGCAGGAATGATTTGAAATTTGATTACAGCAGGGCAAAAAATATCAAAGATCAACTTGAGTCAATGAGCAGTGAAAAATTCCAGATTAAGTATCGGGCTGAAACCATTGAATTCCTTGGAAAGGCAAGAGGATACAGCCAGTGCCGAGGGCTGTCTTTTTTTGCTTTAATAGACGCTCGGGGAAATGTGATCCCCTGCAATCTTTTTTATGGAAATCCTGAATTTACTTACGGCAATCTTTATGAAAAAAGTTTTTCGGAAATCTGGAAAAGTGAAAAAAGAAAAGAAGTGACAGGCAAGCTAAAAGAAATGGGTGTCGAAAAATGCAGGGAGGCCTGCAGACTCCATCCAACAAACCAGTACCTTGAGAGGCTTATAAATCCGCATCCCCACGATAATTCAGTATAACAAAGAAAAATGAGCAAAACACAACTGGAAGAAGGAATAGAGTTATGGAAAAAAGTCAGAGAGATGACTGACGTTCCGTCTATTACTTTGGGTCCTTTTTATTCGGAACAAATTGCATCTGGGGCTCTAATAAGAACATTGGCAAGATACAAATTTGTCGCAAATTTAACCGAGGGGAAGAATGTTTTAGAGATAGGATGCGGCGAGGGACTTGGAACTTTTTTATTGTCAAAAAAAGCAAAATATGTCCTGGGAATAGATTTTGATTCGCGCGCAATCGAATGGGCCCGCGAGCATTTTACAAGAGATAATTGCAAATTTATGGATTATGATTTAATAAGAGAAAAAAAGGAACTGCCGATTTTTGACGCGGTTGTCAGCACGGATGTTATTGAACATATTTCAAAAAGGGACGAGAACAAGTTTATGAAAAGAGTATGCTCTCAGCTTGATGAAGAAGGGTTCTGTGTAATCGGAACGCCGAATAAGAACATGGCAAAATATTCCTCAAAACAGAGTCAAAAAGGGCACGTAAATATGTATGACCATGGGATGCTGGAAGGTTTAGTGAAAAGATTTTTTCATAATGTATTTACATTTGGAATGAATGACGAGGCGGTTTATACCGGATTCAAGCCAATGTGCCAGTATTTAATGGCGATAGGATGCAACAAAAAATGAAACACAAAATCGATATCGAACACAGAATGAGTGACACAAAATTGCTGTGGCATATGGACAGAGTAAGAGCTTTTTATGACAGAGGAGAAAGGATTACTCCGATACTCATAAATATAGGAGCAACTAAAAAATGCAACTTAAGATGCGTTTATTGCTACGGGATTTTTCAACAAAGAAAAAACGCGATCATAGAAAGGGAGCCGCTGCTGAAATTATTTGAGCATGCCCCGAAATTAGGAGTTAGGTCCATGGAAATAATAGGAGACGGAGAGCCTACTCTTAATCCGCATATTTATGACGCTATGGACATTGGTAAAAAAAACGGGCTGGACATGGCATTTTCAACTAATGGAGTGCTGCTGGACAGCGACGAGAAAAGAGAGAATGTACTGAGAAATTGCGTATGGATGAGATTTAATCTGTCTGCCGGAACAAGAGAAGGGTACAAAAAAATCCATAATTATGACGGGTTTGATAAAGTAACAGAAAATGCGTCAAGAATGATTGAATTAAAAAAAGAAAAGGAATATGGATGCGAAATTGGACTGCAGGCAGTTTATGTTCCATGGCTGATGAATAAAGAGATGATAGAAGAAAGCAAGCTGGCAGTTAGATTAGGAGTGGACTATCTTGTGATAAAACAGTGCAGCCTGCCGGATGGAAATGAAGGGGTGGCGGATGTCAAGTTCAATGTAGATGATTATGATAATCCCAAAATTGTAAGAATACTAAAGAGGTGCGAAGGGATGTCGACAGAGGATACTAAGATTATTGTCAAGTGGAGTCATTTAGAACAGAAAGGCAGGCGCCCATATAACCGATGCGTAGATGTCCCCCTGCTGTTCCAGGTAAGCGGGGATGGGAAATGCTATCCCTGCGGCTATTTGTTCGGAAATGAAAAATTTTGCTACGGAGATTTAAATAAAAACTCGCTTGAAGAAATTTTAAGCAGTGAAAAATACTGGGGAATTGTGAAGCAGATGATTGAAGAATTTGATGTCCATAAAGACTGCAAGGGAAGCTGCAGGCATGATAAATGCAATGAGTTTATATGGAACTACCTGAATAACAAGCCAAAAGGAATAAACTTCATATAGACTTTTGTGTTCTTAATATGTATTCTGGTATATCAAAATCTTTTTAAATCAACTTAAGTTCAGTCTTTGATGGTGACAAAAAGGTGTGTAGTTCCGGAAGAATATAACTATCTTGCAGCTTTCCTGACGCTAAGATGCAACTTAGGATGCAGTTATTGCATAAATGGGAAGAGCGGGGGTGTTTTAAGGCATAGAGAAGAATTAACATCCGAACAATGGATTGATGGGCTGAATGGGCTTGAACTGAAGCCAGATTTGCCAGTTACATTGGAAGGCGGGGAGCCGACAATGCATCCGGGATTCTACGACATTGCGAACGGTGTTAGGCATCCAATTGACATATTGACTAATCTCCAGTTCGATATTAGCGAGTTCACAAAAAGAATAAGCCCGGAAAAACTCAATAAACGGGGGATAGTGGGCTACAAGTCAATAAGAGCGAGCTTTCATTCAGAAAAAATGGATGCAGAGGACACCATTGCAAGAGCAAAGGAGCTGCAGGATGCCGGCTTTGCGGTAGGACTGTTCTCATTGAATATTCCTGAATCTACTGAAGAAAATATGCGGATGGCAGAACTCGCAAGGCAGAACCGGATTTATTTCTTCATAAAAGATTTTCTTGGGTTCAGAGACGGCAGGCTATTCGGGCATTTTAAATATCCTGAAGGTCTTGATGGAAAAAGAAAAAGCTGCGGTTGCAGGATAACTGACCTGCTGATTGCGCCTGATGCCGAGATATATAAATGCCATAGAGATATGTATCATGCTGAATTTCCTCTCGGAAGATTAATTGATGAAGAACTGGCAATAGAACATCGGTTCAGACAATGCGATAATTACGGAACATGCAATCCTTGCGATTTAAAACTGAAAACGAACAGATATCTCCAGATGGGAAGCTGTTCAGTTGAAATTACGCCTCGAAAGAAGAAACAGAAATCGTGACATATATATCTGAGAGACATATAAGCTTATAAGGCATTTGTTTTTAAAATTAAAATGGAGTGCATAACAAAAAGAGAACTGATAGAGTTCGAAAATAGGATGAAAGCGCGCTGGGAGGATGGAGAAATACCCTATCCTATTCATTTCTGCGGAGGAAACGAGGACCAGCTTGTTGAGATATTTAAAGAAGTCAGGGAAGGAGATTATATCTTTTCTACGCATAGAAGCCATTATCACTATCTTCTTGCAGGCGGTTCGCAGGAAAGGCTTGAAAAATTAGTTTTTGAGGGAGACAGCATGCATGTTTTTGACAAAAGAATAAATTTCTTTAGTTCTGCGATTGTTGCCGGATGCCCGGGGATTGCTGCAGGAGTTGCTCTTGCTTTGAAGAGGCAGGAAAGTTCAAAAAGAGCTTGGTGTTTTGTTGGAGACGGGGCAGAAGATGAAGGGCATTTTTACGAAGCAGCAAGATATGTTGACGGATGGAAACTGCCCTGCACTTTTGTTATAGAGGACAATGACCGATCTGTCGAAACTCCCAAAAGCGAGAGATACGGAAAATCGGAGATTGCCTGGCCAGAATGCGTAAGGAGGTATAATTATGTTCCAACTTATCCCCACCATGGCACTGGCGCATGGATTAAAAAATTTAAAGTAGAGCATGGCATGACGCCAGGGGCGGGATTCTGATGAAATATAAAGATGCTGTTACGCAGTCTATGGAAATGCTGGCACGGGATCCAAAGGTAGTATTTTTAGGATATAATATCACCCGGGGGACAAGGGCATATGGAACATTATCCAATGTCCCTAAGAGCAGATGCATTGAAACTCCTGTTGCTGAAAATCTGATGGCTGATCTGGCAATAGGGCTGTCTTTGGAAGGCTATAAACCAGTTTTATTCTTTGAGAGGCATGATTTTGTCCTGATTGCCCTTGACTCATTAGTAAATCATCTGGACAAGATGGAAAAAATATCAAAAGAAGAATTCAAATCATCTGTTTTAGTCAGGGCAGTTGTAGGAGGAACAATACCTTTTTACCCAGGAATGCAGCACACGCAGGATTTTACCGAGATATTTAAAAGAATTTTTCATTTTCCGGTATTAACCCCAAAAACTGCGGGGGAAGTCATGGAATGCTATAAGAGATCAAGCGCATTTGACAAGCCATATATGATTCTTGAAAAAAGAGATGATTATGAACTTGAGGATTGAGAAAGTTATTAAAAAAGTGCGTCCTCGAATTGTGTTTCGAGAAACTATCCATGAATGTTTCCGTATGGGATTTCGCAGGAATAACATTGAGAGTCTATTTTTGCATCCGAAGAAAAACACTTTCTTGCCTTGACAAAATATTCATTATTCCAAATTTTGCGGAAATCTTCCTTGAATACATTCCCGAAAGGCTTATTGCACAGCACCCTGCAGCATGGAAGCACATAACCATTCCAGGTTATATGGGTTGTTCTCCATAGCCACCAACATGCTTTTTTATTGCATCTGCGATTGACATACAGCTTTGACCTAAGTTTCTTATTTTCAGGCAGCCAGTCAGCGTCATCTACGATACCGGGCCGAAGCTTAAGAGAGTCTACGCCAATTTCCCTGGCTAATTTTTTTACGCCTTCAATCTGGTGCTCATTGTACTTAAAAATAATGAACTGCAAGTCGATAAACGGTGTTTTTGATTTCAGCTTCTTTTTTTGCTCAACAATTTTCTTTAAATTTTGCATTAAAATACTAAAATCTCCTCCTTTTCTATACTTGCTATAGACTTCCGGAGTTATGCCATCTACTGAAACTGAAAGAACATCCAACCCCGACTTAACCAGATTGGCTGCAAGAGTATCGGTTAGATAATTAAGATTAGTTGAGACATACGTTGCAACTTTGTTTCTGTGAACATAGCTGATTATCTTGCAGATATCTTTATTCAGCAAGGGCTCGCCAAGATGATGAAGAATCGCGCCGCATAGATATCTGCGCAAGGGGTCAAACATTCTTTTAAAATCCTCAAAGCTTGCGCTGCCAAATCCGTATTTAACCTGTTTTCTGTAACAAAATGCGCAGTCTATGTTGCAGATATTTGTCGGCTCTAACTTTGCAATGTAGGGCATGGAGTTCAGCAGAGGCTTCTTTCTAAAAAGAGCGTATTCGCATTGAATAACATTAAGTATCTTTGTGGCAGTTGAGTATTTCACTAAAAGTTTGAAATACTGCTTCATCTGCCTGGCAAGATAAACCTGGTCTATATTCATAAACCTGAATATCCATAACATTTCATTCTCCTAAAAAATTTTTTCTTATCCTTATATCAAAAAATAAAAGCAGAATAGTTTTCAGAATACTGACTACGTTCTTTATTCTAAATATGGAGGTTTTGTGTGTTGGCCTGATTTTTATTCCAAACTCTTCATAGCTGTATCCTGCCTTTATCAGCCTTATCAGAATTTCGGAATTATACTCAAAACCCCCGGACATCAATTTTAATTTCTTGAGTATTGCTGTTTTGTATACTGCATTCCCGTTGTAATATTTTAAATTTAGCTCAAATATAAAATTCAGGAATCTAAAATATGCCTCGGAAAGAATTCTTCTGTGAACCGACCTGTCTCTCTTGTTGAGGGTGTGGGTGGCGATTATTTCTGCTTTTCCAGCCTCCTGGAGCGCTTTTCTAAAATATATCGGGGAATTCTCATTGTCCCCGGGCAGCATAGTGAAATATTGCATGCGAGATTCCCTAACTGCGTTCATATAATTTTCTCCGAGCCCGAAATAGCTCTTGTTATGAATCACTCTTATTTTCCGGTTATTTCTGGCGAGAGAATCTGCAATCTCTCCCGTCCTGTCTGAACTGTTAGCGTTGACTATCATAATTTCATATTCCTTGAAATCGTCTTTTACAGCATCGACTGCGTTTCTCACTGCGTCTGCAAGATTTTCTTCTTCATTATACGCTGGCACAAAAACAGTTATTGTGCTATTTTTGGTTGTGTTGGACATTTGAATAATTTTCTTTGTAGAGCCAGAAAAAAACAAGAGGAATTGCTAAGAAACTTAAGATTATCTCGGCATAAAAGGCAAACCATGCAATCTTGTTTATTGATACTTCAAATAGCCCTCTTGGAGAATAAATAAAATTCGCAAAAGTAGAGTCTAATTTGTTCTCATATCTTAATGGGTAAAGGAAATAATTGTATTGAGATTTTATCTGTTTCAGAAGATTGATGTCAACGTCCATGCTTAGTTTATAAATTGCCAGGTAATCCTCTGGCTTTTGTCTTGAAATTAAAGGGTTGTAGAATTTAAGATCCATGAATTGAGACTTTATGATTTTCTCGGGTTTTGACTGATTTTTTATGCCTGAGAAAAAATCTTCCATAGACTGATTAAGCGGCTGGTTTTGGCTTATTGTACCCCATCCGCAGTCATCAATTACACATTCCACGATATAAACCGGGACAGTTACCTTGTTAGGAGAATCTCGGTTTGCACTGATGAATTGATTGAGATCTGATGTTGAGATAAAATACCTGTCGTTAAACAGCCAGCCAGCAAGTGAATTGTAAATTCGGGCGTCATATATAATGAGGGACTGTTCTGGAATGCTCTCAAGCTTGTACTTTATAAACTTGCCTTCTGGATTCTGTGAAAAAAACATCTCTTGGTTAAATGGGCGGGAGAGAATTAGAAATATGTAAAGGAGGGAGAGAATAAAGAAAATATAAACCTTCCTCTTGCTGACAAAATCTCTTAAGCTAGATGGAAGTTTCCCGTAGACATTCATCAAGAGGTATGCGGTGACTGGGATTGAAAAGGCAATGAAATGAAAGAAATGTTTACTCATATAGTTTGAATTCGCTATAAAAAGGAAAGGGATTATTAAGTACAACAGGAAGAATATAAGATACTCTCTGGCAAATTCCTCTTTTTTATATCTGTATGCCATGAAAAGCATCCCTATTATTGCAAGAAAGCCCAGGATAGGTCCATTCGTATAGAGAGAATACGTTAAGCCCATGTAAAGATTTGAGTGGGCATTTGGATTTCCGGGATCTGAATTAACAAAGAGAGTGTAAAAAAAGGAGCCTTCTCTGTGAAGTTCGCCTCCAGAAACCCACCCATATAAGCTGTCGATTTTTGGGTTATCAAGGGCTTTAAAGAATTTTACGAAGAAGAAGGTTGTAACATTGTTATGCTTGTAATTTGAGTAGTTATAAACCATGACAGGAGAAATTGCAAGAAGGATTGCGATTCCCATTATTGCAAGCGTTTTCAGATTTTTTTTAATTGCAAATTTTTTGTTGTAATTGTAATAAATCAAAAATCCCGCATACGGAACTATGAGAATTGGTACGTAAACTTTCCACATGGAGGCAATTCCAAAAAAAATTGCTGAGAAAATCAACATTCCCTTTGAATTGTTTTTAAGCCCCCTAATCAGCAAATAGAAAGTCAAGAAAATAAAAAATAAAACAGACATGTCCTGCTCGTCTGCTGTGTTAAAAAGAAATGTTGGAGCAAAGGAATAGAAAACCGCTGAGAGAAGAGCTAATTTTTTATTCCCTGAAAATTCACTTACAAACAAGTAAATCAGAATTATTGTCAATGAACCGAAAAGAAAAGATGAAAAGCGAGAGGCAAACTGAGTTACGCCAAAAATCATATAAAAAATATCTGTTAAAGGATACCATAGGAATGCTGATTGATCCCATGTGACTAATAATCCTGAGTTAAGAAAGTTAATAGCCTGAATAATAAAATGGGGCGGGTCGCCGAACACGTGGCGGTTGCTGACGTTAATCCACCGTAGAGCCGTCCCTAAAATGAATACTAAAATCAGCCACTTCCTTTCATCGTTAGAAAAAATAAAGTCGATTGACTGGTCAATCCAGCCCTTATTCGTTTTTTCTAACTCTTTTTCTTCGCCCATTCAAAGGAATACTATTTAAGGCTTATTAAACTTTTCAGTTTTTCACTGACAATTTTCAATCGGCGAGGATAACAGTTATCAAAGTTTACCCGAAGAATTTATTTCATTAAATATCTGTCTATAAATAACTCTTTTTTTCTGATAATGTAATGAATCATGAATAATTCTCTGTCGCTTAAGTGAGATTCGCGCGCCATTTCAATTATGTCCAGAAGGACGAGTGGAATAGCATGCCTGCGAGAATAAAAACAAAGAATGGAAAGATTATTGAAATCAGAAAAACAAGCGCGATAAATTCTATTGAGTGAAATATGTGCATTATGGGCTTGTGATTATTTGGAAGATTTTTATGCCATAAGTATGCATTTTTCATGCTGAAGTCGCGGTATGTAAAAAAATAAAATAAATAATGATCTGCATCTATCAGAACTGATGCTGCAAAAAAAATCAGGGAATTTGTGAAGGAGACATTGAACAGGAAGTAAAGAACTAAAGAAAACAGCATGCCATACAAAAGGTGGTATTTTGGAAGCATTTTAAAAAAGGCTGATTATTCCTTTCTGAATAAGTATAAACGTAAAAATTACCACTATCGCGCTCGGAATATGAACTGACAGAGACAAAAACATAACAAGAGCAATTATAATGTCAAGCACAGAAGCGATATTAAGAGAGATAAGAAATATTATTCCCTTGACAATAAGATAAACTGCGAAGAAAAGCACGATTCCTGAGGGGAGCATTCCGAAAATGGAGAATATCCAGAATGAGATGGCTGTGAGAATGTCAAGTATTCCGAGAATTTTTATCAGCATTTTAAGATGAGATTGTCAGGGGGATTGCGTGAACATCAATTTCTGTATCAGAGTTCAAAAGTTCAATTAACTCTTTTTGACACTGCTCATCGCGCGCAACAAACTGGGCGCATCCGTCCCCCTGACTTCCGACTCCCTTGCCCCCGAAGACGTAGGGATGAATTTTGGGAAGAGATAAAAGACAGTGAAGCTTCGGGGCAGTTAATTCTTCCGGGCAGGACGGAGCCATGTGCTCGTCAAATTTTAGTTGGGCTTCGGTCATTAAAGTTCCAAGATGCTCAGAATCGCCCCGCCTGAGAGCATTTACTGCTTCTTCAATAACTTTTTTATTAATTGCAAGATATTCATGCTTCTTTTTCTCAGAGTCATTTGTAGGAAACGGAAAGCCCTTATTAAGCTCTGCTAATATTCTTTTTGTGTCTTTGTGAGATTTTAAATCAACTATTACTTCATGAAGAGGTTTCGGGGTACTTAATTCCTCTGCACTAAATTTGTCAGCATTAAAAGTCATTATTACTGGCGAGGAATACGCGCATGCCTGATCCAGTTTCCCGCATCTTGAAGGAGTAGTTATCTCGCCATTATATGCTATATTCATTATTCCGCGGGTGCTTAATGGCAGGTTGTAAATTTCCTTGAATGCCCTTGCCACCAAGACGCAGATAGATGCTGAGGAAGAGAGTCCTTTTTTTAACGGCAAATCTGAATGATAGTTATCAATTTCCAGCCCATGAGAAAGTTTGTTTATTTCCAAGATAGTTGAGTGGCCATTATAGTTGACAATTATTTCGTGGGCTGTTCCTGCAACATAACTAAACTCTTTGCCTTCCTCCGCGATTTGGAGCAGGCTTTTTTCATTTAAGTCAAGCTTCATTGTTCTGCCAAGAGGAAAGGATTTGAACACTAAGACTTGCTCTTCAAGCGGAACAACTCGGGCGTAATTTCCCTGGTTTGTCGGAGCGACTATTGCGTATCCTTTTTCTATCTTAGAGTTTTGCCTTCTGTGACCTGCTGCCCAGTCAGTATGCTCTCCAAACAGGCAGAGTCTTCCTGGAACGAATATCTCAATTGGTTCTGTTTTCATTATTCTTTTTGTATTTTTTTGAGTATGTCTGCAAAAGCGGGGCGTGTGATTAGTATTCCAACGCTGACTGAGAGGATTGTTGTCAGTGCGAAACCTTTAAGCATTCCTGCGCCTGCCCAGAATAAAGGAAGCATCGCTGCAATTATTGTAAAGAAGGCGCCGATAATTATAAAAAAAGCTCTTTTAATCTTTTCCTTGAGAGACTCCCGCTGACTTGATATGGATTCGTCGATTATAACTATCTGGTCATTTACTCCGGTGCCCATTCCGGCGATTATTCCTGCAATGCTTGAAGCGTCTAAGTTCCAGTTTATCAGGGCGGCTATTCCCAGAGTAATCAGCGCCTCAGAAAACATCGTGAGTATAACTGATAAGGTAATTTTTATTTTTCGATATTTGATTAGGAGAACAAGGGAAATTATTGCGAAAACTACTAACGCAAGAAGTATCAGATTCTTTGTGAACTCTTTCCCTAATACCGGCGAGATGGTGTCAAGCTTTACTATCTCAAGTTTGTACGGCAGACTGCCTGTAATCAGAACAGTCTGAAGTTTTCTCATGTTTTCCTGCGCTGAGTTGAATGCATCTTCTTTTGCCGCGCCTGCTCCTGAGCCCTGAACTGAAATCTGGGTTGTTGCCTTTCCCTTCAGCTCTTCTGAAATAAATAATGAATCAACAAGATTATCGTCTATGTACATGTCGAGCGTCTTGTCCAAGTATCCTGTTGAGGAAAGATTAAGCGAGAGTTTCGAGGTTATATTAGCGTGCCTTTCTGCTGCTTCGGGCGAGAGATAGACAGAGAATCTGAATCTACATACGTATCCTGAATCAGTTTGAAAGCAGGATTCTATTCCTGCTTCCTGTCCGGATTTTGCAACGTAGGTGATATCTCTTTTTCCGCCTATAAATACGGTATCGTTTCCTATTTTTGCTTCGAACTTGCCTTGCTGCGAAACTAGGTCTTTTAAGTCGGATGACGTCAGCCCTGCAACTTCAACGAGCATGAAAGAATTTCCCTGCAAATCAGAAACCGGCTTGACTGTAACATCTGAAATCCCGAAAACATTTAGCCTGTTGCTTGTAACAGCAATCAAGTCTGACATTTCTGACGATGAAAGTGATTGCTCCGGCTTAACCAGCGCCCTGGCGCCTCCGCTTAAATCAAGCCCGGTTTTTATTTTAGACGTTGGGAGGGCTGAGATGTCAATCTTGAGGGTTTCGTTTGTGAAAATTATGAACGTATTTCCGTCTGCTATGATTGTTATCTTTGTCTCTTCTTTCAGGGGAAAAATTGAACCGATTACTCTGGAATAATCTTCAATGTTGTTTATCTGCTGGCTGTTTATTGAAGTGAGCGTCATTCCTGCCCTGATTCCTTCATTAAAGAAAGTTGAATTTTTTTCAACTGACTTGATTAGGACTCCTTTTTCCAATGAGAGCCAGGGGGAAATTGCGAGAACGGCAAGTATGAGAGCGATTATCAGCAGCCAGATTCTGAATGTTAGTTTTGCCATGCTAGTTTATTCCTTTTTTTTCGCAATACCATTTAATTATTGAAGCATTTGTCAGCCACGTATTTATTAAATCTGCGAGTAATCCTAATGCAAGAATGAGAAATATCTGCCTGAATGAGTCCGGCAGTCCGGTGACTATGAAAAATGCAGGCAGGACTGCGAACAGGGCGGTTATCGTCATGAATGTTCCTGTTTTGAATGCCCCGAAGATTCTCTCGTTTAGTGTTCCTTCTCTTTTTTTCAGCGCGCGCGTTGTTAAAAGAATATCTGTATCAACTGAATAACCGATAAGCATGAGGAATGCCGCAATGCCTGCTGCCGAGAGTTTTATTCCGAGAAGATTTATCAGGGCAAGAGGCATGACGATGTCTGCAAATGCTGCAAAAATTACAGCAATGCTTGGAATGAATGTCCTGAATAAGATGAAGATTACAAATGACATGAGAATAAATGAGATTACTATCGCAAGTATCAGCTGTTTGTAGAAACTTTCGCTTAAAGTTGAGCCTGAAAATTCTGTGCTTGAATTGTCATCAGTTAGAGGATATCCCAAAGAGGACTCAATTGCCTGCTTTAATTCTTCGGGCTGGGCCGAACTTTCAAGAACTATTGCTATCGGCTGGGCTGATGTTAAATCAGTTAATTTTCTTATGCTTAAATCTGAGAATTGCAATTTTAAATCTGACTCTAATTTTGCAGAATCAACATCTCCGTGAAGAGTGATTGATGTTCCTCCTGACAAGGAAACGTCTTTGTAAATGAAGTCGTTGTGCTGGATATAGAAAAATGAGATGTAAACTATTGAGGCAATAAGAATTATAATCGGAATTACTATAAGTAATTTGTATTGCCGGTCGTACCAACTTTTTCCGGGAGATATCTGTTGTTCCATGTAGTTTTTTACTTTTTTGAGTTTTTAAATATGCGCAGGCCGGGAGTTGAACCCGGGCAAATTGCTTGGAAGGCAATTGTCATACCGTTAGACCACCCGCGCTTAAATTAAGGTATTTTTGGTACTTATTTAAATGTTTAGGATTTGCAGGTTTTATTTCATCAAAGAACCTCGCTACTTCCTTTGGTCGATAAAGGAAAATACGCTTATCTCCCCGAGATGGATGGAATCCCAAGCTTTCCAATGCGGCTTTAACCTCTGAGAGAAATGTTTCATCCGCGCTGGTGATTATAACCATAGGATCTTTCTTCCGCCTGATATGAAAACAACCGTCCGTGTCGTATAACCCCCGAATATACGCTTTTAAAAATTCCGGGTTTTCTTTGATTTGGGAAGGGATTTTTAGTTTTCCCATCTTATTGCCTAATGGCAGATTATAGACTTCGCTCAACTTCCTGAATAAATTCTTAGAATAAATTCTTAACTTAAAGCAGTTGGCTGGAAATAATGTTTTAAAATCCATCCCAAATTTAGCTTCAAAAAGACGTTTCAGATAAGAACAGTAATCTTTCTCTAATGAATTTCCCACAACGCAAATTTCATAATTAATTGGGTCTAAATGCCCGTCTCCATTTAAAACACCCAGTATTTCAGATAAGTCAGTATCTATCTTAAAATCTTTAATTTCCTTGGGGAGATATCTTACTCGCTCTACTTTTTTTATCTTGGTCGAAGCGGTTTTAGAAATTTCTTCTAATCTAAAAAATATTCCTTCGGGTATGGGATATCTGCCTGAAAGGTAATGAAAAAACATGCTTCTGCTTATTCCCAGTTGAGGATAAATCTTTTCCCAAGATAGATTACTTTTCAAATTATCAAATAATGTTTTCCTGTCAGAAGAATCCACTTGAATAAAGGTGGGCATTAATGAAGTAATCAACTTGGATATTTAAAGTTTGTCTTTATACTGGCGTTGTACTGTTTAAAGGTTTTCTATAGTGGAGAACACTCAGTGGTGATAGGGCGGGGGGTAAACGCCCCCACGAGGACAGGAACTTAAAGGTACATGTGCCTTAAAGAAAAATGCTTATTTGCCAATCAGCCAGGGATTCCAAACAAGAAGTATTGCAACAGACACAGCAGTAACCAAGCAGCTCCAAACAGCAGTTGTAAACTGCTCTACATCTGAAGCACTTCTGAAAAATATGATAAAGCTAACCACTGCAACGATTGCAAGTATAATGCTTAATATGTCTTTGATTTTCATGTTTATTTTAAGATCTTGAACTTTTTAGATTTTTGGTTTTTATTTGATAGTTACTCTTTTTCTATTTGGGTCTTTAATTTTGGGGTTTTCTTTTACCATCATTTGAGCAAAACTAAACTTATTCTCATTTGAAAAAGTAAATCTTGTAGAGTATCTAACTTGAAAATCTTTTTCTCTAATCATACGCTTGTAATCTTTAATTATCTCTTTGGGAGGAAGAATCTCAAATCTCCTATTATCACAGATAATTAATGCCATTTTTGGACTAATTGGGAAATGCATCTCAAACCCAAAACATTCTAACCCTAAATTTCCATAGGGTGATAAATCAATTTCATTATATTCAGCAACAGGGTTATCTGATGTCCAAAAAGGAAATTTTGTTTTGTTTATCAGAAGTATCCACTTCAAATTTTTTATTCTCTGCTTAAATTCATCCATATCTCCAATTAAACCAGCATGCATTTTACGAAGATGCTCTTTCTTTGTAGAGTTTATAACTTGCTCCCTTAAATTTGGAGCTAATTTATCTTCATATTTTTCAAGAAATTGCTCTGAAGCGTCTTTTAGCATTTTTCTTGTTTCTTTGGTTCTAATCATTTGATATGCAATAAACTCTGATAGAATATCTTTTTCTTCAATACTCAATTTGCTAATGTCTTTGATTGAAATTAATTTTTGGATAGTGATATCAAATTTGGCTTCAATATCTCTTAGAGCTTTTTCTACGGTCTGCTCATCTGAAATCTTATCATAAAACTCTTCTTCAAAAGCAATATTTTTTATATTTGTCTGAAAGATATCTCCGGTTTCTTTATCAAATACCCAAATATAATACTCTTTGCCATTAAAATTAGAAAAGTTCTTGAGATAGACTCTTGGAACATAATGCTGCATCTTGACTTTCTGTTCGGTTACTGTCATAAGAGGTCTATAGTCGGAAATTATTTAGATTTTTGCTTAAGTAAAAATTTTGTAAGATCCTAAAGTATACTTTCTTGTAGGTCTCTTAATGTATCGAGTATATTCTAAATTAGAGAGAAGATAATCTGCTTTATTGTCGTTCAAATTAAATTGCTGTTTTATACTTTCTTTAGAAGCAGGAGCTTTCGAAATAAACTGAATAATTCTTACACAATTTCTTTCATCATTAGACTTTGTCATATAAGGCATTAGGTTCGTTGTTACAAGATAAAAATATATTAGGGAAAGTATGAAGAATAAAAATAACCATAAGTTAGAAAGAAAAATGAAAATTTCGTTGATGAAAGCTTTAGAGGATATTAAACCAATCAATGCTATAAAGAAAAAAGAAAGACGATTGATAGAATAAACCTTGAGCATAACTACAATATCCTTCTCATTTTCTTCAACCAGGAAAGAACTGCGTTCATTAATAATTCTCAAAAAACCACTGACTATCCAAAAATAAACTCCTCCGACTGCTAACCAAAAATCTGAGCCGGCTCCAGACCAAAC
>Ga0082335_1000371_pt1 | contig 116010 bp, 116 predicted proteins | sample Subgrocontami58m_FD_72375 | JGI IMG/M metagenome (GOLD analysis project Ga0082335, IMG submission 72375) | Subsurface groundwater microbial communities from S. Glens Falls, New York, USA - GMW37 contaminated, 5.8 m (SPADES assembly) (version 2) ... | reverse complement strand
TGAACAGGCCAATAAGCACGCTGATGATAGGGTCTATCAGGTAGAACCGCGTGGTGAGGATAACCAATCCAGCCACGATTACCCCCAAAGATCCCAGGGCGTCGCTGACGACCTCCAGGAAGGCACCCTGCACGTTCAGACTTCCCTCCGCCCCGCGACGGAGCAGCCCGATGCCGGCCAGGTTCACCGCCAGGCCCAGTACGGCCACCGCGAGCATCGGCGCACCCTCTATCCCGGGCGGGGACTGGAAGCGACGGTAAGCCTCGTAAAGGATGTACCCTGAGATAAGGAAAAGGATCGTCGCATTCGCCAGCGCCGCCAGGATCTCGACGCGATAGTAGCCGTAGGTCTTTTCCGGTGTTGCCGGGCGCTCGGCGAACCACAGGGCGAAGAGGGCCAGGCTCAGTCCCCCGACGTCAGTAAGCATGTGCCCCGCATCGGCCAGCAGCGCCAGGCTTCCCGTGTAAAGCGCGCCCCCAACCTCCACAACCAGGAAAGAGGTCGTCAAGAGCAGGACGATCCGCAGACGCCGCTTGTTCAGCGCCCTTGATAGCTCTGTCAAAGGACGTCCTTCATAGTCGCGGCCCTAATAGCGACCATTCTTGGCGCCCGGCCCGGCCTCGTCCGGCTCCGGGTCGTGGCTATGCTCCAAATGGCCAGAACCCCCTTGTCAACGTTGGAAAAGTTCAGGTCTGTCACACCTTGGCGATACTCCTGTGAATGGCCTAGGAGTATGAATGCTTCCAGATCGCCAAAGGCCCCGGCGAAGTCGAGGGGATGCAGGCTTCGTGCCTGTACCCGCGGGTCCGGTGGAGTGAGAGGAGGGTAGGGCGACCCTACCCTCCTCTCACTCGATTGCGTTAAGAACTCAGCCGGATGTTATCTGGCGTGAGACGCGCTGACCGCGAAGTCCCGGCCCTCGTTGTGACAGATGGTGCAGGTCTCCGCGCCTTCCAGTGTCTGGACCTCGGCATGGTCCTTGGCTACCTTGCTGTCATGGCATCCCATACAGACCGACTGTATAGCCGGAGTCGTTGACACGACAGTGTTCCCCTGCTTGATAACTACGGGCTGCGCCCCCTCCCGCATGAAGTTGAGCAGGTTGGATCCCGGCACGTGACACTTGGTGCAGTTGCGCCGGTCGGTGGGGAACCGCGCCTCGGAGAGTTCGATCGGCCCAGGGTTGCTAGGCGAGCCGCCGTAGACAATGAACGGCTTGGTCTTTTGCTCTTCTCCCGTATGAATCTTGTGGATCAACGGGCCGAAAGAGATCGACTCGGGAGGCATCGGCCCGTTGGCCGTGGTGCGCTTTCCGATATCGCTACCAGCGGTATTGTGACACAGCACGCAGAACTCGGTGTTGCGGCGGGTTCCGCCGTGTAGAGCCAGGGTCTCATGGCAGACGTTGCAGCTATTGATGTCAACGATCTTCTTGCGGGGCATGGGGACACTATCGGTCACCGCCCCATAGGCCACCTTGTTAAACCCGACGTCCCGAACTCCAGCAGCGACAACCTGACCTGCAGGATCGGTAACGTCCTTGGACAGGTTACCCTGAATGCCAACTGCGTACGTAGCCGCGGCGGTATCGGGGATCGTGCCCTTAAAGGTGTAGCTGTAATTACCATCGCCCGTGGCCGTGGCGCTGGTGGCATTCTCAGAGACCGCGTTGACGTAGTCGGTGGTGGGCCCGGCTAGCACCAGGGACAGACCGGCCATCTCAGCAGGTGCTATGGGCTGGCCTCCATTGTCCTTGATGTTGAAGACCACTGTTGGGTTCTGGCCGGGCTTCGTGTTCGTGAAGCTCACGATCTCGAAGTTGACGCCCCGAAGCTGGCTGGATTTCGTAGGAATAGTGTGGGCGCCGGTTACCGATGTGCCGAACTCAGGCCCGTCGGCCGCGTGGCAAGAGGCGCAGGCGGTATTGGGCTGAGGGCCACCGACGTGGTTCGCACCCGTTGTGAAGTTCACATCGTCATGGCAGGAGCCGCAGGCTTGGGCGCTCGGGTTGTTCTTGAAGTTGCTGGCCTGGGCGCCCTGATGGCACGTCTGGCAGTTCCTGGTGTCCTGTGGCCAGTTGATCTCAGAGAAATCGAAGACATTCCGGTTGAAGCCTATGATCCGGTAGGGATTGCCATCTTCTACACTGGGCAGGTCCGCTCCTGAGTGGATCTTGTGGACCATGACCTTGAAATCAACGGTGTTACCGGACTCCGGGTCTGTTGTCTGGTCCGTGTGGCAGAGCACGCATACTCGAGTGTCCCTTCGGGTGCCGCCGTGGGCTGCCAGGTCGTCGTGACAGGCGTTACATGCAGCCGTGGAGACCACCTCACGCATGACCTCGACGGGTCCGCCGGCGGGTACGAAGTAGAAGGCGTCGTTGGAGACCGATGCCCGGGCGTTGCGGGTGGCGTAGCCGGCAACCGTATGAGTGATACCAACATTGAAATCGGCCGGAACAGCAGTCTTGAACTTATAGGTGAAATTGCCGCCCCCCAGATCGGTGAACGTGCCTCCGTTATCGATAGACGCCTGGTCGGCGCTGGCCAGGGCCGGCCCGGTGGCAACGCCGTCTACCTGGTAGTCATTACCGGTAGCCGTGGTGACGACGTAGTTTACTACCTTGGTATTCTTGGTCTCCGGATCGGTAGCGATGGCCCCGATCAGGAAACGCAGCCCTCCTTGGTCCACATCCGAAACTCGGAGCGGACTACCCTTGGCGTCGGTGAGGGTGAAGGATACTTTAGGCCTCAGGTCCGACGGAATGGAAGCGCCGGTGATTTTCAGCTTCACGCCGCCCGAAGTGTCGGCCCCCAAAGCAACCAGGGACTGCGACGCCAGCAGAGCTGCGGCACCGAGGATAATCAGCGCAGTGGAGGCAGCCAAAGCGAACCTTCTGGTGATTGATCTCAATTGATTTCTACCCTCCAATTTACAACCATGATTGCGGTCAATCCTGCTTGGGGAAACGGTATGCTCGCTTCGTCCCTCCTTTCCTGACTCGGCCCTTTGTGCCTTGTCCCAGCCGGCGTCACGGCATGTTCTCCCGCCGCTCGGACCGGGTAGATCATATATGGGCGCACCCGCTCGCAGCGACTAGCCCGTCGCCTTTCGATCAAGCTTGGGTGCCGGAAGCCCTCGGGCGCGACCCTTCGCACACCGAGCCGGATTATATCACCAAGATCGCACGTCCACAATAGCAGGCGGGTTTACCACCACGCACCGGGCCATTCCATCAACAGCGGGCTGGCCTATGGATAAATGGACAGCCCTCCGTTCCTCTCCGGCCTGCCCACTTACCCACAGGCTCTACTGCGGCTACGACAGCCCTTTGGGTAAGATCTTTCCAATGAGGCAACGAATACCTTCGGTAAGATTTTTCATTGACGCAATGGGTAGCCCTAAATACACAGCCTTCACAACTTCCACGGATCTCCTTCACAACATCTTCACATTCGCATCTTAGAATATTCATAGAAGAACAGATGCATCGCCTTCCCTAACTTGGGAACAGCGACGATAGGAGGAGTTATGGGACCCTGGATGATGGGTGGCTGGAACGGAGGCTGGGGCTGGATGGGAGGAGGCATTTCCATGATCATTTTCTGGGCGCTTTTGGTCGTAGGCATCGTTCTGCTGGTGAAGTGGACCGCCGACAGCCGGGCGGCCCCATACTGCGGGACGCATGGCGAGGAATCCGCTGAAGATATTCTCAAGAGACGATACGCCAGGGGCGAGATCACGAAGACGGAGTTTGAGCAGGCGCGCAGGGATTTGACTTAGAGAGGGTGGGATGACTGTGAGCACAAGAAAGAGCTTCAGCAGATCGGGTATCGCTGGCGTAGCGCTCATCCTGGTCGCCCTTGCCACTTTGCTGATCGCCAACGGCATTGCCCGGGCGGATGAGCCCTATCCCGGACGGTCGTTTGGGCCTTTCGGCGGCATGATGGGCGGATGGGGGCCGGGAGGCATGATGGGAGGTTCCGGTTGGGGGACCGCAGGTCAGCCCTTCGCCGGGGACGTTGCCCCGATCTCGCTGGACGAGGCGAATTGGGCTATTCATGATTACTTGGCGGCATGGGGCAATCCAGACCTCCAACCTACGGAGATAATGGAGTTTGAGCAGAACTTCTATGCCGAGATCGCGGAGAGAAGCACAGGCGTACATGCTTTCGAGCTACTGGTGAACAAGTACACCGGAAGTGTCTACCCCGAGATGGGTCCCAATATGATGTGGAATACCAAGTATGGCATGATGGGACGCATGATGGGCGGATACTATCGCCAGGGGCCGCCCTCCGCCGACATGCCGGTTGGGCCGGAGCAGGCCGAGGCGTATGCCCAACAATACCTTGACCGTTATCTCCCAGGAACAACTGTAGAACAGGCGGACGCCTTCTACGGCTACTACACCCTGCACACCCTTCAGGGCGGCGAGGTGACGGGCATGCTCAGCGTCAACGGCTATACGGGGAGCGTCTGGTACCATTCGTGGCACGGACCCTTCATCCAGATGGAGGAGTTGGAATAAGAGATCGAGAATTCACGACCTTGGGCCCCAAAGCGTTGATGTATCGATCAAAGGAGAACTGGCGAGAATCTATGTTCCCGGCGAGATCGATTAAGCCGTTGACAGTACGATGGAGGAAAACCGAAAAGTGAAAAAGACCTTTCTCAGCATGTTTATGGCCCTGGTACTCCTAGTGGCCGGCGGCACCGCAGCGATCGCCGATGGCGCCCCTGCCGCAGGCGCTCCATGCGTAGCCCACTGTGCTGTAACCATGGGAGGCCAGCATGTGGCAGAGTCCGCACAGGCCATGGAGCAAGGCGTGTCTACGTGCGCGCAGATGAGCAGCGCTGGAAGTTGATCGATGGAGGATATCTCCGAAGAGATATTTGCCTTGCACGCAGAGGTCTGCAAGACACTCGCTGATCCCAAACGGCTGCGCATCATCAACGCCTTACGGGATGGAGAGATGACTGTGGGCGACATGGCCCGCACGCTGGGCCTGCGCCAGGCCAACCTCTCACAGCATCTGATGCTCCTACGGGAGCGGGGCGTGGTCGCCACCCGTCGCCATGGGCTCAACGTCTATTATTCGCTTACCAGCCCCAAGATAGTGCAGGCCTGCGACATCATGCGGGAGGTGCTCATGGAACACCTGGCCAGGTCTGCACGGCTGTCTCAGGACTTGCAGGGCGCCGTGGGAGCCAGGAAGTGACCCCGCGGTGGCGACCGGCGGTAAGGCGAATCTATGGGTATGACAATAGACCGAAGTAAGGAAAGGAGAATTAGTAGATGAAAAGACTCTTATTGATAGGGTTGGGGCTGGCAGCCCTGCTGGTGCTGTCGCTGGGGGTTGCCTCCGCCGAGCCGGGAGACCGTGTGCTCTCTTTGGGGACCCAGGGCGAGGACGTGGTGAGCTTGCAACAGGGCCTATCCGCTCTGGGGTACTTTGTTCCCGCCACGGGATACTATGGGACCATGACACGGCGCGCGGTGGCCGCCTTTCAGGGAGAGGAAGGCCTTCCAATCACGGGTAAGGCCGATGCGGCCACGGTCCAGCAACTGAGCGGGCGGCTGGCCGAATTGGAGACTCTTCCTGGTGAGGACGATGATGGTGGCTTGACCCCGCCCTATCGGGACGAGTACGGCCCTTACACCGCTCCGCGGTCTCCCTATCAAACTGGACCGAGCGGCTCCTACGGCCCTGGATCCTATGGTTGGGGAGGGGCCATGGGCCCCGGAATGATGGGCGGAGGCATGATGGGAGGTGGAATGATGGGAGGCGGATGGAGCTCCAGCAACAGTTGGGGCTCCGGAACGGCCGGACGAGAAAGGGGCGGTAGCCGCTTCGGCTGGTAGCCCGCGCTTGAACGGATACCTAACAAACTATGCCGGAAAGGGGGTGAATCAATGAAGAGGAAATTAGGACTCTTTGGAAGTCTCGTGTTCGCGGTCTTGCTGGCGGTCACGTTCACAGGCACGGCCCTGGCCCAGCCGCCCATCCCAACGGCCCCCTACAATGGCTTCGGCTTCTTGGACCGGGTGACCCTTCAGCGGGTGGCCAACGTGCTGGGCACCACGGCAAATGATGTGGCGGCCCAGCTACAGCAGGGGAAGACCCTGGCCCAGATAGCCCAGTCTAAGGGCGTGGGGGAGAAGGCCCTGACGGATGCTATTCTTCAGCCTACCAGGGACCGGCTGGCCCTCCAGGTCAAGTACGGGTACCTGACCCAGACCCAGGTGGATGCCCGGCTCCAGTATGAAGAGGCCCGGGTGAAGGAGTTAATCAGTACAACTCCCGGCGCCTACGGCGACTATGGCGACGGCAGCGGCTGGGGGTGCCACGGAGGCTGGGGTGGATTGGGCGGTATGATGGGCTATGGCGGGTATGGCATGATGGGCTGGTGGTAAGTTAGAGACAGAATGAGCATGAGGCCAGGCGAATCGCCTGGCCTCATGCTCATTCTATGCCATCAGCGTTGTTTCCTTCTATCATACTCTCTATATCTCCCATCGTGTCTGTCACCAAACGGCAATTTGGCATGTCCCGCATGCTCCAAACCCTCGAAGCTCGTATGGCCAGAACATCTCCAAAACCACGTTCGAACTGCAATCTCTTTGAATACGGACAGTCAATAACTTCTCACCGTTGATTGCGGTCCCCTTTACCCGGGTATGTGGGCCGACTTGCTCGCCCATCTGCCGGCCCCAATGGACGTCGGAGCAAGCCTCATTTTGGGGCAATGACGCCGGTGACCGCCCATCCGGCGTCATATGACGCAAAATCCGAACGTGAAAAGAGCCGTCGACGATTCGTTGACCATTCTCCGGTCTTGTCCGCTGTAGTTACACCATTGTAGCTTAGTTCACAGTTGGTTGAGCAGTTCCGACTGAGGAGGACGTTCAACCCAGATTTTCATGATCCGAGGAAGGTGAGAGCAAGGCAAAACGTTAGGATACGCCTGGCAGAAGCTGGGTAACGGGAAGCGTAAGAATAGGTCCGGGCTAGTCCCGGACGTACCCTAAGGCCATAAGGGCGCGCGGGCATCCCTCTGGGAGCCACCAGCGCCGGTAAGAAAAGGCGTCCGCCTGCAGGCCCCCTCAGAGAAAAGGACGCCACGGAGCATGGGTGCCTTTTCTTTTTTCGACTGAGAGACAAGGCGGCGGGTCGGGCCGGCATTGAAAGGAGCTGTAGTGAAAAAGCATCTTGCGTTAGGTGCTGTGTTTCTCGCAATCGTTGGTCTTTTCCTTCTTAACGGCGTCGGGGCAGCCCGGGAATGGCTTCAACCCCGCGCCTATCTTCCTCTTGTCGAGAACAACTACGATGAAGTCCCTCTGCCTGCACCGGTAGTCTGGAAGGGCACTCAGCTCCCTGGTCCGCAGGGCTATGTGACCTCCATTGCGGCCATCTCGAACGGTGATTTGCTCGCACTGTCTCTTACCAGTGAGGGTATTCAACTCTTCCGGTCGCAGGATGAAGGCGCAAGTTGGGGTGTTGTGGACGATCCGGTGCTGAGTCGTGAGACTAGAGCCTATCGGCTGTACGCCTCGCCAACCGGTCCATCGGGGCAGGCTGTTTTTGCTATCGGCTTTTTCGGCCTGGCCAGGTCTGGAGATGGCGGCGTCTCCTGGCAACACGTGGACGGCAACCTGCCGGTCGGGCAACTGGTGGCGCTGGCATTCTCACCGGACTACGAGAGTGAAGCCACGGTCTATGCGCTCTCGATCTCGACGGAAGGAACCGGACCGTACCTATACATATCGAGGGACCGGGGCCAGGCATGGCAGACCCAGTCAGATGTCGCCGATATGAGGAACAGCGGCCTTATGCCAAATGACCTGGCCGCCTTTGGTCCCGGAGGCCTGGTAATCGCGACGTCGAGCGGGATAGTGAGGACGGAAGACGGTGGCGCCACTTGGCAGCAGGTGGCCGAGCCATTCGCGGAGTCCGGAGGCACTCCTGCAATCCGCGCTATTACCAGGATGCCCTCGGGAGAACTGCTGGTCCTAAGCAGCGGACAGCGCATCCCTTACAAGTCCAACGATGGTGGTCTCACCTGGCACTGGACAGCAGCCGGAATGGACGCGGCGTGCCAGTATCAAGGGGGGCTTACGATAGCCGGCGCACCGGGCCGACTCTTCTTGGCCGCCGCAGGGATACAGGGAAATGCTCCCGGCGTGTTCTACTCGCCGGACGGTGATATCTGGAGACCCATCCCGCTCGGCCTGCCGGCAGGAGCAGGCATCAGCACGCTTGGCGCACTATCTCAAGATAAGCTCTTGGTTGCTTCCGCCGACAAGGGCCTGTGGAAGGTAGAAGCCCTACCGTGAAGAACTGGCGCCTGCCAGTCCTGCTGGCGGTAGCATTCATGGCCGCCTTGGCCGTGCCTGGAATCACCCATGCCTGGGACGCGGCCTGGGGCAACACCACGGTCTCGTACATCCGCTTCTGGTCCGGCGGCCTCTATGCAATCAACTGGTATGGCAACTCCGGGGACAACAATAACGGGGTGCAGACCTTCGGCATGAACTGGCAGGCCCAGCAGCGGACGGATCTACCCAATCCAGGCGGCAAGATCCTGCGCTATCCCTGCCAGCCGTCTCCCTGGCCATACAACATCTACGTCTCCGGCACGACCATGGTCTTCCGCCAGGGTACCGGCTGCGAGTGGTACGACCCGGCATCCGGCCGGTGGTCGGGGCGTCTCGGCAACGACCGTTTCCCCTACCTGTTCACCAACAGCCCAGTGCCCGATGGGCAGGCCTTCGCCCTGGAGTTCATCTGGCGCTACATGGACTACCAGCCCCACGGAGCAGGCCTTACCCTGAACAACCGGAGCGGCCAGGCGATATTCCAGATCTGGGCAGACTCCGGGGCCACCGGACACGAGAGCTTTCGCCTGCAAGGGCACGAGGTCATCGCCCTGCCTAACCTTGGACACGAGTACTTCGTTCGATTCGAGTACCACACCGGCAGCTACGTCCTCTCGGTACAGGACCGATGGACCGGCCAGTGGTACAGCCGGCAGGAGGGGACATCCCTCAGCCCTAACGGGGCCAACCTGGGAATTGGCAATTCGGCCATCACCAGCGGGGTCGATACCTGGGTCTCATTCTACGTAGGGGGCCTCACGTTTTACCGCATAGACCAGCGCCTCTGGATAACCTCGGTGAGCCCCAGCAGTCCACAGCCAGTAGGAACCCAGGTTGATATTTCTGCCCGGATGATCAACTCCGAGCCGATCTCCAATCTCAAGTTCTATGTAAACACCGCCAATGACGGCTCTGCCAGCGGCTCCTGGGTACTTATCGGCACGGCCAATGCGCCTGCTGGTTGGCAAGATTTCACCGGTACAGTCCGGTGGAATACAAGCGGATGGAGCCCAGGCACCCACCTGGTTGTGGTCAACGGCTATACGACTGCGGGGACTTACATTGCCTGGAATTTGGACAGCTCCCGGCAGTACCGCTTTCGCATTGGCCCCAGCCCCTCACTTTGTATTACGAGCGTGGCCCCAGCCAGTCCGCAGTCCCAGGGCACCTACGTCAGCATCACCGCCCGCCTGCAGCACTACGAGGAGTTGGAACGTATCGACTTCTTCGTGAACAACGCCACGGACGGCTCGCAAAACGGCTCCTGGACCTCTCTTGGGACCCGATATGCCCCCGGCGGATCCTGGGACTTCACGGCCACGGTATCCGCCAGCTCCTACTACTGGTACTGGGGCCGGCACCTGATAGTGGTCAACGGCTACACCCGCAGCGGGACGCGCCTGGTCTGGTACGGCGACTCCTGCCGCCAGCACGTCTATCAGGTCGGTCCCTCGCCCTATCTTGCCATAACCGGTTACGTTGGCGGCAATCCTTCCCCGGTTGGGGCGAGTATTACCTTCTCGGCCAGACTCATGCATTACGACTACCTGGACCGTATCGACTTCTACGTGAACCAGGCCAACGACGGCTCGAGCTCCGGAGCCTGGACCCTCCTCGGTTCGGCCCGCCCCTCTGACAACGTGTTCGACTTTACGGGCAGTATGACCTGGAATACCTCGGGCCTGTCTCCCGGCAGCTACCTGGTGGTCGTCAACGGGTATACCAAGAACGGCACGCAACTGCCATGGACCGGCTCGAGCTCCCGGCAACTGGTGTTTCGCCTGGGGCCGGTCCCCTCTCTGTGCATTACCGGCGTCTCGCCGGGCAGCCCCCAGCCAGTCGGTACCGGTGTCAGTATCTCCGCCCGGATGCAGCACTACGCGGGCGTCGGCTACATCTATTACTGGGTAAACAGCGCCACCGACGGCACCGCTAACGGTTCCTGGACGTACCTGGGCTACCAGGCGGCGCCCTACGGCAGTATGGACTTCATCGGCTCGGTCACCTGGGGGACGAGCGGCTTCGCCTACGGTGACCACCTGGTTGTCGTCACCGGTTGGGCACGCGACGGCACCTCGATGAGCTACGGCTCTTGCAGCTCATACGTGTACCGGGTTGGCCCGCCGTCAGGTCTGTCCATCCAGGCCGTCAGTCCGTCCAGCCCGCAGCCGGCCGGCGCCGCGGTCAATATCACGGCTCGCATGTCCCACTGGGAATACGTGCGGCAGCTCGACTTCTATGCCAATGAAGCCCCCGATGGCTCGGCCAACGGGGCCTGGCGCCTTCTGGCTTCGGCCGTACCTTCCGGCAACCAGTTCGATTACACGGCAACAATAGTGTGGAATACGTCCAGTTGGGCGCACGGTACGCATCTACTGGTCGTCAACGGGTATTCGAAAGCCGGCAGCGCCCTTTACTGGGACCAGGATGGATCGCGCCAGGCTCGCTATACAATCGGTCCCGGCCCGTCCCTGGCATTCGTCAGCGTCGCCCCTTCGAGCCCCCAGCCGGTGGGCACGCTGATTAGCTTCTCAGCGCGCATGACTCACTTCCATGGTGTGGACCGGATCGAGTTCCTTATGAATTCCGCTAACGACGGCAGCCCGACGGGGACCTGGCAGAGCATCGGGACGGCATACGGCGCCGGCGCCATGGACTACACCGGCTCGGCGACTTGGAACACGGCCGGCTGGTCCCTGGGCATGCACCTGGTCGTGGCTAACGGCCATAGCAAAGGAAGCGATAGCCTTCTGTGGACGGGGAGCAGCGCTAGACAGCTGCTCTTTACCATCGGCAACGCTCCTTCCCTGCTGATAACCGACGTGCAGCCACCCAGCCCCCAGGTCGTGGGGACGAGGGTGCGTATCGATGCCCTTCTGCAGCATTACCAGTATGTTGACCGCGTAGAGTTCCTGGTAAACGAGGCGCAGGACGGCTCGGCCAGTGGAGCCTGGCGTAGCCTGGGTGTTAGCCGGGCGCAGGGCAATGTCTTCAGCCTGAGATCTACAGCCGACTGGGATACTACCGCCTGGGCACCCGGCGGCACGTACCTCATCGCCGTCAATGGCTATACCAGGAGCGGCACGCTTCTGCCCTGGACCGACGATTCCCGCCGCCAGGTCCGTTATCGCCTACAGGTTGATGCGCAGCCCCCAACCGTACTGCCTGAGGCTAGGGACGCCGATACCGGGGCGGTGGCCGGCAGTGACATCATGTGGGTCGTCGGGCGTCCGCTCAATCTAGTACTCACGGGCCGGATAACACCACCACCCTTCGCGCAATCGGTCACGGTCCTGGGATATACGTACAAGGGCCGCAACTATGGCCCCAACGAGCCGGTGAGCCACATTAATCGTTTGCTTCAGTGGAGCCGGCCAATGGAGGATGCCATAGACTACACGGTCCGGGTATCCACCCGCTACGTGGACGGACAGATAATCGAAAGAGATTTCAACCTGCGAATCAATGTGACAGTGGCCTACACCCGCGTGAGCCGGTGAGTCTGGAAGGAGGTGGTAAACGAAGAGACAGCAATGACTTAGCAGCTATCCAAGTAGAACCAAGCAACAAAGCAGAAACAGAAGGGAGAAAGAATGCGAAAGAAGATTCGCCAGGCCGTCCTGAAGGGATACATCAGGATAGCCATACAGGGTCGAAGGCTGCTCGGCGGCGAAGAGGGTAATGCCCTCTCGGAGAACGCCCTCTGGATAGTGGTCTTTGTCCTCGCCACGATTGCGGCGGCCACCATGCTCAAGAGTGCGGTGGGCGACGCCTTCACGACGGCAGCGACGGCCATTACCAGCACATACTGAGACGGGGTTAGAACGTGCACCGGGCTGCCTCCAGGGCGCTACGCCTAGCTTTGTGCCAGCGCGGCTCGGCGCTAACCGAGCTGGCGATACTGTTTCCCGTGCTCTGGCTCCTGTCCATGGGCGCCGTCAAGATGGGCCAGACTTACCATGCCTACTCGGCCGTTGCCGAGGCTACTGCCCAGTCGGCCCGCTATGCCGCCGTGGCAGGCGGCAGGGATGCCGGGGTGGAGGAAGTCTCAGGATACATCCTGTCCAGAGCGGGCCTCAATCCGTCCCTGGCATCCCTGCGGGTCAGTGGTAGTTCAAGTCTTTCTCCGGAAGCAGGGGTCGGCCAGGTGCCCTGGGGCGCCCCGGTGTACGTCCAGATTACTTATCCGTGGAGGCTACAGATCGCGTTCCTGGGGAGCTACGACCTCACGTTGGGCCGGACATTGGCGGCCCGGAGCGAGGTAAATTGAGGCGCCAGGTTATCGGGACACTGCGCAGGCAGGACGGAACGGTGCTGCCCTACACGGCCGCGGCCCTCGCTTTTCTGGTGCCTCTGGCGTTTCAGTTGGTTGTGGCCGCTACATCACTGCGAGACGTCCGGAAGGAGATTAGCGACGCCATAGCCCTGTCTGCCGTCGCTGGCTTGGGAGAGGCTAGGTTAGAGAGTCTCCTCAGCGGTACGTTGGCGCTCGATCCGGTGGCCGCCGAGCAGGTTACCCGGCAGTACCTGGACTACAACCTGAGCTACTTGCAGGGCAGACTGGCGGCACCGCATGCGCAGGTGGTCTCCGCTCTTCACGTCAGCGTGCTGGCAGAGGGAGGCACCGACCCCGTGACTGGGTACCCCTGGCCTTACCCAACCATACACGTGGCGGGGGAAGTGCCGGTGCTGGTTGCCGGGCAGAGCCTGGAGCTTGGCTTTCACCAGGATGCAAGTCTAAGAACTCCATAGGAAGAAGGTGAGCGATTGAGATACTGGAATACCGGAAGGCGGCTCATCCTGATTGGGCTCGTGGCCGTATTCGGAGGGACCGCTTTTATCCTGTACACACTATTCTTCTGGTACCAGGACGTGGTGGTCATTGCTCCCGGTGGGGTCCCTGCCCTGGAAGCTGTGAGGCCGGAGCAGGCCGAAGTGCGCTGGATGCCCCGGGCTTCCGTCCCACCGGGCACGTTGAGAAGTCCGGAAGAAGTCATAGGAAAGTACGCCCGGCGGCCATTAACGGCCGGTCAGACCTTTCTTTCCAGTGACCTGGCCGTGGAGCTCCCTAGAGACATCCTGCTGGTGGGAGGGATTCAAATTCCCGCCGAACAGGTGCTTGCCTCGGTTAAGCTAGACGCGGAGGCGGGCCTGGCCGGCCTGCTCCGGCCGAGAAGCCTGGTAGACCTCATTGCCGTGCCGAAAGACCAGGGGCCTACCGTGATGTTCGCTCAGAAGGTCCTAGTTGTAAGCCTGGCCGGTGACCAGGGACAGCCGGTGGCCGCTGCCACGTTGGGGGGCGCCACGCTGGCCCGCCCTGCGGCGCCCGGCCCGGCCCGGCCGACCGTGGCAGTCCTGTCCCTGACCCCGGAGCAGGCGCTGGAACTCGCGACAAGGTCCACCAACGGCCGGGTTGTGCTGGCTCTGACCAGTGAAGGCGCACCGGACCTCGCACTACCTCTGGTCCTGCCCACGGATTCGCCGGTGAACAGACCCTCGATACAACCGGGAGTCAAGGAGAGAACGCCTTGAAGAAGATTCTATTCGCCACCGAAGACGCAAGAATGATAGAAGAACTGAGGCGAGGATACCAACTCGACTTCCTGGGCCAGGTGGAGCGATATGACCTAGCTCTGGACCTGACCAGAGCTGCTTCGCCTGACGGCGTGGTACTGGCGGACGATCTGCCACTCAGCTCCGGCCCGGGACCCCAGGCATTCGAGCAGTGGCTGGAGGCGATCAAGCAGTCAAGTCCCGGCACCATCGTAGTCCGGCAACCACGGGCACAAGCCTCCATAGACCACTTGGTCGATTCCCTGGCGTCCAGCCTTGGCCTCAGCAAGCGCTCCCCGACTGGTAGTCAGGTCGTCGCAGTTTACAGCCTGCGGGGCGGCGTCGGGAAGTCCACGACGGCGGCGAATCTGGCCTGGGAACTGGCACAGAGTGCGCCCACCGTCTTATTGGACCTGGACCTGCGAGGCGGCACCATACGCCACCTGCTCGGTATTCAGGACCGGAGCGGCAGTCTTATCCAGGCGGCCAGGATCTGGGACTCGCTCGACGGTGATCTGAAGAGCTACCTTTCCAGGCGCGGGCCGCTGGACCTCTTGCTGCCTCCCGATGGCATGGAGGCGTGCCTGAGTGACTCCTTGTCCGGAGAGTTCCTGGCAGAGCTTATCCGCCGCCTGGCCTTGAGCCACTCCAACGTGATCATCGACCTGCCTCCTGATTTGATGAACTCACCGGCTGTTCTCGCGGCGCTGGAGAGGGCCAGCCGTATCCTCCTCGTGGCGCAACCCAGCCGGGCGGGCCTTTCCGGTCTGGCTCCCCTCCTGGCTATGGCCGCCGACCTGGGGCTGACCCCCAAGATGGGCTTGCTGCTCTCGCGAGTCCGCGGGCAGATAGACCAGGCCCGACTGGAAAAGGACCTGATAATCCCCATCCTCGGACAGGTGCCTGAGGACAGGTTGGTCCCAGAGTTCGAGGACGCCGGAATGCCAATTATCGGTAATCCCAAGTCCCCGGCCGGGCAGGCCATCAAGCGACTGGCAGCCAGCCTAGGGGAGATGAAGGCGGCATGAAGACTGTTGGGATTTCCCAGCCGGTCAACTACTTGAGGAACCGCCTGTTGACTGCCTGGGAGTCAACGGGCCACGAGGTCGGCGACGAAGACTTGGCAGCGGTGAGGCAGTACCTGCTGGGGCGAGATGACATCAAGGATGACCTGATGGCCTGGGACACCTCGCCCCAAAGGGAGAGCCGCATCAAGGGAGCCATCGCCGATTTCCTTTCCCAGCGCATTACGAGGCTCCGGCCCTTGCCAGTCACGGTGGAGTTGCTTTACCAGACCATCGCCAGCTTCGGACCCCTGGACCCTCTTCTAAAGGACAGCCGGGTGACCAATATCCTGGCCAACGACTGGGACCAGGTCTATTTCGACCGTATGGGTGACGGCCAGAACATCAGACTGGCAAGAGCCTTTCGAGACCCGGAGCACTATCGTGTCGTGTTCCAGAGGCTGATCAGTGTAGCCGGCGGCACCATCAATGCCGAAGATCCCTGCGTCGACCTCCTGCTGCCCGATGGTACCCGGGTGAACGCTACCATGCCGCCGTACACCCCGAGCTACACCCTGAGCCTCCGGCTCTTCCCGAAGCACCGTTTCTCACTGGCCGAGCTACGAGCCAGGGGCACTCTAGACGACGAGGTCAGCCGCTACATCCATGGCCTGCTGAAGGAGCGGGCCAATGTGATCGTCGGGGGAGCCGTAGGCACGGGGAAGACTACCTTCATAAATGCTGCCCTCGCGGTTCTGCCTCGGGAAGAAAGGCTGATTACGGCCGAGGATGCACCCGAGCTCAGGTTCGAAGATCGGCACTGGGTTGCTCACTATACCAGGCCTCCGGCGCCCGGAGAGGCGGGGCGGAAATACGACCTGCGCTTCGTGGTGAGAGACATACTGCGGAAGCGGGCCGATCGTATCGTGATAGGAGAGGTTAGGGGGCCGGAAGCCCTGGACATGCTCCTGGCCATGAACGCCGGTACCTGTGGCTGGTCGAGCTGCCACGGCCATTCCAGCGAGGACGTGCTCTCCAGGCTGTCCACCTTTGCGCTGCTGGCCAGTGAGAATCTGAGCCATCAGGCCATCCAGCACATGGTGTCGAGGGCGGTAGATGCAGTCATCATGATGGGCAGGGGGGCAGACGGGCTCCCTCATGTCGTGGCAGTGGACGAAGTATCCGGTTCTGCTGACGGCAGCCTGATCGTATCGCCCATACTTCGCCTCAAAGGACCGGCCAGGCCAGGAGCGGGCGATCCTGTCTCTCCCGCCTATGCCTGGGAGCAAGTCAACGCTTCACGGCTCCTCCAGGATACCGAGGACCCCGGTCCGGAGCCAACACCATGAGGCTCCTCTGGTTGGGTCTGGGCGGACTATCCGTCTCCGCGCTCATAGCTCTCACTGCCCTCTTCCTCATCTCTCCCGGATATTGGCGGGAGGTAGGACGGGGATGGCAGGGCGCAGCGCGATACTCTGCAGCCAGCTACAAACCTCCCTTTCTGAAGTCTGCCGTCGCGCTATCCGCAGGCGAGCGCCTGCTGATTGGCGGAAGCTGTATGCTGGCATTAGCAGCGCCGGCTATCTACCTCGAGCTTCCCTGGCTGCTTCTGCCAGCATTTGCGATGGTCATTTTGGCGCCTGAAGCTTATGTAGCCTATCTGTCTGCCAGGGACCAGGCCAGAATCGAGGCCCAGGTGCCTCGGGCAATTGCGGCCCTCTGCCGCGCACTCAGGACCGGCATCAACCTTTACAACGGGTTGGCCCTGGCGGCGGAGGACGTAGATCCTCCCCTAAAGCATCACATCCAGAAGGTCTTGGACCGCTTCGCCGTGACCGGCGATATGGCCGGCGCCCTGGACGGTGTCCGGCAGGAGGCCCGTTCCCGTAGGCTGAATGCGCTCTTGGATGTGTTGGTTTTCGACCTTCAGGAAGGTGTTGCGGGCACGGCCGGAGAGGTGGACCGGCTCGAGGCCATCCTGGAAAGCCAGAGGCAGAAGGAGGCGATCAGGAGAGAGCTGGCAACCAAGACCGCGGGCACCCGTTTCAATCTGAGGCTGGTGTCGCTCACCATCCCGGGCACCGTGCTGTTGGTCGTATTCACCGACGGCTCCCTGCTCACGCCACTCCTCACCCAGCCTCTGGGCAGAATCAGCCTGGCCGTCTCCGTGATCGGGTACCTGGGCACGTTTTACGTGTCCCGGAAATGGTCAAGGGTGGAGCTATGAAACCAAAGGACAGATAGATGAGCGAAATCTTCTTCACCGGCTTGTTGGTCTCGGCAGGACTGTTTCTCACCGGGCTTCTGGTCCTACCCGGAACTCCCGCTTCCGCCAGCGGCTTCTGGCCGGGAGCTAAGCTAGTCCGAACCCGTTTGCGCCAGGCGGCTGGAGCTGCGATCTGGCTGGGAGGCCGACCAAGCCAATTCGATAGCATCGCACCGGCCGACACGGGTCCTCTGCAAGTCGTCTCAGGGACCATTGTGGTAGCGCTAGGCCTGGTTTGCTTGGTAGTTTTCTCTTTTCCATCCGGAGGCTGGATCTTGGTCTTGCTTGCAGGAGTTTCCGGCTACCAGTTGCCGGTGCTTCTGCTTAGGCAGAGGCTTGAGACACGGAAACGTGCCGTCCACCGGGAACTGCCTGAGATCGTAGGCATGCTGCGCACATTTGCTGGCAGGAATCTGGCCACGTCGCTGTCAATCGTAACCAGGACCAGACAGGGCCCGCTCGCAGCGGCCATTAGGCAGGCACTGGAGCGAAGCGCTACGGGGGTCCCGCTACTCACAGCTCTACGAGAGACCACAGCTGGACTCCAGATCGAGGAGGTGGGTAAGTTCTTGGATGTGGTGACCCAGGCACAGGCCACCTCCACCAGAGGCATCGAGCTGTTGCGAGCTTACGAGCAGGAGCTGCTCTCACGACGGCGCGAGGTGGCCCTGCGCCGGGTGGAAACTGCCGAGGGCAAGATCAGTGCGGTGCTCACCGTGGCGACGGCGCTACAGTTGCTATTGTTGTTGGTGGTGCCGAGTTTGTTGCAGTTTTTGGGACCGGGATTCGCTTAACCTCGGATGGCAGATTAAGCTGGTCTCATCTCCGGTCCCACCAATCCCTTTGTTCTGCCATGTCCAACCGGAACATTTGAACGTGACCACATTTGTTGCAAGCAAGGATTCTCTCGGCGCCATTGATAATGCCTAGCCAGATCCGGATGTGTGCAATCTCCATCCTCATGCAAGCGCGAAAACCATTTCCATTGGTAGCCCAATAGCATCTCGGCAAGCAGTTTCAGGGATCGACTTCAGAGTCATCCGGCCGTACCGTGCGCAAGCGGCCGTTAAGGCTGCTGCGATAGCATCGAGCATGTCGTCCCATGCTACTATGCGTCTTGGAAATTCTTCCGCTGCCATTTCCATAATAACGGCAGTGTCACCATGTATAGATTCCAGCAGATTAAAGCGTTCCTGCCACCCCGTCGGCGTTTTCTTGGGAGTGGTCAGAGGCTGCTTCCGGTTGAAAGCCCAGAAACAAACTTCTGGATGAACCTCCCTGATCCGGGACCGGGCCTCCACGTTGCCTCCAAGAAAGCGGTCTACTTCACGAATCTTAGGCAAAATACCGTAGGCAGGGAGGCTCAAGCCCCTGCCATTGGTCTCTCGATTTATCCGACAAGCATCCTTATAGCTCGTCGCATCCAATGTTGGTCTACATGGGGGTGGAAAAACGCTGGATCGACGGGGGCCAATTCGGATACGGGCATCCACATCGCATTGCCTTTCCGGCATCTGCGCATCGGGCAGGCCAACCGGAACATCAATCAAGATTAGAGCGGCGCTGCCCCAGGACTCCCAAAGCTGACCAATATCCGCGAAAACGTTCACCTCTCCACCACCCTCCCTATCCAACTTGACGGCGAGCCAGCCTGCTTTGCAGCCGTCCGCACCTACTACGTACACGAGTGTCTCCTAAGGGTTATTTGCAGCCACAGAGCGGGGGCCGGTGGCACTAACCCCAAATGATCCCCACAACGTCGAAGAGGAGTCTGTGTCGGCTCTCCAATTCCTCTGGACCAAAGTGATCGAGCGGCTTTAGATCGAGGCCATTCTTCTTACACAACCTGTCCATGTCGAGTTTGGACTTGTAGCTGTCGGATCGGAGCGTTTCATTCCAGTAGAGCGTGTTCGCGTACGATTTCAGCTTCTCCTGGTATGACTCATTACTACTCGAAATGTTGTCTTTCCCTTTGAGCAGGAGAATACCTCCTAACCGGTTGCGTTCCTGATCGAACCTCTCTTCGTCATCGTCAAACAAAGCTAAGTTCTGCTCATTCCAAGACAAAACGTGTTCTATGTGGAAGCCAGTTTTCGCTCCAGTCTTGGTGACGAGATTAGATATAGGATGCTTTGGGTTAAGGTTCATCTCTTCCGCAAGAAATTCATCAATTCGGGCAAAGAAGTAACGCTTGAACCTGGTATTCAGATTAGTCCCCGTTTGCCTGAAGGATGCATACGTCAACGGTTCCACGTCACCCACGTTGCGCCTGGCGGCGATTGTCGACTTAAGTTGCTCATCAAAAGCAGGACGAAATGCTTCTACAGGCATCTCCCGAATCGCTTCAGAGATAACATATAAGGAGTCCTGGAAATCATTACTGTCGTAGGCATTCTGCAGCTGAAGTAACGAGAAATATCTATCGACTTCTCGTCCGATTATGCGGATCTTTCGGTCTTCGTTAGGGTCGTTCAGTTTGCATGCAGAAAGTACGAGCAGAAAGGGAGCGTCGATGTCGAGCAGTTTGCAGTAAAACAAATGGCGGAAAGACGGACTAAGGTCCGCGTACGCTGCCAGAACCTTTTCATACAGGCACCCGAAATAATTGAATTCACCCTTGAGGAAGCTCTTGACCCGTGTTGGGGCGTGGCTAAGTCCAAGTTTATTGTCCATGTCGTTGGTAAACATGATGCGATGATAATCGCCATCAAACCGTTGCCCCTCCCGCCGCGTTGCAGCGAATTTTGCCTTCAAATAGAATCGGAAGAAGTCATCGAGTTCATCCTCGCGGTAGGCATTAATGCTCGCTGCTAGTCCCTCCCACAATGGGTTATAGTTATCCTTGTCTAACTCGGCCTTTTCGATTTGACCTAGCAGCTTTCCCTTCAAGATTTCGTGAGGGCGCAGACGAACACCGCGGTCGTTAATGACCTCGAACACCATGGGAACATCCGTCTGCTCAACCGTGAGATTGATAAGTACTAGCCTATGGAGAAAGTAGAAGACAAATGTCTCGAATTGGTGACGGTCTGCGAGCTCGTTGTCCAGCCAAGTACTGATCGTGTCATAGTTCCTTACCATATTCTGAGAAGTGACGCCGCTACTGACTTCAATTGTCTTCGTCTCTTGTCCTTCGTAGAGCGCTTTCTGCGTTGCGTTGTGACCGACGTGATTCATCCAGAACTGCTTCTCGAATCCTGACTGTGCAGCAATCTTTAAGTCGAGCCAGCCTACTAGTGGAGATTCGAATCTTGCGCCCAAGTGACGCAACTTTATAAGAATTAGTGACAGAGTGGTAAGACGTTGCTGGCCGTCTACGACATATACTCTTCCTCCGATAGTGTTGGTAACATACGTATTCAAATAGTACCAGGGATACTTGGCGATGACTGTTTCCTTGCTCGGGTCGAGATCTTTCCAGTGCAGATACTGTTCGCGGAAGCGGTAGAAAACGTCGTCTAAGAGACGTTTCACTGGCTCGTCGGTCCACCGGTACTCCCTCTGGTAGAAGTCGATGTAGTACGTTGTATTCGAAAACACGGCATCGACATTTTGCTTGTCAGGCGAAACATCCATTTGTCTACTCCAAACAGCTATAAGGAAGTAAAATGCATCAAGCCACCCGGGAATGACCCCTCTTACAGTGCCTCCCCTTCCTCCACCGTCACGCTCTCCCCCAATCCAACATCATCAATCGCCTGCCGCAGGTCCATCTCTAGTTGCCTCGCACCTTGTGAATCTACCATTACGGACAGTTCCACCTTGAGCTTGAGGTCCGAGCCGGAGCGGAGTTTCGGGATAATCCGCGTGCCGAATCGATTCCACACTTCCGGCGTAATCGAGCCGACGAGTCTCAGTGTGCGGGTCGAAACCTTAGCCGGGCCGTCGATGACAGGCGGTTCCGGCTCCGGCGGTCCTGGCTCCGTGGTAGGCTCTTTGCCTGGGGTGGGAAGCTCGACGCCAGGATCTGCCGCGGTGGGGCGCACCGGCTGGGTCGGACTCTTAAGCTGTGTGGCGATCGTCTCCTTGAGTAGGAATACGTCAGCGTCAAAAGTCACTTCGTCTGAAGGGACTGGGTCTTTGAACCACACTCGGTCGAATGTGCCGTCCGCGCGCCGCCCGGAAGCGAGACCAAAATCGCCGCGCTCAACGAACTCGATTGTCTTCGTTCGGATGACCTTCTCGGGATCAATGAGCCTCGTTAGGACGCCGTTAACGAAGGCCTGCCGGAGACCTGATAGAGGCCAGGCACCGGAGCTTTCAAGCGCTGGGGGCCAGTTCCGATCGAGGTAGCCGGCGCCGATAGATTCGCTCAGAAGCGATTCCTGTCTAAGAGCCTGGACGACACGACCGCACAGTGTCTCATTCGAACTGGAGTGACCGGCGCCAAGGTCGATAATCTTGAGTCCGTCTGGCTCGGAGCTGTCGGAGAGAATGACGTACCTGTACTCAGCCCAAACCTCTTCTTTTGCCGCGTCTTCTGCGAGGGAGGCCTTCGTCTTGATGTCTGCGAAGTCCGCTTTGTCGAACTCGGAGCCAAGCGTTCCGTCTGTCACCTCGCGCTGTACTCGCCGCCAGGCGAGCAGCAGCTCCACCTTTTCGCATAGCTCTCGGCCGGGCCTGCGGACGCACCAGACGATTGCGCCCGGGTACAGACGCTGTCCGGCGCCTCGCTGCCGTGTCCATTCAGCGATCCGAGTGCGGATGTCACCATTAGCCAACCACTCCCAATCCGGATCAGCCACGGCGATCATCAACCGCGGAGAGTCTTGAATGTCGGACGACTCGGCTGGGAAGCGCCCCAGCGGGAGCGTCGCTCCTCGTTCGAACTCCTTCCAAACGAGGCGACGAATCTCGGGCTGTATATCAGTCTGCGGGTCCAGTGAAGCGCGGCGATCGTTCACTACTTTGTTCAACTTGGGCTTGTAACCGATACGGAAGCCATCGGTGCCGACCTTGCGGATGAAGAACGAACGTGCGTCCAGTGCAATCGCAGCGTTATCTATCGAAGTGGTGTCAACGCCGGGTTCACCAAGTGCGAAACGCAGTTCCGGCAGGTGCGCAACCTTCTCGGCTTGGCCTCCGGAAGATTCGAAGAGGATCACAGTCGCAACGCGCCGGTGAATGTCGCGCAATTGTCCCTTCGTGTCGGCGTCGAGCGCTCGCGTATGCGCCTGTTCCCCGGCGATGTCCGCATCGATCGCCGCAAGCAGTCGCGACTCTCCAAGCTGGCCTAGAACTACGCCTCGGAAACCCTGTGCGTCTAACGGAGCGGAGCCTAGCGTCAGGAGCGGCTCGGTACGGGCTGTGGTGAAGCCTTCTCGGTAAGCTCTAGCGACCCATTGGGCAAGCATCGCCAGGGTGCCGCGGGTCTGCTGATACTGTGGCAAGGCCTGCCACTTGCGTTGGAACACCGAAAGGGTTGCGGGGTGGAACGGGTAACAACTCTCGAAACGGTCCCGGAGGTACTCGCGGGCCTTCTTTTCCGTCGTGGCGGTGTCGATGGCTGTCCATTCTGGCGGCAGTTGTGCCCGGCGCTCGAAGCACCAATCCGCGTACGCAGCCGCGCAAATGCGTCTCTGCGAGTCACTCCCCACGTCTTGGAAAAGGCGTCGGCGGACGACCTCGCTGATCTCTGTCTCGTCATTAGCAATAAGGTCCTTGGCAACGCGGCGAACGATCTTCGTGATTTTCTCCTGCCACTGGAGGTCCCAGTCCGTCATCTCGACCTGGCTGCGAGGTAGGCTGATTACCACGGTGCACCGCGGGTTGCCTGTGGCGGCGACAGTAAGGTTCTGTATGAAGGAGTGGAACGAATCGGCAAGATCCCGGTGCCGGTTGACAAAGTTCAGCACCTCGTCGCAGAGGATGAGTACGGTGCCGCCCGCAGCCTGGAAAAGGCGTCCAAGCGCCTCGGTGCCCGGCGCCGCCGTCTCTGCTGACTTTCCGAGCGCCGCTATCCCTTCTGCGCCCGCCAGCTGCCTGGCGATGTCGATCCATGGCGTTTCGTTGCCTTCACGTGGGTCCCAAGCATTGCCGACAAACACCGCGACCTCTGCCTTCGGAACGGCGCTTAGACGTGCGCTTTCCAGCAGGCTCGAAACCCCCGGCCACGAGGCTGCGCCCTCTCCGCGCTTGGCCAGGTGATAGAGCGCAGTCAGTGTATGCGTCTTGCCTCCACCAAACTGTGTAATCAGAGTGAGGACCGGCGCCGTGTCGGCGGTTTCGCCAGCGAGGCGGCGGAGTACCATACCGGCATGTTCTCGCAGCGCGCGCGTAAAGACCGTGCGTTCGAAGAATTGCTGCGGGTCAGTGTAGTCGTCGGGGGCCGTGCCGGCGGCCACCTGCTCCAGGTGGATCGCAAACTCGTCAGGGTTGAACGACCGACCTTCGCGGACCTCTTTGCGGGGGTCTACCACTTTCCACCAGGGATCCATTGCTACCCTCCTACGGCCTCGCTAGTCGATTGAAAAGCTCCACTGCGGAGCGCTTCAACCGTACAAGATTGGCGTACGCAATGGGCGCGTACTCATTTTGGGCGGCGTAAAGTCGATAACGCACGCCATCGGTGACAACAATATCTCGTGCTTCACCCAGCGAATGTACGTACCCCTTAGCCTGGTCGAGCGCACTCTCGACACCAGCGCCCAGGCGTTTTGCCTCAATAACGAAGAAGCATGTTTCAGGGCTGCGCGGTAACGAAGCGAAGAGAGCGACATCGATGTATCGCCACTTTACGCCGATACGTTCGGGCAGCCAACCAAGCGAACGAAGAAAGGGAAGCACGAGGTGACCGACGATTTCGTCTTCACTAGGGGACGGGCCGAATCGCTCGCTGTCTCGAAACAACGGATACAGATCGGCTGCGGCCGCGATACAGTCTTGCAGATGGGAAGGAATGTCCTCCATTGCCGGCTCTTCCGCCGGGAGCGCCGGCAATGGAGCCTCTTGCCAATAGGTCGGCGGAGAGTTCAGGAAGCGCCAGACGTAATCTCGAACCTCGGCACACTGGACACGGGAGAATCGCGTCGGTGTAGGACCGAAAACGGGCTGGCCGAAGTCGTAGTCTGTTGGGAGTTCACAACACCGGACGCGCCGCGCGTGCTGCAAGTCGAGCCCTACGACATCGTCGAAGACATCCAGATAGCTGTACCCGCTGGCGACCAATCCAACAGCGCTAATTCGGCACGCACCTGAACTCTGAAGCTCTGCAGCAAACCGGCGGACGAACCCCCCTTCGAACTCTTCGTCGTCCCTGTCAGGTGACCAAGGACCGGCATCCCCAGGCCCAAGGAGGGCAACGCTATACCGAAGCAAAACGTCCGCGTACGAGCGCCCGGCTCCCCGGCCTGATAGTTGCCAAACAGCCCCTTCTTCGGCCATCACCGCGGCAGGGCCAGTAGCATCGCATCCAACAGGCGCTTCTCCTCGCTTTCTCTCGGATACAGCGCTGAGAGCGCGTTCGCTAGCCGGAGACAATCATGGCCACGTTCTTGCTCGGCTACCAGAAGCGCCCGGAGAGCGATGGACCGGCCGCTGGCTTGAAGGAGCATGGCGACGTGCACGCGGTCGAGGGTAGTGGTGTCTTTTCGGGCTGCTAGCGTTTCGTCCGATGCCGTAATCAGGACTCCGCCTCTGCCTCGTTGCCCCTTCGCAAGCGGCTGTATTTCAGGGAAAAAGGAGAGTTGGGGTGACGCCGGCTCCCTCTCGATCCGGTCGGCCGCAGCCTGCGCGCCGTCTTCTCCAAACAGCTGCTTAGCCCGCTCCGCAACGGGCAAGAGCCGAACTATGCCCTTCCTCGTTTCGATGATACGCCCCTCCCAATCAGGTAGGTGGATTCCCAGAGGCTGGGCAAATCGCCGCACGACGTCGAAGATTAGCGTGTAGCCCTTGGGCTTTCGGTGCGTCGACTCCTCTTCGCTATGTTCGTCCTCGTCCGCAGCGCCTTCGTCTTGGGTCGGTTCTTCCGCGTCATTGTCGCCATTCCCCCCGTTTGTGCTCTGCAAAGTCCATAGAAACAGAGCCACTAGTCGGGCATCTTCCTCGATTGCGCCCCCCTCGTCTTCACGGCCCAGCACCTGCCTCAGCGCTGCTCGTCCGACGGCCTCCCAGACGTAGGCCAGATAACCCCGTTCATGCGGGTCGGTCGCGGTCGGGTCTCCACCAAGCGGTATTTCACGGTCCTCTGTGTCCACGACCGCCGAGTAGCGACTGTAGATCTCAAGAGCTGGGCCAATGCAAGCAAAGACGAGATCGGCGCCCCGTACACCTTCCGCTTGAAGGCGTGCCATCCAGTCACCGACGCGATTTGGCAGCTCACGCAAGACGTCCGACCAGTCACCAACCTTTGCATCCACTGGCCGCGCCCGGCAAATTAGGTGAACACTGGTTGTTAGCGCAGCGGATTCCCGGGCACGAAGGCGTGCTCCGCGTTCGGTGGCGACCGGCCACGACCCGGTAATTGTCCACCCTCCTCGAATGATTCCAGACAGCAGGGCCTCCCATCCTTCGGTAGTCTTGTGTGCGAAAACTACTGATCCTATACCAGTGGGTAGCAGTATCCGCCGTCCCTCCCTGAAAGCACTTTGCATTTTCTGCTCGTACCATTGCGTCGACTTCTTCGGTCGGCCGTCCAAATGATTCTGTTCGTCCCGAACAGCCTCTCGCCTTTTAGGCGTGAGCGGGTTGTCTCCATCAAATGGGTCTCGGAAATCGCGATGGTTTGGCAGCACGCGCTTAAGCCACACAAAAAAGAAGTCGGATAGGTCAGCGTATGGAACGGAGTCGTAGTAGGGTGGATCCGTGAACCAGACGTGCGCGGAGTGGTCTGGGAGCGGATGCTCTGCCGCGTCGGCGACCTCGCGCTGTCCGACCATTCTAGTCGCGTGAGCAATAGTTCCGACAGGCTCGATCACATCATCAATACCGTCGTCTAGGCCTCCCGCGTAGCGCACTAGCGGGAATAGTTCTGGGAAATCCCAGGACATTGGGATCGCTTGCATGCCGAATGCACCTGCGACTGTTTCGCTTGCGCGGTGCCACTTACTAATCACGTTGCAGTGGCGCAGAACTTTGCCGAGGGATAACGCCAAAGCCTCCCTTACATCACCCGCATTCTCACCGCTCCCCGCTCGTTCAACAGCTTTCACCAGCACCAGGAGCGCCACCTTCTGCCTGGCAGTGAAAAAGTCTCCGAAAGAATGTAAGCCGTACTTTCTTGTACGAAACCCTCCGCCGACGCCCCCTGTACCGTCCTGGGGTGTCGGTTCATCGGGGACTGGGCAGAGCCCTGGCCTTCCCCGGCGCTCCCACTCACTGAGGAATTGCGTTAGCCTCACCTGCGCTCTTCGGACCGCGGCGTAGTCGCCTAAAGTTGGCAGCCGGTAGCAACGACCCACCTCGGTGGGCCGGAGCGCCACAACAGCCAGCAACCGGGCACCACCGCTACGCTGGCCGTCCCTGTCGAATACCACGTCAGCTCCACCACGGTCTGCGTCAAGCTGGGCCCGTACGCGGTCTGGGCGGAGAACGGCGCCGCATGCGAGACAGGTTGCTTTGGCAAGTGTGACGGTGCCGCTTGGAACATCGCTGTCTAGGTTCGGCTCGAATACTTCGAAGTCAACCCGAGGAGGCCCGGTGCCGGGTCTCACGACCTTGTGCTTTAGCGCTCGTTTACGGTTCACCTTCTCGCAAAGCCAGAAGGACCGCACCAGCGGGATTTCAGCGCCGCACTTCGGTGACTCGCAACGCACAGTTCTCGCCCACAGGTAGGCCATGGGTGTCGAGCCATCTGCGTCCTGCGGATAGAGATCGGCCAGCTCCTCCTCGGCCTGTGCCTTGATTTGCCTGCCGGCGTTATGCAGCTCTTCGGCAAGCCTCGGCCCATGCCGTGGAATGTCTTCAATCATTACCTTGAGGATCAAGCCGGCGACTGGGTTAAGGTCGCTCGCGAAGGTTTCACAACCTAGACGCAGTGCCTCCAGCGGGATAGACCCGCCACCTGCGAAGGGATCGACAACGAGCGGGTTCTCCTCGGGGTAGGCCGCGTGTACGAGTTCCCGGCCGACTTGCTGGAATACGAGGTGTGAGGCCAGATCCCAATTGGCAAAGTCGCCAATGAACTTCAGGAGACCTATACGCAAGTCTTCGTCTTTGAGTCCCGGCAAGCCTTGCACCTTTTCGAGGAGTTGACGCGCGCTGAGCTTGAATTCAAGCGGGCAGTGCTCGTCGCAGGGATCGGGCAACAGAAGCGCCAGGAGCATAGCCCGGGACGATGCTAGCGGCCTCCGCGCCCACCAAAGGTGTAGCGTCGATGGGTGGCCGTGGCGGATCGACTTCTCGCGCGCCGCGTGCTTGGAGACTACGGCGATGGGGAAGTCGACCTCGGCCAGGCGCTTGCAGTCCTTGGGGATCATGCAGCCGGCCCCGACTCTCTTAGTGCCACGATCTGCGCCACGATTCGCTTCAACGTCGTGCTCTCCCTTCCCTCGGCCCGCGCCTCTTCGACCACAGCCTGGATCACGGTCGGATTCTTCAAAGCATCCTTGCGCTTGGACATCCCTAGTCGAGTCTGCTGGTCTGAGAGGAGTCGGCCAAAGACATCCGCGCCGATCTCCTGTTCAATGGTATTCTCAAGGCACGCCTTGAAGCATGCACAGGTGGTGCGGACGAACGCTGGCCAGTCTTCTTCAGTTTCACCTAGCAAGCGAAGGAGGTAGCGATTTGTTTCTGCAGGCGCGTCGTTGTCGCCCTCGTCCCCGTCCCACACCACGTACACAGGGATGCCAAGTTCTCTGAATACAACATAGGGTCGATCCAGATTGTTCTTCCCCATGCACGGAATGACGGAAATCCCGGCACTCGCAAGCGGGGCCCCTTCGGCGGCGGCTTGGCCGAGAATAGCAGCGCGGTCATCTTCCCCTTCGACGAGTACAACCAGATCAGCAAAGAATCCCTCGCTCATCCACGGCGTCATCAGGGGCTGCAGCCGAGGGCGGAGTGTATCGGCGGTAAACGATGCGTCTCCCGGCCGCTGCCCATGCTGAAGTACAGCAGCTACCTGTGTGAGCGTACTTCGCACAACGCGGGTTACCTTCGGCTTCGTTGCCTCGACTCGCGTTTTCCGAAGGCAACGAACTTGGTCGAATCGATCAATGCCGACAAACTGTGGAGAGTGCGTGCCGTAGATGATCTGCGTGCGGTGTGCCACGCCGGGGAGCCCCCCGGAAGCCAGCGCCAACAAGACCTTTGCGAGGTGCCTCTGTCGATTGGGGTGCTGGTAGAGCTCAGGCTCCTCGATCGCAAGCACGAGGCTCGGAAGATCCTCGTTTGAATCACCCTGTTCAGGAGAGGGTGACTGCTGGGCGGCCTCGGTGCCCGTCTGGCTCGACCGCCGGGCAACAGCCAAGTGCTGCAGCATGGTCAAGATGAACGATCGTTGCAGACCGTGACCGGTGCGAGCAACCGTCGACGCGTAGTTGTCCTCAACGAGCTTTACGAGTGCCTTCGGCATCGGAATGTCGATGGCCATTGCTGGCAACCAGGTCAACGACACGCTCGTCCCTGGCGCGTACGTCTTAAGCGTATCGGTCAAGCTCGACTGCAACGCGTTCAACTCGGCGAGGTTGGCTGGGTCGGTCAGCCGTTGATATTCCGTCAAGGTCTGCTCGCGCAGGCGGCAGAAATCCGCACGTTGACTCAGTGTGGTTCTTACGACAAGATCCATGAGTTCGGTGATAACAGAGCCCTTTCCCTCAGCCGCGTCGTCTCCAGCATCGCGCACTGCCGGGATGGGGATAAAGCGCGTTAATCGACCAAGGTAGCCCTGAGCAACCTCAGTGAAACCGAAGAACTGACCATCATCACGTTCCCTGGAGCAGCTCTCGGGGTGCACACCTTCCCAATCCTGTAGGGTCAGCAACGCGTTGGCCTGGTTGGTCCAGGCAGGGAGATCAGTGTACGTTCCGCGGATTTGGTTGTACGCGACCTTCTTGTCAGCCGCGCTGGCAGCTGATCGCATAGGCACGAACTCCGGATTCTGTAGTGTCGCTCCGTGATACTTCGCCCCTTGCTTCCCTTCGTTCAGGGTCAGCACGCGCACAACCGTCAGGTCAGTTCCCTGGACGTAGTGCCGAAACATCTGGGCGGCGGAAGCCGATAGGTTCGTGAAGGTCACTTCCACTTCGATGGGTTGAGAGGCATCCTCCGCGTAGAAGTCCTCAAGACCGAATCGGGGCACCGGGGCATAGAACAGTTCGACCGCCCGAATGAAGGAAGATTTCCCACAGCCATTCGGCCCCACGAGCGCGGTGAGCGGGTCGCACTCCAGCACTTCGTCGCAGATGCAGCGATAATTCTTAACACGAACAGTCTTAATGATCATGTCACGCTCCTCCCCGGCTGGCTATGATCTGCCACAAAACCTCGGGTCTCAAGGGTTCTCTCCATAAGGCGCCGATTCCTCGCGTACCTGCATCGGCCGGGTCAATGCGTCCACCGCGAGATAGTAATGTGCCACCTTCGTCACCTCGTGCCAGGGAAGGCGCGCCGGGTCCTTGATCGGCTCCTGAAGCGCCGGATCGGCGTCGCAGTTCGTCACCACGTATAGCCAGAAACAGTCGGGGCGATCCTCAGCGACTCGCCGTTCGTTGGGAGTGAGTAGCACCGTGCCAGTTGCTGCGCCGATGCCTTTGACTTCAATCAGCCGCAACTCGCCAGAGTTGAGGTCCATGCTCGTAACGTCGTAACCGAGGTTCTTTTCGTGGACGTCGTAAACTTTACGCCCGAGTCCCTCCTCGTGCTCCATCACGACACGCATAGCGGTCGCCTCAACCTCAAAGTCGGGTCGCAAACGCCGAATCTCGGGAGTTTGCCGTTCCGGGTGGGGCAAGACCAGGGCGGACGTTATCCGGTCTACAGCCTGCAAGGTAAGCGCACGCTGGCGCCCCAGATCGTGGCGGCGTCTCTCGCGACGGGCCGTAAGCTCGGCGTGTCGGGCTTCGGCCTGGGCCACGCGCCCTTCGGCCCCCTGGGTACCTTGCTCCACTTCGGCGGCCGCGTGGCCGATTTCATCATCGGCCTTCTGAAGCAACTCCGTAAGCGACAACTCGACGTGTTCTGCGATGCGGTCTAGTTCCGCGATCCGCTCGGCCCGTACCTCGGCAAGAAAAGGGCGTAGCTTTTCCTCGTGAAGCCAGTCCGTAGCCTCAGGGAACATCGCAACGCCAAGCGTCTCGGAAAGCCGGGGGGCCGGCGTCAGGTTCCCGAGCGCTGCTGGATCGCACTCTGCGCGGCGGCCGCCTTCGTCCTGTTCGATGGCGAACATGCGCTCGTGGATAACATGCCCAAGACCATCCACGACGCGCGCCCGGTAGAAATCAATCCGTGCCGGCACCTCGTGGGCAAGTGAGTAGAACACTGCGCCACGGTGGAATGCTTCTTGCGCGCTTGTGAGCGTGTGACGCCGGACGGCCTCGAACAGCGGATGGCCGGGGGTAACCCACTCCAGGTTGTGCTCTTCTGCGGTATCCCGATCAGCGGAGAAACGCGGATATCTTACGGAAAGCGCCGGCAGCTTCCACTCGGGCTCGCGCTCATACTTCCGTAGCAGTGGCGGTGTTCTGGCAGGGTCGAACGTATGGACGAGTCGTTCGACCGGCCGGAGAGTGAGCGACGTGTAGTCCGCGGTCTCCTGCATGAACCGGGCGATGGTTTCCGGGACCACCCGACGCTCTTGGGCCTTGGCGCGACGCTCTATCAGTAAGTCGAGGTTAAGCTTCTTCGCTGCCAGCCCTTCGAGCGCGTTCTGACAGATGGCCCGGAAGCGGGACTCGTCGACGTCGCGTAGGAGCCGATCCTCCAGGTCAGTATCTCCGAGCCGGCCGGCGTAGTAGTCACGGAGGACGCGCTCGATGTGGGCAGCGGGGAGTACCTCGCCCACGACATTGAAAACAGCATCATCGTCTAGTGCATTGCGTATCTCCTGGAGCTTATCCAACAAGCGTTGGAGGACGCTACCCTCGATCGTATTAGTGGCGACGAAGTTGAAGATCAGGCAGTCCTTGTGCTGGCCGTAGCGGTGAATGCGCCCCATCCGTTGCTCCAGCCGATTGGGATTCCAGGGAATATCGTAGTTGAAGAGGACGTTGCAGCACTGAAGGTTGATGCCCTCGCCAGCCGCCTCGGTGGCGACGAGTATCTGGATGTTGGATTCTCTGAACTGCTGCTCGACGTAAAGGCGGGTGCCGGGATCGTCACGGGTACCCGGCTTCATGCCTCCGTGGATGAAGCCGACGCGGAAGCCCCACGACGCCAGCTTCTCGACCAGATAGTCGAGCGTGTCCTTGAACTCCGTGAACAGAAGCAGCCGCTGGCCAGGGTCTTCGAAGAAGCCCTCGCTCTGTAAAACCTGCCTGAGGCGGGACAGCTTGGCCTCGGCGCCCGCGTTTTCGACGGCAAGAGCTTGCTGCGCCAACTTGGCCAGACTGGCAATCTCCTCGCGAATTTGGTCTGCATTTCTGGCGATCGTGACGGCCTCAAGGCGTCGTTCGAGTCGCTCCCGCTCTTCCTCCTCCATTTCGTCTAGGTCCTCGAGGTCGGGGATCTCCGGTTGGTCGCCGATGAGGTCGTGCGCCTTGGTTAAAGCGTCACTGAGCCGTTTCGCACGGTTTTCAAGAGACTTGCGCACCGCGCGTGTGCTGGATGCGAGCCGGCGCTGGTAGAGGGCCATAAGGAAGCCGACCGCACGAGCTCGCGGGTCGTCCTCCTGGGCCGCAGCGCGGGCGCTCTGTTGCTTCACAAAGCGCGTGACCTCGCGATACAGGTCGAACTCGGTCCCCTCGATGTGGAAATCCACGGTGTGGGGGATGCGTTTTGTGAATATGGGGCGCGCCACCCACGTTCCGTCAGTCTGCCGCTGCGGAAAATAGACCATCGCCTCTTTGGTGCGGCGCAGATAGAAGGGCGCAAGGCGCCGCTCCATCGCCTGACGGATAGACTTGATGTCGGCATAGGCGTCGCGGTCCAGTAGCTGCAGGAATAGGCTGAAGTTCTGCGGGTCGCCTTTGTGTGGTGTTGCGGTGAGCAACAGAATATGATCGGCACTGTCGCGCAGAAGCTCGCCTAGGCGGTACCGCATGCTTTTATGACTCTGATCGGCGGCAGACATGTGGTGGGCCTCATCGACGATTACCAAGTCCCAGTGTACCTGCCGCAAACCAGGAAGAATCTCCGTACGTTTGGCAAGGTCAAGCGACGTGATCACTCGCTTTTGCTCGATCCACTGGTTGACCCCGAACTGGTCGCGGATGTCGCCTCCTTTGAGCACTATGAACTTCTCGTCGAACTTCTCGTTCAGTTCCCGTTGCCACTGAAAAGCGAGATTTGCCGGCACAACGATCAAGATGCGTTCGGCCAGGCCGCGCAGCTTGAGCTCGCGTACGAGGAGGCCAGCCATGATTGTCTTGCCGGCTCCGGCGTCGTCGGCGAGCAAGAAACGGACTGTTGGGGCCTTGAGCAGGCAGTCATAGACGGCTTCCAACTGGTGGGGAAGAGGGTCAACACGGGAGATGGACAGGCCAAAATACGGGTCGAACTCGTAAGCGATACCCAGCGCATACGCCTGGAGGCCGAGGCGTAGCAGACGACCATCGCCATCGTACGTCTTGGCGCTATCGATGATTCTGAGCGCTTCGATCTCGGAGGCCGTCAGAGTAACGCGCCTGAAGCGCTCCGACCGCGTACCGACCAGGCCCAGAGTCCAGGCGTCGGCGCCAGCCGGCCCGACGGTCTCGACCTGCATGGGCTCATCGAAGATGGGGCCTGTGACGATTTGGCCCTCGCGGAGGGCCTGCTGGTCAGACACCAAGCTGACTCGCTACTAGCATGTCAGTGTGTTCATTGCCTTGAGGACGCGCTGACACGACGAAAACCCGCTGAGCACTCTGATCGGTGTCATGCTGGCGTTCCGTCCCTTGAGCCAAATCGGACTGTGGTGCTGAGCCTGTCTCGGAAATTCCGCGCCAACTCTCGAGGCAATACGAACACGCCGAAGTGGAGGACACGCGGCTGCCGTTGGCCCCAAGAACGATTCTGTTGCCACCTACCTTCCCCGCCTCCCCCCATAGCAGGTGAGTCGCAGCATATGTCGCTCCTGTCCTCGACCGCGACTAGCGTCAAGGAGTACTGACCGGCGGATTGGCGCTATTATAGCACTTTGTGGCAACTAGGTGGCTGACTGCGCCCATGGCACAAAAAGGCGGCCCGTGGCGAGTAGTGGCGGCCGAAGGCTAGACCAGCATCGTACTGTGAAGACGTAGACGGTGATACAATTGCTCTTGCTGTTGGCTGTGCCGAGCTTTCTCCAGTTCTTCACTTGTTGCGGAATCGTTTGATCCACCACTGCAGGTCGTCTACTAGCACACCGTATTCCAACTGACAAGGAATCCAGGTATCATCGTCATAGAGCGGACGGTGGTAGAAGAAGACCCCCAGGTGTGCGGATACGAACCTCTCCATCTCCCGGAACTGTCGCCCCTCAGGCGACCATCCGCGATTGAGTTCACGGCGCTGAGGAAAGAGGTTAATGTCCATGACTCCGCCGGACGCATGACCGAGAAGGTGACCCCGATCAGCGAGAAAGGCTCGGCCCCCCAGTACAGCACGGACCCCGATGTTTACGTTGGGGAAGCCTCGCATCCGGCTAGTATCCCGGCGCCGCTGTTGTTCCACTGAAATGCCGTAGGCTCCTACGACTCTCTCCGCGACGCGGTCAAAGAGATAGACAGCGGTCTCCAGGTTCACTTCCAGAATATCAGTTGCGCCAGTCGACGCTTGGTACTCTACACACCAGGCATCAACCTGCGATTCCCAGACGGCCAGCATGTCCGGGATAGGTCGGCAGGCCTGTTGGAAAAGACCTTCCAGGTAGCTTCGTTCTCCGTCGCCCCGTGTCGGGCGGATCACGATGATTCTGTCCAGATAGGTCCGCGCTGGTCGCCGCTTTTCCCCCAAGCTTGCCTACTCCAAAGACCGGCCCCACAACAGCGCCATCTGTTCCAGGAATACGCGATCATATGCCTCTTGCCAACGCTCCACCAGCGCAAAACTGTCCCGTTCTAACAGATGGAAGATCATCAAGCTCTCAGGTTGGTGAATGAAGAGGCTTTCAATTCTATGGTCGTTCTGGTAACACATGTAGATGTATTCCAGCTTCTCCCGACGATCCCCAACAAAGCCTTCTAGTTCAATGGCGATCTGATCAGATGTGCTATCAGCGTACACTGGCATCAGGTAATTGATTACCTGGATGGATAGTTCCATGTCGACGTCTACTCTGCCCGCATGGGTCAACCGGTAGAAAGCACGTTCCAAACGGGTGAATACCTGGGCGTCCTTATAGTCGGGCATGGTCATTATCTGCTGCCTAACCCGCGAGATTTCGTTGTCAAACAACTCGGTCAAGGCTTGAAGCCGGATGCTTGCCCTCTTCACGTCCAGTGGAACCTGGACTATCGGCTTGTAGATAAGGTCGTGAGTAGTCTCGCTCCAGGCATGCTGTGCGCACGTATGGATCTGAATTTCGCAGTTGAAGCCGGTGAAATTGGTGACCGCTTCATCGATCTCTTCCAGTTTCAATCGCACCTGGCAGTGGATTCCCTGGTATCCGAACTCCGCTTCACCCAGACGTTCCTGTGCGTCTTCCAGAGTGACAAGATCAAACATGCTCCGGATGAGCGACACTACGTCGGCGCGATGATCCTGGTATAGCAGAACGACCCTGACACCAGCCTTGTCCGTTATTTCATCGATGGGATTGGCGTAATTCTTCCTTATGGCTTTCTTGAGTAGGCTATCGAGAGTCTTCGCCCTGCACGCCATTTCGCATGGTATCCCGATCTGTCGCAGCCCCTCGGCTACCCTATCGTGAACGTAGCGCGCAAAGGACTCATACCGAGGCCTTTCGCCGTCCCAGTATGCACGCAGTTCAGCCAATCCAGTCATCTACGACCCCGAATATCGCTTACCTGGTCTTCGAAGTCGACTCTTGTCAGTCCATTCTCCTGCTTGGTCAAATGGATTTTATCGGAGAAGACATCGCCAGGTGCGATCAAGGAAACACCGCTTGCGAAATCCATCTGCATGCGTTGAATTCGCGTTTTGACCAACGCCAAGTCTTTCGGTATTGGCTGGTTAGGGACGTGTCGCGATTCCAGGTGATCCATATAGCTCTTGCGGTCTTCGATATCGAGGTGAGTGCCCGCAAACGCTCTCGGACTGATGATAGTTTGTCTGCTATTCATCTCGGCCAGAAGAGCGATCTGGTAGCGAGCCTTGCAGGCTGGATCGCTAACTTGGTCTCTTATGAAAGCTTCTGTAGACTCTAAGAACCGTTTTGTCGTTATTTCGGGCGCCTCTGCCAGCCGACAGCCCAAGAACCGGCTCAAGAAGAAAACGGCCACTTCATATTTGGGCACTTGGCCTCGCTGGAGGTCGCATACCACTGCATCCAAATCGGCAGGGCCAGGACCGCGATGCCTGAAGACTCCCACCTTGAAAACCTTCGTTCCCTGGGTCAGCATGAGTTCACGTATACGCTCGATGAGGAAGGTTCTCTTGCCCGACACCTCCTTTGGTGCAACTCGAATGCCTGCCTCTCGTTCTACTTTCAGGATCCCCAGGCTGGGACAACCTTGAATCGTACAATCCACCATCACGAGGAAGCCTTTAGTGTTGACTCCCGTTTGAGTTTGGTACAAATGATTCGCTACTTGCTGAGAGAATGCGACGAAATCGGTCCCGGGCGGTGTGACAAAGCTTAGTATGCCATTCGGGACGGGGGAGGTACTTGTTGTATCGAGTATCACGTCAAACGCTGCCGAGGAGGTTGCACTCTGCGTGATTTTTTCCTTTAAGTACAGCTTGAGCTCGTCGTTCAGCGGGCTCTCGACGTCGCTCAGCATTGGGGTTGACGCACCAGTTGTTGGCCGACTGGGAATGTCGTGGACAATAACTCGCTTGATATCCAGGGTCGCGAAGTCTAGAGCCATCTACTTCATCGCCTCCAACTTCTTGCCGAGTCCCAAGCGCCTCATCTCGACCGGATATCCCCATAAGTAGCACTAGAGGTGCACGCCCCTCCGCGCCATGATCGCCGCCAAGTTATCACGGTCCTACGAAGCACCGCCCGCAGGCATAAGCTCTACCCGCGTACTCTTGGGAGATCGGCGGATATCTTCAAGATGGATGCCTTTCCCACGGCGATAACCAACTTTCTCCACCGGCTCGTTCCATAAAGGCCGGACGATATCGCGCACAATCCTAGTTTGAGCCGCCACAGAGCCAAATTCGCCAGGTATCCCGGGTAGCCCTTTGTGCAATCAGCAAGGACAAGTTCGCGGCTCTCTTCAGCGATCAGTCCCTGCAACATCTACTCCTGTTTGCCAAGCCTATTATCGTAAAGGGCTGATCCCCGTCGACGCGCATCTTAAGGATCGGGTGTGGTATTGTCAAGGGCAGCAATCGGAGGGCAACACGAAGAAGCGGTTGTCACGAAAGCGAGCGCCAGCATCAAGAGGTTTTCCTCATTGACTGAGGACAGGGCAAGTCCAGTCTCCCTCCTAGCGTAGACTTGATGTCATCGAATTAGTACCTTCGCCCCTTCCAACCCACTCTCCGCCCGGTTAGGGCTCGCAACCCGCACCAAATCATCATTCCCAGAAACACGGCGCCCGCCAACGGATGACCCAAAGCATACCAAGCGCCCACCTGGAAGATCTCATTCACCTTGACCCGCATAATCACCAGGAACGAAATCTGGGCTGCGCTCTGAAGGCCAGCTACGGCTACCAGAGGGTCCGACGCCATGACGAAGGCTGCCGCCGACCAGATGAGGACAACCAAGGGAGCCGCCGACGCAAGGCCGTAGAGGGCGTACATGGTCATTCTCCGGAACCGGCTCTCACCCGTGTGCGCAGCGCACATGTTCTTGCTCCAGCCCTGCCAGATCTCTTTCAGGCTGGCGTACATGCGGGTGGTCACCAGCGCCCGGCCGTCGGCCAGTAGCAGCCGGAACCCGGCCCGCTTCACGTTCCTGGCCAGAGCGAGGTCCTCGACTATATCGGCCTTGAAAGCCTCGTGGCCGCCGACAGACTCGTATGCCTGGCGTCGGATCAGCATGTACTGGCCGTTGGTCTTGACGATCGGACTTCGCGGGTCGTTGGCCTCGTGGGCTGTCCCGCCCAGCGCGAAGACGGCCAGCAGTACGGCCGGCTGGACGACCTTCTCCCAGAAGGTATCCTGGTGCTGGTGGGTGAAGAGACAGAGCATGTCAGCCTTTTCTCTGACCTCCAGGTCGAGGGCTGACGCCAAGGCTTGAGGCGAATGCACGGTATCAGCATCGGTGAAGAGGAACCAGTCGCCCCTGGCATGGTGCATAGCCTGGTGGACGGCATGGTTCTTGCCGATCCAACCCCGTGGGAGAGGTGTTCCTTTGATTACGGTCAGTCTCGAGTCGCGGGCCGCTAATGCCTGAGCCAGATGGAGAGTCTTGTCCGTGGACTCGTCGTCAACCATGACGACTTCCAGGTTGGGGTAGCACTGTCCGAGCAGCGATGACAGGCACTGCTGAATGTTGCGCTCTTCGTTCCTGGCCGGGAGAACGATGGAGACCAATGGTCCCTCAGCGGGCGGGTCGGCCGGTGACGGTGTCGGCAGAGGCTTGAAGGCGCGTGTCATTGTAGCGACGACGAAGACCAGCGCCAGGGACAGGGCTGTCGATATGATGAAAAGTATCATCTGCTATTGTCCGGCTCAGCGACATTATGGCTGGAAAGGAGGCCGGCGTCCAGTAGCACCTGTCCCAGGCCGCGGAGGACGGCCTTGTCTGCCACTGCCGCCTGCACCGCTGTCCATCCCCGCTGGGCGTCATCCGGACTGATCGATGAGAGACCATCTCGATAGGCTTCTCGGACAAAGCAGTCGGAAGCCTGCAACACTGACGACTTCAGGTCCTTCGTGACCGGAGCACCGCCGTCACGTGAGGCTGTTTGGAGCAGCCTGGCCACGTCCGAAGACACGACAATTGGCGGCCTCTTTGGGGATTCATTGGTCACGAAATCGGGGGCAGCCAGGCTCATGGCCTGCCGGATCACCTCACCCGTCGGCGTCGCCAGAGGGTGGTCAGTCCCCAACAAGGACGCGGCCTGCAAGAGATCGATCTTGCTCAGCTGGGGAACATGGCACTGGTCCGCCAGCAAGCTCACGTAAGTAACCAGCGCATGTCGGTATACGGGATTGCCGCCATCGTTCAGGTCCGCTGTCGCTTGAACGACATACTGGGACTGCCAGCTAACGTTATCGGCGTGCTCGAGCTTGCGAACAAGCCTGACGAGCCATCGGGGAGGCAGAAGGCCGAGCAGGAAGAAGACACCCATCACGCTCTTGTAGATTTCCTGGACCACGGAGACAGTTTGTGAAGACAATGGTTGGAAACCCATATAACCGGCTACCGCGAGCAGGATCCTGGCGGTAAAGAAGGCTGCCCCCATGTACATGGCGATCCAGAGTAAAACCTTCTGAAAGAGGATCACCCACGGCAAGCCCGGCGTTACCGCTTTCTGGGCTCTGATATTCACGAAGAAGCTGGTGATATACAGGAGAGAGCCATAGTACAGGGCAATCCCGATCCAGTTGGCCAGTTGCCAGTCGGCGGGGACAGCTACTGACTGGTTGCCGTGGCTGGGGATAACGGCTACAGCCACAGCAGCGACAGCCGCTGCCAGGGTAGCCCGTCTTCGGGTGGTCTTTCGCCATGGGTCCACGGTGAGAGTCCAGCTATAGAGGAAGTATACGAAGCCTGCCCCACCCCAGAAGCGTGTGGTGTCCAGCACCGGCTGGAGCCATTGCACCGCCGTTCCCGATTGCAGCGCGATGTTGCTCGCCATGGCCAAGGACATGGAGAGACAGGCCAGGAAGACCCAGGTGTAGGAGTCCCGCGAATCCGTCTCGTTGCGCCTCCATAGGGCAGAGGCTACAGCATAGACACCGAGGAAGAGGATGAAGATGCTGGAGTAGAACTCAGGACTCATGCGCTACCGGTCCACGTCGAAATACCGGGTGTGGGTTTCGGCGGTGTCCCGCCACTTCTCTGCCGAGCCCGGCACACGGCCAAACAGGATCGTCCCTATCCTGCTCAATGCCCGCCGGAATGGTGAGTCGGGCCTTCGGGCGAGCACCACGATGGCCGCGGAGGTACATTCGGCTTGCAGTTCTGTCTCAGGGTCGCATATCACGAAGGGGAGATCGGGAGAATCGTTGAGGGCCTTGGCAACCGCTTCAAAATCGATGCCCGGGTCGCCTCGTACGACGTGGGCAACCTCATGGGCAATGATAGGGTCTTTCAGGGCATCGGCGCCTTCCGGACAGACGATCACGAGTGCCTCGCCTATCTGTACCGCCGCGCCGGTGAATCCCTGGCCGGCGGAGAGCTTGCGGGTCTCTAAAGCGACCTTCAGGCCCCTGGTCCGCTCCAACCGCTCTAGAAGCTCGCCGTCAATACTGAACCGAGTCCCCTCCAGCCGCAAGGACGCGATGATCTCACGCGCCTGCTGCAGCGGCGGCATTCGCGACGACCCACGTGACTGCTGCCCGCCACTATCCGCCGGGTTGCCCGTAGTCGCTTGGCCGGCTGCCCGGCTTTCTCTTGGTCTGCCTTCATGCACCATCGCCCTCCCCGGCCCAGGTGCGACTCCCGCAGGCAGGACAATGACTACATGCGGTATGCTACCGTCCGTACCCCGGCACGCTTGGCTTCCAGGCGGCAGCAATCGTCACTACAAAGCACAAGAGGCCGTTCGCCTGGCCCGGCAAGTACAGCCTCCAATACTCCACTTCCTTCGGAGGCCCGGCCAACTCACTGAGTCCCGTAGCTTTGCGTCCCAACCTCGCGACTGGTTTGCCTTTATCGGGAAGGATGTCTCTGTTAAGTTAGTAGTAAGCTTATTCTGTCAAAAGCAATGGACACTGGTATCAGTTCCTATGCAAACGTATATCATATGCCCGGCACCTGGTCAAGAGCGGGCCTGGTCGCTGCTTTTCCCCTGCTTTGACGCCAGTTGCTCCGCGAGTTTGACAATCTCCTCAAGTATCCTCTTGTCGCGCGGGCTCAAGTCCTGGCCACCGCGCAAGTAGAGTTTTGTTACTTCCGGCTCTCCTTCACTGTCATTATCGGCATCCACCTCGAAAAAATAACCCGGCGAGACGCCGAAGAAACTGGCCAATGCCGCAATGGTGTCCATGGTCGGATTGCTGGGCGCGAAGCTCAGCAGATGACGGATCGTAGAGGAGGAGACGTGTGCGTAGGCTGCAATCTCGTCGAGAGAATAAGCGGTGCCATCGGGCTTGGGCTTTTCCTGGATAAGCTTCTTCAGCTTTGTTCTGATGTCTGCCAAGATAATCCTCCTTCACCGGAAGAAGTCGCCGCAATATAATATGACAATTTATTGACAAACGCCAAGGGTTGTGTTATATAACACAATATGCAATATAATACTCTAGTGCAACAAAAAAAGCAAGACCCAGTATTTGCTCCGTGAGGGACGCCATGAAGGTGCACTTGGAATTTCCTGCAGAAGCATTGGAGGAATTCAAGAGAGGCAAACGGGCGGCTATCCTACAGGCCGTGGATGAGATGGCGCCCGAGCTGATCCTTATGTGCAAGGGCAAGATCAGCCTCTTCATGGAAGGAAACAAGGTCAAATCGTCGGAGGTGTACCACTACCACTCGCGCTCTGAAAAGTAGATAGCCCGCCCGCCTGAGCGGGCCGGCAAGAGTTCCGCCTAGAATGCGACCCATGCGGCGGCGCCTTTCTTCTCGCAGAGAAGGAACGGCGACCGCCGCTTTTGTTTTTGCCGGCTGGCGGACCGGAGGTCGGGGACCGCCAGCAACCAGAAATAATTGTGGAGGTGCAAGCCGTGAAAGACTTTCGCAAGTGCAGACAGGATTGTATTTCTTGTTCATACCAGGAGCTCGTGCCCGACACATGCGACGGTGCCTGCTCATCCTGTGAATCCGTCGACCAGTGCCCCTGCTGCAACCGTAAGCTCCGGGAGGAACTGCTCGAAGGAGACATGACCACCGACCGGTACGGGGAGCCACAAGAGGTGGACATCGAAATATCCCAAATCTCCTACCCAGCTCCGTGGCAACGCCGGTCCATAAGCAACGGGCTAGCCAGGGAAATGGCAAAGGACCTGCGCGAGAACGGGCAGTTGCGTCCGATAAAGCTACGGCCTCGGGCGAGCAAGAACGGTAAGACCCTGTATCAACCAGTAGATGGGCACGCCAGGATTAGAGGCGCCAGGTACGCGGGGTGGGCCACCATAAGAGCGGTAGTGAAGCAGATGGATGATTACCGAGCATCCGTAGAGTACCTTCTCGATAATATGGCCGAGAGGGACATGCCGTGGGAAGAAGTCGCCCTGGGCATTCTGGCCGTCGAAAAGGCGCTAACGAAGAAACTCGGTCATCGCTGCCATTCCCGGGTGCTAGCCAGGGTCCTTGGCCGGTCCAAAGACTGGGTCAACGACCACAAACGGGCATTGCGGATGATCCAGGACCACGAGATTCCCAGGGGAACGATTTCTCACCACAAGCTTCTTCGCCCCCTCACGGACGGGATTCCGTTCCCTATAGAAGAGACGATACTTCAGGGCATTATCAACGAGAAGTGGACTGTTCAGCGGGTTCGAGAGGAGGTTATGAGGCGGTGCGGTGGAGAAGCATTACAGCCGGGCGGAGCAACGGGCAGGACCCTGTAGGCCGCATAAGGTTGAAAGCCGGACCACCTTCGGGCAGCAGACACTGAAACCGAGAGAGCCAATGCGTGGGAACAAATGGCCACAGGAATCTGGAGTGAAGAAAAGCCCAAGTCCGCATGACAGGGACGGGGAGCAAGATCATCGCTCCCTAGGCACCTTTAGCGGAATTCTGCGCCGCCACTTCCGCAACTCGGGGCTCTCGATAACAGCGTTAGCGCACCTATCGTGGTTAGACATAGGCTATGTTTCGCGGCTGCTGAACCAGGACTCAGATCCTCTGAATCCCCCTATAACACCTGATCAAAAATCAAAGCACCCCAGCCGCGACGCGGTCATCCGGCTTGGTCTGGGGCTACGGCTGGCCTTGGAGGACCTGGACGAACTACTGATGGCCGCCGGCTACGCCCCCCTCGTCAGATAGGGAAGGCGCTGGTACTTTACTTCACCAGCGCCAACCGAGTTCTTGCTACCTTCGCCGGTTGGATCTTGTTCTTCCGGACAGCAACTCTGCGATGGCGGTCCACGGCCATTGCGTCCATCGGGGAGTACCTCCGGTGCTGGATTACCACGTGGCTTGACGCAAGTTGTACGTAGTGGTTCACCATGGACAGTGTGGTGTGTCCCAGTATTCGCTGTAGCGTAAAGACGTCGCCTCCGTTGATCAGAAAACGCGTGGCGAAAGTGTGTCGCAGGAGATGCGGGTGGAGTCTCGTAACCCCGGCACGCTTTCCCAGACGGTGCAGGATCTGCAGCACTGAGTTTGGCGTCAGCGGCCGGCCGTCCAGTGACAAGAAGAACTGGGTGATCGTGGCGCTTTGAGGTTGCGGACGAAAATGTTCACGATAGCGTAGAAGTATCCGCTGCCCATTGACCCCCAAAGGTACCACTCGTTCCTTGTTACCTTTACCCAGAACCCGCAGATAGCCTTCTTCCAGGTGAGTGTCCTCGCATCCGAGGCCGGTCAGTTCCGAGCACCGAAGACCGGTATCCAGCAGAGTCCACAATATGGCGTGGTTGCGCGCTCCGCTTGCTACATCTCGGTCCAGGACACCCAGAACAGCCTTGATCTCTTCCTCGGTGAGTATCTCCACTAGATTTCTCTGGACTCTTGGCACCTTCAGGCCCTCCAGAACGTGGTTTCGGGTATAGCCCTCCCGGTTCAGCCAATGGAAGAAGGAGCGAAGTGCCCTGACGCGGCTCTGGATAGTGTGCGAGGACAGTTTCCCCGGCTCCGGCGGAGCGAAGGGATGGTTCTCATGTTTTATCCGCTTATCCTGCTGATCAATAATGAACTCTCTGATAGAATGGATGCCGATGTCGCCCAGGCGGGTCGACCTACCGCCATTCTTCAGCCACTGCAGGAAAAGCTTAAGAGTTTCGTCGTACCATTGTACAGTACGAGCTGACTTGTTCTCGGAGCGGTTGAAAAGGCGGAAGTGCTCTATTAGCTTGTCCAGTGTAATGTGGTCCTTCTTCATCTCCTGCCAGCTATTCCCAGTCCTCTTCCCCATGATACTCTGCCTCCAAAGGTTCTTAAATTGTCTGGCAGTCCAAACTCTTGATGACGTTGCTGGCTGCCAGATCCGAAGGGGAAGACAAACAGTTGAGGCTGGCTGTCACTGCGAGATCTCTCGGGGTTTAGCGCTTTACCGCATCGCCCCACCCAGGGGCCAGAGAGGCCCCCAAAACAAGAAATCCGCCCCACTATATGGCGGATTTCGGGCAGGAAACGCTCCGTTTTAGGGACCAGGCCCATTTTTGGAGCGGGAGACGGGATTCGAACCCGCGACAGCCTGCTTGGAAGGCAGGAACTCTACCACTGAGTTACTCCCGCTCTGCATCTGGATTATAGCTGATTAGCCCCGAAATCTCAAGGTGAGGCCGGGCGCCCGGCGAGACTTTGGGTGAGGGATTATGAACTATTTCGGTTGAAGCTGACGCCGAGCGTCAGTTTCAACCTATTCAGACCTCTCTCCCACAGGGACCTCACGTACGCCCGTGACGAAGTCCCCTAGCCTGTGTTAGACTGTCACCGAGTCAGTGGAAGCATATCTAGACATTGAGACAACCGGCCTATCGCCCTTCAGCGATAGGGTCACAGTTGTCGGCGTTTACCTCGGACACAGTGGCCGCGTATTCCAGTGGGTTGGAGGAAACATCGCCTCTCACCGTCTGCTGCGTGTCCTGGAGCAAGCCGGCATTACCACTATTTACACGTACAACGGCCGGCGGTTCGATCTCCCATTCTTGAGAAGCCAGATCGGACTGGACCTGGAAAGCAAGTTCCAGCACCGTGACCTCATGTTCGACTGCTGGCGCAAGAACCTGTACGGCGGACTGAAGACCGTCGAGAGAACGCTGGGTGTTTCCCGCCGGTTAGTAGGCGTCGATGGGCTCGAGGCCATCAGGCTCTGGAACAAGTTCGATCGACATCAGGACCGCGTAGCTTTACGGCGGCTGCTCGACTACAATAAAGAAGACGTGATGAACCTGAAAGCCGTCAAAGAGATTCTCCTGGGATAGTCACCTTACTGCGCTCTTAACCCCTGTCTCCATCCTGTCCGAATATGATACAATTTCTAGGTGCCTGATGGACACCTCATGCATGAAGTAGACGACACCGTTCAAGCAGACAAGGAAATCCTCCCCGGCATCAGGAAGAACGTACTGGTCCTGGGGCTGGTCAGCCTTTTTAACGACATCAGCTCCGAGATGCTCTACCCGCTGGTCCCGATCTTCCTGACCGCCGTCTTGGGCGCCCCAGTCGCCATAGTCGGACTGATCGAGGGCATAGCAGAGGCCACCGCCAGCCTGACTAAGGCCGTCTCCGGATGGCTCTCGGACCGCTTCGATAGGAGACGCCCGCTTGTAGCGTTGGGGTACGGGCTGTCGGCGATCGCAAAGCCCTTGCTCGGGGCCTCGACCGGATGGCCCATGGTGATGGGCCTCCGCTTCGGCGACCGCCTGGGCAAGGGGATACGGACGGCTGCCAGGGATGCCCTGATCGCTGATTCCGCAGAGGAGAAGTACCGGGGCCGTGCCTTCGGCTTCCACCGGGCGCTGGACAGTGTTGGAGCCGTGGCCGGGCCCCTTCTGGCGCTGGTGTTTCTGGGCGTGCTGGGTGACAACCTCCGCCTGGTGTTCTTCCTGGCATTTATCCCCGCTGTTATGGGGCTGCTGCTCCTCCTACTGGTTCGCGAGCGGCGCCGGGTCAGGCCCTCCGGGGCCGCCCCGGCCTTGAACCTGCGGCTGGGGATGTTCGACCGGCGCTTCCAGCTCTTCATACTGGCCATCGGAGTATTCTCACTGGGAAACTCCAGCGACGCCTTTCTGATCCTGCGAGCCCGGGACCTCTTCGGAGAATCGACCTTCTTGGCGGTCCTTGCCTACGCCTTCTACAACGTCGTCTACTCGTTGGCATCGACGCCCGCAGGCATACTGTCGGACCGCATCGACCGCAGGTGGGTACTGGGCGGAGGGCTAGTCATCTTTGCCCTGGTGTATACCGGGTTTGCGATCGACGTCCACCCGATAGCAACATGGGTGCTATTTGCAGTCTACGGACTCTACATCGCCATGACAGACGGGGTTGGCAAGGCCCTGTGCGTGGACCTGGTGCCGGCGGACCTGCGCGGTACAGCCCTCGGTAGCTACGCCACCATCGTCGGTATCCTCACGTTCCCGGCCAGCTTCGCCGGCGGTCTACTTTGGAGCTACATCTCCCCCAGCGCCACCTTCGCTTTCGGCGCGATCATGGCCTTGCTGGCAGCTGCCTTGCTTGCCTTCCTGCCACTATCGGCCCGACAAGCACAGAAGTCGTAGGGCTGCACCCGACCTGATTACTTGAACCGCGGCCCCCGCTGCAATATAATCATGATGCAACGGGCTCGTAGCTCAGCGGTAGAGCGGCCGGCTCATAACCGGTTGGTCGCAGGTTCGAACCCTGCCGAGCCCACCATATATAGGGTTTTCCAAAGCTAAACCTGCCACATTTTGTGGTGAGTTTGCTCTTTCTGCTTGGCTCTCAGCACGTTTGACATCAATTTGAAGTAAGAATCTGACACCAATTGCAGGAAAACCGGCCACGGCCGAGGATCAACCTACGAACGGAGGAGGGCGCTTGGGTGTGGTAGCTCCGGTGAATTCGACGTTGATCCAGCTATGGACCATCTGATTGATGAAGTGGAACCCGGTTGGTCGCGCTGGGATGGAGGGATGTGTGAGGTGTGATGTCAAGTATGGACACCAAACCGTTTATGCTGCTAACTGTCCGGCATAGTATCTTTGAGCGTAAGCTGCTGGCGACAGAAATCCCAGTCTGGCCTGACACCGTCGCCGGTTGTAGAAGATCTCGATGTACTACCGTATGTCTCTGATGGCTTCCCATCTGCTCCCGTAGTGACGGTGATGGACCAACTCCTGTTTCAGCGTCCCCCAGAAGCTTTCCATGGGGCATTATCGAAGCAGTTGCCTCGTCCGCTCATGGACGCCTGGAGGTCAAACCGGCTCAGGATCTGCCGTTACTCATGGGCCAGTACTGAGTGCCGCGGTCAGAATGGTGGATCAGCCTGCCGGCGGGACGTTTGGCAGCTAAGGCCTGATACAATGACTGGCTGACCAGGTTCCTGGTCAAGCGCTCTCCCATCGCATAGCCCACGACTTCTCCGGTAAACAGGTCATTGTGCCCGGCCACATAGAGCCACCCCTCGTCTGTCGGCACATAGCTTATATCGCTGACCCACACGCGGTTCGGCTGACTGACCCCCAATTGCTGCTTCAGCAGATTCTCCGCCACCAGTAGTTTATGCTTGGAATGGGTCGTGGCCCCCAATTTCCGCTTCTGCTTGCAGCGGATGCCGAGCTTCTTCCTGATGCGCCTGATCCGGCAAATGCCGACCCGGACATCATGCTCGGCCAGATCATGTTGCAGCCGGGCTGGACCATAGGTTTGCCGGGTGCGTTGGTCCGTCGCTCTGATCTCAAGCTCCAAACGCAGTCTTCCCGCGCCCGCAGCGACAGTGGCCGGTCCACCCAGGCGTAGTAGCCACTGGTTGACACATTCATCATCCGTCCCATCATCGCGTACCGGGCAACGACTCCCTGGCAAAGTACGCGGCTGCTTTTTTAGGATGTCACGCTCCATTCTAAGTTCGGCGTTCTCTTTCTTCACTCTGCTCAGTTCCATCTCAACCTCGGTCAATGGCCGATACTTCTTGCCGAAGTTCCCAAGCTTGCCGGCCTTAGCCGCCTTCACCCAGTTCGCTAATGTCGAGGCCGGCAAAGACAGCCGCCGGGCCGCCTTCCCCCAGGACAACCCGTCCTCCATAATCAGCTTCTCTGCTTCCTGCCGAAATTCCTTCGTGTACCTTCCCTGTGGAATCCCTTTCACTTATGACACCCCCGTCTGTTTATTCTAACTGACTTTGGTGTCCATTAAAGCCATCCTACCTCACTCTGACAACCTGAATTGCAACTTTCAGTTGTTGGAATGCCTCGACCCATTCCAGGTGCCGCAGTTTCATCGAAGCAGATGCCCTTCAAGGTCTCGGGAATGGACAATACAGGTACTGGGAGAAGCTGGCTCTAAGCGCCAGCTTCTCCCAGTACCTGCGTTTACTCTCCAATTAGTAGCGGAAGGTTGCCGCCGCCGGTGCCCCGCCGGGGATGCGCATGGGCTCCAACGGATAGACTGTCCCTCCATGCATCATAGTCTGGACGGCAGCAAAGTCCACCAGGTCTTCGTTGAAGGGGCCGGTTTCTGAAGCCGGCTCGAGGTCAACCTGCCCGCTGACGGGGTCAAAGCTGCCGCAGATGTTCACGTTGACAGCGACAAAGAGACATTCGACTCGCCCGGCATAGGCGGCCGGGATGATCTCCCGCAGGTCGTTAGAAGTCCGGGCCGCCCCGACTAGCTCTTCATACTGCTCCAGGCGATCCTCCCGTTCCCTCAGGAAATAGCGCTCAGCGATGGGCCAGGCGTGTCGGTGCAACTCTTGCGCAGTCTGCTCCTCGGGATTTCCTTGGACTCCTTCGTCCAATAGATAGCGGTAGCTATTCGCTTCTCTGTAAATAGGAAACAGGTACTCGACGCCCGCTAACACCAGAGGATCACGTTTATCCCGAAGCACCTCCTGCAAGCCGGAATCGAGCTGGTCAAAGTACTCTCGCAGATACTCCTTCTCAATCTCTGCACCCACTCCTTGCCCGTGAAACATGGGTGAGCGTTTGCCGGCTCTTGTTGCTGATGTACCCGTGTGGTACTGGAGCTGTTTCTCGATATCATCATACCTCATGGCGTCGGCGCGGCTCTTTGGGATAGCTTTCACATCCAACTCAGTGATAGTGTAATGTGTACCCTCAAAGAACCTCACATGGTTCTGACCTAGAGCCAGAAGATAGAAGTGCCCCTCACCGCTGAACAGGGGAAGAAGAGGCTTGATGCGGAAACGCGTGGTAATCAGCATCGACTCTTCGAAGCTCAACGGAAGGCGATAGTAGCGGAAGAGCGCCGGCGACAGAAACAGGGCCAGCCCTTCGCTCTTAGAGGCCCAGAAGGGGCCGTCAGGCAGGAGTTGATAGGCTGGGTCCAGGAGCTTCTCCGCCTGGGTGGTCCGGATCCCCTTGGCCACCAAGCCTTCTTCGGCCTTTTTCAGCAAGCTCTTCAGCCGACTCCGGTCTTGCTCCGTTTCCAGTCCTCCTCGATGCGTCGGCATGAAGATGGATATGCACAGGTCGCCGTGCTTCTCTGCCAGCGTCCTTAAGTCATTCTCCGTGAAGACGTCCATCTGGTCGCTCCTTCCTGCACACGGCTTACGTGGTAGGCGGGCGGCGAGCTGCTCTGCTGCCAGCATCCTCTCCGCGTGCCAGCAGGTTGCCGCGCCAGCCGTCCCTCGCCGTGCACACATAGGATCATCAGTAGCCTTTGTGAATGCTATCTCACATCTCTCTCCTTAATTATACTCTCAGCGACGGCTCTAAAGAGTGAACAACCGACTGGATGACGAACACTTATCTTAACGACCCTCTCTTGGTTGCCCAGGCAAAGGCATTAGTGCCTCCTGGGAGTAGAATGGTTTGGCGTTTGTCTAGTTCTAAAGTACAGAGACGCAATCCAAAAGCTGAGAGAACCGCTGCAATTTGACTGCAGATCGCCTGTGTGTCGTCCGAAACGGGCTACTTCCTTTAGGATCGGCAGTGTCGTACCATGAAACCAGGAAACCCCTGGTGTTGGAGGAGGCTTCGGCATGGCGCACGTGTGGCGGCATTACGGACGGCGGGCCTTTCTGAAGCTAACGCTGGGCAGCGCCGGGCTATTGCTGAGCGGGCAGGCATCGTGCCGCCAGGCCGGCCCATCGCCCCCCAATGTCCCAGAAACGCGCGGCGAGGGCACCGGCTGCGAGGGAACACAACCGTCGGAGCTGGTACCTGACAGGCAAGCAGTTGTCGCGATGGTTCGCGGCGACGACCCAGCCGCAATGGTGCGCCAAGCCGTTTCAATGGCCGGGGGATTGGGCCAGGTGGTGCACCGCGGGGACGCCGTGCTGGTCAAGCCGAACCTGACAATCCCCTCAACTAGCGGCCTCGGCAAACGTCACCGATAGCCGGGTTGTTCAGGTGACCATCAAGCTCTGCCACGAAGCCGGGGCATCCCATGTGCTGGTCGGTGACGGCTCCGGGGGCGACGACACCGAGGATGTTATGCGCCAGGCCAGCTACGTACCCGTACTGGAGGCCACCGGGGCGACTTTTGCAGACTTCAACCGGGACGACCTCGTAACCCTGCATCTGGATAAACCTCCGGGCCTGCCTGAGTACTGGATCGCCAAAACTGCCTCCGAGGCGTCCGTCCTTGTCTCCCTGGCTGTGCTGAAGGTACATGACGAAGCCAACGTCAGCCTCGCCTGCAAGAACCTCGTAGGTATTACAGCGCGAAAGGTCTACGGCACGCCACGCCAAAGGCTGCACGAAACCGGGATCCAGCGGGTAATCGCCTCTCGTCCGGCTGCGTACCCCGGATTTTGCGATTATTGACGGCACAGTCTGGCTAGAAGGTGATAGCCCCATGCACGGCACACCCGTGCCCATGGGCCTTGTGATTGCCGGGCGCAACTCGGTGAGTGTGGATGCCGTGGGGGCTTCAGTGATGGGCTTCGATCCCTTTGAGCTGGAACAGCTTGCTCTGGCGTCGCAGATGGGCGTAGGAGAGCCCGACATATGGAAGATGCTGCTGCGGGGCAGCAGCATGAGCGACGTTCAGCGGCCCTTCAGGAGACGGTAGGACTGCATGATCTACGTTTACCTCTTTTATGGTCTGGCGTTTATCGCCCTGAGTCTCGTCATGGCACTACAGGCGAGATCACACGTGCAAGTGCTGCTGATAGATTCCTTGTGGATTCTTGCCGTCTTCGGTTTCCTGCACGGTGCGCACGAATGGGTGGCCATGGCTGTGATGCTCCAGGGGAATACCATGGGGAACGTGGCACTCGCTTTAGTCCAATCAGGCAACCTCGTTCTTAACGCGATCTCCTTTGCCTTTCTGATGCAGTTTGGCATCGAACTGGCGGTCCAACTGAAGCAGTGGCCGGCATGGCCTCGATGGATTCCGGCCAGCCTGGGCCTGGTCATCATCGCAATCGCCGTCGCCCTGCCATTGGGGGTACTGGGCACACCAGGCTGGGTAGCTTCCACTGACTCACTCTTTCGCTATACTCTCGGTTTTCCCGGGTCTGTAATAGCGGCTTATTCACTAATTATGGTAAGCAGAGAGGCTCGCAAGGCAGCCGCAGGCCACCTTGGAACTTATCTGATGGGCAGTGCTGTGGCCTTTGCCGCCTATTCGTTGTTTTCGGGGTTGATTGTGCCTCCAGCGCCTTTCTTTCCAGCGTATCTGGTCAACACAGAAACCTTCGTGACTCTCACTCGCGTTCCTGTCGAGGCCTTGAGGGCCATCTGAGCGGCCGTGATCGGAGGCTTTCTCGCCGAGGCATTCGTCGTCGAGACATGGCGAACGCGCCTGGAATTGGAGCGACTGAGGGAGGAATTCATTGCGGTTGTCGCCCATGACCTACGGTCCCCAATCACCACTATCAACTTGAGTGCAGATTCCCTTGAAAGGTTAATGCCAGCAGATCACGTCACCGAATCCGAACGCGCAGTGCTCGTCAGCATCCGTGCCAGCGCGAGGAGCCTCAACCGGATGGTCGAGGACCTCCTCGACGCCTCACGCATCGAAGCTAAGCGTCTGACGCTGGCAAAGGAGACTGTGGACTTGCGCCAGTAGATCCACGACGTGGTTCGCCGGGCCGCAGGACTGATGCAAGGCCACAAGGCAAGGGTGGTCGTGCCCGAAACAGTGCCGCCGGTTGAGGCCGACCGGGGACGCTTCGAGCAGATACTGGTCAACCTTCTCCGCAACGCTGCCAAGTATTCGTTCGCCGATGCGGAAGTCCTGGTGGAGACGCAAGTCACCCCGACCGAAGTGGTGATTTCAGTGACCAACTACGGCCCTGGAATGACGCCCGACGAAATTCCGCGCCTGTTCACACGGTTCTATCGAACCAGGGAGGCAGAAGGATCGGGGATACCGGGTCTTGGACTGGGGCCCTACATCGCCAAAGGACTCGTGGAAGCTCACGGCGGACACATTTGGGCTGAATCAGAGGCCGACAAGCGCACCACATTCCATTTCACCTTGCCTCGCGCAATGGAATAATCCCGAAATCCACTTATTGGTCGCCGTTCTGGCTTAGGCAATGCCCGGGATCGAGAGTGTGCTGTCGTCTCGGCCAAAGAGGTGGGGCAATGTTCGTAGTAATAATCGGTGCTGGAGTCGTAGGTAGACACCTGGCAGAGGTTCTAATCCGGGATAACCAGGACGTGACTCTTATAGAGAAGAACCCGGTAAGTGCTGCCCAGGTTGCCAAAGAGCTGGGAGTGAGGGTGATAGATGGGGATGGCAATGACCCCATGGTGTTGGAAGAGGCCGGGGCGAGAGGAGCCGATGTTGTGGTCGCCGTAACCGGCGAAGACGAGGACAACCTGGCCGCCTGCACCCTGGCGAAGTTCGAGTTCCTTGTTGGGCGGGTTTTGGCCCAGGTCAACGATCCCAATCACGAATGGATGTTTGGCAAGGACATGGGGGTGGATATTGCCGTCAGCCAGGCCGGGCTGATGGCCGATCTCCTGGTGGAGGAGATGACCCTGGGCGATCTGGTCACGCTCCTCAGATTGCATGAGGGAGGGATTGCCCTCGTGGAGAAGCCAATCTCCGCAGGGTCGCGATGCATAGGGCGCCTAATCAAGGACTCGTACCTCCCCGAGAATTCAGTATGCGTAGCCGTATTAAGGGTTGGGAGGGTCTTGTTCCCCAGAACTGATCTGGCCCTGCAACCCGACGACCGCGTTATCGTCCTGACCACCACCGAACGAGAGCCAGAAGTAGCAGAGGTACTGAGATTAACACGGTTAATAACCAGCGGCTGGTTCGGCCCCAACTCCAACTCTGAAGCATTTCCACATTGCAGGTAGCTAACCCATGGCGATCCCACCGGGGCTTGCCCACTGGTACCCTATGGCAACATGGCTGAGCAATAATTGGATATCGACAACCTGGTTACGCCGTAGCCGAAATCCAGCCGTATCGCTCTTCTAACACCGTTATGAGGCCTTTTTACTCAGTAATCTTACATGTTTAGTTGCCATATTGCCTTATTCCCTTTGACAAGAGGCATGTTCTGGCGTAGAATATAATTGACTCGCAGCGAATACCTCGCGAGGCAACTGGCATACAAATTGAAAAGCAGTCCGGCAAACCCAAGAGGCTGCAGAAGGAAATACAGAAGGCGGGCATCTCTGCTAGGACGGAGTTGTTCGCCTTTGGCTTTTTCTGCTTCCTTGGGCGAAGGCAGAACAGACAAGCCAGCGTCATGGGAACTCGGGACCCGCCGGTGGCGCTGAAGAAAGATGAACCTGTGATGCAACCCTTCGCCGTGGGAGATCTGATCAAAAGGGGAAACTGGAGCGGCAAGGAAGGTGCTGAGATGAAGAACTTGAACCCTGAAAAGAAGGAGCCGTTTGAAGCGATGGCTGGACGCGACGCGCTACGCTTTTTACACACTGAGCTGGCTTCCCTTGAAAACAAGATCAGAGAACAGACCGTTTACGTGGCGGAGGCCTACCCCGGCGGTAGACTTCCTCCTGGGGAAACCGACCTGATGGAGGTCTTCGAGGAAGAGAGAGCCCTGATCATGGAGTTGGTAGGAGATTGCCAGAAGAAGCCTCTAACGAAGGCGTTTTACCAACGGATGGACGAGGAGCGACGCCGCGTGTTGGAGCTGAGCGCCGAAGAACTGCGAGACACCGCTCGGGCAAGAGATCTGAGGCAGGCTCGCAGAGCGGAGGCGATGCTTGCGGATATTTTGAACCGATGGTTAGACTGGCACAAGGCTAGCAGTCTTCCTGCCGCTTAGGCTGATCCCCTGGTACCCGATAGGTCCAAAGTACGAATTCAGCAAGAAGCAACTGATCTGACACGGAACCGGGGCAGTAGGTCGGGAGACACCGGTGAGACTGAGCAAGCTCGTCTATACCTGGGTGCAGCCGGTGGGAGTTGCGCTTGGGATTTCCGTGTTTATCAGCATACTGTATGTGCCGTTACGCAGTTCGTCTCCAAATCTCACTGCCGAAGCAGCAGTCCTCTGGGGCATTGCGGTAGCAGCGGCATACGGCCTAACTTCCCGAACCCCCTGGCCAGGCAGGCTGGCAGTGACCTTCGCCGTCTGGTGTTCAGCCACAGCGCTTCTAATATTATTGGGACCTTCGGGCGTCCAAACACCGCTGGCGGCGGGGCCGATATTCTGCCTGGTTTGGCGTTGGAGTAGCCGTACCTGGGCCGAGATTGAGCACTTCCAGCCAGGAGTGAATAGCCGTTTCCCAAGACCGCCAAGCTTGCTTTATCCAAGTGACGGGGAACTGCAAGAAATCCGCAGGATCTCGGAAGAGCTTTTGCTCCGTTTTCCACACGCAACGGAGACTATCCAGGCGACGGTCGCGGTTGGGTTGGGACGCCCTGAAGGGAAACCCGTAGCAGTTGCACCCGAGGCTATAGTGATGCTTGAAGCTGCGTGCGGAAAGCATCCTGAGTGTTGCTTCCTCCGTTGCAGGCTTTGTGATCTCTACGTAGACCTCAACCGCTTCGCTGACGCGCTCGGGGTAGCGCGACAACTGGTGCTTGAGTTCCCCTATGACCCCCGGGCGTCCCATGCGCTGGCTTCGATCTACTATAGACTGTCTCGCTGGAGAAAGGAAGAGCTCTCCGCCCGGAAACTAGCTTTGGTGCAGCGGCGGTTTTCGTGCAAAGAGATGGACGAGATGCTGCAGTCGATTATCGCCTCTGAGGCGATCGTGGCAGCGTGTGACAGCCTTGGGCTAACTCCCTTGCGGGCAAGCGAGCTGGCCGAGCAGTATTTCAAGCGGACTCTAGAACTGGGTGTTATTCCCAAAGAACGCCTTGCTGTTGAGCATGGCTACAGGTGGGCGCTCCGCGACTCTCATAACAGAAGAATGGGATTAGCATTAGATATAGAGCCCGGCGAAAAGGACGATGAGAGCGGCCAGCGCCGTCGCGCTGCTTAGAACCAGCCACGTTATCCTTCTGGCGAAGTAACGGTCAGTTCGTTCACGACGTTTACTATGCATGGTATCCATCGGACAGTGTATTCGGTGAAGAACTTCTCGCGCTCGGTTGCGACATGGCCGCGAAGATAGACTACCTCACCCTTTATACCGGCCCTCACGTTCTTGGCCTCGATACCCAGGGAGCGTTCCAGGGCGAGTTGGACGTCCCGCCGGAGCTTCTCTTCTTGCCCGGGCTGCTTCGGGCATGGTACTGTTACCATAGCGGTCGTATCGTTCAAGACGTACTCTGCCGCCGGGACAGACCAGGCGGCGTCTTCAACTAGCTTGCGGGCTTCCATGGAGTCAACCGTCCCCGATAGATGTACGACCCCGTCTGCTACCTTCACATCGAGGAACGGGGACGAAAGCCCGGCCTTGATCAAGGCTTGCCTGACTTCAGCAGCTATGCGCCGGTCGCTGTGGCAGGATAGCGGCGCTACCCGCAAGTCATCGAGGATGTCGAATACGCCAGGCACTGACAAGGCCGCCCTGTCGATAGCCCGTTTCTGGGCGACGCTCTCAACTGAGCCGTGCAAACAAGCCAGGTTGTTCTCCATCTCCAGACAACAGGTGGAACAATCAAACTCTTTGCACCGTCGGCGAAGCGCGTTCCGGACCAGCTCTGCCAGCTGGCTGCGACTCCTGGGCGTGTTGGTCTCTCTGGTTGCTCGCCCAGCCGCCGGAGAAGATACTACTGTTGCGGTTAGCATCTCGACCACCTCTTATCTCCAACTCGGGCACCTTGCGTGCGCCGAGCGTTTCCGCTCGCCAGCCAAGGCGTCCGGTCGAACGAGAAATCAGGCTCGCGGGCGGATCGAGACACGCGCCAACCACTGTCACTGAGGCTCATGTATATAAGCCGCAAAAGCTGATGCCTCCAGGGACTTCGCTGCCGTAGGCTTAGCAGCTTCCAGTGTGAAGGCTATGTCCCCAGACATATTGCGGGAGTCCCACTCACGACACTCTACGATGTAGCCCTTTCGCCTTAGCTTGCGCGCTTCACAGTTACGGGCTTTCTTGGCATCATCTAGCGAGGCGTAGTCCTTCACGAGGAACATCTCTTCGACACACGCAATATCGCACCGCATAGCCGTTCTCCGAACGCGTGTCTCGCATATATCCCGATTGCTTCCCGCCTACACTATCAAATACAGCCACCACGAGCGCAGCCGCTCGCGCCCGACAGGAAACCCTGCCAAGCGCGACGCTACGACACCACGTTGGCCTCTGTTCTTTCTTTCACAATACATGTTACCATATCTAGTGAGTTTCGTCAAGTAACTGTCCTCTTTGAGCGTAGTATGCTTCTAGTTAGCTTGTTCATGAGTGAATAGAGCAGCATCATGATGTTTCGGCTACGCGCTCAGTCATTCTCTCGTTCATCTCAACTGGAATTTCCCGCCGGCGCTACCGCATTGGATTTCAAGACACAGGCGCCGACCCTCTTCTTTGCCTGTGCTTACCCAGGCGGGAGTGCCGTGCCCGCACTGGCGAAAGCCGCGGCTGCTGCCGAGCCTGCCGCTAAATGGCCGGGTGTCGGAATAATTAGAATATCGCGCCAACGAGCACGCTTGGAGCTGCTGCAACATACGAATATTGTACGATAATTCTCCCCTCTCAATACACCGTGCGCTCCTGTTATCGGATTACGACGCTGATTTTCGACACTGCTCCGAGTTGCGAAATGGCTGCTGGGCATGCTATAAAGAAGGTGCCCTGAGTGGTTGAGTAGGGTAAACTTGTTGGACCGTAGGATACCGAACTTTGAGTAGGTGAAAGCCGATTGTTTTCGGTGGAAGCCGGAAGAAGCATAGGGCACCGAGGGCTGGTGAGGTAATCTGAAAGGTCACTTAGGGCTATTCTGTTTATTATGTGAAATAATTGACAAACTCTCTGTGTAGTGCTAACATGAGTATGGAAAGAGGGAGTAGCACCCCTCGATCGCCCTGAGTGATTGGGGTTCCGGTTGGCAAGGCCATTTATTGGCCAAGTGAAGAGTCGGGGCTTCCCAGGCTTGGGACCCGAAGCCAACCTCAGGAAAACTGGTTGTTCAGGGCGATTTGCTTTACCTAGTCCCGCCACGGCTGCCGCTTGCACCCTTGCAAATTCCTATCACTTACGGCTCCGGCAGAGAGGACTGTATCTCTCTTCAGGTGACAATCCCAACACTTTCGCAGTTCGCCGTCTTCGTTGAATCGCGCCCTCTATACCTGATCTTTCTGTGCTCAGGCTTGCGTGTCCTGCGCAAGCTTCAAGGTAGGTCCCCAATCACAAACATTCTTGCCATGATCTGCAACACCAGACAAGATCACGTCATTCGAATTTCACGGGCGGTGTTCTAGTCTTGTTATAGAGCGCCGAACTATCTCAGAGAGATTGCGGTGAAACTGCAGGCAGCCTCGTGCCAGTGACGATCCACCTCTCCGGATGGGAGTTGATTAAGGTGAGGGAGTCTGGTCATTATCCTAATCTTCTCTCAGCCGGAGAAGGGATCGACTGACAGGCTTCCGGTACTCATGCCTTATGAGTGACGGATCAAAGGGAGGACCCGGCAGAGGATTGGAAGGCAACAGTGGGCTTGGCGGTGGCCTTGGCAACGACGCGATCTACTTCCGGAACTCAATCGATATAACTGCCCCCATCGATCTGGTGTTCCAAGTGTGGTCCTGCTACAGGAACTTTCCGCGCTTCATGCCTATCGTGCTCGACGTGAGAGAAGTAGGGACAGGTCGACCGCACAGGAAGGCCTCCGGCCCGATGGGCTCGACGATTGAATGGGACGCGTTGGTCACCGAGTTCGACCCGAACCAGTTGATAGGCTGGGGTAGTGAGCCTGGATCCCCGATGGAGCAGGCAGGCAGCGTCTACTTCCAGCCGAACGCTGATGGCAGCACCCACGTTGATGTGGCCGTGTTTTATGCGCGGCCGGAATGGCAGATTGCCTACTCAATGGCTATGCTGTTCGGTACCAACACCGAGAGTGAGATGGAGGAGCGGCTACGGGGGATGAAAGAGTATATCGAAAAAGGGCAACCCCCAAGTGGATATCGTAAGGATGACGGATACCAGCCTCCCGACCATGCGCCTTCATGGCTAATTAGTTTGGAGAGGTTCGCGAAGCTACAGAAACGGAGTTAGAGCGACTATGGAAAGCTGAAAAGTAGAAGGAGAAGCATCATGCAACTCAAGGACATAATGACCAAAGAGATCGAGCATTGCCACCCGGACTGTGCGCTGAGAGAAGCGGCCGAAAAGATGAAGCTCCGCAACGTTGGAGCGATGCCCATATGCGACGGTGACCGGATCCTCGGAATCCTCACTGATCGGGACATCACCGTGCGAGCCATCGCCGAAGGGCGTGACCCGAACTCGACGAAGGTCCGAGACATTATGACGCACGAGGTCACTTGCGCCTATGAGGATCAAGGTCTCCAGGAAGCCGCCAGGCTCATGGAGTTGAAAAGAGTACGCAGACTGCCGGTCCTCAATCGTAGTCACCAACTCGTGGGAATCGTCTCGATCGACGATCTGGCAGTCCAAGCCCGCCAAATGGAGAAACTGGCCAGCGAGGTCCTTGCCGGCGTTGCCGCAACTGGGCCCGGCCACTAAGGTGAGCCGGATTTCTTGTCCGTCCCACAAGTAGCACTCAGGAGAATGCCATGGCAACGGTACGTGATGCTGACCAAGTTATCGACCGAGGCAGTCAAGAACCCCCGCAGCGTAGAAGAGCTGGGTAGGGAGATCAGTTAACTCAGGCAACCCCCTATCAAGGAATCCGGCCTCTACACTTCCCCGGCTAGCCGAGGAAGTGTAGAGGCCCCCATGTACTCATAGCGTTGCAGCGGGCAGTGAGAGTTCGGTGGCTATGAGCTCAACCAGCTATTCAATCCTCTCATCCCACCTCCCCACCGACAAGTACCTCAGGCGAACGTTCCTCGTGCCACCTGGCATAGAGATCGAGGAGATCCTGACGGGCCTCGGCGTATTTCCCCTTTACTTCTTGGTAACGCTGAGCATTCTCCATAGCAATAGCCCCAAGGTTGGCGATGGCCTCAACGAACTCGATATCCTCTGAGCTGAATTCCCTGGGTTCTAAGGAGTAGACGCGCACGACACCAATAACCTCTCCCCGCAGGAAGAGCGGCACTGAAAGAATTGACGTGATGCCCTCTCGTACTGCCTGCTCCCGATACTGGACCCGGGGGTCTGTTCCGGCATCCCACACCGTCACGGGCCGGCCCATCAGAGCATCAACCATGCTAAGGTCTACGCTGAGAGGACCCTTGCGAACGTACCAGTCACTCAGGCCATGGGCTGCCGTATGGTATAGCTCCCGGCGGTCAGGGCTGAGCAACATGAGCGAGCAGCCTTTCGCTCCTAGCGCCTGAGCCGCACTTGCTGCAATGGCTGTCAGTAACTCATGCGTATCGACGGTCGAGTTAATGGCGGTGACGGCCTGGAAAAGGGCACGATAGTAAGCTTCTTTGGTATCCATCACAACACCTCCCTGGCGTTCGTTGGCGCCGAGCCGGCTCTCAAGCTCGGCATCAGGGGCAGATCCCGTGGCCGGTCTTAGAGCCTTGCGTGCTATGAAAGTTACTCGAAAGCCCTCTCCATCTCTATTTTACCACTTTGACCTAACGGTGAATCTCTGAGAAGTTGTCCTTACAGTTCTGTAAGACCGCTTTAGAGCACGTTATTCCGATGTTAAGGGGCCTCTACTAAGCTATTACTAGCCCATGTGGCAAACGAGGCTCAGCAGTCCTTGATAGAAGGAATCCATGAGTGATGCCCCGCCTTCACGAGGAGCTAACCATGCGCGAAGCACTGCTTTATGAGAAGCTACCAAATGGAACGGTGCGGTGCCACGTGTGCCAGTGGCGCTGCCGGATTCAGCCCGGAGGCTATGGGGTCTGCAGAGGCAGGCAAAACATCGACGGCAAGATGTACACCATAAACTACCAGCAAGTGACGGCCGCCGAGGTCGACCCTATCGAGAAGAAGCCCCTTTTCCACTTCTATCCCGGTAGCTTTGTCTACTCACTGGGCACCTGGGGATGCAATTTCCACTGCCGCCATTGCCAAAACTGGGAGATCGCCGCCGCCCGCTCGGCGCAAGAGGTCGGAATCCAGGAGATTTCACCCGAGGAGAGCGTGCGCCGTGCTATCCAGACTCAGTGCGAGGGCATCGCCTGGACCTATAACGAGCCAACCATCTGGTTCGAGTTCACTTTCGACGGGGCCAGGATTGCCAAGGAGAAGGGGCTATACACCATCTATGTCACCAACGGCTACATAACGGAAGAAGCGCTGGACATGATCGGGCCGTACCTGGACGCCTTCCGGGTGGACGTCAAGGGCTTCAATGACACCTTCTACCGAGAGCTGGCCAAAGTGCCATCAGTCAAAGGCGTCTTGAAGTCGGCCGAGCGGGCCAAGTTCAAATGGAATATGCATGTGGAAGTAGTTACGAATATTATCCCGACCATGAACGACGATGACGAGCAGCTTGAAGGCATCGCCCGCTGGGTCTTAGAGACCCTGGGGGCCTCGACGCCCTGGCACGTAACGCGCTTCTTTCCCGACTACATGCTGCGCCATATCCCTTCCACCCCAATTTCCACCCTAGAGAGAGCCTACGACATCGGCAAGAAGGTGGGGCTTCACTTCGTCTACATAGGCAACGTTCCTCAGACAACAAGGGTGAACACCCATTGTCCGACATGTGGGAGCCTGGCCATCCGGCGGGTGCGATATCACACTGAGATCGTGGGGATAGAGCAGGGACGCTGCCTCCATTGCAAGGCCGACCTGAACATGCGAGGTGCGTGGGAGACCTCGCAGAGCATCGGCAAGGATTAGTAGAGTCGATATCTCCCTGCTACCAGGTCTTGCACCAGCTTCTCGATTGTAGACAGCTCGTCCTGGATAATTACCTCGACCTCTGAGCTGATCCCATTGAGGCGCATATCTGGGTCCAACACTAGCTGGGCTGCTGCAATGCGCGGCTGATCGATTGGTAACCCTATCTGGCTGCAAAGCCAGACGTATACCTCCCGGATCCCAGGCACCTCTTTGTGGATACGTTCCGCAAGCTTGTGACTCAGCACATTGTATATCTTGCCGGGATGGCTGACAGGGTTCTTGCCTGAAGCCGCCTCTGCTGACACCGGCCGGTTCAAAGAGATGACGCCATTGACGCGATTGCCCCGGCCCACCTCCCCAGAGTCGCCATTTTCCGCCGAAGTACCCACCACGCTCAAGTACATGCTTTCGACGCCCCTGCCGGGCAAGTCCAGGGTATTGAGGGAGATATGGACCTCCACTATGCCGTGTAGCAAGGGTTCGATGTGGGCTTGTAGTGCGTGGATGATCTCCTCTTTACGACGGAAGTAGAATTCTTCCCCCGTAACATAGCGGTCGAGTAGGGGCATCGCGACTATCAGGTCAAGAGACTTCTCGACCCGGAATCCCATTACTTTGACGTCCTCCCCAGTCTCAGGAAACGTCCCCTTGAAGGGCGTCGAGTTCAGGAAACGTTCAGACTCGAGCACAAGCCGCTCGGTCTCAGTCAGGGGCGCATAGCCAACGGCAGCCGACGTATCGTTGGCCTTCATAAGGCCACGGGTTTCCCGGAAGATGCCGGCCAGCTCTGGAGCGCCCTCGCGAAGCTCGACCTGGTACACCAGATGCCGATCAAGATCGATGCGAGGGAGATTGCTGGATAGCCAGCGCCTTGCCGCGTCGACAACTATCTCTTCAACCGGCAGGCGCTTGCCGTCCACCTCGAAGGTGGCACGGTCACCAAAGACAAACCGCATGGGCTTGAGGACCCGGCCACCACCCAGCCTATGTTCCGCGGCGCCGGCTATCAGAAGGCCCTTGTCAACGTTGTAGTGTGGGATAAAGCCAAATGCATAGAGGTATTCTCGTGAGAGGGATAGAGAGACCTCTTCCATGACCCCATCGCAGATGGTGTCAGGATGCCCTGTTCCCTTCCGCTCAACTATCTCGATGGGCTGCTCAGAAAGGGCTGGGGTCTCCAGCCTCCCGACCCAGATGCGCTGTGGCGTCCTCATTTCCAAACCGGGTTAGCTATAGGCCTGGGAAGTAACGTCAATTCGTTGACGAATTCTACTACGCACGGTACCCTTCGCACAGTATATTCGGTGAGAACTTCTGACGCTCGGCGGCGAGATGCCCAGGCAGGTAGACTACTTCGCCTTAGTCCGATTCAAAGCCGCAAGGGGTTGACCGGATATTTGATACTCTTGTGGCTGCTTTCACAATAAATAGTACCACTCTCCATTGAGTTTCGTCACGACAGTGAGGAATGCTTTGTGAAAAATTTGACAAACGGGCGCCGCAGGTGCTATCATAAGTTTGAGATAAGAGAGGTTGGTGTCCAGCCTCCTAGAAGTCGCCCCGGGTAACGAGGCGCCGGTCAGGTCTTTGGCTGACAAGGAGTCGGGGTGTTCATGGTCTCAGGAGTCAACGAAGAGTTAGTGCCTGAGCAGTGAAGGCCGGTTCCAAGGACAGTCAAGGGCTTCCAGTCCGGATGGAAGTTGGTTACTCGGGGCGATTGTTATCCGCGTACCTCGAAATCTCTACCTTCCGGGACTAACGCTGTAGCAGCCTAGCTATATCTCTTTGAAGAGCTTATCGTGCTCGCGAACGTGTTGCAGCACCTGGATGGCAACATCGTCACCTGGCCCTGCCTTCTGCACGTGCTTATGCTCTACCTCCATAGATTCGATAGTTTCAACGAAGTCTGTGGTATGTCCGCAGAAATGGACTTTGTCCCCTACTGAGATTGTGTCGCTTAGTTCTACCGCGGCGACATTCAGGTGACTGTAGTAGTGGGTTACTCTGCCGATCTCCATCTCCATCTCCGCCTCCTAGCGAATAACCTCATCGTTATCCTCGTTGCCCCGGACAGTTTATCCCCCTTGAATAAAGGGTACGCCGGGTATTGTTAAAAGCAGATTACTATGCCGGGCTCCATGTTACAAAACCTGCTGGCTCGCGAGGTTTCAGGTTGGCTGTCAGGCTCGATTCCTTTCGGTTCTTAGATTGCTCACCTTGATGCCGACTAAACGTAACTTCCTGGGCGGTCGCCAGTGCCCCCTCAGCAAGTCCAGAGCTGCCTGGTAGATCTCTCCTAGGTCTCCAGGTCCAATGCACGGCTTCGGCTGCAAGTGAAAGTGCTGCAGTCTGAGTAACGCAGTTTGACGGTTACTGTCCTTCCCTTCATGCCAAGCTGATGGAGCCTCAAGGCCAGGGACTCCGCTAGCGACCCAAGAGAATCTTCCACTACCCGGGGATCATCCAGCTCCCGTTCAAAGGTATGCTCCCAGCTTACCGACTTAAGGGGGCGCCTGGGCGTTACAAGGGTTTCGTCTATCCCACGGCTGCATCGGTACACGGTAAGCCCGCGCTGGCCGAACTCAAGGACTAATCGCTCCGGAAGGGCACGGGCCAGCTCCCCAATTGTGCGTACACCCATGCTCTCAAGCCGGGCTTTTGTTCTCGCTCCTACGCCCCAAAGCCTATCGACCGGCAGCGGTGCCAGGAAGCCCTCTTCCTGGCCAGGGGGCACTACCGTGCAGCCTCCTGGCCGGCCAGAAAAGAAAGCATCCATGTCCACGTGTATTATCTGACGCTTCTCTATTTTGCGTACATGCCGAGGGAGCGCAAGCTCCTCATAAACCTCTGCCGGCCTCCCGGCGTTAATGCCATAGACGCGCTTTAAGGCGCGGCGGTGGGTCCATATCGAAGCATAGTCGGTTGTCAGGAATACGTCGCATGCGATCACCAGGCTCACTGCACCTTGCGATGTCTACCAGCCAGCCGATGATAGAGTTGTCCAGGTAGACCTTCATAGTATGGGTAAGGAGATTTGAATCACACATTTGCTTGTCCAAATCGAGCAGAGACGGAGACATGTCTCATTGCCGAATCTCTGGTGCCATACACCTGCGAGGCACAAGGCTGGACGGGCAGCTACGTTACCCCTTACATCGTAACAGAGCGCGGGGGCTTATCATAGTGATCGGCCTCCTGAGGGGGGTGCTCCTGGGGTGACTGGCCAGACCGGAGACTGCCGTGGCATCCGGAGCAGACAAAGCATGTTGTCGATGTTCTGGCTGTATTGACAACTACTATCGTAATCTTAGATAATAAACACGAACGCCGGTACGCTTGTATTTAACCACCGCGTGAAGTATCATATATATGGAAGATATAGGACGATATGCCCTAATAGAGGCAGGAGGCTCGGAGGTGACGCCGGGCTTGCGACAGAGTGAATTAAACCGACCCGATGGGTCGGTTTATGTTTTGGACGGTGCCGTCTGAGCCTTAGCGGAAGGAGGTGAGAGAGTATGACGCTGTACGGGTGGCTGTGTTACGTTGTGACAGTGATCGGCCTCTGGTTCGTCGCCTCGCCGTGGGTCTACGGGTTTACGGGCAATGCCGGGCTGATGTGGAACAACATCATCCTGGGTGCTGTCACCGCTATCCTGTCCCTCATCACCGGCTCGGTGCTGGTCTTCAGACGTGCTGGCGTGATGAAACAGGCGATGTAGACGGTTGGTTCTTAGTTCGTTCCGTCAGATGCAGGACAGCGAAACAACAAGATTCAAGGGCCGCGTTTCCGGCCCTTGAATCTTGTTGTTTCGCTGTCCTGAACCCCACGAAGCGGGCATGCCAGGCTGAATGCCGGGAAGCAGGAGGATGCAATGTTTAAGATACTAGTCGCTACAGATGGGTCGAAATATGCCTACAACGCGGCGGACTACGCAGGCTTCCTGGCCAGGATGATCGAGGATGCGGAGATAACTGTCCTCAGCGTGATCGATGCCGGAGCCATCGCCCGGGCTGCGGGTCACCCGCCTGCATTACCTGCGGCCCTGTCCGAAGAAATGGAGCGGGCAGCGTGGGGGGTCCTTGAAGACACAAGGTGCAAGCTCTCGTGGACAGGGAAAGAGGTCGCGGTGCGTCTAGAGCGTGGCATACCTGCGTCGATCATCTGTGACGTTGCGGACAAGGGCAAGTTCGATCTTGTTGTGATGGGGTCCAGGGGACACGGGCCTATAGCCGGTATCTTGCTGGGAAGCGTCAGCGACAAGGTGCTGCACAAAGCCAGGGTGCCGGTGTTGATAGTGCGGGCCAAACGCGAGCGTGAGAGGTAGAAGCATCGCTGGAATACACCCGCCCAGCGGAGAGCATGTTCTTGTGATACTCCATCCCGGCAACGGGGCAAATATCCCGGAGACTCTTACAGAGGTACCAGGCCATTAGGCAGAGGTTGTTCACAAATCCAGGCTCTGACCATTTCTGTGTAGAGTTCCGGTCTTTCCAAGTTCCACATGTGGGGCAGCTTCTGTGCCAGGTAACCCCGAGCGTTCGGAATGACTCTTACCAGATCGGCAGCAGACTCTTTCATTACCTTGTATTCTTTCTCTCCAACCACGACTAAGACTGGCGAGGTGACACCAGTCAGAGTCTCAGGTAACCGAAAGCTAGCATTGGCGTCTAGTATATGCCTCAACGAAGAGGGTGTTTGCGTCCTGGTATCCTCTCGAAACTGTTGGAAATACTTGGTGGGGACATGCGTGGCTTTCATGTTTGCCCGAATCATGAAATGAAAGTTCTTCATAGGGTCAAATAGTCTTACCAGGGGCGGAGCCAGACTCATGCCCGGAACTGGACGAAGGAGTGCACTGCTAACGACAGCATGGTCTACAAGTCGGGAGTTGCCGCTCAGAAGCTGAACGAGTACCTGGGCACCGAGTGACAACCCTACTACGTGGGCCTGACCGCTATGAGCTCTACACCGAATCAACTCAGCTACACCATCGGCTGCATTGACCATGGTAAAGGGTTGCATGTCCCTACTCCCACCGTGTTCAGGCAAGTCGGGTACCAGGCAGTGATACTCAGAAGATAGTACCTCGACTTGAGGCGTCCACATCCAGCCACTTACTCCTCCACCATGAAGGAAAACAATCGTCGGGGCAGTCTTTGGACCTGATTCGCTATAGTAGAGCATTTCCCCCTTTGCCCTCACATTCTGCCTTTTCTCCAGCGCAACACAGGCGATATGTTTGCCATGCAGAGTAAGAACAAGCACAGTTGCAGCCCACGGCACAAAATGCGAGCAGCACGCCACGAATGTGATGCCAATGAGCATCCGTCGCCAGGATGTTCACTCTTTCAAGCCTTGGAGTGAAGCCGCCTCTAACACAGCGTCGATCGCCGTGATGATCACTGCGCCACTAACGATGCATCTGGAGAACTCAAAGCTGGTCTAGCCTGTGGCTCACCGGCCATATATCACCACATGCCGGGTATCAAACGATGCCTCGTGCGGGCCATATACTCCTTGTAGCCCATCAACTCCCTAGCAAGCACTTCCTCTTCATTCTTGATTCTGGCCACCAGGACTGGGACCATAAGACCCACCGCGGGGATTACCGCCCAATAAGACCCCAATGCCAAAGGGGTGAACGCATACATCAGAATCGTCCCCAGGTACATGGGGTGCCGGACAATGCGGTACGGTCCAGTAGTAACCACGGTCTGCCCCTTTTCCACCTCGATGACCCTGGACGCGTAGCGGTTTTCCTTGAACACCCACACCACCAAAGCATACCCTGCAATGACCACAGCATCCGCTAGAATTACCAATGACGGTGGGACTGACGACCAGGCGAAACGCCGGTCAAAACCTGGCACAACAAACACTATCAAAAAGGAGATCAGCCCCAACCTTGTGATCAGGCTCTGCTGAGGCTCTGTCTCCTTCGTCCTCATTCTCCGCTCTAACAAGTCCGGGCTACGCTTGGACAAGTAGACTACCACGAGCGCAACTGGCACGAACAGAACCAACAGATAAACCCAGGCTTGCCAGTACCAGATGGTTCCGGCGGGTAGGAAGAAGATCAGACACAAGAGAATCAGCGCGCCGAAAAAGCGCGTGATAAGCATCCTTTTCATCGTTTCCCCGATACCCCTTTCTCACACCGGGTATGAGGCGAGCCCTTGCATCTGGCTTGCGGGGCTCATTCGTGCCATACTTAAGCTTCTACCCGTTGACTCCCTGTAAGCTTCTTGCTTCCTATCCAAATGCCCTCGAGTGAGCCCTCCGCTTGTTGAGTGCCCTGTGCTTCTCTGCCTCCCGCCGGAATCCCCATTCACAGATGCGTTGGAAGACGATGTCTTCCTGGGTCTTGCCCTCGGCACTGTCGGGATGAGAATATTCTTCGCAAACTGCGATATGAGCCAACTCGTGCGCTACTACCGCAATCACGATATCCCGTGCAGACCTTTCCAGCCTCGGACTCAGATAGAGCACCCGCGCGTATGCTCTTCCTATTCGCCCCGTTCCCGACCCTTCCCCACCGTGCGTGACCGCGAAGGGATAGACGATGCCGTACTCTTCATAAAGAGGAATGAACCAAGTGAAGGAACGTGCAGCTTCTTTGAGCTTCTGGTAGTCAGTCTCTGGAATCCTGCAGAGTACGGTGGCGATGGCGCAGTGTCTGTTGCTCGTGCGTTGCTCTGGTCCTCCAAGCTCTGTGCAGGGCCAGAGGCCATCTTCAGCAACCTGCTCCTCTGTCCTCGCCTCATCGGCCGTTGTCACGTCGTGTCCTCCAATCTGGATCCCAGTTACGTATGTAGTTTACCCCTCGGATGCGGACGTGTTGTCCCTCCAGCAGGGTGCGGGCTACAAACTCGTCAATGGATTCGGCTCTACGGCCGATGGCCCCTGGCTGGTCACTGCCGAGGATAGCCCCGCTCGTACTCTCGGCGAACAAGGCGAGGCAAGCCCCTGGCTGGATAGCAGCCTCGTCATAGACGATGTCCATATCCGCCTTAAGACCCCGGCGGGCCAGGGTTTGCTGGCAGCGCTCGGCCATGCGGTGGCTTACCCGTCGCTGCTGCAGATGTGATGAAAGTGCAATGCCCCACAGCTTACGGAGGCTTCCCCATTCCAGCAGCACCAGGGGCGTTAGAGCCCCGTGAACCGGCTCCACTCGCAGTTCGATGGCGCCACTGCCCTTGGGGATGTAGCCAGGCTGGAGCATCCGAAGCTCAGCCTTCAGCCCCATCCTGCCCAAAAGGGGAAGGAGGGCGTGCTGGAAGTGAAAGGCAGACGGGGCGAAGTCTTGGAAAACGCCTCCAGCAAGACGGAACGTGCAGGGCTGGGCAGCAAAGGCGGCTATGGGGAGAAGGGAAAGAGCCAGCATGGTTGTGGAGCCTGCTGTGCCGATGTTCCATTGGAACATACCACCTTGAGAGAGGGGGCCAGGGGAGAAGACCAACTCCCTGGAGCCCACGGTGGCCAGGTCCAGGGAACCGCAGCAAAGCGAACCTACTGCTTGCACCGCCGTCACATGCTGGGGACGAAGACCCGGATGATCCCGCCTGGCCCTAATGTTGGTCAGCCGGAGCTCTTGCCCTGTTAGAGCCGCCAGAGCAACCCCAAAGCGAACTATTGCCCCGCTTCCCGAATATTTGCCGCCATCCAAAAGCAACATAGTGTCATCAGGCATCTCGAAACATGTGGCTTGCATCCTCACTCAGGGATGCTTTTCATGATTGCCATGGTCTTCGCCATCATCCTCAAGAATCCTCTCGACCTCGGCATCGGTTACCTGTTCAAAATCTCGGTAGAGGACGCTGATAGCGCAGAACGGTTCTGGAGTTGCAAGTACTACCAGACGATCAACCTGAGCTGCAAAGCGAGCCGCCGTGTCACGGGGGGCAACGGGAATAGCCACAATAACCTCACCTGCGTCGTTCTTCCTGACGGCGCGGATGGCTGCCTCCATGGTAAAACCGGTAGCTACCCCATCGTCGACCAGGACAACTTCCTTACCTGCCAGGGCCAGGGGAGACCGGTTCCTCCGGTAGAGCCTTTCCCGCCTCTTTGCCTCTTCAATTTGAGAACGCTCCGATTCCTTTCTGAATCCCTCATGCACCCCCGTCGCCCTGACAACATCTTCATTCCAAAGGGTGCCTCCCTCGGAGGTTGTGGCGCCCATGGCAAGCTCCGGGATACCCGGAGTACCAATCTTACGGGTGACAATAATATCGAGTGGCAGTTGCAGCTCTTTCGCTATGGTCTTTCCAACAATCACCCCTCCTCTGGGGATGGCCAGAATCAGCGTGTTTTCTTTGCCTTTGAGATCTTTCATAGCCTCTGCCAGGAATCGGCCGGCCTCTTCCCGGTCTCTGAAGATCGCCATTAGCCTATCACCTCCTAACTATCGGCCCCACACACTATAGAAGGAGTTCATCAATATGCCCTGGGCCGGGACGGATTCTTGAGCGCCGTGATTGACTTCGGCCATTTCCGTAAGGACGGATACCCGAGCATTGAGCTATTACAGTGTCAGTGCCAACCTCGCACAGACCGCCTCACGGCGACGCAGAGTCAGGAGTTGGTGGCAAACACTTTCTCACCAAATGCCAGGCACCAGACCATAGTTTAGGCGCTCGGCACAGGCTCTGTAGCTGTCCAGTTCGTTCAATAAGGTTCTGCCCTCGAATGCCGTACGCGCGATGACACCGGAGACCGTAATCACTGCTAGAATAAGCGCCCAGGTAGAGCCAAGCAACAAGGGTATCGCCAGCGAGAATGCGATCATGCCAACATAGCCAGGGTGGCGCACGTCCATCCCAACGACCATTAACACCATTGCACTGAGCAGACCGAGGAGACGAACAGGGTAGCAGCATAGGCGACCCACGCAGCGCCCACTCATGCCAAACGCCTGGTGATGGCTCTTCTTGACGCCGGATGCTTAGCTGAAACGCTCATCGCCGTTTTCCAGGAATGCCTCAGATTCTGAGAGTTCAAAGTACTAAACCCAGTCCAAGGTGGAATCTACATGGTCATCCGCACGTGTATTGCGGGTTTCACCTTGGACTCGACGTAGGAGCTGTGGGCATCACCATCGCTACTGCCAACCTTCCGCCAAAGAATCAGGCCTCTCCGCCATCTCCGGCCAGCGAGCGGGGAGTGTGTAGAGGCCTCGCAAGCTGCCAAGCGCTCATAGCCTCCCGGGGCGGTGAAAGCTACAAGGCTACGGACTCCACCTCCCATTCAGTCTGCTTGTCCCGCCTCCGGGACGGCAGGCATCTCAGGCGAACGCTCTTCGCGCCAGGTGGCATACAACTCGAGAAGATTCTGCCGGGCCTCAGCGTAGTTCCTCCTCATCTGTTCGTACCGCTGGGCGTTCTCAAGAGCGATCGCCCCTAGATTGGCGACAGCCCCTATAAACTCAATCTCCTCACGGCCGAACTCCCTGGGCTCAGCGCTGTAAACGCGCATCACGCCGATGATCTCTCCCCACAGGAAGAGCGGGACAGAGAGAATCGAGGCGATGCCCTCCTGGACGGCCTGTTCCCGGTACTGGACCCGGGGGTCTTTGCCGGCATCAAAGACGGCTACAGACCGCCCTTCGAGTGCTTCGGCCATGCTGAAGTCTACCTTCAGCGGTCCCTTGCGCATGTATCGCTCGCTCAGCCCGTAAGATGCCGTATGATGGAGCTCCCTGCGGTCCGGGCTGAGTAACATGAGCGAACATGCCTTCACACCCAGTGCCTGAGCCGTACTGGATGCAATAGCCCTCAACAGCTCATCGGTATCAAGGGTGGAGTTGATCGTCTTAGCTACTCTGTACAAGGCACGATAGTAATAGGCCTCTTTGGTATTCATCACAACCACCTACCTCCGCCAGCTTACCAGGCTGATATCAACTCTTAGCCCTTGGCGATCAGGGCGATCTGCCTCGTTGGGCTAGAATGCTAGGTACTGCGCACGTTACTCAAGAATGTCCCTCACCTTGATTGTACCACTGCCATGGCACTTTGAAGTGGGCCCGCGGCTATCCCACGACCGGAGCGGTCGGTAACGCCAAATCGAAGCAGGCCATAGTCAATACGCTTTGCACGTAGTATTATCTTTCTTGAGAGGGTCGCGAGGCTTATACCGTCAACCAGGGCAGAAGAACACGCGTTCCTAACTCAGCTAATGCTCGCGACTCTCTGGCCGGAGAGGCGAGACACGACACCCAGGATCCTACTCGAATGAAAACCCCATCGTTTCCGGGTGAGCGGCTCTTCACGTCTAGCTTCCTCCTGATCTGGATTACGGCCTTCTTCGCTTTTGCTGGCTTCAATATGCTTCTGCCTATCCTTCCCCTCTACGTTATGACTATCGGCGGCACGGAGTCCCAAGTGGGACTGGTCATAGGCGTCATCACCGTGACCTCAGTAACCATACGTCCCTGGATCGGTCGAGAGAGCGACCGCCATGGCAAGAAGTTCATCCTTGTGTGGGGCACCCTGGCCCTGGCAATATCAGCCGTGTCCTATACCTTGGCTACGTCCGTGCTGCTACTGATCATCCTCCGCCTTTTCCACGGACTTCCGTGGGCTGCCACAACAACGGCATCACCCGCCATGGTGGCTGACATGTCACCACCAAAGAGGCGGGGAGAGGCCATGGGCTGGTATGGGACTGCCTCCAGCGTTGCCACAGCTATGGCACCGCTTCTGGCAGTCTCCCTCAATAGCAATTACGGCTTTAACGCTACGTTCTTGGCAGGAGCGGCCATGGCCGCCATGGCCCTGGGCGCTGCCGTCCTGGTGCAGGAGCCGGGCCGAAACAGCGCGCCAGCCGACGACCCCGACCGCTCTATGTCGCCTACCGAATCCCTGTGGCAGGTGATGATCTACCGTCCGGCTCTCCTCCCTTTCTTCACCATGCTGATAGTAGCCCTCACATATGGCAGCATTATCTCTTTTCTGCCACTGCTGGCATACCGCAACAATGTCAACCCCGGAATCTTCTTCAGCGTGTACGCGATTCTCTTGATCGTGTCCAGGCCTCTGGGAGGCAAGATAGCAGACGTCGCGGGTCGGTCCGCTGCCATTATCTCGGGCACTGCCGCCACCGCCGTTGCCCTGGCTCTGCTTGCCTTCGCTACAGATCTATCGCACTTTGTCATGAGTGCAGCGGTTTACGGCATTGGCTTTGCGTTTGTCAATCCTTCGTTGATGGCCCTGACCGCTGATCGGGCAGCTCCCGAGGCACGAGGAGCAGCAATGGGTACCTTTAGCGCTGGTTTTGATCTGGGGATAGGACTGGGGGCGTTCTTCCTGGGGCTGCTATTGGAGACGACCAGCTTCCAGGTGCTCTATCTCACCTCGGCAGGAGTAGCCATCGCCAGCATGATTGTCTACTTAATTGGAGCGAGAAGACGCTAAAGTTCAGAGACAGCTGATTTCTTGTACTCGCTGGCTCTCTTCGCAATCTCCGCTCGAAATCTCACTGCGTCAGGTGTATCCAGTTTCAGGGCCATTCTTTCCAAGGGCGGTTCCTGCATCTGGAAAGTCAGTGTCAGTGACGACCGGTCTCCGGAGATCACCAGGATCCGGTCTTCGCTGATCCATTCGACCCTTGCAGCACTTAGAGTCGAGTCGAGGCTGGAAACTGCATAGGGTGACATCCTCACAATGAATGCATCCACTACGGCTGTGTCAGTTGATACCCATTGGAGGATGATACCTTCCGGAACGTCTGTTATGGTGAGATCGTTTCCCAAGTCTATGTGCGTCATTCTCGGCCTCCTGTTAGGCTCTGTAACAAGGCCACACGTGTTTCGGGCTAAGGCACCTTACTCCTGGTGACCCTCTTTGGTCCGCACTATGAGGACCGGCACGAGGGTTTTGTGCAGGACCTTGTCACTCACGCTCCCGAGCAAGATGTCAGCGATCCGGCCATGGCCCCTTGCTCCCATGACAATCAGGTCAAACTTGTCCTTCCCGGCGACGTCGCAGATTACTGGTGCGGGCACACCACGCTCCACGCGAGTCGTGACCTCCTTTCCTGTCCATGCAAGCCTCTGCTGCGTATCTCGCACGGCTTCCGACGCGACCTGCTCCAGTTCATCGAACAGGGTCGCGCTCATCGCAGAAGGATGTACCATCGCCTGGGCAATAACGGCAGTATCGACCACGCTGAGAACGGTTATCTCGGCGTCCCCGATCTTCTTGGCCAGAAGGCCGGCATAGTCTGCCGCCTTGTTGGCGCATCCCGACCCATCCGTAGCGACTAATATCCTGAACACCAGGGGGCTCCTTTGTGACGACGCCGTCCCCATAATCACTATGCAGAATCCATTCTATCCAAAACCTGTGATCTGCTCTAAATCCTCAAAGAACCTGGTTGCCAATGGAACGGTCCTCAGTCCGTTGGCCGAGCCCGGCCAGCCGCCTTAAGGCGTTCGGCCAGGTAAGCCATGCAAGCGTCCAGGGTGGCGAGCTTCGGGTAATCCCTCTCCGGGATGTCAACGTGCAGTTCCTTGTCCACTGCAATCACGAAGTTAAGAAAGTCCATCGAATCGATGTCAAGCTGGTCGCGGATGTTGACGTTCGGCTTAATGCTCGCCAGGTCTGCTTCCGGCGCGATGTCACTTAATAGGCGGAGAACGGTGGACCTGATCTCTTCATCGGTCATAGCTTGTCTGGCTCCTGTAATAGTCGGTCGATGGTCGCCAGAAAGACGCTGCCGCGAAAACCATCCAGGGCGCGGTGGTCAGCCGCAAGCGTCGCCGTGACAAGCGGCCGTGACACAATCTGCCCGTCCACGGACCACGGGCGCTCGACGATCTTCCCGAACCCGACAAGGGCCACCTGCGGCGGATAGATGAGGCCGAAAACAGCCTCAACGCCCAGCTCCCCGAGGTTGGTGATCGTGATCGTCGGGTCAGAGAGCTCGGAGCTTCGGAGGGACCCGGCACGGGCGCGCTGCACCACGTCCCGGAAGTCACGCATCAGATCACCCAGGCCTTGGCGATCAGTAAGGTGCAAAGCCGGTGCTACCAGGCCGCCTTCCCGCAACACGATCGCCACCCCAACATGGATGTCTGGCTTGAGGCTCACCCTGTCATCTTCCCAGACTGCATTCAGCTCGGGGACCTCGCGCAGGGCGCAGGCTACCGCCTTTATTAGCAGGATTGCGTATAGCAGCCGGTCAGCAACGGACCTGGTTTCGTTCTCCTTGGCGAGCCAGGCCAGGGCCCGGCTCATATCGATCGTGGTAAACAGATGGAAATGAGGAATGTCCCGGTGAGACCGGGCCATGGCGGCCGCGATGGCCTGCCGCATCCGCATCTGGCGATCGGCCACTTCCTCAGACGGCGCTGCTGAAGCGCGCCGAGCCATGGCGGCCGAGGCCTGCTCAATGTCACGCTGCTGGATCCGGCCGCCCGGGCCGGTCCCGGTTACAGTTGCGAGGTCTACGCCCAGCTTGGCCGCCAGATTCCGTGCCAGCGGACTAATCCGCACGCCGCCAGCTTCCGGGACACGCAGCCTGACCGGCGGCTGCACGGGGACAGTCGGATGTGGTGCAACTGTCGGAGCACCTGCCTCCACTGGTGGGCCGGCGGGCATTTCAGCCAGGGCAGGCTCCCCTTCCAGCCGGATAATCGCCAGGATAGTGCCTACCGGCACCGTCTCCCCCGGCTCGACGAGTGTTCTCTCAAGGACACCATCCACGAATGCCTCAACCTCGATAACGGCCTTGTCGGTCTCCACGTCGGCAATGATGTCACCGCGATGGACCTGGTCGCCGGGTTGCTTGCGCCAGGCCACGAGCTTGCCGGCCTTCATGTCGGCGCCGAGAATAGGCATACGGAATTCAGCCATCTTACTGGAACATTTCCTTGACAACCTGGACGATGGTGCTGGCTTGAGGTAGCGCTGCATCCTCCATGTGTTTGGCATAAGGCATAGGGACCTCGGCGCTGCACACTCGTTGGACCGGCCAGTCGAGAAGATCGAATCCACCTTCCATGATCTGGGCGCCGACTTCCGCTGCGAAGCTACCGGTCCGCCATGCCTCATCTACAACAACCGCGCGATGGGTCTTCTCCACCGAGGCCAGGATGGTAGCCGTGTCCAGGGGACGCAGAGAACGGAGGTCGATCACCTCTGCCTCTATCCCTTCATCTGCGAGCTGACCGGCCGCTTCCATAGTCTTGCCCAGCGAGCCTCCGTAGGTAACCAGTGTCACGTGGTTTCCAGTGCGCCGCACGGTGGCCTCGCCTATCTTCGCCGGGCCGGCATCTTCATCTACCTCCCCCTCCAGGGGGTAGAGTGTCGCGTGCTCGAAGATGAAGACCGGGTCAGGCTCATTGAGGGCTGCCAGGAGCAGACCCCGTCCGTCGGCCACCGTTGCCGGTGTAAGTACACTGATGCCCGGAATATGCGCATACCAGCCCTCTAAGCTGTGGGAATGCTGAGCGGCAAGCTGGCGTCCAGCGCCCGTGGCCATACGAACGACAAGTGGGATGTTTATCTGACCCCCGGACATATAGCGGATGGTTGCGGCGCTGTTGAGGATCTGGTCAAGTGCGAGCAGGCTGAAGTTGATTGTCGTAACTTCCACGATGGGACGCATGCCATTCACAGCCGCGCCGATTCCGGCGCCCACGTATGCCGCCTCCGAAAGAGGTGTGTCGCGAACGCGCTCCGGCCCGAACTCCTCCAGGAGCCCGTGGGTCACTGCATAATACCCGCCATACCGGCCCACATCCTCCCCCATGATGAAGACCCGCGGGTCGTTCTGGAGGGCTTCGCGCAATGCGCTTCTTACTGCTTCGCGGTAGGTCATTCTCTTCATAGCATCACCGGCTGGTCACATACCTGGTCAGGTCTTCGACCGGCTCCCAGGGGCCCGCTTCAGCGAAGGCCACAGCAGCATCGATTTCTGCACTAATCGAGCCTTCCATATCCCTTACGTCGCTGTCGGACAGGAATCCCCAGTCTCGTAACCGTTCCTCAAAATTCGTGATCGGATCGCGTTTCATCCACTCTGCCACCTCTTCTTTACCGCGGTAGAGTTGCGGGTCGGCCATGGAATGGCCGCGAAAACGGTAGGTGCGAGCTTCCAAGAAGACCGGTCCCTTGCCCTGGCGTACAGCATCAGCGGCCCGTCGCGCCGACGCCTCCACAGCCAGGACGTCCATGCCATCCACGGCTTCGGCCGGGATGGCGTACGACCGGGCCTTGAGGGCGATATCGGTTTCTGACAGGGCCCGCTCTATGCCAGTCCCCATGGCATAGAGGTTGTTCTCACAGAGGAAGAGGACTGGCAACTTCCAGAGGGCGGCGAGGTTGAGAGATTCATGAAATATCCCTTCGGCCACGGCGCCATCACCAAACAGGCAGGCTGTCACATGTTTCTCATCGCGCAGTTTGTCTGCCATGGCAAGACCGACCGCGAAGGGTAGGCCGCTCCCCACAATCCCATGGCCGCCGTAGAAACGGCGGCTGGCGTCAAAGAAATGCATGGAGCCGCCCCGGCCACGACTACACCCGTTGGCCTTGCCGTACATCTCCGCCATCAGACAGTCCAATGGAAGCCCCCGGACCAGGGCATGCCCGTGCTCTCGATATGTAGACACAATGGAATCATCGGCCGCGATGGACTGCATCGCCCCCACTGCCACGGCTTCTTCGCCATCGTACAGGTGCAGGAAGCCGCGGATCTTGCCGGCCTGGTATAACTCCGCCGCCTTGTCTTCGAAGCGCCGGATGCGCAACATCTCCCCCAGGAGCGCCAGTGCATGGTCGCGCTCCGGGCGCCGCAATGAGGCATGCTCCGTTGTCATGTCAATCCGCCTCCAGGGTTGAGGTATCGCCTTCCGGGAGCCCGAGCTCGCGCGCCTTCAGCAACCGGCGCATGATCTTGCCGCTGCGTGTATGGGGCAGTGACGGCACGATATCGATCTCCTTCGGAGCGACTACTGCACCAAGCCTCTGCCGGGCGAAGGCGAGCAAGTCGCGGCGCAGTGCAGCGTCCGGCTCGTACCCGGGCTTGAGCACGACGAACGCCTTCACGACCTCCATCGCAACTGGGTCAGGTTTGCCGATTACGCCGGCTTCGGCTACCGCCCTATGCTCGGCAAGCACGCTTTCCACTTCGAATGGTCCGACGAGGTGGCCGGAGGTCTTGATGACGTCGTCCGCCCGTCCGACGAACCAGAAATAACCATCTTCGTCCCGTCGGGCGAGATCACCGGTCAGGTAGAAGCCTCCGGCGAAGCATTTCATGTACCGCTCCGTGTTGTCCCAGTAGGCGCGAAACATAGACGGCCAGCCAGGGCGTAGCGCCAGCTCGCCGTCGACATTGGGCTCCTCAATGACCTCGACTCCGCCGTCAGCGGTCTCCCGAACGATGGCAGCTTCGGTCCCTGGTATCGGACGGCCCATGGAGCCGGGCCGGATATCCATCGAAGCGTAGTTAGCGATCATGATCCCGCCCGTTTCGGTTTGCCACCAGTTATCGTGGAAAGGCAGACCGAATGCCTCTTGACCCCAGACTACCGCCTCCGGGTTGAGGGGCTCGCCGACGCTGCCGAGGAAACGAAGTGAACCGAGGTCGTACTTGCGCGCAAAGTCGGCGCCGGCTCGCATCATCATACGGATAGCGGTGGGGGCTGTGTACCACACGCTGATTCTCTGGTCCTGGAGGATGGTGTACCATCGTTCGAGATCGAAGTCAGCCTCGTCGATGATGCTGGTGATCCCGTTAGTCAGGGGAGCAATAATGCCGTAAGAGGTACCGGTGACCCAGCCTGGGTCGGCCGTGCACCAGAAGATGTCGTTCTCGTGGAAGTCCAGAGCAAGCTTGCCGGTGATGTGGTGGACCGCCACTGCCTCGTGGACATGGATCGCTCCCTTAGGAGAGCCGGTGGTGCCGCTGGTGAAGTGCAGCAGGGCCATGTCCTCTGGGTACGTTGGTCCGATTACGAACTGGTCGTTGGCTCCGGCCATCAACTGATGATAATCATGGGTGCCCGGTACCGCTGACGGCTGGTGATCGTCTCCAATCAGCAAGATGTGCTGCAGGTCGGGTAACGAGGAACGTATCCCTTCTACCCTCCGGTGGTAGAGAGCCTCCGTGGTTACGAGGACCTTTGCCCGGCCGATTGCCATGCGAGTTTGAATTGGCTCCGGGCCAAATGCAGAGAAGAGGGGACAGAATACACTCCGGTTCTTTAACGTCCCGAGAGCCACGATGTAGAGCTCCGGGATGCGTCCTGCCAGGACGTAGACCCGGTCTCCTTTGGCTACGTCGTGTGCTTTGAGGATATTCGCAAAGCGGTTGGTAAGGCTACTAAGCTCACCGTAGCTGAAGTCAAAGACCTCACCGTTCTTGCCGAGCCACCGTAAGGCGAGGCGGTCCCTACGGGGACCGGCGGCATGACGGTCGATGGCCTCGTAGGCGATGTTCAGACCCCGACCGCACGGAAGGCCGGCCAGCTCGCGGCGGGCTTCTTCCCAGGAGAAGGCAGCCCGCTCCTTTTGGTAGTCCAGAAGATTCGGAGCTACCTTCCAGTCCTGTTGCGACTTCACGACCGTCCTGAGGGTCATTCTCTACTCCTTTCGGACCGTCGTCCCACGAGCACCAGGGGAGAGCATGTCTCATCTAATAACAGCCTAGCACAACCAGATACCCAGTTTAAGGGCCAGTCTGTTCATCCAGCGGCACACATGGCGGTTCCTTGCGGCCTCACTACTGGCATTAGGAGTATACCCAAACAACGAACCAAACGAGGAAGTCCATCTGGACTTCCTCGCAGGGGAATACCGCCCTAGTAGCTTGCTTTACAAAATGACGTCCAGGATCTCGTACTCCGCACGCGACACGTACCCCAAAAACTCCTTGCGGAGCGGGGTAACATGCTCAACACCCGTCTCGGTCATGCGCTGTAGGGCGCCCAGATCCTCAACCTCAACCATGATCGTCCGCACAGGGGACCCTACCAGCCTGTACTCGTGGAAGGACTTTACACCCGGCTGGCCGGCCCAGAACTCCTTTAGCTGCCTGGTCAGATAGTCAAACCCCTCCTCTTTCCCAGGCAGAACCTCGCAGCGCATAGTTAAGCACAGCATCTCGGTCCTCCTATCGTTCCTTTCCTCCCAGCTTGCCCGCTCGGATAGGCCATCCTCGTTCACTCTCTATGCGTAGAAAACTATAAACCGCCAGCGCTATTAGGGACTGGCGGTTTATGACCCTCATGATTCCGTCTCCGAAGGCGACCTATTCACCTTCTCTTCTTAGCATACAACTCTTGTTCCTTTCAGCGCAATCCAAAACCGGAGAGAACCGTTGCAAATTGATTGCAGATCGCCTGTGTGTCGTCCGGCACAGGCTCTTGCGGAGGTTAAGACACGACCCGTTCCGTCGTTGATGTACGGGACTACCAATGGAGCAGCACACAACTGGACAGCCGCCCGATTGTCAGCTCAGCCCACGACGGCTACTGCACAGCTAGCCGATCTAACAACTTTTTCGCTGACCGACCCCAACAGCAGCTTGGCAACGGGCCCGCGACCCCGGCGGCCCATCACAATCATATCAAAGCCTCCTTCCTCCGCCAGCCGGACGATCTCATCCGCGGGATCACCAAAGCGAACCATCTTCGAGCACGTGATTCCCGCCGCCCTCAGAGTAGCACAAGTTGCCCCCAGCTGGCCTTGAATCTCTTCTTCTAAACGCTGTCTTCGCGGCGAATCTTCTGGTTTAGCCGTCCCATTGGCCATCTCCAGGGGTAGTACGCTGACCACCGTCACCTCGCCCAAAGTGTTGCGCAGACGCTCGACCACATACTGGACGGCTTTGGCACTGCAAATCGAGCCGTCGGTCGCCACCAGCACTCTTAAACCTGCCCTGGCCCCGCGCTCAACTGCTCGCTCAGCGAGCAACTGGCGGGAGCGTCGAGCATCATCTGCGTGCATAGCCACTAGTAGCAGAAACCCAAGGGGGCCCAGGACCGCGCCAAGTAATAGCCAACCAAACGGGTCCCGGCCCCAGCGACTGGCTGTATACGCGGACAGAGCGCCGAAAAGGAGGTTAAAGCCCAACCATATTACGGCGAAGCTGGCGAAAGACACAGTCCCTCATCAAGTAAAGACAACGCTTCTTGCAAGGTCACTGGTGAATTGCCTTCTTGAACAAGAAGGCCCGTCATCGTTCTCCAGAATCCTCTCCACTTCGGCATCGGTTGCCTGTGCACGATCTGAATAGAGCTGGTAACCGCGTAGAGGGTCCAGGAATGTCAAGTCGTAACCTTCGCTTGGAGGGTACACCCAAGAGTATGAATAAATCCTTGACATAGTGTATATCCCGATGGGTCAGCTGTTTGCCCTGCTGGACCGCGTTTGGTACGCTGTTTATGGAAAGGGGCGAACATGCGGAGGTGACAAAGATGGCGGATAGAAGAGACATACACACCCGGAAGCTCAAGAAGCCCAAGAAAGGGACCAAGAAGCTGGCCCGATTGGTGCCCTTGGCTCCCGCTGTGGAAGTAGTGCGAAAGCGCCGGAAGGAATCGGTCCCCGGATAGAGCTATGATTCTGCCCTTCCCAGCCTACTTAGAGTTGTACGACACGGGTGAGCTCCATCGCCGGGTGGAGCGGGCCGTCTCTCTCTTGGGGAAATGTGTTATCTGCCCCCGGGCCTGCAGGGCTAACCGCCTGGCGGACGAGCGAGGAGAGTGTCGGGTCGGCCGAAGGGCGATGGTCGCCAGCTACGGCCCGCATTTCGGTGAGGAGCGCCCACTGGTAGGGCAGTACGGTTCCGGCACGATCTTCTTTTCCTATTGCAGCCTGCGCTGCCTCTTTTGCCAGAACTACACCATAAGCCAGATGGGCGAGGGCGAAGAGGTGAGTCCAGCCCAACTCGCATCAATGATGCTACACCTCCAGCGCCAGGGCTGCCACAACATCAACTTCGTTACACCTACCCACGTTGTGCCCCAGATACTGGAGGCATTGGAGATAGCGGTACCTCAGGGACTCCATTTACCGCTAGTCTACAACACCGGTGGATACGATTCCCTGGCTACCGTTCGTCTGCTGGATGGTATCATCGACATCTATATGCCGGACATGAAATACAGCGATGCCCGAATAGCTGAGGAGCTATCCAGCATCAGGGACTATCCAAAGGTCAACCGGGCTGCTGTCAAGGCTATGCAAGCGCAGGTGGGCGACCTGGTTACCGATGAGGCGGGTATTGCCAGGCGCGGTCTGATCATCCGCCACCTGGTACTGCCCCACGGCCTGGCCGGCACTGAGGATATCCTCCACTTCATTGCCGAGGAGATCTCCCGCGATGCCTACGTCAACATCATGGACCAGTACCGGCCTTGCTACCGGGCTCACGGCCATCCTCTTCTGAACCGGCCCGTTACCAGGGAGGAGTTCCTGGAGGCGTTACGTCTGGCGGAAAGCGTCGGCTTGACCCGCGTGGATGAGCACTCCGCCCGATCCCCGTTCTGATCCTTCTCTCTACTGCGGGATGGCCCCCAAGATAATAGCTTCCATCTGGCATACGGGATGCAGCAGGCGTCTGATTACTAAGTAGAAGCAACAGACTACCAAAGAGCCATGGAGGATCCTGGCAGTAATAGCCTTTCTCAACGCGGTTATTGGCTTCACCCAGGAATACCGGGCGGAGAAGAGCATGCGGACCCTCCTCAGTCTGGTCTCCTCCGAGACCGCGGTCCGCCGCGATGGCCTGGAACGCGACGGGGGTAGCGCCGGCCTGAATACGAGACCCGTTCAATCGGCAAAGGAGCTCTAACAGGCTTTGCAGCTCGCGCGGGTCCCGCGCTCAGGACTACGTGGTGCCCACCGCCTCCCTTTGCCACCAGTCCAGGTCCTCGCAGATGGAAGCGACAAGGGTAGGGACTGCCCTGGCCACCTGGAGGCTGAGTCCTTCACCAAACCGCACAGCCTCTGGCTCCACGCCCCAAATGACCACTGCTCCAGGCAATCGCTCCGGATAAAGTGCATAGCCTAGAGATAGGACTGATGCAAGGCCGAGGTCGTGGGAGGTAAGAAAGGCCACATGACGAGAAGAGCCGTACCGGGCCGAGATGAGGGTTCTGACGAACTCCCACCCTTCGAAGCGATGCAAAGTCCCGGGCCTATCTCCCGTAGCAACCGCGTCTACAATAAGGGCTGCCCCGGACCCCTCCAACAAGTCCAGGAGCGCCAGGCCGGGGCAGTCAACCTCGATAATTTCGAGCCGCAAGTTGGGCCACCGGGCACGGCGGTTCCCCCTGGACACCTCCTGCCGCAGCAGGCGAACAGCCGCTATGCCGGCTCCGTCATCGCGACGCAGCGGATTGCCGCACCCAACTATTTTGACGCTGGTAATCTCAGGTCCGTTCGACATGCAGCCTCAGCAAGTGAGTCGAGCAGGAATTGCAAGGATCGTAGTTCCGTACTACCATCTCGCAACGCTGAGTGGCTTCCTCCAAAGGTAGGTCGATGACCTGCGGCACGTATGCCCTCAGGTCGTCCTCTATCTGGTATTGGTTTTGGACTGTGGGCGGAATCATCCTGGCATTCTTGATCAAGCCTTGCTCGTCGAACCGGTAACTGTGATAGAGCATACCTCGAGGGGCCTCCGTCAAGCCAAAGCCCGTGCCGGCGCGCGGTATGACCTGCACGTAGGGCTCCGGACGTTCGTATTCCTGAATGATTCTCATCGCCTCGTCGACACAGTGGACCACCTCGATCGCCCTGGCAACGATGCTGGTGAACGAGTTAAGATTCGGGAAACCAATGCCGCTCGCATGCGCTGCAGCCTGGGCATCGGAAGACAGGTGGTCGAAGTTCAGATTGACGCGGGCAAGGGGACCGACGAAATAGGCTCTCTCCCCTCTTAGCTTCGTGCGCAAGGCGTTGCTATAAGAAACCTGCTCTTCCACAAAGTACTCCGTGAACTCCTGCACCGGGATATCCAGTCCCTTGCTGGAAACGACGCGTCCCTCGTTAATGGCGTACTCTTCAGGATGGGAAAGAGCAACGAACTCTCGGTTCAGGCTGAGGTCCGGAAGCGGCAGCGCCGCGACCCATTCCAGGGTGCGCAGCGCATCCTCTTTGCCCAGTTTCAGCCTCGGCTCCAGTGATGCCAGTTCCTTCTTCGTGGGAACACGGTAAAACCCTCCAATCTTCACGGATACGGGATGAATCTCTCGGCCTCCCAGCAGGGAGAGGATATCATTCCCCAGCCGCTTGAGGGCCAGCCCTCGCTTTACCACTTCCGGGTAGTCGTTAGCCATAGCTAAGGCACTCTCGTAGCCCAGAAAGTCCGGGGCGGCCAGCAGGTAGATGCTCAAGACATGGCTCTCGATCCACTCGCCTAGATATAGCAGCCGTCTCAGCTGACGCAGCTGCCCTGTCACGAGGACGTCAAAGGCGTCCTCCGCGGCATGGACGCTGCTCATCTGGTAGGCCACAGGACAGATGCCGCAGACCCGGGCGGTGAGGTCAGGCAACTCTTCGAACGAGCGTCCGACCAGGAATGCCTCAAAGAGACGAGGAGGCTCGACGATGTTGAGCTGCACGTCCGTCACCTGGCCCCGAGTAATCCTGACGTACAGCCCGCTTTCGCCTTCCACTCTGGCGAGGTAGTCCACCTTGATCTCGCGGCCAGACGATTGTCCTTTCGGCATCGGTCAACTCCCTTTGTCTGCGTAGCGTGCAGCCCCTTTCACAAAGGCATCCTTGTATGGCGTGACCTGGCGAAAGCGTCGGACAATGGCTGACGCTGAGAGGCCGCGCATCTCCAGCTCCTTCCCGAATCGGTCGACCTGGGGATCGTCCATGGGGCCAAAACAGCCATAGCAGGCGCGGTCATAGCTGGGGCAGAGGGCGCCGCAGCCGTCGTGCGTTACCGGCCCCATGCAGGGCAATTCCCGGGCTACCAGCACGCAGACATTGCCTTTCCGTTTGCATTCGAGGCAAACACTGTAGCTGGGCAGACGAGGCTGGCGTCCCAGGAGCAACTGAGTGATTACCTCAATAAGCTGGTGGCGGTTGGGCGGGCACCCCTGCAGCTCAAAGTCTACCGGAACGTGCGCTGCGTGGGGAGTGGAGGTAGCAAGGGCGGCCACAATGGTCGGATCAGGATAGACCGACGCTTTCATTGGCTCCAGCTCTGCAAAGTTGCGCAGGGCCTGGATGCCGCCTGCAGTAGCACAGGCGCCGAAGGGTATGAGGAACCTGGTGCTATCGCGGATGCGTAGCGTTCTCTCCACTTCCACTGGCGTGCTCACGGACCCTTCCACAAAGCTGATATCGTAAGGGCCGGGCTCGAATTGGCGCCTGGCTTCCGGGAAAAAGGCGATATCCACCGCTAACGCAAGGTCAAGGAGCGCTTCTTCACAGTCAAGGATCGTTAGCTGGCAGCCGTCGCAGGAGGTGAATTTATGTACCGCCAGCCTGGGCCTCTGAAGCGCTCGAAGTCTGTTCTGCATGGGCCTCACGCCCCTTCCACAAACAGCCCGTAGAGCTGGGTATAGCGGAAGACCGGTCCATCCTGGCAGACAAATCTCGGGCCCAGGAAGCAGTGGCCGCATTGCGCCACACCGCAGCGCATGCGCCGCTCCAGCGAGAGGAAGATGTGCGCCGGTGGGAACCCGCGCTTGAGAAGATCTACGACTGCGAAGCGCAACATGACCTCCGGGCCGCAGGCCATAGCAATGGTGCGCGCAGGAGCCAGGGTCGCCTCCTCCAGTAGGACCGGGACCACGCCTAATTGGTGGGTCCAGGCCCTGTCCGCGACGCGGTCCACCGTGAGGTGCAAGTGTGTATCGGCCCCGGCTGACCAGCGCTCGAAGTCAGCCGTGTGAACAAGGTCATCTGGTGTCTTGGCACCGTACAGGATCGTGATCCGGCCGTACTGGCGGCGCTGCCGCAAGGCCTGCTCAATCGCGGGCCGCAGGGGGGATAATCCTATCCCACCTGCTATGACAAGCAGGTCCTTGTCTCTCGCCTCTTCCATGGGCCAGGCGCTGCCAAACGGACCCCGTATGCCGATCGTATCCCCCTTTTGCAGTCTGGCGAGGGCTTTGGTGACATCGCCAACTGCCCGAATGGTGTGCTCGAACGCGCCGAAGAGAGCCGGATCGGAGCTCAGCGAGATGGGTGCCTCACCCACGCCCAGGATGCCGAGCATGTTGAACTGTCCGGGTAGGAAGGCATACGCCCGCCTAGCCTTGGAGTTCTTGAATGTGAGGGTATAGGTGGCCGTGTCGTAGGTCTCCTGGCGGATCTCAGAGATTACCGCTGGGACCGGCAACCACGGGTTGCCTGAGGTAACGGCCTTACCGTGGTGACTCGAGCCGGCATTGCCGGCCATGGTTTCCATTCGCAACTTCTCTCAGGGACGCTCGCCCCGCACCGTTGCAGCCACCTCCGTGATATCGATGCCCACAGGACACCACGTGAGGCAGCGTCCACAGCCGACACAGCCAAAGACGCCATACTGTTCCACCCAGTAACTCAGCTTATGCGTGACCCAGTGTCGGTACCGGTGCTTCAGATCCGGGCGGGTATTGACACCATGCATCTCCGCAAACTGCCAGGAAAAGCAGGAGTCCCAGATTCGTTCACGAGACGTATGCTGAAACTCCAAGTCTATGTAATCGCGCGTATCGTTGCAGAAGCAGGTCGGGCAGACGATGGTGCAGTTCGTGCAGCCGATGCACCAGGTCTTCATGAAGTCCCAATGGGGATGCTCCAACGAGCCACGCAAAATCTGGGGCAGGTTGTGCGTGTTCAGCGTACGTCCCATGCGATGGACTGCCTCAGCAAGAGTCCTCTCTGACTCCTTGGCCAGGGTGACTGGAGCCGGCCTGACAGGCAATTGTCCCTGGATCTCATGACCACGAGAGCTGCCCGCTTCGATAAGAAATCCTTCAGTCAGTTCTGTCATGCGAAGGTCGTACCCGGTTTCAGCTCTCGGGCCGGTCCCCATGGAAGCACAGAAGCAGGTGTTCCCCGGACTGGTACAGTTAAGGACAGCAAGGAATGAGCCGTCTCGCCGCCGCCGGTAGGGCTGATCGACGTTGGGATCGTGTAGGAAGGTCTTGTCGAGGACATGCACTGCGAAGCTGTCGCAGGGTCTGATGCCGAAGAAGGCCAGCCTGCGTGGAATGCCGGGCTCCTCGGCAAGCGTGAAGTCGCCGTTGGGCTGCAACTGGCCGGAGAAGAGCGTCAACCGCGACGGATGTAGAAATATCTTGGGGGAATGCATGCTGTTGTTATATCCGAAATAACTGCTATCGTTGACCTTCTCAATGCTGTAGTGACCGGGCTCCTGGTGGTCGCGGTAGCCCGTAGCGATTGCGTCCACCGAGGTAATCCTGGTAAGAACGATTGATCCGTCCTCGTAGCCCGGCGCGATAACGTCATGACCGGCCATAAGAACGGCGATAAGCTCCGGCAGGTCCTCTTTGGCCAGCAGCGCTGGTTGCCGGCTCCGGGCGAGACGCTCTCTGTTCATGCGCGTCTGAAACTTGTAAGCACTCGCTCCACTGTGTGCGCGAGGAGGGGCAGGTCCACAGGCTTGTCCAAGAAAGCCTCGACAGGCAGGAACTCACCTGGGGCATAGTCACGATCGGCTAACTCCGGGTAGAGCCGGAGCTCGGTGGTGCGATGTATCGCGCTCACCACGACTACCGGAGTATTGCGCAGGACGGGGTCTGAGTGCTTGCGCAGGCGCCAGACGAAATGAAAGCCCTCGGTGCCCGCAGGGATCATTATCTCGAGCAGTATGAGATCGGGTCTCTCCGCCTCGACCATGCCCTGTCCCTCCAGAGCGCTCAGCGCCGTAATAACGCTATATCCACGCTTCTCGAGCGCCAGCCGCGTTCCGGAAACCATGTCCGGGTCGTTGTCGAGGATCAGTACCTTGAACACGTAACTATCGTACCAGCCAAACCTTACTAGTGGGTTTCTAAGAAGATGGCTCTGTTCCAAAGCTTGTTCGGAACCCATGTGCATGTTCCCGGAGCCTCGAGCTTCCACATGACTGTACTGTAAGTTGACTGAGCCTCCTCCATGCGGCTAGCTTATTAGTGTAGGCAGAATTATGTGTGTCGCTCTCATAGGACGGGTGGTAGCCGTGGCATCCGGTGGCGTGCAGGTCCAGGACGGCCGGCGTGCCCGGCACACCTGTGCGCTCTTCTTTCCAGGACTGAAAGTCGGCGACTACGTACTGGTTTCCAGGGGCGTTGTGATAGATCGACTCGATCCAGAGGAGGCTCGACAGAGGTCGGCTGTTTTTGAAAGGATGCTGGAGGTATTGGGTGAGGCACCTTAACTTTGACTCAAACTCCCACGTAGAAGCAATAGATAGCGGGGGAAGAGATGACACCAGGCTGGTCCGCTTCTTACGGCCCAAGGCATCAGACCCGCAAGTCGTCCTGGGAATCGCCCTGGCATTCCTCACTGCGCTAATCAGCGGTGTTTCGGTGTTTGTCAACGCTTACGCTATCAAGGAGTTCTCCAGTCCAACTCTATTTGCCACGCTGAAGAACACAATCGTGGGGATAGTGCTTCTTGCTTTGCTTCTACGGCCGGCGGCCTTCCAACAGGTGAGGCAGCTTACACCCAGGCGTGGACTTGGGCTTGTTCTTTTGGGCGTGGTGGGTGGAAGCATCCCATTCGTGCTCTTCTTCGAAGGTTTGAGCCAGGTCGGTTCTGGCAGCGGTGCCTTCATCCACAAGACTATGTTCATATGGGTAGCCGTTCTCGCCGTTATACTCCTGCGAGAACGGCTGGGCAAAGGTCAACTTGCGGCCCTCGCTCTGCTTCTTCTTGCTCAATTCTTGTTGGGCGGTCCCGAGGCCCTTGTTCCCGGTTGGGGCGTAGCCATGGTCCTGGGCGCGACTTTGCTTTGGGCGGCGGAGACGGTGTTTGCCAGGCGCATTCTGCACACCGAGAGTAGCTCCCTGGGGGCCGCCGGTAGAATGGCTGTTGGTGCGAGCCTACTTCTGGGCTACCTCGCGTTCAGGGGAGAGATCGGCACCCTCTGGCACCTGACTCCCGTTCAATGGACATGGGGGTTTGCAACCAGCCTGCTTCTGTTGGGCTACGTACTCTCTTGGTACGCCGCTCTGAAGCGGGTGCCGGCTGCTACGGTAACCTGCGTGCTCACCGTCGGTGCGCCTATCACAGCTGTCTTGTCGGTCCTCGCGGGGATGGAGCTGCCTCGATTGGAGCAGATTACCGGCTTTGGAGTCCTGGCCCTGGCCGTCCTCTTAATTGTTCTGGTTGGTGCGCGGAAGCCGGCGCCTGCCGCCCAATCTCCGGGGCTCGGCCTGACCGGAGGCGGTTGATGCTTACCGGTCCGTTGCTGTTTGTGCGCTATGCCTTCATGCCTAATCACCTCGGCTACTGCGGTGGTGACGAAAGTCAGACCATGTTCGAATACGCCGTTGGAGGAGAGGAGGATGAGGGCTTGCGGCAGTTGGAGCGTCAATTTGAAGGCGCCTGTCCGTACCTTCAGCTCATAGCCAGGGCCAACGGTATTGCCGACCCACTGGACTCACGGGTCGTTGAGGCCTACTGGGTCGGAAACCGTCTACTCGACCGCGTAGACATGGGGACGTTTTACGCATCCATGCAGGACCGGTTCAAGAGCAGGACCAGGCCGCAGGAATGGCGCTGGCTAGCCTGCAAGGCTCCAGCCGGCGCCCGGCCCCACCATAGCTTCCACGTCTTCGAGGTCTTCCCACGAATAGGCATGATGCGCTCCGGCGCGGCAGACCACCTGGTGGAGACCATGGAAAACTGCTGCATTCGCTGGGGGCTGGTCCGGGCGGCCATGGGGCCGGACCTGATAGTGGAGGTCCACCCTCTGCTGTTAGGGGAGGGGAAACTCAGCCTGGGTCCTCCCAGAATTGAGAGTGTGAAGCGCCGTCTGAACGGACAGGGCTTTCTGGACTCGGTGAAAGCAGGTGAGTGGGTGTCAATTCACTGGGGTTGGGCTTGCGACACGCTCACCTGGCAGCAGCGGACTGAGTTGGAACGCTACACGCGTTGGCACATCGCGCTCTGCAACCAGACTCTGTAAACCATGCCTGCTGGGGTTCCCGAGTTCTCAAGAGATGACATAGACATGATATGCTAAATACTAGAATGAGTCCTGGTCTCTACAATCTGTTACGGGTTCTTCCCCTAGTGGTTTGGGAGGCAGTCTGGAAAGGAATCGGGCTCTGGAAGGCTGCGAGAAATAGCCAGAGAAATTGGTTTATCGCTCTACTTCTTCTCAACACCGCCGGTATTCTGCCCATCGTCTACATCAAGTTCTTCCAGGCAAAACCTAGAGGGAGCTTATACCACGACTCTTGCCCCGCACGACCCAGAGAGTAGACGGACGCTGTCAATCTAATCTCTGGCGACGCCGATAACGCCGTGTGGCTCGCCGGGCAGCTAGCCTAGCCTTTTGAGCCTTGGAGCTGAAAAACCTGTGTTCCTTCCATTCTCGTAGGACTCTCGAGCGGGTCAGGGACGCCCGAAAGCGACTAAGCAGACTATCAAGCGATTCTCCGTTTCGGAGGGTTACATCGTCCATTCCTCTCCTTGTTGTTGAAATACGGGCGGCTACTAGCCTGCCTTTGTTGGTTGCCTATCACCTACGCAAACCTGCAGGCTGCCTGGCATAGCAGTCACTACAATAAACAGGCCTATCGCCGCGGGGCTGGAAAGGTACCTCGGTTCGCTTGCCGCACTGAGCGCAAGTGGCCGAATACATCTTCCTGCCGGGTCGTCCATATTCGTGACCACCTCGTTCCTCTCGCCCTTCCCGATGAGCGCGACGGCAATCGGGGCATCGCTTCGGTACATTCATATATCCTTTCTCCGCGTGGAACCGCTGTTCCTCTACAGTGAAGGTGAATGACTTTCCGCAGTCCTGGCAGGTAAGGGTTTTGTCTTGGAATCTCATCGCTGACCTCCGTCCTTAGGGAAAACTTGGGCTTGGTAGTAATTGAGTTACCGAGGGCCCAGGCTACCCGGAAAACCCGGGATGCCGGGGGAACTTAATGCTCACACCTCTATCTAATATAACACTGTTTCGGGTAGAATACAAGTTCTTCTTACTCCTTCGGTGCCAATACATAGATTATAGATGCTAATACGCAGTAGATAGCCCATTTTTGTAATGATCTTGCAAGATTCATAACACTGGAAAGAAATGAGCCAGGTGACGCCTACACCAATCTGTTCTGACCGAGCCGGGCAACCATTTCAGGCGAATTCTCGACCCATCTTTCATGGTAGGTTCGCTCAACTATCGCGCTTATTTTACGTGCTGCTTTATCAACTGTGCCCGTATACGGTGTAGAGTGCTAGTTTGAGGCCGAATCATCTGGTAGACAACGATATTTGGAACGATTATACTTCTCCCAGTTTTGACAGCAGGAGGCTCTCGATGACCGTCTGTGTAGCTGCGCTTGCACACGATTGCCAAGCTATTGTCCTAATCGCAGACAAGGCACTGACGTACGGCGATAACGAATATCAGCCGGCATTGCAGGGTGACACTGGTGTCGAAAAAATGTTGCCGATATGTTCATCTGGGGACGATGGACAGAAGTGCCAGTGGAGCGCACTCATCGCAGGTGATGCTACGGTCGCACAGGATGTTGTTCGTCGCGCCCAAGATGCCCTTAGCTTGAACCCCTTGCTTCGTGAGACGGACAGTGGAATGATGATTTGTCTGAAATCGGCGTACCAGCAAGCTAGAGAGCAAGGGGTACTTGAGACAGTACTTCAGCCGAAACTCCTTACGAAGGACCTCGTACTTGCCCGAGGTAAAGATATGATACCCCTGCCGGATGCTTTTTTTCGTGAAGTGGTCGAAGAAATAGCCCATTATGCTCTTGGATGTAATCTACTTGTATGTGGGTTTGATGCTGCCGGTAGAGGCCACATTTTTTCAGTGAGTGACCCTGGCATTGCCAACATTTATGATATGGGGGGATTTGGGACGCTAGGCATCGGCCAAGAAACCGCTCTCTCTCGCCTGCTGTGGCTAGATGCTGCAAAAGATGACGACGTTGATGTTGCCTTGTATCAAGTGTTCGACGCCAAGGCCCATGCAGAAATGATCCAGGGTGTAGGTTACAATTCGGACGGTTGGATTATGGTTCCAGGTAAGACTGTTAATGTTCCTCGCCGGATCATGGACCTTATAAACACTGTATATAACTACCAGACACGCCTTCCCTTCAAGCCAAGGAAAGGCTGGGACCCAATAGAGTCCCCCCCAGAGAACTGGGAAAAGACATTACGGACCTTTACTAACAAGGTATTAAGAGACCTCCCAAAGTAAGCAGACGGAGGGGTTTCTGTGCCCAGGTCAATGCTCCTCACGGTTGCACCTACGAATTCTGGAAGTCCTTTCGACCCAAGCAGGTACATCGGGCAAGGAAACAAATACAACTGTAGCGACTGCCGAAGCCAGGCAGATGCCCAAGCGGTATTACGTGCTGACCCACCGAGATTTGCGGCGACCATCAGTCCAAGCTTCTTAAGATTGTGCGGACAGGTATCACTGAAAGAATCAACGACTATGAGGGCGGCACACTTACCCGGGCAGGTGAGGACAAAGCGCTGCGCAAAGATGCCGCCGTAGCTCACCCCGCACAGCACTGCCCGCTCGACAGCAAGATGATCAAGCGGTACGGCCAGATCAGCCACCTGCCGATGCAAGATGTCGTGCCGGCCGCTTAGCCTTCCAGAGCGACCCGTCCCCTCTGACGTCGAAGGTAATAGCGCGGTGAGTCTGCCTAAGAATCTCGATTTGAGGGTGCCACACTACATGGGTTGCGCCAAGACAGGGAACGAAGACAATCGGCTTACCAGTCCCATGCTTTTCGTAGTATTTGGTTGTGCCGTTGACAGTAACGATGGGCATACAGATCGAGATTCAGTAATAGGACGCCAGCGTCCTTACCAGGGCGTGGTTAGCTTGCACCTGGCGCCGCGACCTGCGCCCAGTAGTCCAGAGCTCCGTGGAAGTTTACGTACACTTGCCGCATCTCCCTTGGGATGCCCTCACTGCCAAGCCTCTGCCACCACTCTTCCGGGGTGTAGCCGGCCGAGATCTCGGCTTCCGGCCCCCACCCACCAGTCCATTGGACGGCATGCAGGTTATCCGACTGCATGAGCCAGAGGGCCAGGTCAATCAGCCTGGCGTTTCCGGTCAGTAAGGCCTTGTTGTAGGCCGAGAGCATCAGGCGGAAGAGGGTCTGCTGGCACGGGTTACCCAGGAAGAACCCCAGGCCGCCGCCCCCTGCCCAGGTGCACCCCAAAGCGGGAAGGGGTAGGTGGTGGGCCTGGCCCCCATAGAGCTCAAGGGCCCGAGACGGCGTCAGGGAGATCACGCCATGCTTGGTTAACTCCTCCGGCAGGTGCGCCAGAAACTCGAAGATGCCGGTCTCCCGAGAATGGAGCTCCCCGAAGGTCTCGTAGTCCCAACCCAGGAAGACCAGGTCTCCCGGCGTCTCTGCGATCCAGCGGGCATAGGTATCGGCCGCCAGAGGCCAGCCGCTCTCTCCACGATCGGAAAACCGGTATCCGACATCGTCGCTGAGCCGGTGGTGTCGGGCCAGGAGCATGAGATCACCGCCCCCATGGTAAACATAACCGGGCTGTCTCCATTCCAGCACCATGGGACGCCCGTCCATAAGCGCGCCGTGGAATCCGGCCTTCTCCAGGGCCCAGTAGATGGCATCGGACATGAGCATCTCGGTGGTATCGGTGATCCGCGGCTTTCGGCCAAATATCCTGTCCAGGTTTTGCTGGGCCCATCGCATTCTCTTTGAGAAGCGAGGCAAATCGATGAGGGGGAGAAAACTGTGATAAGGCTCTTCGCAGACCAGTTCCACGTTGGGATGGGCTACCAATTCTTGAAAACGGGCCAGCAACTCCGGCTCCCATATCTCGGCCTGCCTTAGCAGGGAGAAGGAGAAGCCGATGGAGAGCCGCAGGCCTTCTTGTACCAGGCGACGAAAGAGGGTTGTGGTGGGGTGATAGCAGCTAGAGGCTGTCTTCTGGAAGTAGTGGCGGTCCAGGTTCTCGTCGAAGAGGCAGCACTCAATATCCTGCGGGCTAGCGTCTGCTGGGATTGGCTCTGCTGGCAGCTTCAGCCGGCGGGGTTGATGGGCTGTCACATATAGCACGACATGTCGGGCCAATTCAGACCGCCTTTCCATCAAAAACTGGAGCCGCGTGGTCTGGGGGCTGAGGCTTTATTAGCGTGGCCCTGCACAGGATTCCCTGGGCCCTGGCCTGCTGCTCAACTTTACTCACCAGGTTTTCGGCTACCTTCTCCCAGGTGAACGACCTGGCGCTACGGCGGGCAGCCCTTCTGATCCTTCTCTCTTCTTCGGGATGGTCCCTAAGATACAGAAGGTTAGATACAATCTCCCAGCTGTCCCCGGTTTGCTGGACCAGGGAATTACGCTTATGGATGGCGTAATCTTCCCCCGAGGCCCCGGCGAATGCGATGCCGCCTGAGGCCATCGCTTCCAGGCCCGCCAGGCCGGAAGGCTCCCGGCCTCCGTTTGTCAGTACAGCATCGGATGCACGGCACAGCACCCGAAGGAGATCTGGGGAAAGCTCAGAGCAAATGTTTACAATATCGCCGTCGCAGGCTTGGGCGATGGCGGAGAGCCAGGCTTCATGCCCTTTTCCTCCAGGACATACCTCGCTCACTCGCAGGCCCAGGCGTCCAGCGTGGTGCAGAAACCATTCGCCATGAGGCTCTGCTCCAGCTCGGGCCAGCAGGACAACTCTGAGGCCGGCCCCCTTCAAGGTCGCAGTGGCCTCCATGGCAGCGTTCCATCCCGTACCCGTATCCCACGAGCCAAACTTGTAAAGGATAAAGTCCTTCCCGAGGCCAACCCGCACCCTGTCCACATCCCGGCCATCGACCTTCCGAAACATGGAACTGGGGATGCCACTGGGTATGACCTGGGCATTCACTCCCATGCCCCACATGAGATGCTTCATATATTTGCTGACAGTGGTAATGGTAGTGGTAAAAGCCAGCCGGCCCCAATCGATACGATGGAAAGACATAGTGCTGCTAGCATTCCAGAAGAGGACAGCGCGGTCCCGGAGACCGTTATGGTAAAGGAGATCGCTCAGACGGCACATCAGCTCGGCCGTCTGCCACTCCTCCCCCAGGACAACCAGCATTTTGCCAACAGCTATGGCAGGTCGAGCAATCTCCTCCAAGATAAAGCGCGGGAGAGTTTCGTTGAAGTCATAGAGCTTGGATTCCTCTCCATGGTACACGCCGTCAGGGTAACGCCGGCTTATCCACTGGCTCCAGCGATGAAGGGTAAGCCTCCCATCCATTCGATATTCCCGCCTGGGCAAACGAGGGTCGCCGACGAAGACGAGCTGGGTAGGGAAGCGCTTCCTGGCCAGCGTTCGAACAAGCTGGGTTACCCTGATCCCCAGGCCTCCACCGGTGGAGTATCTGTCAGGTCCCTCGAAGGAAACGACGAGAAAATGAGTATTGCAGGGGGTCAGGCGCGCGGCTTCTTCCATGGTCTTCCTCGCCTTTTGCCCAGTGTGTGGATCGATTGGGGACGAAAGCTCAATACGGGCAAATGCTGAGGCTATTCTAACACCAATCCCTGTTGCCAAAACATTACCGGCAGGCACTATAGGTTGCACGAGCGTATCACGAGGTTGCACCAATACCTTAGCCCAAAGGGGTACCAGACCAACTGCATGGCCTTGTTGGCAGATCCCGTCGGCTCCATGGACGCGCCGGTGTCGAGGCTGGGTCCGCTTGTTATGCAGAAGGATAGTCAGAGCCTTAGGGCGAGCCAGGTGATCGTCATGAAACTGTAATACAACCAAACGTCCATAGAATTGATTCGCTGCCAGGATAGTCTTAGCATAAAGGTGGAGGGGTTTGATAAATACAGATCCAAGGTGGGTTATGCAGAAGGAGACCGGATAAGCGCCATCGCTAGACAGCGGGGCGCTTTAAGTTATTGGAGGCTACACGACATCTGAATGGGGATGTTTGTAGCAGGTTAAGCTCGAGGCAGACGCAAAGGAGGGCAAAATGGTGTACCTAACCATTAGGTGTGACCCGCTCCCCGGCAGGGAAGACGAGTTTGACCGCCTGTTGACTCAGAGGTCCAAGGAGTTCTGGACCGGCCAGCCGGGTGTCAAGAGCTACAGAGTTTACGGGGACAAGCTGCTTGGGTTCCCCGAGAGGACCATAATGATCGAGGTGGAAGACTTCGGCACCCTGCAGCGCATTCTTGACGCCGACGAGCACCGCCCGCTGCGCAAAGAGTTCATGACTCACGTAGCGCGCATAGAGAGCCAGATTCTGGACGCCATTGTCTAGTAGTGGCCGCCTTAGAGGCTCTCCCCGGCAAGGAAGCCTGAAATCAGGCTTCCTTGCCCAAGAACAGAGAAATGAGGTCTTCCCCAGAAAGGAGGGACAAGAAATGGCAATTACGCGTTGGGAACCGCTTCAGGACATTGTGTCCTTGCGAGAGGCCATGGACCGGCTCTTCGAGGAGAGTTTTATCCGTCCAACCACGCGGCTCCTCGGCAGAGAGGTAGCGCCTGTCATGGATATCTACATGACGGACAACGAGGTCGTCGTGAAGGCCGTCCTGCCGGGTGTCCGGCCGGAGGATGTAGATATCAGCATGTCCGGAGAAACGCTGACTATCCGAGGAGAATACAAGGCTGAAGAGGAGGTCAAGAGGGAGGACTACTACTTGCAGGAGCGACGCTTCGGCAGCTTCACCCGATCTGTCACCATACCGATGCCTGTGTTAGCAGAGAAGGCTGAGGCCAAGTTCGAGCATGGTATCCTGATGCTCAACCTGCCAAAGGCAGAAGAGGTCAGGCCAAAGCCAATCAAGGTGAAATCTGAGAAGGACTGAAATCTTCGTAAAACCAAGGAAGCGTCAGGACAATGGCGCTTGAGGGGCCGAGACATCTCGGCCCCTCAAGCCGAACGCACTCACCGCTTTGCGGTTATCGAAAGGGGGCGGCTTCCTTGCTTTGGACCGCCAGGATCGCGGTGGACGGCACCCATCTGAAGCTGCCCCATATCGGGGTCGGTCTAAGCACCCATCGGAACGGGGACGCCACGACAAGTAGGATCCAACAGAAATTAGGCGGCTATGCGCGCCTTCCGCACCACACGTACAACCACGCTTTCGATGTCTCCTTTCATGCGTGTTCCCGCAGATTGCGGGTGACCGTCGCCGCCGAAAGATCGTGCTAGATGGTCGACCCGCACTCCCGGCCGCGACCGAAAGCTTACCCTCACGGTTTGCAGCGGCTCTTCCACGAAGACCATGGCTATGGTCGCGGTTCCTACCCTCAACGCCTCTTCAGCGAAACGATCGATCTGAACCGGCCGGCATCGATACTTTCGCAAGTCTTCCCGCCGGACTACGCCCCAAACAACCCTGCCACGTGCCGCCGTATTGAGTCTCGCCAAAAAGGTGCCGAGCACACGAACGCAACCCATGGACCATGAAGCGAAGATCGCACGGCATACCTCTTCGTGAGAAGCCCCAGCCCCGATCAGCCCCGCTGCGAGGCGAAGGACCCTAGGGGACACATTGGGGGTGCGGAACCCGTTGGTATCAGTAACGAGTCCTGTAAATAGATAGCCGGCAACGTTAGGGCCCATCTTCACCGGAAGCTCGCAGAGGAGGTCGTACACAACCTGGGTAGTCGAAACTGCTGTTTCGTCGCTGAGCTCCAGGCTTGCCCATCCCCCTGGCCCATGATGATCGATGGCAACCTTGATTCCCGGGAAACTTTCAAGAGCCGGCGCCAACCGACCAGTCCGCTCTGGCCGAATGGCGTCCAGGAGGACTGCCACGTCGCAAGTGCTGAACAAGCTTTGGTGCGCTCTTGCCGAATATCTTTGAATTATCTTGTTCCCTGCCAGAAAGTGGTATTGCGGCGGCACTCGGTCGCTGTTGACGATGTGGGCGCTCTTGCCGAGCTGAGCTAGTGCCTCACCAAGTGCAAGCTCAGCACCCAACCCGTCCCCGTCAGGGTCGCAGTGGGTGGTGAGCAAGAATGTTCGACCGCGTCTCAGTACGTCTCGTATTTGCTGGTACGCGGTTTCCTCGGGTTGTCTTCCTCGCCTGCGGTCCGTGTCAATCACCATAATCCTTCCCTTGAACCAACTGTCCTGAACATTTCCTCTCCCATCTCGTATCCGGGAGCAAGACACGGGGGCTTACATGTGCGCCATAAGTAACAGGGTATCATAGGATCAGGAGCATTTCACGATTTGGGACGTCCGACTGTGTCCATTCCAACCAAGAAGTTCCCGGTTGTCCTCTTCCACAATATTACCGTGATTACCGTGCCAGCAAGCCTCGTACCGGAGGACTTGGTCAAGACATAGTTATCGCCAGGAGGTTATGATAAGATAGGGGTGGGCGCGAGTGCGAAAGGTGGTTAGATGTGGCTAGTCGGAAGCGTCCGCAACTTTCTCGGCCGGTGCCGGCCTGCGAGTCGCAGATCCAGTGTCATCCTCTCGCTCCTATCCCATAACTGGCCGAGGCTCCATCCTGTTTTGATTCCACTTCTTGCGGGCTACTAGCTAATAGCGCTAGGCTGAACCATCATGCAGAACGTGCTTCAGCAACGGCCCACTCGTTTAGCTGACTTGCCATCCAACCCTACGGCTGATCAGAAATGGCTGCTTGTCGAGGAAGGCTTCAGTCTGTCCAGGGAGCACGAGATCGAATCGCTGTTCGCTGTTTCGAACGGCTACGTCGGGACGCGTGGAGCGCTGGCGGAAGGAAGTAGGTTGTCATCGCCCGCAACCTTTGTAGCAGGTATATTCACCGTCGACCACAAAACGGGCCCCATCCCGAAACTTGCGGTAGCGTCGGATTGGGTGCGTCTCCAGGTGACTGTTAACGGGCACAGGTTGCATCTAGAAGAGGGCGAGGTTCTGGAGCATCGCCGGATGCTCGACTTGCGACAGGGCATACTTTGGCGGGACTGGCGCCATCGCGATTCCGCCGGGCGGATCACGCGGTTGCGCTTCTTGCGGTTAGCATCTCTCGCTGACCGGCATGTGCTCCTGCAATCGACGACATTGATGCCCGAGAACTATAGCGGTCGGGTAACCCTGGAAAGCATAATAGAGAAACCTGCAAATGGCGAATACTTCTCGGTCGTTGCGTCTGAGCCATATTCTTTGTCTCATCGGAAGCATCAAAGCGAGTCGCAATTCTTGCCTGCTACGGTCGCATTGGAACTCCGCAGTCCGGGAACTGGCGTGACCATCGCTATGGCTTTGGCCAGCGAAATGCGGACCGAAGATGACAGGCATATCGAGCAAGAATTTGAGAGCGGTGAGGGACGGGTGGTCCAGCGCGCGACCTGGGAGGCCGACATTGGTGAGACGTATCGCTTTGACCGGCTGGTGTGTCTTTACACATCGAGAGACACCAGCCGCCCGGCCGAAGTTGCCGCCGGGCATCTAGAACATCTGCAAAGCAAAGGAATAGAGAGCGTAGTCAAGAGGCATATCCGTGCCTGGGAGTCCCGGTGGGAGACAGCGGACATCAAGGTGGAGGGTGACAGCGAAGCACAGCAAGCGCTTCGCTTTGCTTGCTATCATCTCATCAGTGCCTCCAACCCCGAAGACGAGCGAGTTTCTATTGGAGCCCGAGCCCTAACCGGCGAAGCCTACAAGGGCCACGTGTTCTGGGACACCGAGATTTATATACTGCCGTTCTTCACGTTCACCGATCCGCCATCGGCCCGTGCCCTACTGACGTATCGCTACCGTAGCTTGCCTGCTGCCAGGAAGAAGGCCGCTGCCCAAGGCTACCGGGGTGCCCTCTACGCTTGGGAGTCAACGGACACAGGTGATGAGACGACTCCACCCTTTGTGCTGGCGCCGAATGGGGAATTGATCCCAATCCTCTCTGGCAGACTGGAGCACCACATTAGCGCAGACGTAACCTACGCCGCCTGGCAGTACTGGCAGGCCACCAGTGACGAGCGGTTCTTGTTGGATGCTGGAGCAGAGATCATCCTGGAGACGGCGCGCTTCTGGGCCAGCCGGGGCCGCATCGAGGAGGACGGCCAATATCACATCAGAAAAGTGATCGGTCCGGACGAATACCACCACGAGGTGGACGACAACGCCTACACCAATGGAATGGCCCAGTGGAATCTCGAGCGGGGGGCAGAAGTGTCCCGCGTTCTCCAGACACGCTGGCCCGAGCTCTGGCAAAAGATAGCCGATCGCCTGCAAATCCTCCCTGGAGAGCCTGATGAATGGCAGAGATTAGCGGAGTGCATGTACACGGGCTTCGATCCAGAGACAGGGCTTTTCGAGCAGTTCCAGGGGTATTTCGGGCTGGACGAGATTGACCTTGCTGAATATGAACAGCGCACGGTGCCTATGGACATACTTCTTGGCCGAGGGCGCATTGCCGGGTCGAAAGTGATAAAGCAGGCCGACGTGGTGATGCTCATCTACTTGCTCTGGGGCCGCTTTGCGCCTGAGGTGCGCGAGGCTAACTTCCGCTACTATGAGCCCCGTACAGGCCACGGTAGCTCTCTCAGCCCGTCCGTCCACGCGCTGGTCGCCGCTCGCCTGGGAGACATCCCTCTGGCCCAAAAGTACTTTCGTCAAGCGGCGGAGATCGACCTTGCGAACAACATGGGCAATGCTGCAGGCGGCGTGCATGTGGCAGCCTTGGGAGGGCTCTGGCAAGCGTCTGTCTTAGGCCTGGCTGGCATGCAGCCACAGGAAGAAGGCCTGACTTTTGACCTTCATCTACCTCCCAACTGGTGCGGGTTATGCTTTTCGGTGAAGTGGCGAGGCCAGACCTTGCGGGCCAGCATGAATCATGAGTTCCCGTATATTAGACTGAAGCCGCGAGAGGAGCGCTACCGTACTCGGGGACGGAGGCGATCATGAGTGACGATCCCGACATTAAAGCCGACTGGGAAGATATTGACGTAACGCCGGGGGCTTCGTCCGGGCGTACCCGCACGGTCCTGGTGCCTTTGGACGGGACACTCCCTTCGCTATCCTCCTTGCCGGTGGCAAGGGTTTTTGCTGAGATCCTTGGTGCCGCACTGAATATTGTGCATGTGGGTGAGCGAATCTTGCCTCCTCACGACATCGTAGAGAAGCTGGGCCTCACTCCAGAAGAAACACTCGGCTCGGTCATCAATCAGGCAACCGGTACGCCTGCCGATGCGATCGTGCGCTTGGCAATTGAACGGCGTAGCTCGCTGATAGCAATGTGTACGCACACCGGGTTGAAAAAGCCTCGCGGTAAGCTGGGCAGCGTTTCCGAAGGGGTGCTGTACCGATCCAAACGCCCGGTGGTGCTCGTGCATCCTGAACGAGGCCATCGGCCCTGGACACTTCAACACATTCTCTTCCCTCACGAAGGTACGCCAACAACGGCTGCCGCCCTTGGCCTTGCCACAAGCCTCGCAGACCGGGCCAGCGCCGAGCTAGTCATCCTGCACGTGGCAGCAGCGGGCAGTGCACGCCCGGTCGAGCCGGGCACATTTGCAGCGCCCCGCTATTTGGATCAACCTCAGCATGAATGGCCGGCGTGGGCTAAAGAGTTCCTGATGCGGGTGCATGCCATGGGCATAGCGGCGAAAGAGGTCAGGACCCGTCTACTTGTGGCTGCGGGTGAGCTAGCACCGGAGATCGTGCGCTCGGCCAGTGAGAACGGTAGCAACCTGATTCTGCTCGCCTGGCGAGGCCACCTGGAGGCCAAACGAGCGGCCACTATTAAGGCAGTTATCCGTGAGGCACCATGTCCGGTACTGATTGTATGTGTTGGAAGGCAAGAGCGGGACTTGTCCGCCGGATCCTACGGTCAAGATCTCCAATAAGATACGTTACGCACAGGCTTCCACCCCCTTCGAAATCGCCACGCAGCCTTTCGCCAACCGGGTTTCCGACCATAGACGTCCTTTATGTCCAGCCACTATCAACGCGTCAAGGTCCCACTGAAAGAGTAAGCCGTCCAATTCCTCGTATACGCCCAACTTGAACGTACATCCCGATGTTTGTGCAGTGGTAGCTATAATCTATATGAAAACCCGGCTACAGCCAACGGGCTATCCCTCTATCCCTGTCCCAATTCGGGTTGAGGCATCTTTGCTTTTATGTAAGCTATGAGTCCGAAGTCTCATGCCGTGAATAAGTGAATCGAGCCCGGTCGCGAGTGAGGCGAGCCTAGACATCTCAAGAGGGCGTCACACAACCCACTGGGCCCTTGACTGCGCCATGGGTACGCGTTAGCTTTTAGCGATGGAGTCTTTGCGCCGACAGGTGACCATCGGAAGGCCCCTTTTGCACGAGGTGTTGACAACCACGGCATTATGCTGACGTTGGTTCAGCGGTAGCCTCTCCACTCTTAGGCGGGTTCGCGATCCGGATTAGCTCCGTCGGTGGGCTGTTGCCGGGCATAGCTACTTCCACGCGGACACTGGATCGCGGTGGATAGGCGGGATGCCGGGGGTGCCGCTTACGGGCTGGCGGGTTCCCGCCGCTTGGCCCTCGCAACGCTCGTTCCCCAAAGGGCCAACGGTACGGAGATAACGACGAGGCCGACACCAGTGAATGCCAGCGCCGTGCCTGTTCCAACCAGTTGCGCCAGACCACCGGCCGGCAACGTTCCGACCAGGCTTATAGAGAAGGAAAGCATAACGAAGCTTGATACGCGCCCCCGGTGCGTGTCGTCCACCTCGCTCTGAACAAGAACATTGTTCAGAGAGCTCGCGGACGTGCTCGACATGCCTAGCATGACGGCCAACGGGATTGCAGCGACCATAGTCGTGGAGATGCTAAAGGCGATGAGACTTAGTCCCCAGGCCAGGATAGTACCCATCATGAAGAGGCGCCGCCGAGGTAAACTTCCCAGTAAGATGGTGGTGACGCTGCCAAGGATCGCGCCCAGTCCAACCATGCTCATTAATAGGCCGTATCCTTCCGGCCCCTGGCCGAGGCTCTCTGCGGCGAAAGCCGGCATAAGGTTGCTGAACGGCAGCCCGATAAACATCGTCACCAGACTGACGGTAACAAGCCAGAAGATGTTCTTATCGTCTCGAATGTAGCGGAAGCCGTTCGCCAGCTCCTTGATCGCCCGGGTCGATCCACGCGTGGCTTCAACAACCGGCTTCAAGGGGAGGACCAGGGTTAACGCCGAGATTATGTAAAAGAATGTGATCAGGTAGTATACCTGGTCCACACCGACGGCTCCGATCAGGACGCCGGCGGCGGCGGGGCTGATCAGCCGCATCGCATTCATGCCGGCGCTGCTGACTGCTACAGCGTCGGCGAGGTTCTCCGCTCCGGCAACATCGAACAAGAACGCCTGCCGGCTTGGCATATTAATTGATATCGCAATCCCACTCAAGATACCGGACACCAGTAGGTGCCATAAGGCAATCTGGTGTGTTGTCACGGAGATGCCTATAGCCAGAGACGCTACGGCTGACACCAGCGTCATGATGGTCATGATATTGCGCCGGTTCTTCGTATCGGCGAGCACGCCCCCCGGCAGGGAAAAGGCAATTGCTGGAATTCCCCAGGAGAGTAGAACTACACCCAGGGCTAATGGGGATTTTGTCATGTCGTAGGCCAGCCAGCCCATGGCTACTTGCTGACTTTGATAGCCCATGCTTGACGCGAGTGTGCTGAACAAGAACCAGCGATACTCTTTCACAGACAGAGACCGGAAAGCCGTCACTGCGGTAATCCAACACCAGCGCCGGGCAGCATCTCTACCGTGGTGATCTGCTCTGGTTGGGGCTCAACCCGCCTGAAACGACGTCGCGAGGCAATAGCACAAGATATATCCATGGATCGATCCTGGGGCCAAAATCCGATTGCGCTCTTAATACTGCGCGCTGGCAAGAATGGAGCTACAAACGGCAGACGCCTCAATAGCAGGCGTCCGGTAGAACCAGTATACAGAAGTGGAGAGCTTTTTCAAAGGCCGATGGAGCTAGAGGGCGATCAAACACGGAGCAAGTCTGAGTGTATTCAAAGCTAAATGCCTCACAGTTAGTCTCCCAACTGGTCCTGGTCTCCATGGCGTCTTCTTGAAACAACTACCACCCCGATGTATGCTACTACAACCTGCTACGTCTGCAGGTCGAGCTACCTGACCAGGGCAAACGTATGGTCAGGGGAGGCCTGGGAGTATAGGCGCCCACCCTGGCCTGCACCCCAAGCAGCATTCGCCGTGAACGAAATCCCGAGGAGAACGATTTGTCCGTTAAAGCAATCGACTGGATGAACTACCTGAACACGGAAAAGGGCATGGCGCGCCTGAAGGCAGCCCCGGACATCGCCAAGGTAATGAAGTGGTGGCACATGGAGGACCGGTATCAACCACGGACGCCAGAAGAGCTCGTCGCCGAGATGGACGAGGCTGGGATCGAGGCGACAGTAATCTGCTGCGTAAAGATGGCCTCCTATCGAGAGAACAGGGTCATGTGGGAGACCCCTTACGAGGAGGTCGCAGACCTGATGAAGCAGTATCCCGGCCGGTTCATCGGCTTTGCCGGGATCAACTTCTTCGCCTCCATCACCAACGAGCTAAGGGACATGGAGGAGGCGGTCAAGAAGTACGGCTTCAAGGGTGTCTACCTGCATACCTACGGCTACCGGATACCCCTGAACCATCGCCTCTGCTATCCCGTGTATGCTAAGGCTGAAGAGCTGGGTATCCCCGTCTCCATGCAGGTAGGCCACTCTGCCGAGCACATGCCCAACGAGATGGGACGACCCATCCATCTGGATGATATCGCCCTGGACTTCCCCGGCCTCAATATCGTCGGCTCGCATACCGGCTGGCCATGGTGCGAAGAGCTGATCTCTATTGCCTGGAAGCATGAGAACGTCTACATGGACATCTCCGCCCACCAGCCCCAGTACCTGGAGCCCAGCGTGGTACAGTTCCTCAAGACCCGAGGCCGGGCCAAGACCATCTGGGGCACCAACGGACCGGTCAATCCTGCCAAGCAGGCCATCGACTACATCAAGAACTCCATGGGCCTTAAGGAGAACGTCCAGGACATGATCCTCAGGAACAACGCCGCCAAGCTCCTGGGCATGACCTAGAGCGGGAATCTCAATGGATGAGGTCTTACTGACTGGCAACGGTACAATGCAAAGGCCCTATCGGCTGGCCCCAAGGACAATACTGTAGATAGAAAGGCGAAGGATGACGGATTCAGACAGCCGCGCCAAGGGACGTGAGATTCTTCAACGCCTGGGCGCTCGTAAGAAACCCGATGCAGCAAACGAACCCTCCGGCGACATGTTCTTCGATCTCGCCGAGAACCGCAGGGACTTCCCGGACTTCTGGAAGATGACCCAGGAGCATATATTCGGCGAAGTCTGGTCCCGGCCCGGACTGGCCCTGAGGGACCGGAGCATGATCACCATGGTAGCCTTGACCGTTCTCGGTAAGCCTGAAGAGTTAAAGGGACATATGGGCTACGCTCTGAATATTGGTATCACCAAAGAAGAGATCCTGGAGATGATCATGCACGTGGCGCATTATGCCGGCTGGCCAACTGGTGTCAACGCACTTCGCGTGGCGAAGGAGGTGTTCCGCGAGGAAGGAGTCGGGCAGTGAACGAACACGGAGAGTTCGGGGTCATTGGCAAGCCCGTACCAAAGAAGGACGGTCGGGTCAAGGCGACAGGAGAGGCGAAGTTTGGAGCAGACGTTACAGTACCGCGCATGCTCTATGGCAAGCTTCTCAGGAACTCGCAGCATCCCCATGCCAGGATCCTGAGCATCGATACCAGCAGGGCGGAGAAGCTCAAGGGAGTCAGGGCGGTAGTAACGGGGAAGGACTTTCCAGGCATCCTCTATGGCAACTTCGGGCATACCAGAGACTACCTTCCTCTGGCCATAGACCGGGTACGGTATATCGGTGAAGAGGTAGCTGCAGTAGCTGCTGACGACGAGGACATCGCCGAGGAGGCGCTGGACCTGATCAGGGTGGAGTATGAGCCTCTTCCGGCCGTCTTCGATCCCGAAGAGGCGATGAAGGACGGGGCTCCGCTGCTGTACGACAACAAGAAGAACAACATCTCCAGTGCCTCTAACTTCGGCTTTGGAGATATCGAGCAGGGATTTGCTCAATCCGATTGGGTCAGAGAGGAGGCGTTCGACACCCAGTCAATCAAGCACGGCATGATCGAGCCCCATGCTTCCATTGGCTGGTATGAGAACGAGAAGGTAACCCTCTGGGCCTGCAAGATGAGCCCGTATATCGTGTGGCGCCAGCTGGCTATGGCGCTGGGGCTGCCACCCAGCAAGGTGAGGATAATCCAGACCTATGTGGGCGCAGGCAACTCCGGGGGCAAGCAGGAGGCGCTGCCGATGGACCTGTGTGCAGTCACCCTTTCCCGAAGGACCGGCCGGCCGGTGAGGTTCGTGCACACAATGGAAGAGGTAATAACCATCGGGCATATGAGGCATTCTTTCAAGCTGAACCTCAAGCTCGGGGTGAAGAAGGATGGAAAGATCCAGGCTGCCAAGTTCCATGCAATCGCGGACGGCGGCGCCCATAGTAGCATCGGCCAGCTGAGCATCTTCCTGCTTGGTATGTTCAGCCTATCTGCTTACAGGATACCGAACTTCAGGTACGACGGCTACCGGATTTATACCAACAAGCACTGGCCGGGTGCACTCCGCGGCCATTGCGGGCCCATGTCTCGCTTCGCTTTCGAGGCCTTGATGGACATGGCGGCCGATGACCTGGGAATCGACCATGTGGATATCAGAAAGAGAAACGCTCTCCAGCCGGGAGACGTGACGGGCAACGGCTTCAGGATCACTACCTGCAACCTGGACGGCGCTCTTGACACGGTGAAGCAAGTGTCCAGTTGGGAGAGCAAGAAGGGCAAGCTCTCGGGTGGCCGGGGAATCGGCATGGCGGTTTCCGGATTCCCGACCGGCTCTAACATCATGGGCCACACGGCCTGTTCAGCGATGCTCAAGGTCCAGGAGGACTGCACAGTCACTCTGCAGACCGGGGCGACGGACGTTGGCCAGGGCTGCGACACGGTACTTCCGATGATCGCGGCCGAGGTCCTGGGTATCGAGACCGAGGATATTACCTTCGCGATGGTAGACACGGACGTCACACCGGTCGATCCGGGCACCTGGTCTTCCAGAGTAACGTTCTACGGTGGCAACGCAGTCAAGATTGCAGCCATGGACGCAAGGGACCAGATAGCGGAAGTTGCGGCCGAACTCCTGGAGGCGAAGCAACAGGACCTGGTCTTCCACAACAAGCGGATATACGTTACGGGGAACCCGGACCGGGGCATGGACCTGGAGAAGGCCATACGGCGCTGCCAGAACAGCCTGGGCAGACCCATACTGGGTAGAGGAACGTACAACGCACCGGCTGAGACTCTGGAGCTAACCACCGGAACGGGGAACCTGGCGCCCACCTATAGCTTCTACGCCCAGGTCGCCCAGGTGCAGGTGGACCTGGAGACAGGCAAATTCGACATAGTGGCGGCGGCAACCGCTCACGATGGCGGGCGGGAGCTGAACCCGATGCTCGTCGAAGGTCAACTAGCAGGATCCTTTGTAATGCACCAGGGCCAGGCAACCTTCGAGGGCATTGTCAGGACGGGCAACGGCCAGGTACTGAACCCGAATTTCATCGACTACAGGATGGTGACCGCGGCGGATGTCGCGGACAATCTGTCTTTCCACTCTGTAGGCGAGCCGGACCCGGAGGGGCCATTCGGGGCCAAGGAGGCCGGAGAGGGCGCCTCGGCCCCAGCCCTGGCGTCGATCTCTAACGCCGTTGCGGATGCGATTGGCATAAGGATAAAGACCCTGCCGATAACGCCCGAGGAAGTCCTGGAGGCGCTAAAGCAGAAGAAAGATCAAATCAAGCTAGTCAGAGACGAGGCGCAGGGAACCGAAAACGATCGGGGCAGCTAGTGCCCCGCCATCCTGTGCCAGGAGGCTCGCCCGGAAAGAATACTCACCAGGCGGTGCGTCCGGACGTATTTGAATTTGCGAGCTCTGAGCTACCACTTCCCCTTGTATCCAACGGAAGGTTGGGCAGCTGTCACCCAGAAGCGCTTCCGGTGACTGTCCCCAGGCTTGCCCGGAGGAATCGGTTATCTCGAGCAATACCTTGTACGCCCGGGCCATAGCCTTTGTGGCACGCCAGTCCAGTGTTACGGAGATACGTGCTCCGGGCTTGGGCACAGACCGCAACCAGACGTCCACGGGGCCGTCCACGTTCCGTACGCCCTGGTGTTCCCATGCGGGCTCGGTCCGGTACTTCAACAGCTCCACGCCCACCTCAGGGCTTGTAGCTACCGGTCTAACCGTTGACGAATAAGACGGTTGTGGCAGCACTTCTACAGGGCCAAGCAGTAAGGTTCCATCCTTGCTGCCCGCAACTGGCAAGCGCTGGCGCCAGTCTTCCCGTGGATACATGCCAACAGCCAGGTAGTATTCACCTGGCGGGGTACCCGCTCCGATCAGCAAGCCGCGCCTGTCGTCTATCAAGTCTCCTGCTCGCCAGGTCTCGGTAGGCCTCAGTCCATCAACCGGCTCGCCATCCCGGCTGGTACACCCGCGCTGGTTGCCGTTCACCAAGTGCACAAATGCCACGTACTTGCGTTGAGGATCTTTCAGGGCGCGCCATCGCAAGAGCAGTTTCAGCACATCACCAGGGTATGCACTGGACGGCGCTACCCCTGCTGCTTCGAGGCTTACGACATCGCCTAAGTTAACACCCAGCGACTGGAGAGGCGGGTCCGGCTTGACTCCATAGAGGGACAATCGCAGACGGCCTCGCCACGACTCGCTGGCTTTATATGCATTACGATCAAGCCACTCCTCCTGGGGATGCAGCGCTAACCGCTTGGGAGAATCAAACATGGATAGCCACAGCCTCGGGTGTTTCTCCAGGAGCTTCGGCAATTCCTCCACCGGCACCTCTTGCAGGGCGCGTGCGTTATTCGTAGGTCTGTTGGAATGCCCCAGGAAATATCCGGCCTGCCAGAGGGCCTGGAATAGCACGGCATCCTGCGGTTTCCCCATAAGATCAATCTTGTCGGCGACTTCCATGGCATCCAGGTCTGCTTTGCCGTTCTCAACATAGAATGTTCCTGCGAGAGCATAAACGAGCACTGCAACCACCAGCGCCGTCGAGAGCCTCGATACCAGGCGAGACGTCCGCCAAATGACACCGAGGACCCAGGCCAGCAAAAGCAGGTAAGCCGGAGCAGCCAGCAATAGCTGTCGAGTGAAAGGCACGTACGGACTGAGCACGAACACAACGATGTTTGCCAGCAGTGGCAAGATTACCAGGACTGCCGGTACCAGCATAATGCGGGCTTCGGCCGATCGCCGGAAGCGCTTCCAATCGCGAAGCACCGTAAACAACCCGACCGCCCACACCAGAGATAGCAGCATGGCAAGTATGCGTGATTCATCAGCCTTCCACATGTTCCCCACGTTGAGCGCCACCCAGAAACGCTCCAGAAAGACCATGATATTTGGCGGGGCAGCCAGGGCTATGTTCTGGTAATCGCTCGTCGTGGAGGATAGGGACGGACCAATGGCGTAAATGACCCACGGGAGAAACAACAGGAGAATTGCAGCCTGTACGGCGGTCCAACCTGCCAGTCTCTTGCCACTATGTCGCCAGCCAAAGGCGACTGCCAGGAAGCCAATGACGAAGACGAACAGGCCGTAGTAATGTGTGTAGATCATTCCCAGCATCGTCACCGCGTAAGCGCATACGAGGAGCCGGGACGGCCTGGCTAGCAGACGGATCACGAGGTAGATTGAGACAGTAGCGAGGAAGGTCGGAAGACTGTAATTCCTGGGCATGCGGTCGAAGTAAACGAGAAATGGTGAAATAGCGGCCAGCAGCGCGGCTACATTACCGGCGCCATCGCCCAACAGCCGTCTCCCCAGCCTGTACGTTACGGCTACTGTTAGAAGACCGGTGAAGGTAGAGAGGAACCGGCTCGTCAGCTCACCGACTCCGACAACTGACAGCCAGGAATGCAGGAGATAGTAGTACAGGGGCGGATGACTGTCCATGGCCGTGGCCACGGTCAGATCAGGCAGGTCTTTGAGCGCCAGGTAGACGGACCAGGCCTCGTCGCCCGTCAACTGCAATGCGTTCAGTCCAATAATCCGGAGCCCAAAAGCCAACACTAAGATTGGCCATATCCACAGATCTCGGACCTTGAAAGTCAACGTTGAGCTAAGCTCCGCCTCTCTGAGCCGGGGTGAGTTGGGACAGTCCGCCTCGTATTCTACTGTTGCCCGGGGATACAGTCAAGGGCTTCTTCCCAATGGGTGTGAGCCTGGCGCTCCGGGGGCTCCGGTATAAAGAAATGACTCACGACGCGTATTTCTCTGGCTCGGCCTTGAATTTGTCCTGACAGGTCGCTGAGCAGAAGTAATATAGCTTGCCTTCGAACTCTTCCTTCGCAAAGGCATCGGTGGGCTCGATATCCATCCCGCAGACTGGGTCTTTTACCATGGTGTTTGCTTCCCCCTTGCTCATACCGGTTTCTGCAGATTCCATCTTGGGTACAGTCGATGGGACCAATCTAATATCCGAAAAAACCGGCGGCTTGAAAGCCCGGAGCCGGTTAGAGTTGGTGACGACCGAGAGCGAGCTCAGGGCCATGGCAGCCGCCGCTATGACCGGGCTCAAGAGTATTCCGAAGGCCGGGTAGAGCACTCCTGCGGCTACCGGAATCCCAAGGACGTTGTAGAAGAAGGCCCCCGCCAGATTCTGGCGGATGTTCCTCATGGTAGCCCTACTCAGCGTTATTGCGGTCGCTACACCCCTCAGCTCACCGGAAATCAGCGTAATGTCAGAGGCCTCGATGGCCACGTCGGTACCGGTGCCGATGGCGATCCCGACGTCTGCCTGTGCCAGGGCTGGCGCATCGTTAATGCCATCACCCACCATGCCCACCAGCTTGTTCTCCTGCTGAAGGCGCTTGACCTCCAGCGCCTTGTCTTGAGGAAGGACTTCGGCAAGCACTCGCTCGATCCCAACCTGCCGGGCTATGGCCTCGGCAGTGCGCCGGTTGTCGCCAGTGATCATGATGACTTCGAGTCCGAGCCTCCTTATCATGGCGATTGCAGCGGCGGAGTCTTCTTTGACCGTGTCGGCCACAGCCACCAGTCCCGCGGGTTTTCGATCAATGCCAACCAAGATGGGAGTCTTGCCCTCACCCGCGAGACGCTCCGCCTGCTGCGCCAGGCCTCCGGTCTCGATGCCCGCGTCCTCCAGTAGACGGCCGTTGCCTGCCAGCACCTGCCGCCCGCTCACAACCACCTGAACGCCCTTGCCCGTGACTGACTGAAATTCGGACGGCTCCTCCAGGTCCAGTCCTCGGTCCTTCGCTCCCTGGACGATGGCCTGGCCCAGCGGGTGCTCCGAAGAACGCTCAGCCGAGGCCACCAGACGCAATAGCTCACCTGCCGGAATGCCATTGAAGGGGACTACATCTGTCAGGGAAGGCTGCCCCATGGTAATAGTGCCGGTCTTGTCCAAGACCAGGGTCTGGAGCTTATGCGCTGTTTCCAGGGCCTCGGCTGACCGAATCAGGATGCCATTATCCGCGCCCTTCCCGGTGCTGACCATGATAGACAGGGGAGTTGCCAGACCCAGCGCACACGGACAGGCGATAATCAGCACTGCTACAGCGTTCACCAGGGCAAAAGTGAATGCGGGGGACGACCCAAAGTCAAACCACACCACAAAAGTCAAAATGGCAATAAAGATCACTGCCGGAACAAAGCGGCTGGAAACTACATCGGCCAGCCGCTGGATCGGGGCTTTCGAGCTCTGGGCCTGCTCCACGAGCTTGACGATCTGGGCCAGCATAGTGTCTTTGCCGACCCTGGTCGCCCTGAAACGAAAGGTACCGGTCTGATTTATCGTCGCCCCGATGACGGTATCCCCAACCGCCTTCGAAACGGGAAGGCTCTCCCCGGTCACCATGGACTCATCCACCGTGGAGCGCCCTTCAAGGACCTCTCCATCAACGGGAACCTTCTCACCGGGACGCACAATTATGACATGGCCCACCTGGACCTGCTCCACAGGGATATCCTCTTCCTGCCCGTCCCGCACTACACGAGCCGTCTTGGCCTGCAGGCCGAGGAGCTTGCGGATGGCTTCGGAGGCGCCTCCCTTGGCGATGGCTTCCAGCAAGCGGCCTAGGAGAATGAGGGTCAGGATGACACCGACAGTCTCAAAGTAGACCTGGCGCAGACCGGCAGGCAGTGTTCCAGGCGCTAAGGTAACCGCGAGGCTGTACCCGTAGGCCGCCACCGTTCCAACCGTAATGAGCGAATTCATGTCGGCAGTACGATGGGCCAGAGTTAGCCATCCTGTACGGTGGATGGGCCAACCAGTGTAGAACATGACTGGCGTGATTAGCCCAAGCTGCACCCAGGGGTCAAGAAGTATGGAGGGCACCCAGGTTGCACCGAAGAATTCATGAGCCATCACCGTCAGGGCTACCGGCGCCGTAAGGACCGCTCCCAGTATAACCCTGCGCCGGAGGTCCCTCTGCTCGGCGTACCGCTCGGCTGACTCCCTGTCCTCTGTTTCCGCGCTGCCTGGCTGGCTCCTGAAATTGACCTTGTAACCGGTAGACTCTATGATTTTCTGAATTTGCCCGGTTGACACCCGCTTCGGGTCATAGTCAACTGCCACCCTCTCGGTGCCAACGTTCACCCGGGTCTCATCCACACCTGGCACAGACTTGAGCGCCTTCTCGATATCAACGGCGCAGGTCGGGCAGGTCACGCCTCCACCTGCAAGCTTGAATTCCGCCCTTTCTGTCGGCTCTACCTGCAATCTCGGACCCACGCCAACTGCGGTTGCATGTTCGTGAGTACCCGCATCTTCCCACTGGGCCGGCCTGCCATCAGACGGGGCCCCACCATCGTCCACGATCAGGGTCCCGTGGAGCATGTTCATGCCGCAGGCAAAGCCGAACTCTCCGGTCTTGTCAGGAGTAAACTCGAGAGTGGTCCGGGAGAAGGCGGGCAGGGTCTTGCTAACCTGGAAGTCGGGGAAGACCACCCGGGAGCTGCATTCACTGGCCTCTTGCCGGTTGAACGTCAGGCGCAGAGGTACCCCTCTGCGGACTCTGATAAATTCCGGAGAATAACCCCCCTTTACCGTGACCTCTATCTCTTGCAGGTTGCCCTTGACCTGGGCCTCTTTAGCCTCCTTGGGTCCAAAAAAGTACCAGGCCAGACAAGCTATGGACGCTATGCCAATGAAGGTTACTGCAGCCTCTACCATCGTCACGCCTCCACGACGTATTCGGAGAATCCGTCACTCCAGTATCGTACACGGGCTCCCCGAATAATGCATGACGCCTGATTGCACGGACCGTTGCTGTGCCCATTCCTGGACCAAATCATCCGGCACGAGGCAAAAAGAAACGGCCGGTTGCCCTCGGAATCGAGAGCAACCGGCCGTTAGCTCGTGACTTTAGTGCCGTTCCATGAGAGGCATACTCAGCACCCAAAGGTTGATCACCGACCAGCTCACGCTAAGAATCAGGACCGGTATCAGTCCACGCAGTATACTGCCCATCCTATCGCCAAACAACCTGTGCGCGATTCGGTAGGCGACATAAGTAGCGAACCCCTGTCCGATTATCAGCAGCGCAAACTGCACCCCAGTTAGCTGGGCGTTGGTAAACATGGACGTCAGTGTAAGCCCGGCTGTCCCGAACAGGTCCCAGCCCCAACCGAATGGATCCGACAACACCGGAATAATGGTCTGACCTTCACCAAAGAGGTGCTTCACATTGTGGGCCAGGTGCATCATCAGCCCCACAGGTATGAAAGCGAAAGCGAAGTTGATGAAAACGCGGCGTAACGTCAGGTCACTCCCGCGTGCGAACAGCTTGGTTAGAGCTGCCATCCCGGTAAACAAGCCCACCGGAATGAGCAGGGTTCCAACCAGGAAGGTAAGCGTGAAGGTCGCTACCTGGGGCAAGCCCAGCATCTGCTGTAGCGAGGCCATCCAGCCTTCCCATGGCTCGATCATCACGATCGTCTGGAAGGTTGGCAGTCCCAGCAGAACTACGGCCAGAAGTGCCATGTCAAAGCCCAATCGCTTCTCGTTGAGGTTGACCAGGTCCCTGGCAAAAGGACGCACATTGATGGCGATATTGTCTTTCGGGCATGTCTTGACACACTCTGTGCACAGGGTGCAGGAGAAGTTGGAGTCCATGTCACCCGGGTACACGCGTACCGGACAGCCGTATCCTGCGCTTCCGTTTCCGAGCAGACAGTTCTTGGTCTTGTGCTCCTTGCACACCTGCCGGTTGGCCACGCGTAGCTCGGCGCTGGCAAACATGGAGTAGATGCCGATCAACCCGCCAATGGGACAGACGTACTGACAGAATGTTCGACGCTCAAAGAGCAGACCGATTACGACCGCTCCAGCCAGAATAACCAGGACGAAATAGGCGGTGTAGAGCGGGCTGCCGACCAGTCCGAACTGGTGGTCCACCCACGTGAGGACCAGGAACAAGATAGTCGGCACATAAAGGTTGCGTAGCCTCTTGGGCCACTTCCAGCCCAGTCCGAACGTTTCCCGTTTGACCGTCCAGAGGGTCGCTCGCTGCAGCCACTCGGCCATCGCCGAGAACGGGCACATCAAGCACCATAGACGGCCGACAAAGACGAACGTAAATACGATCGCCGCCCACCAGATGATCCAGGTTATGACCGTTGCGAAGTTACCGGTGCTGACCTGTACTCCGAACAACCCCGTGAAGATCACGAGAAGATAGATCAGCACATTTGGAGCCTGAATACTGAACTGGAAGCCACGCCAGCGCATCAACCGCTTGATAGCGCTGGAGTTGAGCAGATTCCGTGACTTTGGACTGGACTCAGGAGCGACGTTATCAGGCCCGCAAGGCCTCTCCAATACTGCCACTGCGCCCTGGCTCCCTGTCGCGTTCCCGGGCTCCGCCGCGGGCTTCGTATTCGTAGATGTAGGATTGGTAGACGTGGGCTTTCGCCGCGCTTTTCCTTGAGACATGATTACTTGATCTCCACTCGCCGTGTAGCGAGGTCTCTTCGGCGCAAGAACGGCACCATGCCTGTGGTTAGCACGACCATCCCTACGATGGATCCGACGAACCAGTAATTGGGAACCTCACCTTCGGCGCCGGCGCCGTGTCCGCCCTCGTCGTGTGCACCCGCACTGACAACGCCCTGGCTCCGCACGCCTCCAATTACGTCCGCAGTCTTGTCGAGCTCAGCATAGGGGAGCCAATCGCCATAGTAAGCATGGGTAACGTCATGAGACCCATCGCCAAGCCCCTTGAGCACCGCATCGACGGAACTCACATCGTTTGCCTTAAGCGCCTTTGTCGTAAAGGCTACGGCCCCCTCAATCGTGTTGATAGCAGGTGCCATGCCCTGAGGCCACGCTGTATGGGCCAGGAGTAGCTCGATCTTCTGCAGCCTGTCTTCGGCAATATTGAGGCTGCTGGGGTTCCCCTTCTGCCATTCGCCGACCTGCGTGCGTAGCTGCGACACGTTGGCAGCTAGGTCCAGATAGGATGCCTGCACGCAGGCAGAACTGGTCGCTTCGGCAGTGAGATTCATCCATGAATAGATGTCGTTGGTCAACGGCCTTGAGGCGTCCGTGATCTGCTTCAGCGCCTGCTGGGCCGCCGGTATGTCCTTTGTCTCCAGCGCGTCGCTCATGGGCGGGAGAGTCTTCTCTATTGCCTGGAGGGATTTCAAGGTTACCCCGGTAGAAGCCATATGAGGCAAGAGGATCCCGATCCTTTCTACCTTCTCCTTGGCAATGTTCAGGCTGCTCTCATCGCCCTTCTGCCAGGCAGTTATGCGGGAGCCTAAGTCATTGATATTGGCGTTTAGGTCCAGGTATATGGCGTGTGGGGCCATCATACTAAAACCTGTGCCCTGCAGCGCTGGCAGGAAGTCCGGATAGAACTCGTGAGTGAAATCGTGGGAGGCATCGCCCATAGCCTTAGCCGCCACTTCAGCCGCAGCCATATCCTTGGACATCAAGGCTTTCGCCATCGGCCCGTAGGCCGCTACTATCTTGCGAACGGAGACCGCCATCTCTTTCGGCCAGGTGACTGAGGCCACAATGACCTCCATCCGCTCCATCTTCTCTTTGGCAATGTTCAGGCTGCCCTCTTCACCCTTCTGCCACTCGCCAACTCGGGTCCGCAGATCAGAGATATTAGCTGCCAGGTCTAGATAGGAAGCATGAATAGCCTCCATAGCAGCTGGTTTGACTGAGCCGTTCTGCACTCTCGGTGCAGGAAGTACGTTCTTCAGAACAATCTCGGAGCTGCCACTGCTGGCGGGTGCTTTCACTACATCGACGTCGACATGGGCCTGGGTATCACCAGCGGTGGCCATGATCCTCCAGGGACCCACTTCGGGAATCTTCAGAGTAGCGATGTACTCTCCTGGCTTCCCGGTAGCCTTAGCCATCGTAGTCAGCGCCGGAGGCGCCGGCTGGTTGCTTCCCCCGTGCAACATGCCGGCATGGCCGACAGCGGCGGTAGCAGACACTTTATCAGCCGAGACTGCAACTGGCACACTAACCGGGGACTTCTGGCGGGTATCCGTCAAGTTGATGGTAACCCGGGTTTCCCCGCCTGCTACGGGCTTAATGGGCTCTGTAACAAGCTTGACAGTGATATGGCTGGCTGGAGGCGCTGCCCCAACAGAGACAGGCCCTGTGAACAAGAGCAAGACGCCTAACATCATCGACATCAGGCTCACATATTTTGCGCGCTTACCCACTACTGTCATACCCTCCTAAGTAGAAATCGCGTATCTATAGCTTACCGGGCCAATATTAAGTCAGGATTAGAGGATGCTGAGAGCGACCTTAGAATTCAGTAGGCAAGTCACTGGAGACCCGAACCCGGACGACATTGGATGAACCGATGCGGAGGGTGCTTTGTCGCTGGGAGCGCCGAGCCCCAGCTCGGCACGGAACAGAACGGCCGAACTGGGGCTCCCAGGCTTGACCTGCAATATCGCTGTCGAATCTCTTGGATGAGGCAGTCCCAGCGCACGGCCCCTGTTTTTGGTACAATCGCAGAACTACACTTCACTTGTCCGGGAAAGTCAGTTAAGATTGCCCGGTACAGGCATGAACGATAGCCCAGAGACGGTACGCATTATGGAAGTGTAATAGGATATACCGATGGTGCCCATAGCCCGGCGAAACCTCCTGGCGGAGAAGACCCGTCTGCTCATCAGCATAGGAGGGGTAGCATTCTCCGTGATGCTGATCCTCATCCTCTGGGGCCTCTACCAGGGC